>Ga0208158_1000028_pt1 | contig 113552 bp, 176 predicted proteins | sample 8_EtaG_FD_184081 | JGI IMG/M metagenome (GOLD analysis project Ga0208158, IMG submission 184081) | Marine viral communities from the Subarctic Pacific Ocean - 8_ETSP_OMZ_AT15162 metaG (SPAdes) (version 2) | ecosystem: Environmental > Aquatic > Marine > Oceanic | place: Pacific Ocean...
CTCATCGCTGAAAGAGTGAATGGATACGCTGCCCTCTTTGGATGTGCTGCTCTTATAACTGCTTACGCTACAACTGGTCAAATTATCCCTGGTTTCGTTTAATGACTTCATCTACTCAATCTGTAGCAGCTGCATCTACTGTTACTGAATATGGTAAACAGAATATTTTCGCTAAAGAGCCTCAGACACAGCTAGTCGAAGACTACAAAGGTTATGTCAAGGAAGCTGAATTAGCTAACGGTCGTTGGGCGATGATCGGCTTTGCTGCTCTCCTCGGTGCTTACGTCACTACTGGACAAGCTCTTCCCGGAATCTTCTAACTCTTTAAGAATTTGTTTCGCTACCCTCTCTTCTTCTTTTATTTCCTGGTAACGGCGAACCTTCTGCAACCATTTGGTGTGGAATTTAGCAAGTTCGTTTTTGTTTAGGATAAAACTCTGATCGATCTCTGGTGTAGACACAATGATTTCAGCACAACTTACATTGATACCAAGTGTTTCTGAGCAGGCTTGAGCATAAGCAGCTAACTGCATTGCACATTTATTGAACTTATTCCATCCAGTAAATAAGCTTCTGTTAGAACTATTAGAAGAAGGATAGTAGCGACAATAAGGTTGATTAGATGTTTTAAAGTCTCCAATAATCACTGTGTCATTACGGATTCCTAGTAAATCAGGACACCCGCAATACATATATTTATGACTCCAAACTCTACTGATTCCATCCTCGCCTGTACAGAATTTCCATTCTGGTCTTAAGGGCATTTCACTCCAGATAAATTCATCGTATTTATCTAAGTGTTTACTCATCCCCTCCCAAAATGGTTGGTATTCTTTTTCTATTGTTATTTCTTTCCCTCGAATATAGTCCTCGCAGGCTTGGTGTACCGCTGAACCTCTTATGGCTGCGGCTTTTGCACCGTTCGGATTCTTGATCTGCCAGTTAAGAAGAGCTTTCTTACTCCTTTCTGATGATGTTTTTCCGAGGATAGTTGTTACGGATGGATATGCTTTATCAGCTTTATCTGTTGCGTAATGACGCTCGCCGTTAATCTCAAAACGAGTCGGCTTAGTCATAAACAGTTACATTATTTCTTCTAATGTAACAATTTATTGAGTTTTGTCACAAAATTGGGGGCTTGGCTCTTCAGTGTTCTTGTAATCAGCCTATGAAAAGAGGTTCCCATTAGACCCCTTCGGCACTGCTGATTAACCTCGATGGGTCCCTGATCTGGTAAGACTAATTCTTGAAAGAAGTAAGGATCTGACCTCTTACTAGAACCAACCACATAGCCCGAGTAGTTGCTTTCTCAAATTAAGGGAGAACACTTAATGAAGGCAATCATGCGAAACCTCCGAAGGAAGCCCCTACGATTACTCTGCCGTATTTTCCTTAGAATTCAAGAACTCTAATGCATTACTTAATATATCCTTTTGTTGCTGTTGCTCTTGGTAGGCAGAATACTCTTCTGTTACCTGAGAAGACAAGTGAACCATTCCTTTTAATATCTCTTCAATACCTTTAACATTATCTAACTTACGTGCCAATGCTGGTCCTGCTAACAATAGATATGCCAAAGTAGCAGTGTCTGGTATATAGCCATTAAAACTGACTCCACCAGAGGTGAAGCCATTGACTAGATAACGTAGATCTTCTGTTGCTTTAGCTATAAGTCTTAAGTATTCACCATTGTGTTTTGTTTCCTGAAGAATGTCTATGAGCAGTTGGTGGTCGTTCTTCTCTGTCTGTTTCTTGGTAGTCATGAATAATTGTTCCTTGGAAAACGTTTGCGAATTGAAGCGCAGCCCTATCTATTGAGCTTAGTTGTTTCCAAGCTTTATTACATTCTGCTTGACCGTATTGATCAATAATACGCTTGACATCCCTACCGCAAGTTGCCTCACGGAGGGAATCAAGTGCTATCGAATATTCAGACCCATTCACTGCCGATAGTTTCCTCGGTAGTTTTCTTTCCTATTTCATGGTCTGCACCTAGTTCATCTCTGTGTGTAGGAGGCAGGCCTCTAGTCGTAGCCTCTGCTGGCTTACCAGCGAAAGGATCTGCGTTGTCATATAGAGCAGGTAGATACCATTTGTCTTTGATTTCTGCCCATTTTTTAGCGACGGCATTTCTGACAGGAGCTTTCAGGGGAGCAGGAGTCAATGTATAAACAGTGTCTGTACCTGATCCTTTGCGAGCTAACTTCATCATGAAGTTGTAGACACCATCGTCGTTAGCTTCATAAGAATCCATCGACAGGATTTCTTCTAACGATGTACGTAAACCTCTAGTACTAAATTCAATAATGGCAAAGTCTTTCTTCTCCTTGATGTAGCCAATAAAACTAAGGATTTGCTTAGGCTTATCGAGGTCATCTTCTGTGTGTTTGCCGTATTCCACATTGCGTTTGAATTTAGCTTCAAAGTTGAGTCCAATATTCTCCTTGTAATCTTTTGGGTAACCTTCAGAAAAAGGAGTGGTTAGTGGTTGGCCATCATGTTTGAAGTATTTATAGCCACTAATAACGTGACCAGTATCGAAGCCTCCGCAAACAATAACTTCGTGAGAGTCGCCATCTTTTAGTTGCTTACCAGGAGAGTAGAAACGATCAGTTTCTTCCTGAGTAAATGTGCTTGCTGTGTCTGTAGCAAATTTGTGGTCTGGAGGAAAGAATCCCATAATTTATTTCCAAGAATTAGATGTTGGCATGTCACCAGGATCGTCGTCACCCATGAAAGCAGAGGGCTCGTATCCTGAGGCGGAAGTATCTTTAGCTGGGTCTTGAGCTCCAGAACCTCCTTTTGTTCTTTCGTGAATGCGAATACGTCGGCACTTCACTTCTGTATAGATTTTTCCTTTCGCATCTTTCTGAGGAGTAAGCATACCTAGCACTTCAGCTAAGCTTCCCTTTGGATAATCAAGGATTCGTTCCTTCCAATTACCGTATCCTCTTACTCGATACCAGTCAGTGTGTTGAGTACCTGCAACATACCTGTTGACTGCGACACTCCTACTAGCGCTCTTCTCTGCTGCTCTTCCATCTTTAGAAAAGCGTCCAACAAACATTGCTTCGTTGATGAACTGGTCTGGGTTGGCATTACAGATAGTGCTGAGTGTGATGATGGGGATACCATCATGTTCTGTCTCTTTCTCTCCTAAAGCTAGAGCACCAACAACAAGAATATTCTCATCTGGCTTTTTCGCTTGAAATTTAGAGGCGGGACCGGAACTGTTTTTTAAAGCTGCTCGAAGGATAACTTCCATCGGTTCAGGAGTGCTTGCAACGGCAGGAGCTTCTAAATACTCTTGTCCATTAATGACGACCTGAGTGGGTATTGATCCTAGAGCAACTGTAAGAATTGCTGTAGACAAATTTATTCATAGTATGGGCAATTCAGAATAACGCTGCCTGTAGCGGATGCAAGTTTTCTTTACACCATCTGTGGTGTTGCACCTTCGTGAGCATAATTTCTCAGCCATTGAGGAATGGGTGGAATAGGCTCTGCTGTCTGAGGCATAACAAGTACGACTATCTCTCCAGAGCTTTCCTCTATCCTCATTGGACCACCATTAAATGAACTAAGAATGACAGAAGCATTGAGTGTGCTTAATCCTTTAATCGCTCGTTGAATATAGGAGATGTTATATCGACCAGCTGTTGCGGATACTGATTGTGCATCTAATCGATCCCAGTGATCTAAACAATCTTTTAAGGCTTTAGATAAATTAGGGGAATTAACTGAACTGCGATTAATTGGAATTTCTTTTGTTTCCGAAGTGGTCTTTCTGTATGTGGTTACCTTTGCAATATCGTCTTCAATTACCAAAGTTCTAGTAGCTGTTTTAACTCCACGAGAGGCTTTAATAAGTTCTGTATTTGGTAATAGATTAATTGTTTCATCGCCTTCTCCTGCTGGATCAAAGGCTAAGCAGGCTACGTTTCCTTTATCTGTGGAAGCTAGGAAGACTCCTCCTCTTTCATGAGGTGTTAATTCAACGGCTTGGTAGGGAGCATAAGTGCCTGTAAATTCAGACGCTATGGCAAGCAGTGCCGAATTGCAACTGAGCATTTTCTGATGTCTCGGCTAAATTGACTGTCCCAGCAAGAGTAACTAAATTTCCCACCCATTGCCATTGCCAGATACTATAATCTTCATCTAATAAGTGGTTCGCCATATCAAATTCTTCTTGAGATATCAGTGGTCTCCAATGCATATCTAGGCACTTCTTGTTCTGCCTGTCGACAAGGACTGCTCTTTTCATTCCTTCCATCTTCTTTTTTCGCGGAGTTATATCATATATCAGATGGTTAAGAAAAGAAACAATTCTTAATTGAAAAATTATTACAATCAGGCAGAATAAGAAGAACGTTGAGGTTTTTCGTGAGTCAAGAATACAAACAAATCAAATCGTATACTTATTATTTGTTTTGGGGTGCTGCGACTATTGCTGTTGTTGTAGGACAAATGCAAATATCGAAAGGTCTTTACGCTTTAAGTGAGAGTATCGAAAGATCTGCTTGGCAATTGAGACCAGAGCCAAGATTTTCCCCTGTCCCAATGCCTCCAGAACCAGAGCCTTATATAGAACCTATTTATATAGAACCCTACCCCAATGTCGGTAGTTACTAGAATAAGAAGGTTATAAATGTTTACTGTTAGATGTCCAATATATTAGATCAAGTAAGTAATTGGACTGGCATTACTGCAGACTCTATAGAAGATTACGCTTTAAGAGAGGCAGCCAACGCAGCAGGGATTGATTATAACGGTTCTACTTTTAGTAGAAAGGCTGGTGGAAATGCACAGGTTAATCAGCTTATAAATAGCATGCAAAATAATGCTGGAATAACAGAAGACCAAGGCGTTACAGCTGATCAAATTAATCCAAGTCAACAGAATTTTGTTCCTTGGAATTTTAGTGTTGAGGCTGACAGTTCAGGGTTGCAAGGCTTAGGAGTGAATTATCAGCATAATGATAAATTCAATATTTCTGGGAATGTAGATACTCAGCATGGAGGCTTACAAGTGGGAGGAAGCTATAGACCTCATGATAAAGTCAATATTGATTTCAATTACAACGATCAAAGAGGTCCAGGCTTGGGAGTTGGTTTCCAAAACACTTTCTAAATCGGAACGGCGGGATTTGAACCCACGACCCCCACTACCCCAAAGTGGTGCGCTACCAAACTGCGCCACGTCCCGTAAATCTAAAATATCATAAATTTTTGTAAAACCGTATCAAGGTGATACAGTATCTGTTGATACCATTTGTTAGGATAAGGATATAATCGTCGGACCTAAAAGGTTGCAATCACCAGCACCATACGACGGGGGTGTTGTTATGGAGGAAACCCATGGCTACAGCTACAAAAACTGCGAAGAAGCCTGTCACTTTGACTTATAGAGGGATTGCTTACAAGCATCAGCCTTTGACTTGTGTCAGGGGGGCTTGAGATGACAGAACTTCTTATGATTCGCAGGCGTTTAATTAAAGAGCAACGTTTGCAAAGTGCTAAGCGATTAGCTTGCATGCCTCACAAGACATGTATTGCATACGCTTAAATTAGCTTTTTACTTAACAAAATAGACTCAAGGATGGACGCCCACCGTTGGATTGTCCATCCTTTTCTTATGGTGCGATACGTAATTTTATTGAGGTGGTTAGCTGTCTCAACAGCAAGATCAATGTTTTCCGTATCCCTTAATCTTGCCCAGCAAGAGACCAAGTCTTTCGCTGAGCCTTGCAGATATAATTCATTCATTTCTTTGCGTTCATAAAGTGATCAGTCTTATTTAATTCATGCTTGCAGATGTTAGGAGCAATTTCCTCTAAGTGTCCTCCCTTATATTTATCAGGTTCAACAACAGTACAGAAGGTCATAACTCCAGCATCATTTTGTTCATCATCTTGAGATGCAATAGCCCATATATCTTTATGAGGATTAGGTGTGGATCCTATAGATAGTCTTAGCGCCAAGGTGGAATTAGTCCAATGACCACATTCTTCTTCATCTAAATATTTAACCGCAGTGATAGTCCTACCTAGGAGTTGTTCTCTAAACCTATTAGCCCATGCTTGCCCGAAGGGAAGTTTTCTTGGTTTCCTTTTCGCAGTTTCCTTTTGCTTTGCTATTTTCTTTTGAAGTTTTTCTGCTTTAGCCACTGCTTGTTTGACGTCACTAGAGACTTTCCATTGAGAGTCTTCCTGAGCTCGACGTTGTCTCGCTAGGAAATCTTCAACTTCTTTGTCATTGAGAGGTTCGAGGGATGCTTCTTTGGTCATGGTGGTAATAAGTGGATAAGTGTTTAATTCGTTGTAGAGGTACAGCAGCACAAGCCGGAACTATGGTATTTCCGAGTGCTTTTAAACGAGGTATCCGATTGGATAACCCATCATCTCCTCTACAAAGTGTGGGTTCAGATAAGTACTCTCGCCAATGCGGGTCAAGGCGTCTGGAAGTTGGCGGGGTCTGCCACCTGATCGCTCCTGGAAACCTTGGCCTGATCTGCCCTTCCAATCCCGAGCGCATGGGGTTGGCAGGCTGTTCGTCAAGACGACCGCCGAACCAGCTAGCCTTCTTTTCTGGTGAGCCTTCTCGTAGTTCAGGTTGGGACCTGAGTCCTTGTGATCTCTCGCTGTCGGAGTTGGTAGAGGTGGATTCCTCATCTCCTTCAGTTCCTCGAAGAGTTGAATTGCTTTTGGGTTGACTGCTTCCCTGAGATTGGAGAGTTGTGTCCTGCCTGGTCTCGTCTCTGTCACTTGCTTGATCATGGATTCCTTGCTCCTTAGAGGGAGGGAGTCCATTGTGTTTGGGGTAGGCAATGATCCAGATACGTTCTCTTTTATGGCAGGCTCCCACATCTCTAGCTGAAACAATCGACCATTCAGCATCGTACCCTGCTTTGGCAATTTGAAAGAGAATTTCCTGGAAGGTTTCCCCTTGCTGGTGCGAGATAAGATTTCTAACGTTTTCAAGTAAGACGAATCGAGGTCGAATGAGCCTAACCAATCGCATGACTTCGTAGAAAAGACCGCTGCGAGTTCCTTCTCCAATACCCTTCTGCGAACCAGCCACGGACAAATCTTGGCAAGGAAATCCGGCTGTAAGTAAGTCGTACTCTCCTTGGTATGATTGAAATGTGGTGATGTCATTGTGTATAGGAACGTTAGGAAAATTCTTCTTTAAAACTGATTGACAATAAGGATCGATTTCAATGAATTGTTTAGTTTCAAATCCACCGACTAGTCTTTCAGCTGCATAAGAGAATCCTCCTATGCCAGCAAAGGCGTCTAATAGTTTCAACTTACATTGGTTCATCGTCGGTAACAGCGCACCAAGCCATTTGAAAATCTATTAACCATTGTCGCTGATCTTTGGAAAGATACAAGTCATCCATGTGATCAACTAATTCATCTTCAGGAATACCAGCCCAACCTTTTATGTCGGTTGTGAGTGGGCTTATATCTTTATGAAGAAGATCATCACAGCACCAATTAGGTAGTGATTGTTCTTTGCAGAATTTCTCGAGTTGCTCGGATAAGCAGACTCGAAATTCCTTAACAGGAGTAGTAGTTTCAGGCATCAGGATCCTCGATACTATCTATACCGAGACAGTTACTAGTTGAATCAACACGGTCGAGATCTTCGAACTCTGACTCATGCATTTCTTCAACATCTTCAAGACTGTCAGCCTTGACGTGAACGGTATAGGTGGTCTTCTCTGAGAGAGTGACATGGAAAGTTGGCATTAGTTTTCCTTAGGGTTGGTTACGTTATCAACTAATTCCTTATACAACTCCTTGTCATGTGTTGTCTCTACTTGAGTTTGCAACTCTTCTATTGAGTAGTTCTGATAAGTATCTGTTAGTTGTTCAGTAATAACTTGAGTCATCGTTTTGGTGTCCATGTTATCGATGACTAACTCTACATACTGTTCAATCAATCCATCTCTTTGCTTGTCAGTAAGATCAGTCATTAGATTTAATCCCCAAAATGGTAAGAATTTCGTCATAGACTTGTTGACCTGATGAGCTCATGCGGTCATAATCCCATCCCAAGTCCAAGACCTTTTTGATGATTTGTTCAAATTCCTCTTGAGTAACTTTTTTAGTAATGGTTTCAGTCTTCATTTGACCTCGTCATGAATTTGGTATACAACATTTTTGCTGGTTGAGATGCCCAGCGTGGAGTACGAAGACATTCGATGTAATGATCCAAGGTTGGAACAAAACCGAGATCTTCTGTAATGTGTTGCTCAAGGATGAGAGAAGTAGGTACTTTTCTTCCTTTGGAATTAGTGAAGGTGTCGCCAAATAAGGCAACACCATCTGCTATTCCTTGGGTGTGATGACACAACATCCGATGAAGGATCTTGCTGGTACCTGCACGTCCTCTATCCATCCACTTATGTAGTGGTGCATAGTCTTCTGGTTCACCACCAAAAGCTTTAGCAGAACTAACACAGTGATAGTGGTAGTGAGACATTAGAACATCTCCACTTCGACAGATTCGACTTGAATCGTATTGTTCTCGTGATCACAGGTACACTTCCATTGACCTAGATCGTCATGATCTTTTTTGATATCAATTTCACCTTGACCGCCTTCATTGTTATGGAAGCCAGGAGAAACGTCTTGAGTTATCCACCATGCAACTCTTGATACATGCTTATAAATAAAATCATCGCTGGAGATATTTATAACGTTACCTTTCTTGTCATAGAACTCGATATCTTCAATATCACCGTCATCTCCGCAACCTTCATATTTGACATTGATAGAGTCCAATGCAGGATGGACAAGAGTGATTGCATTAAGCCCATGCTTGAAAGCTTGAATCCTTTTCATAAAGAAATCATGATCCCATGCTTTTGATTGAGCCCAAAAAGTATTCCAATCTCCTTCTTTATCAGGGAAGGTAGGCTTCTCTCTGCCTACAACATTCTTTGCGTTTTCGTGCTCGAAGTACTTATCAATACGTTCGAAGTATTCAAATAATGTTTCGTCACGATTCTTTTTAAAGTCCAATGGAACTACTGTGGTGGAATTTGACATGGTTAGTGGTATAGAAGAGCAAAGGGTTGGTCTATAGGACCGTAAGCAAGATCATCTTTCTTATCAATAGGAAGATTAAGCTTGGCAGCTTCTTCCTCTGAGCGAACGACTCTTGCATTTCGTGGAAAATCAACAGGGTTGATTAGGTGATCGAAGCGACCTCCCCAACTAGCAGAGAGTCTGTAGTTGTCAGGTCTTTTGACATCCAAGAATAAAGGTAAATTCTTGGTGTAAGAGTAATGAATCAGATGATTAATCTCTTTAGAAGTATTAAAAATTGCATCACGGAGTTTGACCGAGTCGCAATCACCTGAAACAAACCATCTCACTTTTTCAGCTTTCTTGAAGCCTTTATGTGTAGAGATGGATATGATCATGAGGTCAGTAAGATCTGTAAGAGTTAGAGAATCTATAAGATCTTTGTTATGCCAACGAGCCTTACGGACATTGGGATAACGAGCTTCCATACGTGCTGCATAGCAGTCATATAAAAGGTTGGCAGCTTTAGTGAGCTTGCCTGTCTCTCTGTCAGAAATAACGTGACAGTGTTTAGCACCAGGGCAACAATGGCCAGCTGGTGTGCTAAAGGTGAGGATGGTATCGGCAAGCTTGAGGTTACCTGCCCCAAGCTTTAATAGATCCATAAAAGTACTGATGAAAAGATCCAACAAAAAATCCCTCTGCGCCCACCAACGCAAAGGGATCTCAAGCCTGGACTTACGTGAGATGATATGAACTAATGCTTCTCTATCACTGGATTCATACCATACCCTTTCTGTCTCACGGCCAGAAAAGGTTACATGAATCTTAGTCCATCGAATCTAGGCTGTTATGGAATCTTATCTTCTGTGTTGGCGTATCAAATTCTGCAATAAATTCATTAATCCTTTCAATCATTGCGATTGTGGATGGAGTGGTAGGAACTTGAGATAAAACGTCGTCTCTGAGAGAGACTAATTGATTTCTAGTTACTTCAATGGAACGGTGCATTGTGCGGATGTGGGGTAGATGTTACAAATTGGTTGAACAGAAGTAACAGATTTAGCTGCTTCTTCTATCAGTTTTAGGAAGTTTTGACGAGGATTGGACGTCAGTAGTGTCGATGCGACCATCAGTAAATAAACGAGTACCGTCTGTGTTCAATTGGTATCTAAGGGAGCGTTTATAACTACCCTCCCTTAGTCTATATTTTTGACTGTATGTCTTACGCTTGTGCTTACCCATTATCAGGCAACAGCATCGCTTGTGTAACCTGCTCAGGTTGTGACTTGCCGTCAAATATAACCCAGTATCTTTTGTGGATACGTCCATTGTTATATTTTTGATCACACCTGCCACAGATGGTACCTTTCTTGGTGCGAAGGGTTCCATTGCGGTCAGGTTTAATCACTTTATCTCCTAGTTTAAATCTCGGTCCTTCAGTCTTATTAGATCTTACTTTGAGCTTGTGATGAGTGTCCTGCATAGAATTTGACTTTTGGATGGTCAAGCAAATGGTTAGTAAAGCTAGCATTTAATCTGGCTATTGGGCCATCAAGCTGCTGAGCAAACCTTGCTTCGTCCCCATTTTTAACGTGTTTTGTGTGACTTGTAAATTGGGTGACTGCAGAATGAACACTAAACATATTGTTTTGTCTTGTTTCAAGCTCGTTGCCTATAAGATCTCCTTTATAAATTCTCTCTAATTGATTCAAGAACTTACTCTTGATAGGAGAATTAGGAAACTGAAGGGCATGGCCTCTGTCTTCTTCTGGGATCATATCTTGGAAAAAATCACGCATTAAAATAACACCTTCTTCTTGAGAACATGGTGTATTAATCATTCGGATTTTGTCGTGGATATATTGCTCACCAGTAGTGATAGCAGCATCCATTGCTTGCTCTACGTCGATAATGTCACGCTTTTGTCTATGACTTACTCTTGTGTCTGACCCTTGTACTCGACGTGTCATCCCATTGTCACAAACTAATTCATTTGCATAAACAGTTGCTCTCATGGATTGAGCCTTGAGATAGTTGATGGTGTACATCAAAAAGAAGTCGGTAGTATCACCAACTTTTCTTAACTCAGGAGGATTAAGGTTGGTCATCTTAGAAAAGAAGTACAAGACTTTCTGTTCTGGCAACCAACCAATACCATCAAGGGTAATGTCGGATTTGTTCTCTATGGATTTCTTATACCAATTCAATGCGTCTATTGGATTAACAATGAATCTTTTATCTGAGAATTGACCTAACTTATCTCCGGTATTGCTTTGATACCAATGGACTACGTTAGGATATTCTTTATCGAAATTTCTAGAGTAAAGAGTTTCAGGCTGGACCGTCCAGTTACAACCAATTGATTTCAGTTGTTCTTCTGTCGTTTGCCAATCTCTACACTCTGATTTATATCCTTGGAAGAACTTAGCGTCTTCTCGAGTTAATTTACCGGGAACAAATACATTCGAACCTGGGTCATCAATTTCTTTTGTACAGATACCTGCCGCTGTTTGAGAACGAGGCATAGTTTGGGTGGGAGTAATAGTCATTAAAGAATAGGGTTAGGGACTTCGGAGTGCTAGCTCTGTTGCAATATCTTCAACAATGATCTCAATAGCGGTGAGATCTCTGCGAAGAGAAGGATCTAGCTTGGGTTTGATGTTACGTAATTTTCCAAGTATGAAAGTTACGTTGTCTTTTGTATTAAGAGGTGGTTGATTCTCCTGTTCTTGAACTCGCTTCAATAAGAGTTTGTTCTGTCTGAACTTCGTCAAGTCTGTTATCTTGCTCATCATTTACACCTATAAGTTGTGAGAAAGGAAGAGGTTGATCTAGTTTTCTACAAAGTTCGCAGACTCTATCTTCAAACAACAGTGGATCACGAGTGAATGCAGTACCCTGCACTGGTCTGTTATCCGTGTTGAAGATATTGGCAAAGATGCCACCTTTAGATCCTCTAGATGTGTATATCGTGCCGTAAATATCCCAGAGGTCAAGATTGTTTGTTAGGTGGCAGTCGATAATCGACTCTAAGTCTCCTAACAGGGTTGTAGGTGCGCATTGTATTAGCTTTTTACCTGTATCAGGATTAACTAGGCCTCCACATCTCATTTTGAGAATACCTGTGACAACTTCATCTGTTCGCTCAAGATCAGGAAGGATATTGAACGTTTGAAAAATGAAGTTTAAATAAGGTGTCTTTTGACCTTTGCTGACGTGATGGCTGACTCTAAGGACAGGCTTGCTCCAGAAGACAAGACCTTCGTTTTTCTCTAGCGTGAACGCTGGATTATCAGGAGTCTGACCATACCCGTAGATACAGCCGGATCCATTAATACCCATGACTACAGTGTTGGTCTCGGGTTTGAACTGTCTAGTAGTGTCAACTACAGCAGTATCAGTGGTGAGAGAACTCGTGTTAGAACTCATAAAACAAAAGCAACAACATAAAACGTACTGATGAACAGCCGCACAAAAAGCTCTCCTAAGATAGGAATAATCGCATCTTTCAGATGGAACTACATAACGTTCACGTACCAGAATCTCCAGACAAATCAAATTTGGCACTAATGGTGGGAGGAGAATCTTATGAAGATAAAGTCGGCGCTATTGGAGAGAAGTTGGTTTTATTAGCTGCATTTGCAAAAGAATTACAGACACAGTCTCACCTTATTCACTTCAATTACGAAGGATCTAATTTTCTTGCAGTGCATAAGTTTTTAAAGGATCAGTATGAATTGCATACGGAACAATTTGATACCTTAGGTGAGTTTGTGAGGACGCTTAATTATTGGATGCCTATGTGTTCTAAAGGATTGAAAGAATCATTAGGTCCTTGCTTTAAACATTGCGAGTGTTATGAGGGTAATGCAATGTTGGCTACGTATTATAGAAACCTAGAATCATTCTCCAGCATGGTCAAAATGGTTGAACCAGCCGCACAAGAAACACAGCATTATGATATTGCTAATTATCTAGGTGAATTAATTGGTCAGATATGGAAAACTTGTTGGATGGTTAAGGCGACTCTGAAGAATTAGTAATTACATCAGGAATATCGTGCTGTTCAAAAGCTGAAGCAGGGAGATCAGCAGGAGCAGTAGATGGAAGACTATGAGAAGGTAAGGATTTATTAGCTAAATCGGCATCATCATTACAGAGCCATTTGACGATGGTAACTGGGAATGTTAATGATTGTTCTTCTCTACCAGGTACTTCCAACATTATTTTGGATGTTATCCATGCTATTAATTCTTTCTTGGAAGAAAAAGTATCTAATTCATTAGCCTTGGGTCCATGAATACCTTGTCTGACAGCATATATCTGTTGAATAGTCATAGGTTTTTGCAATCTGCAAATATATTAGTTCAACTGTAGTCATATGTCGGTAGAACTTGCCACACATCTGCAGAACCTCGATGACAAGCTGGGACAGATCGAAGAAACCTTTCCATGGCTGTATGAGATGTACATCCATACGCTAAGAAATGGAAGGGATACGACTCCCCTGGCGGTCGGTATCGAACTTGCCAGTCACCTAGGTATGTCTGTTGCATATCAGTAGGATGGGACGTCTAAAAAAGCCTCGTCTTTACAATCGGTAGAGCAGGTTTGGTCATTAATAGCACATTCAGATATGCATTCGAAATATTGATCTACTTGATCTAATTGAGTCGCGTCTTTAGGTAGGAGAGTGGGTGAAATGGTCTTCATGTCGGAGCCTCCTTGCGTGTCTGTATTTGGCTTTTCGTTGGATACCATAGAGAATAATAAACCAAGAAAAGAATCCTAATAAGTCTAAGAAATTCATAAAAATAAGTCCATGTAGTGAAAACAACAGTCTGCTAGTATTACCTCCCTCGAGGGATCAATGTAATATTTTTGACTCCACTTCCCTTTGTCCATTTAACTCTGACCCTGTGAGCAGGGAATTTATAGGACAATTTAACCCATTGGATGAAGCGTTTGAAATGTTTCATAAATCTATAAGTTCTTTAACGAGCAAATACTCTGTCTGGGCATTACGCCAAGGAATTAGTTTGGCATGTCCTCCTGTCCCTTTTTTGAAAGAATAAGAGAGGACTCGACTACCTGACTTCTTCCATGCGTAACAATCCTTTTGGTCTTTAGAGCAGACAGAGATAGTTTTACCTAGCTCTAGATCTAAAAGAACACTTTTGCGAAGATGGTCATCGTTGTTCTTCTTCATTTTCTTTGCGTTCCTCCTCGAAGAAATGTTCTAAGGCAGGATCTCCTATGCAATTTTGAATGTTATAGGAGTCCAAAGTATAAGGAGGTGGATAGTCGCTTTTGATAGGCCAGTCCACCTCTTTGTCGATATAAGAGATAGTAATCTCTGGTGGTAATGGCTCAATAGAACTGTCTGCAATCTTCCCATCCTTAACGATGAGGATGATTTTGTAGTCTTGCATCGTATTCAATACCTATTGAGACATATATTAGTTATGTATCAGTCTCTTGACTGAATTGTTCTTGCCTTCTGATTTGGCCATTAGCGATAAAGTCTTTACCACTGTTAATAGCACAGGAGACAACGGATCTTTGTATATGGTCGACTGTAAATGCAGGCTTGCATCCTAAGCGTTTAGCAGCATAAAGCATGCCATCGCATAGCTGTTCGATCATGTACTGAAAGTCTGGGTCCAACTGTCTAGAAGAGTCAGTGGAATTGACACCATTTGTTCCGTAGTTGTCGGAGTAACCTTCAAATCCAGCGTCTTGCCAGTTTGTTTCAATGAGCGTAGAGTCGTCTTCCATTTTCGTGTTGCTTGTTTGTTGCTCGTCGCTAAAAATGAGTACGTCGACTCCGAGGTCACGGTTATATTCGATTCTTGTTGTGTAAGTGTTTCCTTCGATTGGAGTTCCATTTGTACTGAATGGCTCTCCTTTCTTGAATAACTCATTGATTCTTGCTCGTGCTGATGCAGGGAAGGAGACTGTCGCATTGACAGGTGCTCCGTTTCTTCCTCTGACGAGATAGTCGAATCTAACGAACCAATATCCTGCGTGTGCAGGCTTTGATTTGACGCAGGCTGTTGGGATGCCTGTGAATTTGTGAAAGGATTTGTAAGGTGACTTGGTTTTCGTAGGGGTGGTAACCATTTGACTGAATAGGTAGGTGGAATGAAATTAATAACGATAGCTTCTATGTCTCGAAGACAGAAGACAATAGAGTCTCCTTGCCTGGAGGAGTTACCTCCGACAAATACATCAGTCCATAGGAAAGCTAATGCTTCTTGCGTAACAGGAGTTAGGAAAACTTCACTCGCTCCTTTACGTGTTGAGACTAAGAAGTCATGCGTCATTCGAATCTATAAGCTCGATGACTACGCATCTTAACTCCTTGAAATTGAACTCCATGTTTGAGATGGTTCTTGATCATAGATTTCTTAATAGAAACAGATACTTCTTTACAATCAAGAGGTATTTCTTCCCAATCGATATTGTCGTAGTCGACATCAACGACATTGGAAACCATCTTGGACTTCATCTCGAAGTTTGGAAAGCTGTATTTAGTTTCGTTCGGATGTAAGACGCTCATAACATCTAAAATCCTTTCTTCTATTTGATCAGCTTTGTGTTGAGCTTCAGAAGCTAAAGCATTTAGTCTTTTGACTTCTTGCTTACGTACTTGAACCAAAGAGAGATATTTCTGTCTGAGGTGAAGGATGCGATCAGCTTCTTGTTCGAACTGTTCAGACTTACTTAAATACTCCTGAATGCCCTGATATAATTCATCTCTTTCTTCGTCTGTTTCTACATCTGCAAGTGAATCTATTAAGATCTCAATCGGACTTAAAGATCCTTTGCTTTGAATGTCGAGGTCGAAGGATGAAATCTGGGACTTTAGTTGGGTGGAGATCCCCTTCGCAGAGGTCACCGGAGTAGAGGGCAAGGCAGTAGTTACCTGCGTCTTCTTTTGTGTCGAAGCTTTCGACCCATCTGAGGTTGGTTTTGTGGTCATGAATTTGAATCCTTTTGAAATTGTCTCGATAAGGTGTGGCTGTGTATCTATCCATGGGTTCTACCGAGTCTTGAGGTAAGTAGGCAGACCAATGAACGTACACGTCTTGCTTTGGTTTGTGGAATACCTTGAAGGGATTTATGTGAATTTTCAATCGCTTCAAGAAGTTGGTAAATTCCGTCATTGCGGCAAGTGACTTTAGAAGCAGTACCATGTACAAGCATTTCTAATTAGTAGATAATTAGATGATGCCGAATAAAACAAGTTTTGGGTAGTCCTGGTCTTAAGCTTTAGCCAGATAAGCGGAACAGACCATCCATAGCTAAAGCTGCCAGGACTGTTACTTGTTACACAGCAGCAGGTGCTTGCTTCTTGGCAGTATTGTTCTTAGCAATGGCAGCATTGTCAGCGGCTGACTGTTGAACCATCTTTGCTATGTACTCGCCAGAGATTGTCCAGCCTTGGTAGATCCTGCTTTCGTAGGTCTGACCTGTAGTCGGACATGTGAAGTCTTCCCCTTCAGCAACTGGACATGACATCAATTCAGCGACAGAAGTCTTTTTGATGATGTCAGCACAATCTTCGTAGGAAGTTTTAAATACTTTTGGGATACCTTCGTTACGACCAGAAAGCCTATTGAGCTCCCATACGTTGACGGTGGCTCCGCCTTCTCTATATCGGTAGTAAGAGATGAGTCCTCCGAAGAATTCCGCGAATGCAGGTGCTTCTTTGGTGTAGAACTTGGGTTTTGGTTTTGAGTTCATTGAGATTGTGAACGTGAACAACCCCCATCATCAACACAAAAAGTACTGATGAAAAAGGTCAAATAAGAAAATGAAACAACGTTAAACTATAGAGAGTACGGTTGTTTCATTAGTAAGAATGAGAAGACAGTTAAGAGATCTAGAGGCCGCGATTATAAATCAGGCTCGAACTCGATCTCAACAAGCTAAAAAAGGTCAGGTAGACGAAATTACCGAGGCTTACAAGAGAAAGCTTGGCGTCACGGGTGAAGGTGAGATGACCAACGAGAATGTATATAAGGTTGCAGCCGATACATTAGGAATAGATGTTGAGGACTTAAAAGCGCGTGTCCAGGCAGATGGAGCAGAGAATATAGCTAGAGATGTAGCAGAGAGGACTCAAGATCCTAGGAATTTTAATTTCGGCACCAGATATAAAGGTGTTGAAGCAGATATTAATGATCAAATAGCTCAAAACATTTGGATGAGGAGAGCTATTGCTCCTGCTGCTGCTGCTAGTGGTGCAGGTGCTGCTGGTGTTGCAGTTATGAATTGGATTGACCCTGAAAGAGGAATGTCGATCAGTACTGGGATGAATCCAGAAATGCAAACTATTACAGCTTTAAATGAATTTTTGAATGACAGTACACCTATTAAGAGAGAAACTCAGGCACTACCTGGGGTAGGTACACCAGTACAAGCCACTGCTAAGCAAAATTTATCGTGGCATCAAAAGCCTTATAGCGAAAGGAATGCTATAGAGAAAGCTCAGACGATGGCACGTAACTTAGTACTTGGATTGAATCCTGTCGTAGCGGCAACGGTTGCCACCACTACCGACATATGGGATAAAGATCGTTACTCATGAGATTAGCTGGCGACCTATTTGATTTTGATCTGACTGAGGGTTTACCTGCAGGTAATATTGACAGTCTGAGGCGTGGTTTCAGGGCTGACAAGATGATACCTAAGTCTTTGACTCGTGGTTTCTACAATCTTGGAGATATCAAGAGAAATGAAATGGCTCCTGAAAACAGTGAGCCTGAATACACATTGACAGGTGCTTACCAACCTGAGGTTACTTATGGGCTTTAAGCTTTTCTCCGTAGTAATTAAGGTTAATAACTGACCTATATGGTTGGTCGGTGCATGCTACACCTCTGTGTTGGTATTTGTTGGAGAAGATAATAACTCTATTAGCAACAGTATCTATCTTCTGCTCAAAGTTATCTAGGTCTGGGTGAAGAATACTTGTCCATCCGTTACATGTTGTTAAATGAAGTATGGCAACAGTGCAATTATCTCCATATACCTCAGGTGGATTTGCGTCATGGTGGTAGGGAGCATGTATATGCTGTTCTTTGGCAACATTAAGGTTGACCTTCAGCCTGACAGGCACTCTTGCTTTAAGATTTTGAAATAATGGAATAAATCGTGGAAAATTGTCAGATATAAAGTAAGTCGGTGAGAATGATATGTGGGTTGCAACAAACTGTATATTGGCATCAGGTGGTAAGTCTTTGAAATGATCAATATATCTCTGCGTTTCTTCGTCTGGCATATTAGGAGCTCCGAAACCAGCTAGGGAACTTAAACCCCACGGTTGGGAAACTTCTATCCATTCTTTCAGTTGATCGAAGTATTCCTGACTGCAGAAGTTATCAATAATTTGGACGTCTTCTAATGCCATTAGTAATTTTGATAGACATAGTTAACAATAAGGTAAACGCTAGCAATAATGATTGCCAGTAATAAGAGGTGAGTCATGGGTGCTGATGTAAGAGAGAAAAAAAGCCCTAACAGTTAGAGCTATTAGGGCAATATATTAGTCCTTGTTTGGGTAGAAGTTGGGGTACTTCTTCTTGCTTATAACGTGATTGTTTATATTACGAGGCACACCTCGCTTATCACGGTAGACGCAAATTTCACCATCGTAAAACTCAGCTAGAAATTGAGCTAGTTCTAGTGGTACGTTCCTCATTGCAAAGAGGAGTTTGACTATAAGAGGGATAATTGGTCGAGAGGCTGCATTAATAAAACGAGCAAGAAGGTCAAGGATGTTCTTTGCCTTCCGATAGGTTTTCATTGCGAATTCGGAAAGTCTTGCCATAAGATTAACGCGGTTTGACTCATTTAGCTCTTCATAGTCAATGTCAAGGACTTCTCCAGGGACTTCGGTAGTCAGGATGGAGTTCATAAAAGTACTGATGAAAAGGTACAAAAAAGCCCCACCTCAAGGGCAGGGCTGGGATTTAGATGTGAGATTCATCAAGAGTGTCATCAAAGAGAAGTTGATCGGCTGCGTAGCCTACTCTGTCTGGAATCTCTTCCTCCTCGTAAAGACTGTTAGTTAGGTGAGTGCCTATCCATTCAGTCTTATCAGGGTTGATCTTCTTAGGAAGACCTTCGAAGCCACGTCGGTCACTCATTAGTTTTCCTCGTTGAGATCTGAGTATTCTGACATAGCCTTCTCCTCTTTGGACTCGAGTGCAGCCTGACGCTTTGCATAATCAACAAGTTGCATCTTGCTTTGATCGTGAGACCATTTCAAGATGTCATATCTATGGTTGATCTTTTCGAGTAGAGTCTTGTGAATTCTCTCTAGGCCGGGCTTGTTGAAGAGGTGCATAGCATCAATAAGAGCTAGTGCCTCCTTAACAGTGATCCATCCTAGATCAATATCAAGATCTTCTACTTTGGGTTCAGGCTGATCGTACTTAGATAGCATGTCGTACTGATGAAAAGGTACAAAAAAGCCCCATCCAGCATGTGAAAGCTAGACAGGGCTGTTGGGTTAGAAGTCAGCAATAGCAGTATTCTCTTTAGGAGCGCTAGTCAAGACATCGAAGGCAAAAACCTTCTTGCTTGGGTTGTAGCGCAGAGTTTTCTCTTTCTGACCAGTAGGTTGACTATTGTCATCCAAGATGTCTCTTAGTTCAATGTCTTCCTTCTTTGAGTACCATTCCCAGTAGAGTCTTACAACTGCATATTCAGTCGTGTCAACCAATTCCATGATTTGGTCTCCTACTGGGTTTGGCTCTGCCTCTGTGCCATTATTCCAGAAGTCAAACCAGGTCTCCCTGACTTTAACTTTCTGGTAATTGCCGTCACCCATGAAGATGTCGACTGACTCTCTTACAGGAGCAACAAAGAGGTTGGGAGAGATAACTGTGCCATCCTTCCTAGTACCAGGTTTTGCATAATTGATTAGACCAACCGTAGTAAAGTCTGCTCTCTGCTTACGGATCTCTAGCTTGGAAAGGGTTGGAGACTGAACAGCTAATAGCTCTTCATAATTGTCAGCAACCTCATTCTTTGTGCCAGATGCAATCCTTTGCTTAGGAGTCATTTCTGCAAAAGTGGTAGAAGCGTTAGCCATAGTACGCAGCACTAAAAGTACTGATGAAAAGGTACAAAAAAGCCCCCACTCAGAGAAGTTGAGCAGGGGCGTCGGGTTAGTCAGTCCAGAAATCGAAGCTACTATGCCAACCTTCAGCTGAAATATGTCTAAAGGCATCGACACGAGCGTGGGCTCTTTGGGCTGACCCGTCTTCTAAGTATGAAAGCAACGCTGCACGTATAGAATCTTGTGCGGTGGCAGGCCGACCTTCATTCAAAAAACTAGAAGCCATGGTGGTGAGCAGTACCTAAAACGTACTGATGAAAATGGACAAAAAACCCCCACTCATACAAAAGATGAGCAGGGGTGTTGGGTTAGAAGGGGCAGTTTGGATCTGCTACCATCGCATCCAAGGCGTCGTTTTCTATTCTCGTTAGGTTGTCATCAATAGTCTTCTTGAGCGTGATCAATTGTTTCTGCGTAAGAACTTGGCTATGCCCGTGTTCTAGCAAATCCATGATCTTCTCAAAGTAAGACAGACCGACCTCAGTCCTAGAAGGAGGCTGTGGGGTGGCCTTGAATACTGCGTAAGGAGAAGAAACCGACTGAGCGCTTTGTGTCATCGTTCGAAGTACGGATGAAAAGGGACAAAAATACCCCCACTCAAACAGAGCAGGGGCAAAACCTTAATGCCAGACTAAGCCTTCTTTACATATTCTTAGAACCTCAAGGGATTCATCATATGTCAGATCGACACTGGCAGAGAGGAGGAGCCTGAGACAGAGCTCAGGGTCTTTAGTGGATCCGATGCACTCATCCTCAGGAATGAGACTGAGATCGAACTTACCCCATCCTTCGGAGAGGAAGTCACGATATTTACCAATAGGACCATCCTTGACAGCGCAATAAAATGCTAAATCAACTTCGTCGACTTCCATTTTCTCATAAGCGCAGCCCAAGGCATTCAGAAGGATCTGAAGATAATCGGCAGTCCCGGAACGGACACCGGCTAACTTCTCAAGATCACTATCTGAACACTTAGCAGGATAAAGACGCGTACCCATAATGTACCGATGAAAAGGAACAAAAAAACCCCACCTAGCGGCGGGGTAGCGCGCAGTAGTACGGGACTACTACATGAAGATAGGAGCTAAGGGATTGAAGAATCTAGTGACAGACTGACCAACCCAGTACCAACGGATGACGGTGCCTAGGGCTATGCAGATGGTGAGATACCAACCGGTATGCTCCATCGCAAAGTCAACAACGTTGTGAAATAAGCTATTCATGAAAGTACTGATGAAAGGGTACAAAAAACCCCCACTTCATAGAAACGAAGCAGGGGATTTAAAGTTATGACCACTGTCTAACGACTTGTGGATTACCTTTGCCGAAGTCTGTTCTCCACTGCTGAAGCTGGTGGAAAGCATCCTTTGGGCCAAGATCAGGGACTAACTTGCCTAACCGTCTGCACTTAGCACTCATGATCACACCATGCCTGGTAGTGATAGCGAGCTTATTGCCTTGTGCAAAATCGTAGCGAGTTTCAGTAAACATGAAAATGTACCGATGAAAAGTGACACTAACATCGGATTAACATAGTTTTGACATACGTCTACGCTTGGTAGCCATCGAGGGAACAATAGCTACAAGCGAATGTTATGTGAGAAGAATTGCGTAGCAATTCGAACACAAACATGAGCGACAATAAGGATAGCGAATAGCGAATATTAATGTGATAAATCACGAAGTGATTGCACATAATATGAGCGTAATGAGCGTTCAAATGTTCCCCAATGATGCGTAAACGCAGCAGCTATGTAGGGTTGTCAAGGGATTTGGCGTACTCGCAAGCGCAAGAGGGAGGCGTGGGATAAACGCGCTATGCATGCGCATAGACGCTGGATAACTGTTGCTAACGCAGAAGACAAAGGGGAACAGGTGAACGCACAAGAGTTGACAAAGGAACGCGTCCCTCTAGCGAGCGATTGATGCGCTAATTAGGAACTAACTACGCACAATTGCGAGCGCTAAATAACACACACTTAACAGAAACGTTGCGACGCTTAACATCACAGCAACATCGGTGCGCTAGAATCGCCCCTTCTTTTTTTGTTTGAGAGGTATCGCAACTTGCAGTGGGTGTTTAATGTATAGCGCGGAGAGCAAAAAATTAGCAATTCTCCCCGCGAGACTAAATAGGGAATAACATCGCTTCATAGTGAAAATTCGCGACGTCAAATTCTGTGAAATTTTTTGTTCCCTATTTCCCGCGAGGCGCTTACCGGCGAAACCCTAGTAATCAGAGCCGATAGACTTGTAATACGTGGAATGTGTATCTGAGTCGAATGAACGCTTGGGAACGGTTAATTAATCTGGATCAAAGCAAGATGCAAGATCCAAAAAATACTTATTTCGGTCAAAAATATCCCGGAACGACGAACGAAAAAAAGAAAACTATTTTTAATGCCTTGCAAAACGCAGCAGGCTCTTTACCGCAATCGTTATTTCCGCCGATAACTATAAATAAACCTGTCGATAGTTATCAAATTCCAACTGTTTCTAATACTCAATACGCTCCTGCTAAAAAAATAGCTGCAATCGCTACCAGCCCCGGTCAAATGAGACCAACTGCAAAAGTTGCTTTACCTATAGGCAAGATTGTTGTTCCTGAAATGCAGCAAGTTACGCAGAAGAACGCTACAAATTTGAAAGCAACAGGAAATCTGCGCTTAACGACGCCTGCTAAAGGTGATTCTTGGGATTTATCTGGTTTTGACACGCTAAATAAGCAATATGGCAAACGAAATTACGCTGTTACTCCTATTGGACTAGTTCAACAACAACAAACTACTAAATGGCCAGCATCACTTTCTAGTAGAAGGACTGACAAGACAGTACCAGGAGTAAATCTTGCAATTAATAAACAAAAAACATTACAAAACAGCGAGCAAAAAGGTAACGAATTAGGAACAACAGAGAGTAGATTTGGTCGCAAAGCTGTACCGCAGTTCGCAAACTATGAATATAAAGGTGCTGTTACTGATTTAAGAAAAAATCCACAAAATAAAAAGTCTCAAAGTTCTTGGTTTAAAAGAACACAAGATGTTGCCACACCTGGTCGCTGGGACGGCAATCAGTATATAAAAGCTGTTGAGGATACTGTAGAGCGTAAGGTTTTAACTTCTCCTGCCGGTTCTATCAGCAGTCAGCGAAGTAGAAGTGGTATACCTGCTCAAAGACCAACATCATTAAATCCAGAGGCGAAAAAAATTCTAGAAGAATATAGAACTGGAATGCAATATGAAACAGATGTCAGACCAGAAACTAAGGAACAATTAAGAGGTGGAGTAAAAGCCATTAACCCTGCAACTGGAGGCGATTGGACTCAAAACCCAGTTAAAGGTAAAAGAATTCCATATCTATTTGAAAATAGCCCTAATTACGGCAAAGAGGTTGGAGGAACTAACTATGAAGTTGGTGTTGACATGCTTTATAAAACTGGTGATCAAACATATGATGTTCGTCGTGTATATGGTACAGATGCTGCGGGAGTAAAAACAAAGAATCTTGATGCTCGTTTCTTCAGTGAGCAACAAGAGGATAAGCGATTGGGAACAGCCGCAACAGAAGCAATGGATGCGACTAAAACGCCTCTTATTAGCGGTAAGACTCTTAACAGCATGGTGGAACAAAAATTAGCAAGAAAAGCGACTCCGGCTGACATGACAGCTACAGGTCCTAGCGGAAAACTGAAATACGAGAACAATAGAGGTCAATTGAATATCGGTGGAGTAAGAACTGACTTACAAGGATTCATAAGAGGCACAAAAGATCCCGATACAGGTGATTATTCTAAAATCCCTGTTTACATATATCGCAACGATAAAGATCCTGCCAAAAGACTATACAGACAAGGAGTACCTACTAATAGAGATCTAGACGAGATGAGGAGGATATTGGCTGATCCTCGTAGAGAAACTAGCGTCAATCAATTAATAACAAATGCGTCAAGAGAAAGAGGTAAACCAGTGGAAAGAGGGTTTACTCCTTTCTTAAACAGAGAAGATGTGTATGGCAAGGTCGGAGGAATTAGAAAGGGTTATGAAAATCCTACAAAATTCGCTCTTCCTCCTAAAGGACCACAAAATCCATACGGTGTAACAGAAGCTCAGTTAACGAGAGATTACAGCGAAGCTATAGGGATTCTTCAGACACAACATAGAGCAGACAATAGATTCCCGATGACTAGCCAACATTCTTTGGCTGAAAGTTATAGACGTGTTCTTGCAAGTGCTGCAGCAAGTGGCGCAATGGTTGGTGCTCCTAGTCAGGCGGTTTCAGATTACATGAGATCTTCAAATGTCCAAAGAGTTGTAGAAGCTGGAGGACGACAGTTAAGACATGCAATGATTCAAGCGAAAGCTCAAGGTCAGGTATTTAATACAGATCAATTAATAGCAGCGTCCAACGCTATTGGATCAAAAATAGGAGTTAGTGGTAACGCTATTATCAACGCTGCGACTGCAAATGTTGCTATGGGTCCAAACAGAGAAGTCAATATGTTCCAAGAGCCTTATGGTTACGATCCACTTCTACCGAAGAATCAGCAAGGTTCAACTCCATTCACTAATAAGAAACAATTAAGAGACAGAGAAGCTTTAGCGGCCTTACTTTCTCGCGATCAAAATTTATTAGATGATGAAGAAATAGCGGTAAGAGATTCTATTGTTAACAAGGTAAGAAATAAGCCTTTAGATGAATCCGAGATTTACGCATTAAGTTACGAAGACAGAGGAACTAGTGAAGATGGGGTAAAAGGGTACAGAGTGATAGATGATGATGAGTACAGAAAAGCAATCGCTGCAAGTCCTGATATATATCTAGATGTTGACAATATTGCTAGACGCTCTCCTCAAGCACCTGTTACTCAAGATAATTTCCTTAGAACTTCCGTTGGTGGTCCAACGATCTTGACTACTGGTGATATCCCTGCTCAAGCCGCCGCACTACGAGCTCGGTACAACGCTGATCCTCGAATAACTCTTGGACAAGAAGCTCATAATGATCCTCGAGTCTTGCAAGCTGGTGTAGATGGTGCTTCACTAAATGCACCTGCTAAACAAACAGCCCCTGTTCCTTATATGGATTACAGAAACGTCGCTGCTGCTTTAGGTGCTGGCAACGAAGGAAATATATCTGATGAAGCTTTCCTAAGACAGCGGAGAGCCGAAGCTATTATCGCTCAAAGAATTGCTGCCAGAAATAGAATGAGAGTATGAAAGAGTATTTAGTTGCCATCACTCCTGAAGACATGAGGAGGCATACTGAACAAGGTTATGCATTGTTGGGAGCTATTACAAATGAAAAGGGTTTTGACCCAGTTGCTGTAGTAATGTTATCGACATTGATCTTTAATACTCATACATGGATCTTCCACGCATTTGTACTTAAGAACGGCACCGTGCATGGTATAGAATTAAGAGATGAATAAATCTTGCGATACCAAAAAAGGTAGCTGTGGTTGCGACAAATGCAATCATGAGGAAGCCAAAGAAAGGGCTATGACTTACCAAAGAAATAAATCTTAAGTTCCTAGAATAGTTAATATAGATAATGAAAGGTATCCAGTAAGACGTGGCTTTTAAGTTAAACAGAGATCCTGGATTTACTAGAGACGCTCTGAATGATATCGTCGGTGCTGAAGGTCGTGGAACTTTAGCTGGATTAGAACCAAAAGAACGTAATGTAGATTTTACATATAAAGCAGGTGCCGCAGAGAAAAAAGTTGATGTGGCTCCACCATGGGAAGAAGGAGTAGGAGGGAGAGAATTTGGTGCTAAAGCTAATGATATGAATCATCCAATTCAGGAAAATTTAACGCAATTTGTTCAAAAACTTCAACAAGGACCATTCCCTCTGTATCCCCCTGAAACAGATCGGATGGCTGGAGAACAAGGACCACCAATCGCATAATGGCTAGAAGATACGCAACTAAAGCACTTGCCAAACAAATAGGTAAGTTCATGAAAGGATGGGGTAAAGACCTTCTTCCTGGAGTACCTGGCCAAGGATTAGGTCGAACAATGGCCGAGACTGCTATTTGGTTTGGTCCTGACATCTTGTTATGGCCTTCGATTTCAGCAAGTATGCTCCCTCCGGGGACGTCAGCAGCTGATAGAGCTAAAGTTTTCATGCAAGACGCGGGTATAAATGTTGGTGCTTCGCTAATAGGCCAGTCCGGTGGTATTGGGCTTGCACGAGCTTTAGGTAAAGGGAAGGGAACTGGTACGTTTACAACCTTGAAAACGGTAGGAGACATGGCGGCTGCCCCTTTAAATATGGGAGTAAGAAGACCAACAGAAACAAAGATCTATAACGAGCTAGCTGCTCAGCAAGAACAGGCTTTGATTGATCAAATCAGAGCAGAAGAGCAGATGAAAGCTCAAAAATATTTAGAGGCTTTCCTGAGTGGAGGTGCTTCTTACCGTAAAGAAGATGTTCTTCGTTCTCAGCTTGGACTTCCTTGGGGAGGAATGACTTAAATGGCTGAAGGTTTTCTAAAAGATCCAAGTTGGGAAGAGCTTCTAGACATCTATAGACGTTCTTTTGAGGCGAATCCAAGGAATTATGCGGATTATCGCAGAAAAGCAACGGGATACGAGAATACTCCTCTGATGGATATGGGACAAGGCTCCCAAACATGGAATTATTTAAGGCAAGCTCTACCTGAAAACGTAGGATCTATGCAATGGTTCCAAAATCAGGCAAGAAATATTCAATCTGCTAATAATTCGCCTAAATGGAGGAGAACATTAGCTACTAATGCGATGGATGCGGTATCCAACGTGCCATTAGGTGGTTATACGGCGGAAGAAAGACTGAAATATCAACAAGCTCGTGCAGATGATCTTGATGTTAGAACAAAAACAGTTGATTTCACTCAAGTCTTAGACCCTAATAGCTTAGGTGCTGATAGTTCTAAAGCAAAATGGGTTCCTATAGGAGATAGTGCCAGAGCTAGGGCTGCTCAAGCTGCAGGAGTTGTTTCGGCTGATATAGCTACAGATGGTGCTCGTAATATTTGGTGGTTCTTAAATGCACCTCAGGCTGTGGCATCTATGGCAGCTTTAAGCGCTTTACATCATGGTCAAAAAGGGTCAGAGGATGTAGTAAGAGCTAAAGGTATTCCACAAGAAAACGTACAGGTTCCCACGATGAAAAGACGTGGATATAGACTAGCTGCAACTCTACCTTCGGTCATCGCGATGTCTGCGGCTGTAGGGAATATCGGAAGGAAGTCAGGTTATAAGCAAGTTGTCCCTAGTGCTGAAGATCCTCGTCAAACTGCTGATCCATGGCAGGAAGCATTAAGTCGGTACTTCTTAGGTAGAACAGGACGTTTACTCCCTTATAAAGAATTTTCTAGAGAAAGACCTGATGTTTCTCCTGATGAATACAGAAGATATAAAGCATATAGTTTTGATCAAAAAACTGATTTAAATCCGTTAGATGGTGATTTTAATATTCTGGGAGCACTAAGAGGAACGACTCAGGGGATCCATGGACCAGAAGTTAATTTCATGGGTAAGAGTATTCCTATTGGAACTGGAGTCTTACCTGTGGCAGCTGGTGTTATAGGGGCTCGCATGGGAACCAAGAAAGCCATGAAGAGATTAGTAGATAAAGGGGGTGGTTTTGATCAACTTAATAAACAAAAAGAACTTATAAAAACAGCAGAAGAAAGATACAAAGCCAAGAATTTCAAGACTGAAGCAGATAAGGTTGCTGCTGACGATTGGATCGCTAAGCAGCAAATGATTGCAGATGAGATAGATTCTCGGAACCAACGTGAAATCTTAAAACAAGCATTACTTTATAGCGGAACAGGTGTAACAGGTGCTGCTCTTGTAGGAGAAGGGGTTGAGCAAATAAGGAGGGCAGACTAATGGCTGGATTATTCTCTGATCATGGAGTAAAAGACTCTGTAAATGCGGTCGCAAAAGAGAAACAGTACGAGGCATTAACAAGAGCTAAAGCATTCGAATTAGAACGTAAAAAAGTTATGGGAGAAAAAGCAATTGATGCAAGTTTAAAGTCAGGTCAATTACAAGCGGATGCAACTAAATATGCTGGCACAATGAAATTATTAGGTAGTGTCGTTGGTGCAGCGACTAGTGTTATTGGTCAAACAGGTGCTTATAAAAAATGGGCTGGTAATAACTTTGGACCAAACAAGTATTCAGATGTTGCTGGATACGCAACAGATCATGGCATTTCTTACAACCAAGCTGACAATATATTGAATGGGGCTGGTACTACTTGGAATACTGGCCAATCGCTGAGCTCATGGTCTCCTGCGACGTCTAGTGTTTTCTCTAACAGTATGAATAATTCGAATTTAGTTAATTCGGTTAGTTTTTACAACACAGACGGAGACTACATAGGGCATACTTACCCAGGTACAGATATTGACGCATTTAATACAAGTTCATTTAATCCCAGTGGTAATTATTACAACTTTAATAATTCCGGTTCTTTCAATGATTACTTCAGCAACTCTGCCTTGAGTAATTCTTACGCAAATAATAACTTATACAATGATGGTGGGTTGCTTATTAAAACAAACAAGGCTTTTGCTTTTTGATCCATGCTTAAAACAGACGTTACTTATAAACTCAATACAGATGATGAGATCACTGATGCTCTAGATCAGTACACATCTAATAGAGATAGAGCGATTGAAGGCCCTGAACCTAAGGACTTTGGGGTTCCAACCGTTGGTAGTCAGGCTAAATCGTATCTAGCGTCTCAGAGTAATGCTGGCCCGTTAGGTAAATATGCCGTAGAATTTGCTGGTTTTCAAAAACCTTTAGAGAGTGTTGAGGCAACGGTAGGACGAGATATAAATAAAAACCTTGAGGCACAAAGAGATCAGCTTTTAGGACAAGGTATAAACATGGTGGAACAGAAACATGCAGAAGAGATGGAAGGCAAAAGATTACAAGCTCAAATAGACATTGCGCAGATGGGTGCTTCTGCAACAAAAAGTGCTGCAACCAAAGGTTTAATAGGTAGTGTGATTGTTGGTGGCGCTATCTTGTTTTAATTTTTTTCTTCGATAGAATAACGAGCAGCGTAGGGGAAATTTTTGAATAAAAAGCTAGAACGTACTGATCAGATTATTGATTCTTGCGTAAATACTTTCTTATCAACAATGATGTGTTGGTCAGGGGGTAAAGACAGCATGGTACTACTCCATTTATTAAGAAGACATGGAGTAAAAATTCCGATCTTATTCTTTAGAGAACCATGGCAACCATTCAAATACGAGTTCCATGATCGAATTATTCGAGATTGGGAGTTGTTGGTGTATTCATGGCATCCTTACGAATCCTTAATGCAGGAGAAAAATGGAGAGTTTGAAGTTCAAAACAGGTATGCAATCAACGGTTATACGATTTCCTGCCCTACAGGAATCGTTGATCCTGTCGATGATTTACCTTGCACTAGCTGTTTGGAAATTTTAAGACGTCCTAAACAAAAAGAATTACTTGTTCCCTATTTAGATGCTATTTGGATAGGACACAAAGGAAGCGATACGGACTCCTTAGCAGGAGATGTTGGAATTAAATCTGAAGTTCGACAAGTTCCCGGTGGAGTATCTTCTATTTTCCCTTTAAGAGATTGGACTGACGAAGATGTATGGAATTACATTGAAGAGCATGATGTACCTTATGACGAAAAACGATATGAAAAATTTGAAGGTAAATGGAGGGAGCGTCCTGATAGAAGACATAATGCTGATTACGTTCATGCTTGCACCCGAAGCGTAGACAGAAGGGAAGGAGCAGAAGAGTTTCCTTATTGCAGAAAATTAAAAACAACAGTTCAAAACATGGCTCAATATGTTGTATGGACGGAACCTGTGAAGCCTGATTATTAAAGTCATTAGAATCAATACATAGGAATATTGTGTCTAGTTTTGGATCCTACAGATTTTGCTGAAGCCGTAAGGCAAAGAGCTATTCTCGATGAATATATAAAGAGGCAAGCCGTTGGTAGGGGTGGCCAACTAGCTACTGTACCGATGGCATTTGGTAATCCATTTCAAAGAGGATGGAAGAATTATACAACTTTTGTAGATGATTTTAATAAAGCTGTTAATCCAAAAGCGTTAGGGATGGCTAAAGCATATGGACCTTTAGCTGTATTAGTAGATGCTGGGCTAGAGATGACGGATAGGGATGATCCAGCCGCTGTGAATTTAGCTGAAGGAGTCGGCAGTGGTCTTGGATGGTGGGGAGGCGCGGCCTTAGGTGCGAAAATCGCCGCCCCAATTCCTGTCCCAGGAGCACCAATCATAGGAGGTCTTGCAGGAGGTTTAATTGGTAGTGGTGTATTGAAAGATGCTGCTCGTGGTGTTTATAGAGCATTTGACCCTGAAGTTGACCAAAGAAAAGCATTGAAACAACAAGAGAGAGCTAATGAGTTGTATCTGAAACAAATGGAGCCTAGACTTGAATTGATGCAGCAGATTCAAGCACTTCAAGGCAACCCTAATGCGGGTGGAGTACCTCTCAATTACTACCTTCAATAATCATGGCAGCAAACATTTCTATTCCTTCTCTTTCCAATAGATCATACAGACCGGTAGCTATACCTAAGACTACTGACTTGTACGGTCCGGGGGGACCAGGTAGTGACGCTGGTATGAACATGATGAATAATGTTCTGACCTCTAACGCAGCACTAGGTCAAGCCCTCACCGTGCAAGCAATGAAGGACAAAAGTGCTTTAACTCTTGCTGACATGAATAATGCAGCAGCACTAGAAAGAACAAAATTAATGTATAAGGGTCCTACGTTGTTTGATAAATTAAAAGCTATCAGTAGTATGTTTGATACTCAGCCAATAGGTAATCCGAATTTAGCGAATGGTAATGCTATTGGTCTGCAGAATTCATTGCAAAATGTATATAACGACAAAATAGCCGAGCACCTAGGACTCGAGTTAGATAAAACTCTAAATCTTCCAACTAGCTAAGATTAAAATAGTTATATTGTCGAAACTAGAAGAATAATGTCTAATGTTGTGACCGACAAGTCTCTTGTTCAAGGACAAGAGTTGAGTGTCGACGACCAAAAAGCCATTCTGCAGAAGCTATTAACCGACAAAAGGAATGCGATTGTAGACAAATATGCTCCTAGATCAACTGGATTTTTAGACGTAACAGAGCTATTAGGTATTGACGATTTTCGGAATAGACGTGCTAACCGCCAATTCCAAAAACAAGTTTTAAATCCTTTAATTGAATCAGGAGCAATAAGAGGAGATTCTATTGATCAATTAGGAGGTATGTTTGATCTTAGGGGTAGTTCGAGCATGCCTCTCCAAGATGAAGGATGGAAGAGAGCCTTTAACGAGTTGGAAGTAGGAGATAATTTCGATAGAGCAGTTTTACAGAATAAAAATGCAATTAATGCTGTTGAATCTTTAGGTTTTGATTCAGAGTACATACGAAACCAAAGCGATAACAGACTCAATCTTATCGATCAATTCAATGAGGAAACAGGGAATATTAAATTAAGGAAGACGGATCGCTTAGATATCAATAATAATCAAGCTCAGCTAAATGCTGCTAGATCAAACCAAATATATGAAGCGACGGGTAATGAAGCATTAGGGCTTAATCAAGAAACTGGGAAATTTTATACTCCACGGGAGTACGAAATGAAGTATGGTGAAAACGCTGTAAGGATGAAACATGTCGAGAACTTAATACAGCAAGCTAATAAACCTATAAACGACCAACTTGCACTACAAAGGAAGCAGCAGAATACGAATAATCTTATAAAAGGTATCTTAGGTACCGCCATGATCTTGTCTGATTAACTTCTGACTAAGATAGAAAGGATAGACGTTAAGACAGCAGTTACACCAACATGGCAGCTTTTGCATCTCAGCAGCCCATCGATGGCCTAGCCGATACTAGTTATTACCAAGAAGAACTCGACAGAATTAGACAGCGTGGTAACTCTGTTGTGCAGAATAGTCCTCAAGGATTAAGTGGAGAAGATAATTTCATAGGTGATTTTTTAGATTTTTACAACAAACAGAAAAGTCCTATATATGACCGCAAAGGTAATCAAGTAGGTTTCAATCATGGTTATGGCGTCGAGGAAAGATGGGATCCTCAGCAGCCAGGTGATGATAAATGGATTAGCGATGAAGAGTGGGAGCAATTAAGAAATGAACCTTCTCCTCCACCAGATCAACGATGGCCTGGAGATGACAGAGGAGACGTAGATGTGCCTCAACCAATTGATCAACCTGGAATTGGAATTCCTACTCCTATTGGTAGAGACAAGTCAAGACCTCCAAGTATTAAACAACCTAAAGGGGGCAGAGGTGACTACGGTAGTCGAATAGGAGTGAATCTTCCCCCAGGATCAGGATTCACTATGGATTGGAGGGATTCAGATAATGATGGAGTAGACGACAGATGGCAGTCGGGACCAGGAGAACCATCTCAAGAAGGCAGTAGGGACACTGTAATTGGTCCTCCACCTGGGGGATGGGATGATTGGGAAAACGAACAGATGCCTCCTGGATGGGGTGGTTCAGGAACGCCTCCAAGAAGAGGCGAAAGCGCGGAAGAATATACCAGACGTATGCAGGAGATACAAGATAAATGGGATAATCAAAGGAGAGAAGAACAAGAAGGTCGTAGACCACCTAGGCGACGTGGAAAAGACACATGGGGTCCAGGAGAAGAAATGCCTCCTGTAAGACCGGGCTTGCCTCGTCCTCCAGAGAATCCAGATGAGACAGGGCCTAATCCTGATCCAAGACCTTGGAAGCCAAGACCTCCTATCCCCGGACCAAGACCTCCAAAGCCAGGACCAAGACCTAGTGATCCTTGGCCAGATGGAGACGGCAGACCTTATCCGATGCCTGGACCTAGACCACCACTACCACCGGATTGGGAAGGATGTCCTACTCCTGACCAGCAAATTTTACTAGCTGATAAAAGCTTGATTTTTGCAGGGGAACTCCAAGTTGGTGACAAAGTGCATACGATGCACGAGACAACTTTTGAGAGTGGTGACTACGAGGTTACTCATGTAAGTTTCCATGAGCAGCCTGTTTATCTTGTTAAATTTAGCGATGATCACGAAATTAGATGTTCCGCGAGTCATAAGCTGTATTCCGAAGATAAGGAAGCTTGGATTTCTATCAAGGAATTAGGATCTGGTGAGAGAGTTTCTTTGTATGACGGAGAAGTTGCCTTTATTTCAGCTGAATATACTGGTGATGAAAAAGTCGTCAAGATTACGGTTGAGGATGCTCATACCTATATTTGTGAAGGATTATTCTCTCATAACAAGACGTTACTTCCACCACCTCCTAAAGAAGATATACCTCCAATTCATGGAGATCCTATTGGTCCTAAGCGTCCAGAAGATGAAGCAGCAATAGCTGGTATGTATAACGATTATTTAGGAAGGGATGCAGATAGAGAAGGATTTCAATATTGGTTAGATCAAGTACGTTCCGGTAATCAAAGCTTAGACCAAGTCGCTGCGAATATTAAAGCTTCCCCCGAGTCGGAAGATTACAGATCGAAAACGCCTCAGAGACCTACTCCTGTCCCTTCTGGTGTAGGGGATGAGGATTATAGAGCCGTCAGTATTAGATATGCCGAGGGACATGAGCCTTCAGAAGAAGAACATCGTGTTAATCAGAAGAAATTCTGGGAGGAAGCTAGAGAACCTTTAACTCGTTTCGGTGAAAAACGTAACGAAGAAAGAGGTAGGTTAGAATCTAGTGTTCCATCTAGACCTGCTGAACGAAAGGAAGAAGCACAGGAGAGGAGTAGGCAATGGCAACAAGATCGTGGTTCTATCCAAAGAGAGGAAAGAGCACCCAAAAAACCTCTAGGTAGAGATCCAGAAAGAAGACCAGGCTTTAGGCCTGAACCTTCTAGACCTGAACCTTCTAGACCTGAACCTTCTAGACCTAAACCTAAGTCTGATTGGTTAGATAAAGCCTATGAACAAAACCTCGGACGACCTGCAGACAAAGAGGGTAAAGCTTACTGGGCTAAGGCAGTTGCTTCCGGAAATCAAACCAAAGAACAGGTAATTGATAATATCCGCAGGTCAGACGAATACAAGAATAGAAGTAGGTAGACTGAATTCATTAGTAGTCAATTAGACGTCTCATGAGTTCAGCAGCTAATACCGGCATCGGTAGAGTTGGCCAGCAAGGACAGCAAGCGGTCGATCAATGGAAAAATTACGTTCCTCAGAATACTGGTGCCAGTATGGTCAACCAAGGAATGGGTGCTCTTACTTCTTGGGGCTTAGCTAATCCTGATAATGAAACTGTTGGAGCTTATATTTCTGGTGCAAATCTAGATCTTGGGTATACCTTGGCTCGCATGGGCTTAGCTTCTCAATATCAGAATGATCAGTTAAATAATATGGCAAGGTATTCAGGTATGATGGATAACCTTCATACAGGAAATACTTTGAAGTTGATGGCAGGAGAAGGAGATATAGCTAGAACCTTAATGCGTGAACAAGGAAGATTAGGTGACAGACAGATCGGGGTAACAGGTGACCAAGATAGAAGAACTCTTCGTGTAGCAGGACAAGAGAAGAGACTGCAGGCTCAAGAGGAAGGTTCTCAAACAAGAATGAATTATATGGGTCAAGGTTTGCAGAACAGGATGCAAGCTAAGACCGAAGGAGAAGAAAAACGTAAGACGCAAAGAGATAAATATAACGAAGAGAGAAAGATGAGAGCAGACGCTCGGGGAGCTATTCGTTCTTCAGGTGCAAGATTTTTTGGTTGATATTTTCTGAAAAACCTAGGGGAACTTGTAGACTCGTATAAAAATGGTAGTTAAAACAGAAGGACCTGTTCATTCCTTTCTCGTATCTTTAGAGCAAGACCGAAGAGAAGCCTTTACGACTTACGTAGAGAATACATATTCAATTTATGAGATATGGCTTTACGCGAATGTTTTAGGTTATACAGGTGGTTTCACTGCTCTTGATAAATGGGTACTGCAGAATTACCCAAAACTCAATAGACGTGAATTAATGTTGGCTGAGATTGTCAAATTAGAGGCTGATATCGATTATTTAAGGCAGCAAGTACATGCTGATATTGTTAAACCAGATGCTGCAGCCACTCGTATTGCTCATTTATCTAAAGAATTAAGAGGCCATGTTGTCGAGGTAGAGAAGATGACAAGAGGCACAGATCGTAGAGGTTTAGTATTGGCAGGTGCTGACAAAGTGATGCGTGAATTAAAATCAATATTCAAGGGTAATGATGATGTCGTCAATGCTCTTGAATTAGCTTACGAATCTGTCTGGGCAGCTTTAGCCGAGGAGAAGTAGTCTAATCTGAAGTTCATCCCAATTAGATGACAGAAGAAAAAATTAGAGAGATTTTACCGCACTTGTGTTATACGAAAGAAGAAGTAGATCTTTTATTAGATGATGCTGTTGCTAAAGCGAGGGCAATTGATGAATTATCGATGAAACAGCATAATCGTAATGCAACAATTATCAGTATGATCTTGGGTTTTCTTTGTTTAGCGTTGTTTGTGGATGGTTTATTGAGAATTTTAGGAATTATTCCACCTTTTTTAGGTTTAGATGTCAATGTGATTGATCAGATAGTCGACAAGGTAAAGAGAAGCTGATAGGTTGAACTAGTTGAAACTAGAGGTGTTGTGAAGAAAGAGGAAGAGAATGTTCGTGTGCCGATACCTATCTACGACCTTCTAGATGCTTGCTGTGCTCTTCATGGTGGCCTAGAGTTAGATAAATTTGAAGATAAAAATTATTCCCTAAAACATGCATTGAATTTGTTCTTTGGTTATATGACACCAGAAGCAAAAGCTGAGTTCAACCAATGGGTAGAGAGGAAAGGGTGGAAGACAAAAGAGAGAATCATCCTGCCTTAATAGTGAATAACACTTAGACTAATTTTATGCCTAATGCTTCTATATCCCTTGCACGTAGACGTAGTGCTCAGTTGGCAGCACAATCGATCAAGGCGAAACCAGAAGCTGTTGTTACTCCACCTCATGTTCTAAAGGCGAGGAATAATTTTGCTTATTTCTGCGAGTTGATGGGCAAAAAACCCGCAAAGCACATGCGGGAGTGGCATAAACAGATACTAACTGCAGAAAGTAACGAGCATTTGCTCGATATCGCGGGTCCCAACACTTGTCTACTAAGTCCACGAGGTAGTGCCAAGTCTACTGTTATAGGACTATTAATAGCATGGCTGATCGGTAGGCATGCGGAAGCAGGCAAACTTTTAAGAACTCTCTATGTTTCTTATAACGTGGACGTTGCAAGGAATAAAAGTGCAGCAATTAAAAATTTAATATCTAATAAAGAGTATCAAGAGGTCTTTCCTAAAGTTCGATTATCTAAGCATCGAACAAGTGATGAGCTATGGTCGATTGATTTTGAACATGCAGGGGTAGACATTAGAGGAGAAGATGCTTTTACTGTTGCTTGTGCAGGATTAAAAGGAACAATTACTTCCAAGCGAAGTTCTTTGATTATTGTTGATGACGCAATTAAAAGTGCTGCTGCCATTGCTAATCCAGATATAAGAAGAGAGATGGAATCGAACTGGACTAACGTTATTGTTCCCACCATGTTCCAAGGTGCAAGAGCTATTGCACTAGGAACTCGTTTCCATTTTGATGATTTATTTACAACGATTTTCTGTGAAAAAAGAGGATGGAAAGTTATAACTCAACAAGCATTGCATTATGACGACAATGGAACCCCGAAGTCTTATTGGGGATCTATGTGGTCGGTGGGTTATTTATTGAAGCTTCAAACAGAAGATCGCATTGCTTTTTCTTATCAGTATTTAAACCAACCAATTAAAACAACAGAACTTGGTTTATCTCCAGAGTTGTTTATTAAAGGAGAGGTTCCTGACACTTATGACACGATTGGTGTCGGTATTGACCTCTCTGCAGGGATGAGTGAACGTAATGATTGGACTGTATTTGTTTTAGCTGGAAGAGTAGAAGATAAGGTATACATCATCGATTACAAAAGAATGAGGTCGATGGGAAATATTGAAAAAGTTGAAGCTTTAGCAGAGCTATTAGTGGAATGGAACTTACTAAGTATGAATGATGAAGGGCAGTTTTTTAAGACAGAATCTCCTGTTGTGATATGGCCTGAAGTTGTTGCTTATCAAAAAAGTTTTGAAGGTGACTTGAAACGTGTTCTATTCAATGAATGGCAGTTGTATAATTTAACTGTGAGTCCTGTCAAAGGTTTTAGAGGCGATAAGCTAGCTCGCTTAAGAGGCATTGTTGGTTTGTTTCAAAGTAAAAAAATTATTTTCAATAAATATCGTGATTTTTCTTACATGATTGATGAAGTGGTTAATTTCGGTCATGCCTCTCATGATGATTGTGCTGATGCTTTGAATATTGTGGTGCAAGGTCTCATGAAACGAGGCGGTGCGCAGATCCAATGGCAGTAAGATTAAGAAATGAGTAACCCATCTAACGAGAGATACCGTCAGATCCTAGAAGCTGCTAGGAAGCGTGATGGAAGCAGTGGCACTGACACGATGGTTGTCAATAGTCACTTAGCTCAGATGAAGCTTTTCATGCTGAGGCAAGGAATTGAGTTTTTCCCTGCACAAGACACATTTGGTTTTAGAAAAATATTTATTCAACAATTAGTTGAAGAGAATGAAATTGATAGCAGGTTAGAAGGAATTGTTGATGATTTTTTACTAGATGGTAAAGGGTTATTTTATTTCAGACCTGTAAAAGATACTTACCGCATTATGTGGTTTAGTAAAGAAAACTACAGGGCTTATTACGATGCTCAGTCTCAATTAGAAGAAATTGAACTGATTTATTCCTTCTCTGTACGTAGTGGTACAGGTGCTTTAGCTATATCTACAGCAGACAACGGCAGTACTAGGTATGTCAAACTGCAAGTCAGACGAGATACGATCAAAGAATCGATAACGTCTGAGAGACCTTCTTTCGAAGTTGGACAAACCAATAGCTTTACTTGGTCCCCCAACCAAACGAGGACTTTGGTTAACAGTCTTGGCTTTATTCCAGCTGTTGAATCTTTCAATACGATGCGTTCTACAGGAATGGACGCAACAGGTGATTTTGATTGGTTATCTGAGCAGATTGTATTACATGACGATTTAGTTAAAAATATCCGCACAAATATTACGTTCTTTGGTAATCCAACTTTAGTTTCTAGTAGACCTAAGCATGATTTGGTTGAGTCAGGCTCTGAAGAAGGTTTACGACCAACAATTAGTTCTCAAGCAGGTTTCTATTCAGCAAGCAGACCATCTACTCGTGTGAGTGAGCCTGGGCCAAGCGGTGGTGGTGCCTTAAAAGTTCCTCGGATTATTGCCAACGTTGAACCGACTGACCGGGCTGTTTACTTAACTCCTGATGCAGTTTCTGGTGATCAAAACTTATACGCACGTCAATATCGAGAGGAATTAAGAACCGCAATGGGCGGGGTAGATGAATTAGGAATTAGTTCTGGAGCAACAGCTTACGAGATCAAATCTTTATACGGTCGAGCAGCTACAACGGCTACACGTCGATGCAAAGGATTATTGACATATGGATTATGTAAATTATTTGGTTTAATTATTTTCCACGAAGAAAAAATCTTCCGTGATTCCTTTGCCTTGGCGATAGGCCTAAAAAGGCCTGCACCACCTATTGAAGAGAACTTCCAGCCAGGAGAAGACTATGATATGGCGGTAGGAGCTTTCCAAGAACAAGAGAAAGCATACGACGAACAACTAGAATTAGCCATCCGAGAAGCAGTCCAGTCCACTGAACTTCCTCCCGGTGTGGTCGGTTTAATACCCGACGGCAACAGGAAGATTGAGTGGAGATGGAAGGGTCCAGTCTTCGAAGATGGAACAGAGGATATACTGAATTCAAGTATTGTGGTTCGTAACCTACAAGAACTCGGTGTTAACAGCATCGAAGCGTTGCGTTACCTCTTCCCTGACAAGACAGATGAAGAGAGAAGTGCAATGCTTAGTGGCTATCCATTTAGAATGGCTCAAGCCACCCAAAGCAGTATTGGACAATTCTTGGCGCTGATAAATGACATGCGTCAAACCCCTCATCCTCAGGCTCCAGATCTACCGCTTTTGGCAGATCCTAAACTTGACTTAACACCCTACGTCTATAGGGCATTCGAATTTTTAAAGAGAGAACTAACTTATGCAGGACAGTATTCAGACACAACAGGCTCCGGCGACCCAGCAGAACTCGATACCATCGAGCGCGCCCGTTCCGAGCGCGGCTTACCAGCAAGCTCCGGCCCAGACCGCCCAAGTTTCGTACCAGACACCTTCGGAACCATCGGTTCAGGTTCAGGCACCCCAGGTTCAGGCACCCCAGCCACAGGCTCCGGTCCAGGAGGCCAATCCATGGCAGGAGGCGTTCAAGAGCCTCAGCGACAGTTTGAGCGCAACGCAGACCTCCCAGCCCCAGGCAGCCTACTCAACTCCGACCCCACAACAGCCGCAGACAAGCAGCTTTCCCTCTCAGGTTCAGCAATACCAAGCGGCTCCGTCCGTTTCGGGGATGCAGACTTATCAGCCCCAAGCAACGCCGGCGTACTCCCCGACCCAGCAGGTACAGGCGCAGCCCTCGACACAGCAAGGAGCAACACAAAGCGGAGACGGGTATCTAGACAACGTCAGCAACGAAAGTCTTGAAGTTCTTCAGCACTTCGGAGCAGAAGCACCAGCACTTTTAAATAGATATGCATGCACCGTTGAGGATGCACTTCTTCAGCAGGCAAATCAAACTCAGGAAGCGTTCCAAAGAATTAATGGCTTAGCCAAGAATATCGAAGGAGCTAAGAAAGTTGTAGATGCTGCTGCGGCAGACAACGCTGCATACCATACAATGCTGACTAACCCTGACCTACTCTCTGAGTACGTTAATGAGTTCTTCGGTCCTAGTGGTCCTCATCCTGTAGAGATAGCTCAGGATCGCCTAGCAGCAGAAGTTGCAGCAAATGAAGCAAAGATGGGAATAACTCAGGCTCCTGCTCCTCAGGCTCCTGCTCCTCAAGCTCCTGCTCCTCAAGCTCCAGTTGGACAAACTCCAACTCAGCAATTCCAGCGTCCTCAGATAGATATGCCTAATCCAGGCGTACAGGCTCCTCAAAATGGAGACTTTTGGGCAGAGTTCTCTAACTTAAGTGACAAGAACCCAGCAGCTGCATGGCAGGCTTTGAGTTCAGCTACTCCAGAACAACTACGTAGTAAGCTTCTCGTTTCAGAAGGCTAAATAAGAAACACAAGAATCCACTGCCTATTAGGGTGGTGGATTTTTTATGTCTACAATATAAAAATGAGATATGCCAGCGTACCAGCCGTTCAATCCTTGGACGACTTAATGGGGTCTGGCCCTTCCTTTGCTAGTAGTCTTCCTGTTGCAGATTGGGAAGCTATTGACAACGAGATAGGAGACCTATGGAAAACTAAAGCTGCAACGAAAGAAGCAGAAGAAGAAGCAGAAGAAACTGAGGACATCGTTGAAACAGTTAAATCTATTGATCAAATAACAAAAGAAGAGGTTCTCAAAAATAATCGTTTAGAGGGAAATTATGAAGATAATATGGATGAATTAGAGACGAGAATGAGATATAACCCTGCAGCTACTCCAGAAGATTGGAAACGTGCGTTTGGTAAATGTGACGCATTTGGTTGTTATTGGCCTGAAGAAGGAGCTCAAGCTGATGACTACTATTCCGTAGGAGGAGGAGGTCGTAAAAGTCGCCCATCAAGACCTCAACAAAAAGCATCTAGGTCAAATGGTGGTGTTGGTATAGGTGGTGGTTAATTGTGCAATTACATCTTGACGCAGTTATCTACTTTCTTACCACCTTTCATTTTTGTCCCAGCAAGCTTATATCCGTCCCAACAGGCTTTACCGTCTAATCCTTTCTTCTTTTGATGTCCTTGCGCACGGGACTTAGCTTCTTGTTGTTTGTTCATTTTACCAACTCCAATTACATGACCAATACCCTGGTTTTGTTTTGTCTTTCTTAGCGTCGCAGTTGTGTCTACTTTTAAAGTTGGCTCGACGCTTCTCATCGCCGTGACCTCCTTTATCTTTTGAGCCTTCTTTGTAATGTTGCATATTCGGATCTCCGAAACGCACAATTTTATCTTTATCACCGTCTTTGACTAAGACAGCAAATTTTTTAGATCCTCCCTTTGTTTTCTTAGGCTTGTTATAGCCTTGGAAAACCTCACCTGCATATCTCATGGTCTTCGCCATACCCTGCGTAAGATCTTGGTATTAATTTAGCTGAAATCAGGTAGTACAAGTAATACTTATATATCTCATAAAGATAGATCATATATTCAATTGCTAACATTAGGTCTAGGTATTCAACCGACCCCTAACCGAGACCATGGGGTTAAGTCTCTCATCATACAAGTTCACAAAAATCGTACTATTACTTAAATGACTTCTTCTTCTTTAACAAGAAGCGGCAGCTTATTGCAAGGTTGGGACGAGTTCTGTGAGTGGACAACATCTACTAACAATCGTATTTACGTTGGTTGGTTCGGAGTCTTAATGGTTCCTTGTCTACTCGCTGCAGCAACTTGTTTCATTATTGCTTTCATAGCTGCCCCTCCTGTCGATATTGACGGGATTCGCGAACCAGTAGCAGGTTCATTCTTATATGGAAACAACATCATCTCAGGAGCCGTTGTACCGTCATCTAACGCAATCGGTCTTCACTTCTACCCAATCTGGGAAGCTGCAACCGTCGACGAGTGGCTCTATAACGGAGGACCATATCAACTCGTGGTGTTCCATTTTCTCATCGGGATCTCCGCCTACATGGGACGTCAATGGGAATTGTCATATCGGCTCGGGATGAGGCCTTGGATCTGTGTTGCTTACTCAGCGCCAGTATCCGCAGCTTTTGCTGTATTCCTCGTCTATCCTTTCGGACAAGGATCATTCAGTGACGGTATGCCTCTCGGCATTTCAGGCACGTTCAACTTTATGTTTGTCTTTCAGGCGGAACATAATATCCTCATGCATCCATTCCACATGGCAGGTGTGGCGGGTATGTTTGGCGGTGCTTTGTTTAGTGCTATGCACGGCTCACTGGTTACATCTTCACTTATTCGTGAAACCACAGGACTTGATTCACAAAATTATGGCTACAAGTTTGGACAAGAAGAAGAGACTTATAACATCGTCGCAGCCCATGGCTACTTCGGTCGTCTCATCTTCCAATACGCAAGTTTCAACAACTCTCGCAGTCTTCACTTCTTTCTTGCTTCTTGGCCTGTTATTTGTGTCTGGCTCACCTCAATGGGTATATGCACCATGGCCTTCAACTTGAATGGTTTTAACTTCAACCAATCAGTAGTTGATGCTTCAGGCAAGGTGGTACCAACATGGGGTGATGTTCTGAATCGCGCTAACCTCGGAATGGAAGTTATGCATGAGCGTAACGCTCACAATTTCCCATTAGACTTAGCTTCGGCTGAATCTAGTAAAATAGCTTTAACTGCTCCAACAGTGGGCTAACCGAGACATTATTGCCCCGCTTTGCGGGGCTCAACCCTATGGCAATACTTCCTCCTCGTCGATCTACTATTCAAGAGGCTGATCAAGCAGCTTCTTTCAGTATGAATAAAGAGGCATTAGCTCTGAATAATCAACCTGGGGAAGGTAATACTTATCAGAAAAATATAGTTCAACAACAGGGAATACAAAACGCTTATCAAAATCATCAAACAGCTAACAATCAATACGCTGTCAGCATGATTCAACAAGCCAGTAAATTAGCCCAAGCAAATAGCACTCAAGATAACTTGGCTAATAATCTTGCTTTATACGCAAAGACTATGACACAAGAACAAGCAGGTGTCCAAGGTATAGCTCCAGCTTTTGAATTATCTAATTTTATTAAAGCTCACGGACCAGAAGTTTTAGATCCACTTTTCTACTAAAACCAGTATTGTGATTTAAAAGGATTTCATGGAAATGAGACCTGCTGGTAAACAAGATGTCTACGAAATACTGGCAGGTGAAGAAGTTGTACCTGAAAATACGAGTCTGAATGAATTCTTAGATTTATATGATATTTTGGTCTCTAAAGGTTTTAGTGAGCAATTAGCCGAAAAAACTGCTATAGACATGATGGAGGGTAAAGAACCAAAAGCTAAACCTTCTGTACGTTTTGCCAAGATTTATGGTGGTCCATCCCCAAACTTTGGATCGAGCAGCAACTCTGATTTCTCAGCTTGAAGGAGTCGAGACAGAAGCATACGTTGATCCTGCTGGTCATACAACAATTTGTACGGGATTAACCCGTTATGAAAACGGTGAACCTGTCAGACAAGGCGATATATGTAGCGAAAGAGTATGTCATGAACACACAAAGTCGTTAATCGCAAAGGATTGTGTTCCTTTACTAGAAAAAATTCCTAGTTGGAGTCGCTTCGGAAGCAGAAGACAAGCTGCATTATTAAGTTTCGCTTGGAACAATGGTTTTGCTTTCTATGAACAGGATGATTTCAAAGATATTGCCGAATTATTGAAAGCAGGGAGCCTCAATCCTAGTATTTACAGCCAAGTTGGGGCTGAAATGTTGAATTATACGCAAATAAAAGGTCGAGAATCTCCTGCATTAACCTCTCGAAGATTATTAGAGAAAGAAGTATGGGATCGTGAAGCTAATTGTTGTTTAACGTTGCGTAATGTTGTTGATACCTACCTTAAGAGGGCACCAATAGATGCATTAGCTCTGTCAGATAGTGGAAAAATTAGATTTGAAGAAGGAGAAGAGATATCTTGCTCTGATATTCAAGAAATCCCGAATAGTACTCATAATTGGCTTGCATTAAACCCAAAAGGTGAAAGATGGGTGATTGATTGGAGGGATTGGGAGGTCGCTATGGAAAATATAGAACATAGATCACATGAATCTTACGAAGATTGGTTTGATTTGAATTGTTTTGTTGGAAAGTATTTAACTGTTGGAGAATTATTGCAATATGACTTAAGACGAGTACCAGACCAAGGTAGTCAAGAGGAGAACAATCTATTTCTTTTAGCTAGAGAGTTTAGTGCCGTGAGAGAGGGCTGGGGAGGCTCTATAGGCGTTTGTGGAGGCTTTAGACCTGAACCTATTAATCGAGAGATTGGAGGCGACCCAGACGATCCTTATAGCTATGGCAAAGCCTTAGATATTTATCCCTGTGGTGATGAGGTTAGCCATCTATTTAATTGGCTCAGACATCGATGGAGTGGAAGCCTTATAGATTACAGCGAGAAAGGATATATTCGATTAGATATGTCTGATATTGGTATTGGTCCTGCGCGTTTCTTAGGTCTTAGATAACTTTGATAGACATTGCTCCACTGTTGAACTGAACTGTATCACCTTGCTGTACATCAACGTTTGTAGTCAATTGACCAGATGCTAGGAAATTACCAGTTGTAGCTGAATCCCAAATACCGAAGTGGGTTAAAGTTGTTGGACTTGTATTTTGAGCACTAGTTGTTATTTGAGAAACAACAGCGTTCGTAATCTCATATCCACCACCACCAGCGGGACTAACTGAACTAAAAGTAGAACTGGCAATCGCTGTTCTTGTAGCAGAACCTTTGATAGTACTTGTTACATCATTATTCGTCCCTGCCGTTCCTGGGTCTGCAGTGTGGACAGTGACGTAGACGTTAGTAAGAGCAGAAGGAAAAGTAGAACTTTTCATCCAACTTAAAACCTTAGTCGCCAAATATTGAGAAAATGCCATACGTGTGTCGGAATTACTTGTCTAGAAATGGATTGGGTTTATGGGCCGTAGCCACCACCTGGGGTCGTAACAGTTAGCGTAGCAGTGTTGGAACTTGTTCCCGATGCGGTTCCGTTAACCCTCCAATACATCTTAAGTCTGCCGTAAGGAGACATTCTTAATTCTATTGTGCCTCGGCTATTTATGGTAATGTAACCAGAATTTTCGCTCATATTCGAAGAATGACCTTCTAGTTCTTTCAAGGTATTTTTCGGTGTAAGAGTTAATGAATTATCACAGGTACCAAACGCCTCTCCAAAAATCTTAATCAGAGCAATTCTGAGACTTGTCGTCAATGATCCAGTTGCTTGACCATAGATCAAGACGTAGCGCATGACTTGCAAGCTGACATTAAAAGGAAGTGCTTGCCATTGAGAATTACTGATTGTAAAGTAATATTCTCCTTGAGGTAGTTGTAATTGTCCTTCTAAAATATCTGTATTTAAAATTTCGTTTTTATATCCAAAGCCGTCTATATTTCTTTGGATCTGTTTACCATTTCCATCTAGTAGCCCAATGGAAATATATTGATCTTTATATTTCTGGATGGAATGTTTGGTAACCCTTAGATCTGATTCTCCATCTGTTGTGACTTTGAAGTAAAGAGTATATGCACCGACCTCTCCTCCGACATCTCCGGAAACCGTGGTATTTAAATTGACAACACGACCAAAATCTTTAGCTTTTGATAGGGAATTATATTTAACATGCTGCTTTCTTAAAAAAGACGCAGAACTCTTCTCGCTTCCACCATAAGCTCCTGTTAGTTTATTAATTGAACTGCTAACAGAAGTCAAATACGAGCAAAAAACAGTACTCGACTTTATTTTAGGTAAAAATAAAAGCCAGGTGCTTTTGCACGACAGCTGATCGCACAAAAATCGTTTTCTGTCTTTAGGAAACTACAAAAACTAAAGACTCCTGGCATATTAGCCTCTGACGTAGTTCTTCTTCGAGGCTTACGTATATTATCTAGCTTTGAGCTTATTTTTCATCATTTTTGGTATATAAGGATTAATAATATCAATCAAGACTGGCATAGCATCTTTTCTTATGCTGATTTCAAGAATGGTTGTTTGGTTCGAGTGGAGAACAGCAGGAATATCAAATGTTCTTAGCCAATTAGTAATATTTCGATATTCTTCTTCCGTATATTTACCTCTAATGGAACCTCTTTTCCCTACGAACCGACCTTGATCGATCCACAGAGATGCCATACCTTTTTTCCCGACAATATCTAACACTGTTGGAGATATGCAAGATTTATCTCTAGGACAAAGGATTTCATAGGCTCTCCATAAGCCTTGACCGTGAAATCGAATACGTTCTTTATCGTAAAAGCCATTTGTAGGTAATCGATCCTTGAATAGGTCGATTGGTCCTTCGTGATACGTCTTTAATTGTTTGAGTTGGTAGTTCAGGTAATCTCTTTCTGTTTCCCACCTAGAAAGTTCAAGCCAAGGTCTTTTTCTTCTCCCCTTCAGTGATAAGACTCCTTTGCCCAAGCTGTAACTCAGTACGTGCGTTACTAATTGAGCCGACATCCCATTGTTCTCCAGAGAATAGGTGTTTACGAGTTTTAGGAGCGTAATCTAAAAGTGCTGTTTGAATCTTCTTGGTTTCTTCTGGATTGAATCGTAATCGAGGTTTGACATAATTGCTATCAATTTCCGCTGCAGCCCCTGTTAACACTGATAGCCATTGAGAGAAAATAATCGCTTCTTCTAACATGGATCCGACTCTTGCGAGAATAGAAGATCCATCTCCTTGTAATCTTGCTCCTTCAGCCCACGTCCAAGCGGCAGCTTTAGCACCTAATAAATCCAAGGCCGTATGAGTGATTTGCCGTTCTCCTACGGGGTATAGCAAGTTATAAACTGGCCTTAATTTATTAGTAGAAACTCTAAAACGAAGAATAGATGTCGTTTTACCATTAGATCGCGGAGTAGTCTTATAGGGAACAATTTGAGCTTTTGTTTTGATAAATTGCTTGAATTCGTCTACTTTTTCTTCGAGAAAAGCTGATTCCGAAGATCCTGCCGTTAGCGTCAGTTGAATATATCCTCCTCCAGGAGTGCGATATGGAACAAGGCTGCCGTCAGAAATTAAAAGTCCGAGCAATCCTCGAACGTCAATAACATCCAAAGTTTTTCCCTATATGTATTCTTTATAGTAGTTAATAGCACGACGAATGTCGTGTTTTTGTTCACTATAAGTTTTCGGAGTTAGAGATCCCAGATGTGGATTGACAATGATTTCCCAAAACTGTTAGGAGCCGAGCTTTATAGGCCCCATCCCGGTTATATCATCGAGATGGCTGTAGAGCCTGTAGTGGTACACGACTTCGCTAAACAGCCGGGCCAAACGGTCCAGTTAGATAGGTATCGCTTCTGGGGAAATCCTGGTAATAAGGATTCCAGAGAGCGTACAGCGGATCAGACACTAGGTACAGCTTCTAGCAGAAATATCGTTAAGGACAAAGTACTTGTATCTCTAAAAGAGTATACAGGTCCTGCAGATCCTACCGATGCAACTTCTCCTTCAACCTTTAAGGTTGCTCGTGAGACATTGCTTACAGCACAGCGTCTTTTATTAGACACTGGTAACCTCAACGTTTTTCATCAGAGCATAGGTTCACTTACGCTTTTGGATGATTACAGACGTTGGAGAGACAGAGTCTTCGCTGACGAGCTATTCAAGGCTGAAGCAAACGGTAACTCTTCCGCTAGTGAAGGTGGTTACTACTATCCAGGTGGTGATGCAAAAGCTGCAGCAGCACCTTTCTTTACATACGCTGCTGGTACATCAGCAAAGTTTGATGTAAAGACTGACCTACTTCAGGTTGTTAAGGACATGCGTAAGCGCAACGTCCCAACATTCTCTGATGGGTACTACAGATGTATCGCTGATCCAACAGCAATGATGCATCTCAGACAGAACGACGCATTTAGAGAGATTGCTCGTTATGCAGGAAACGGCATGGTTAATCCTATGTCTCCTGAGCAAGCACCTAATGCCAACTTCTTCCAAGGTATGGGTCCAGCTTATGGACAAGCTGGTTTTGTAGCCGGTCAGCCGGTTATGCCAACCGGATTTTTGTTTGAGGGCGTAAGATGGTTCGAATCAACCAACTTGCCTGAGAAATCCATAAGTGCAAGCATCGCTGACGCCCCTGGTGGTGCTGGTGCTGCTACATACACAGCTGCTCCAATGTTGTTCTTCGGACCACAAGCAGTTGGTGTTGGTATTGGAGGTAACAATGCCCAGATCTTATTAAACAATAATGATGACTTTTCCCGCTTCATCATTATGATTTGGTCCTTGTTTGCTGGTTTTGAAATCCTTAATAAGGACTTCATAACTGTTGCTTACTCATTCGTATATTGAGGAGGTAACTAACAATGGCAAAACGTATTTATCCCGGTAACTGGGTTACTCAACTCAGTAGTTATCAAGGTCAGCCAGTCGTGGCTGTCCCAGGTCGTCAGTATTTCCAGAAAGTTGGATATGCATTAGTTGACGGCACAGGTGGCACAGAATTTGCTGTGACCATTCCTAGTCCTGATATGAGACAGGACGATAAGGTTCGTGCAAATATCACTAACCTCGTTCTCCCCGCAGGTGCAAGCGTCTACAACGTTGGTATTCGTGTGCCTGACATAAGGAAGGACAAAGCAGTTGGTGATGCTACTTCTGGACTTGTTGGTACTAACACTGACACCATTGCACTTAAGCCTGCAGCTGGTGATGCTGCTGACACAATCAGCACAACAGTAGTTTCTACTCCAACAGTCGCAGTTGCTCTGGCAACTATTGCTCCTACATCTGCACAGAAAAGTGTAGTTACAGCGGCAGTTTTGGCTGGATCAGAGACTCTTAAGGTCTACGTTCGCAACGCAGCCGGCAATGCAGCAGGTAGTAATCTATCTTCTACTGCAGCTGGTGGTACTCCAATCATCGTTGAAGTTTCATACTTCGTTGATGATGATGTTCCAGATGTTGAGTCAACATTCATTCCTTATATAACTGAGACCTAAACCAGGTTTCTCACTACAATATGGGCATCTCAAAAGGATGCCCTTTTTTATTGACATGTCGCTGTATCAAAATCAAAAAAATGGACAAATTGTAGAGTTTATTGGCCACCATGATAAAGATTGGGCAATGGTCAAAAATTCTGCAGGAGTTGTTCAGTACGTCGCTTTAGATGATCTTGTTTCCTACGAACCTAATAAAGGTAGGACAGGAGAGAAAATAGAACCTCAGTCTGCTGAAAAATCAAAAGACGAGGACAAGATTCCTGAGACTGCAATTCCAGTTGATACGAGATTAAACATTAATGTTGCAACTGCTGAAGGAATTGCTAAGTCTGTCAAAGGTATTGGGTATGCCACAGCAAAGAAAATTCTCGAACTTAGAATGTCTCTCCCCGGGGAGAAATTTAAGAACCTTGATCAACTCAGAAAGATTAGTCGAGTTGATTGGGATCAAGTTATAAAGGATGATTTAATTTACGTTGCTTAGAATAGAACGAAAGGCTTTTGTTTAGCGATTGGAATTAAACGACTACGATAAGAGCCGTTGCAGGTTTCACCTCGGCTACAACGTCGGTGCAAATTTACCTGCTGGAGATATAGCTCGTCTCGAAGAGGCGATGGCTCGTATTCCAGACAGTTATTTTTACACTCGTGTTATTGAACATTTAACTCGTTGCGATAAGGCTTATAAGCTTTCTCAAGTCTTCAGAGTTGAAACTCAGCCACAGCCAAGTCGAATCGAACGGATCACAGGTGACACAGATCGTGCCATCTATCAATCTGATCCTATTAAGGCTGACAAGGATTACAGAGAAATCTACTTAAGAGAAGTAGATCGATTAGCAGAAACTTTATATGTTGCTAATTACCGCAGAGATGAGGTTCGTCGATATGCGTTCGACAGATCTGGAGGAGAGTTTATTATGTCTGTAAAAGGTCCAGCAGATACTGCTGTTGGCACAAGAATAGCTCAAGCTGTTGGATCACAAAACTGGAGGTAACTCATGACTAGAAAAGCATCAAACAAAGGGCAAACAGGTCAAGGGTATCCCGGACAGTTTCCACAATACACAGCAACTAATATCAACAACTCTGTAGGTAGTTTTCCCGGACAGAAATGGGAACCTGTTGTATTAAATCAAAAAGGGAGAGGAAAAGACGAGAAGGCTAAAGAGATGGGGATGAATGCTGGAATGAAAGCACATGAGTTTGGCAAAATCAATCAACCTGCTCAAGACGCCTTCTCTCAGATAGGAAGCGAGATGACAGTAGCTCCTCCATCTAATCCAAATAAAACACTTAATAAATCAGGCAATGTCAATACTTTCTTAAGTGCAGTTAAAGCAGAATTTAATGATCAAAGCAGAGCTACTGCTTCCACAAAAGATTACAAGTTTGGAGCTCAAGTATCTTCTTTAGGTGTCAACCCTGCAGCAAATGCAAGTGAATCTGGTTTTGCGGTAGGCAATGACCCATTGAGAGCAGGATTTAACAGGTCAACTGCTATGGGAATTGTTCCTAACAGAAATCAAAAACCAGCATCAACAGATATTGATATGTTCCAACCAAGCAGTGCTCAGGTGAATGTCAATAAAGCGGGAGTTGAAATGGCTCAGAATAGCAACCCTGGCACTAGCCCTAATCCTGCTGACAGAAGTCAGTTATCAGGAGAAGGAGGAATGAAGGTTCAAGCTACGCCTAGTTTTACTGATTCTTTCGTAGCAAATGTGAGTCAGCAACTGAGTAGTACACCGTTAGCATGAGCACTCCTCAATTCAAAGGCTTTGATAAACCGAAAATGAAAGGCTCATATTTTGATCCTCCTCCTGTTCCTTTATTTTCTGGCCAACCCACAAGTCCTCGAGGTACTGAATCTCGAGGATTAAATACTGCACTAGGATTAATGCATAGTGGACCTCAGCGAGACATTCCGGCTGGGGAACCAGGAAGTCATCAAGGATGGGCTCCTGCTGGTCCAGGAATGTAGGCATAGAAAGCCTATAAAATTAATTAAGACGAGGTTTTAAATGGCAACCAGCAGTTCAAACAAGATGCCGCTTTTGGTCGACAGACCATTGCATTCGTTCGCAACACTTGGCGCGACGGCGGCTTTAACAACAGCAACCAACTTAAACACACCTGCACCTGCAGGATGTGTCTTACTAGTCGACTGTTCCGCTAATGACGGATCAGTGATTGATAGCTTATCAATTATTTGTAATGAAGCGACTACAACAACTTCTAATGTCATAGCATTCTTAAGTACAGCTACGACAGCAGCAAATATTACAACAGCGAACACTGTTGCAGTTGCGACGGGTACTATTGGATCTACCGCTATGGGGGATCGAACCAATATTGCCTTACCTCCTTTAACAGTACCAGTTCCTAATCTCGGAGGAACAACTGGTGTTAGCGAAACAGATAAGAAAAATACTGGGTTATATGTTCCATCAGGAGCGTTGTTATATGTCGGTTTAGATGTCGTGCTAAGTACTCCTAGTGCTGCAACTGTTGTTCACGTTTTAGCTCAAGGAGGATTCTTCTAATGTCATCAGCCGCTAGTACATCTTCTTTCTTAGACAATCTCTATCAATCCAAATTTGGTCGAGCACCTGATGCTGGCGGTAAAGCTTATTGGGCTAAAGCATTAGATTCAGGAAGCATAACCCCTGAGCAAGTATCTAAAAGTTTTGATGCTTCTCAAGAAGCAAAGGATAGAGCAGCTAAGAATATTGCGCCTGGGGTAAAAGATACTTCTAGTTTTCAAAAAGCAGCAGCAGCAGTTGCAGCAGCTTCACCATCTCCTGCTCCGGCTCCAGCACCTGCGCCTGCACCTGCACCTGCACCTGCACCTGCACCTGCACCGGCTCCTTCCCCTGCTCCTTCCCCTTCACCTTCAGCTTCACCTGCCCAAAGTACAAAAGAACAGGTAGAAGACTTATACAAATCAATATTGCATCGTGGATCAGACGAGGGTGGAAGTAACTATTGGACAGAAGAAATTGAATCGGGTAGACAAACGCTTGACCAAGTTCGAGGACACATAGAGGCTAGTGCGGAAGGACAAGAAGTCGATGATAATTTAAATTTCCTAGAAAATCTTTATAAATCTGATCTAGACAGAACTCAATCTCCTGACGCAGATGTAACTGATAGCGTCTTAGATACGAGTGGAAAAGAATATTGGATGAAAGCATTGGCTACAGGTTCTAGCCAAGAGGATGTAGCGAGAGCAGTTCGTCATTCCGATGAGTTTGAAGGTGCTGCTACTGATTGGATTAAAAATACTTACACTGATGTCCTTGGACGTGACTACGGCTATAAAGGCGAAGTCAACGATTCAGGGGATGGTGATCATCGAATGGATGATGAGGCAGGAGAAATTAGTGGAATGGATTATTGGCTTAACCACTTAAGAAGTGGAGATAGTCGTGACGATGTAAGAAATATGATTGCCAATACGGATGAAGGTTGGATACAGCAAATGTACACCGAACATTTAGATCGTGATGCAGGAGCAGAAGGAAGAACTTACTGGGGTGATGATTTAAAAGCGGGATCAACAAGAGAGGAAGTCCTCGCTAATATCAAACGTTCAGCAGAGTATCAATGTAAGAGCTCTGGAGGAGCTTGGAACGGTGCAAGTAGATCTTGTGGTTCTCCTGCACAGCCTTGTCCTGAAGGACAATCAAGAGATAGTGCAGGTAATTGTGTCGCTACTCCATCGGCTTGCCCTGCGGGACAGACAAGAAACTCCTCTGGTGCATGTGTTCCAGACCAACAACCTTGCCCTTCAGGACAAAGTCGTAACGCAGCAGGTACATGCGTGGCTGACAGCAGTCCTTGTCCTTCAGGTCAGACAAAAGATGCTAATGGTAATTGCATCAATACTAATGTCACTTGTGGCGCTGGTGAAAAATTAAACGCAGCAGGGACAGGTTGTATTCCCGATAATCCTGATCCTATTGTTTGTGGGGCTGGTCAAAAAGCTAATGCTAACGGGACAGGTTGTGTTCCTGACAATAGCGGAGGTGATACTTCTCCTACAGGCTCAGGACCCGGTGGCCCAGGAACTTGGTCTGGACCGGGAGACGACTCTGCTCCGATAGACGATCCTTCAGGTGCTTATTCAAAAGAGAATCCTACTCAGTCATACGACAACAAGAAAGCAGAATACGCACAATTATACGCTCACACTTTGCAAGACAAAGCAAACTTAGAGGGTGAGAATTACAAGCAACTTCAGAGAGAATTGCAGGGTTATATTGACGCCCAAAGAGATGATGAAACTTCGAGATTAAGAAGTGGTATCACGATTGGAGGTAATCAAGCAAGTCAAAGACCTAGCAACTTAAAGAGTGGATCTCCTAGCTATGGCAGTAAGTCCAGTGATAAAGGTTTGATTACTAGTGGACCAAAATATAAAGATGACAGACCTTATGCTCCTAGAGGAATGAAGAAAGGTTCTCCTATCTCTAGTTCTTACTTCGCAATGGCTGAGAGGTTCTAGCAATGGGTAAAGGATTGGGGGCGGCTTCCTTAGGTGGCGGCTTTGGTCTCCAACCGATTACTCGTGGCTTAAGGTCTAAAGCAAAAGGCTTATATCCTACTAAGACGACAGGAGCAGGGGAATATGGAACAATCGTTTTTCCTACTGTTCTAGAAAACTACAATCGCACGACAGATTACAAGCGTTGGCAATTAGGTCAAGCATATTATTACGGCACAGGTAGATCATGGGATGATGTTGCTTTGTACAGCAATACTCGTTTCTCTACAGGAGCCGTTAGTGGTGTGTCTAAAGATATTGTCACGATGTTCCCTAGTAAAACCAGTCCTGAAAGAACATGGTATGTAGGACTAAGAACAAGGGGAAGTATCATACTGCCTCAACCTCTCAATGCATCAGCAATTAGTACTTTTACTTCTGATCCTAATCCTGCAAACCATCGATTAGTTTATGACGTTAGTGGAGTATTAACTGCAACTCAAGTTGGTATCTTTAATGTTTTCATAGGAGATCAATTCGAAGACACGGCTAGCGGTCCTAATTATCCAGACGATGTTGTAGAAAAGCCAGAAGGAAGTATTGCTCTAACTCTTTTAGAAGCTAACGCAGGTGCGTTAACTTTAACGTTTGATTTATCAAAAGCGTTTACTCGTGTTCGGAAAAATAATACGTTGTATTGGAAACAAATAGATTACGATCCTGCTTCTCCCCCTGAGTGGAACACTAGTGGTCGCCATTTATGTTCTTCTCATAAGTTGTTTTGTTGTTGTCCTGATCATCTAGGAGGCGCTTTAGCAAATTTAGAATTTCCAAAAGAATCAGGAGGAATGGACAGCTTCCCTTTACCTAACGCTAGTCGTACTGTTTTTTCTCAATGGGAGAAAGAAGGTGCGGGTTATTACAGACAATGGAGAAGCCTGCCTCAACGTATTGACGAAAGAAGAGAATGCAAGCATATGCATGCAATGAGGTGGGAGTGTGGTTGTCCTTGGTATGAACCTAATGATTATCCAATAAATGAAAATGAATTTAGCACTTTTAGTAATCAATTAGAACGTGATTTTGGGGATGAAGTTTATTCTGAATACAATGCACGACATCGGATCAATTACGACCGATACATTCTCTCATTAGCAGAAGTTGTCGGTATTAACTTATTTCCTGGAGGAGATGTTCGAGATAATATTCGACCTTCATCATTGCCTATGCTATGGAATGATCCTACTGAACCTGAAATTAGTTGGTGTCGACAAAATGATTGGTGGCTAAAAAGAGGTACTCAACAAATGAGAATTTTTAATAGTGCTACTCAAAAATTCGAATCGATTGTCACACAAGGAGGAATCGAATTTCCAATGATTGAATCTGTGAAAGGTGGTTCAGCCAATGCTCCAGTCATTATCAAGTAAAATCAAACTATGGCGTATTACCCAGAAAATACTGGTGGCATTATCGCCGCTATTAATGCCTGCATACTTGCAGCGGGAGGTACAGTGACCAGTTATAACAACAATACTGGTGGAATAATCCAAGCATTACTTGCCTTACAGACAGCCATCGGAGGCATGGGAGGAGGTTCTGCTGTTGAGATAGAACTCACGGCAGGAGAAGTCTTAGCAAAAGGAGACGCTGTTTATATTGATAGCAATGGGGAATTGTTGAAAGCTGTTCATGATGACACGAGAGACAAGGCTACCGTTGCAGGTGTTATCAAGACTGACGTAGCTAGTGGTCAAGCCGCAAAATTAGTCTTTGCTGGAAAAGTTGATTTAAGTGGTTGGAGTGGAGCAGCTTTAACTCCTGGAGATAGATATTTTTTAAGTGGCTCTGGCGCACTATCGACTACGGCTCCATCGGCATCTGGAGAATATGTAGTGTTAGTAGGTGAGGCATTAGATGCTAACACTTTGGCTCTGAATACTGACGTTCCTGTACTTCTAAGTTAATGGCAGATCGCAAACCCATTGTTTATGTCGGTGGCTACCCACAGGAATTAGCTGCTGGAGACAGGTTAAGTGGTGTCGGAACTGTTACAGTCTCCAATACAGCACCTTCTTCTCCGACTGTCGGTGATCTTTGGTTAGATCAGAATTCTAATATTTTAAAAGTTTGGGATGGTTCGGCTTGGACAGAACCAAGTGAATCATTATCAACAGTTGTCATTGCTGCAACTGCGCCTACTAGTCCTACTAATGGATTGTTATGGTTCGACTCTTCCAGTAAGCAATTAAAAATTTATGTTGCCGCCACAACATCTTGGGAACCAGCAGATTCTGTTACTATTGCAGCGACGGCTCCTTCATCCCCTTTAACAGGAGAATATTGGTGGGACACAACAGCAACCAGACTCAAGTTTTATACAGGTAGTGCTTGGGCTGAGATTGGACATAAAACTTTTAGCAGTGCTTCAGCACCGACCTCTGGAATGGTTGAAGGTGATTGGTGGTATAACTCAACATCGGGAGCCTTTAGTATGTATATAGCAGGATCCATTAACGCTTGGGCTGTCGTGAGTAGCGGTGGTGGAAGCGGTGGAGGAGGATCTGTTAACGACATCCTTGCGTATGGTTAATGGCAACGTTTAAGAAGGCTAATCTCCCTTTTGGTTCGGCTACTTATCCAAGTAGTGGAGCGACAAATATTTTTACACACCCTGGTTCTACTGACAAGGCAAGTGTGATTGTAGGATTATCCGTTTCTAATACAAGTAAGTTTGACCTTCCATGTGATGTTTGGCTAAAAAAAGGAGGTACATCAGAACCTCATTACATAGCTAAAGACAGAACAGTCAAAGCTGGTGAAACAATTCAATTGATCGATAGCGGTCAAAAGGTTGTTTTAGAATATGCATCATCAACTGCAGACGCTCTATGGGCGAATGCTCCTACAGTAGATGGAAGCAGTACTACAACCTTTAGCTGTTGGTTATCTATTTATGAGGACGTTAACTAATGAGCCTTGATTCAATTAGTCTCGTCAAAGAAGTCGAGACTCCCGCAACCGTCGAATTTAAAGAACCCACAGGCAAAATCGCTTATGGTTTCTTATTTAATCGTTTGACAGGTTCTTTAGACGTTCTACGTCATGAAGACGGATCCTTTGTGAAGATGAAGGATAATATTAATAATATAATTAGTGATGATGACTATACCACAGTTGTATGGTCGAACAAGCTTCTTAACTTCAGTTGGGCAGCACCAAGTACAAATTACACAGGACACTTACAGGTTGAAATCGTATGAGCACTGTTATTGATCTCGGTAAACTACGATTTCTCTTTCGTGGTGACTATGCCAACGGTACTAGCTATGAACTAAATGATGTTGTCACCTACGGTGGTAACTCCTATGTCTACATAAACGTTACCACTGCCTCTGGAAACATTCCAGATAATACAACTTACTGGTCTTTAATGAGCAGGGGGTTAACTTTAAGAGGCAATTGGGACTCTGCAACTCAATATGTAGCAGGTGATTTAGTCAAATTAAATGGTATTGTTTACAAGTGCAAGGCGACAACAACCAACAACGAGCCTCCTAATGCAACATATTGGGAAGATTGGGTAGAAGGTTTCCATTACACCGGTAATTGGAGCGCTGCAACTGCTTACAAGCGTAACGATATAGCAATACAAAACGGTGTGAACTATGTTTGCATCCTTGCTCATACCAACCAAGACCCTCCTAATGGTACTTATTGGAATGTATTTGCAGAAGGTTTTAATGATACAGGAGATTGGAGTTCCGCTACTGAGTATCACGTTAATGATTTAGCAACATTAAACGGAATTATTTACAAATGTAAGGCAGATAATACAAACCAAGAACCTCCTAACGGCACTTATTGGGATCTATTTACTTCAGGTTTTAACTGGACAGGTGCGTACAACGCCGCGACTCCATACAAAATCAACGATATTCTGAACGTTAATGGAGTGCAGTACAGATGTAAGCAAGCAAGTACAGGTAATGAGCCTCCTAATAACACCTATTTTGACGAATATCTACAAGGATATAATCATTTAGGTCTATGGAATATTGCGACCAACTACAAGATCAATGACATTATTAAACATGGTGGTACGCAGTGGAGAGCTAAACAAGCGAACGTAGGACAAGAGCCACCAAGTGCTGCTGATTGGGACGTCTTTGTTGATGGTGTTAACTTCGTAGGTACATGGGGAGCAGGGAGTACTTATAACGTTGGTGATGTTGCATTCCATCAGGGACAACAATATAAGTGTTTAATAGATAACACTTCTAGCTCCAGCTTCTTAGCTGATTTTGTTACTAGTAGCAAATGGGAGAGATTTACAACAGGAACCTTCTATAGAGGTGGTTATTCTGACGCAACTGAATACTTTAAAAATGATCTAGTAACAACTGGTAGTTCTCCAAACTTAAACCTCTATATCAATATCAACGATCATACTTCTAATGGCGCATCACTAACAGATGCAACAGAAGTAGCTAATTGGATGGTTCTTATAGCAGGACAATGGCAGGCCACCGCTGATGTGACTCTTCGTTCGTTCTTCTATGGCGTCATGAACTGATGCCTTTATTTAAAAGGTTGCAGAAGAAAATAGCCAAGCAAGAAACACTTGCTAATTTTATAGACGAAAAAAATAAGCAATCAACACGACGTCGATTGAAGGCACGAGCTAAACTACGAATACGTGTAGAAAAGAATGGTGACTTCGGAATTGGTCCTTAGTTATTCCTATCTACTCTATACTTGTTAATGACAGGGTATTACCTACCCGAAACTTTGAATAGTACACATGGCCTCTGGAATTAAGGGTACCAACAAACCTGCTAGTGGAAGTTCATCTTTTGATTACTCAACAACGCCTTTATTTACCGCAAGTGCTACTACTACGGTAATTTTGTCAGCGTGTAATCAGAACTCTACTGACGATACAATTCGTATTTGCGTCGCTCCTGGTTCAGATTCTGCAACCTCTGGAACGATTAGCGCTGGTTATTACTTGGAATATGATTACCCACTAGCTGGAAATACAGCAATAGAAAGAACAGGAATCACGCTAGAAGCAAGTAGCCGTATGTGGGTCGGCAGTGGTGGTGGAAATGTCTCATTTGTGGCCTACGGCCTCGAATCATAAGAGGTAATTATGGGACGTAAACTTTCTTTCTCAGGTGCAGTACCTGACGCAAAAAGGGATTGGGAAACCAAGACCAGTGCTTACACAGCTGTCTCAGGCGATGCTCTGCTCTTAGATTCTTCTGGGGGAGGGTTTACTGTTACATTACCTGCTTCTCCTCAAGAAGACGACTACGTTGATTTTGCTGATGGCGCAGGTAGCTTAGGCACAAATAACGTCACGATTGCTCGCAACAGTCAAAAGATTTGCGGCGCTGAAGACGACTTAGAATGTAACTTAAAGAACGTGGGCTGGACCCTAGTTTACAAAGACTCAACCCAAGGCTGGAGGATCGCTTAATGACTGTCTTATTATCTACACTGATTGGTGCTGGCGGTGCAGACGAAGCAGAGGATAACCGAGAATTTAAAAATTACCAAGATTGGTACGGTTATTATGCTGGTGGACAAAGTGATAACTATAACTTTGCTACTCCTCAATCCACAAGAGATGCTGGAAATACTGATGGAGGAACAGGTACTGGTGCTCAAAACAGAAGAGCAGCAGACAACTCTACATTCACTTGGACTGTACCTACTGGTGTTTCTAAAGTTAGGGTCACATGCCTAGGAGGAGGTGGTGGCGGTGGTCACTATCGTTCTCATTATTATGGTGATTCTGGTGGCTCAGGGGCTGGTTTTGCTAGTGGAGAATATAACGTTACTGCAGGAGAGAACTTAACGATCTTCGTAGGACGTGGTGGTTGGGGTAAATTTAGAACCACAGGTTGGGGTGGTTCTGGACAAGATACTTACGTCCAAGCTGTGAGTGGTGGTTCTGGTCATATAAACGTGCAAGCTGGAGGAGGAGGTAGAGGATATCATCAAACCAACGTTGATCCCCCAGGGTCTGGAACTGTTAGTGGGTCTGATTTAGTATCAGGTACCAACTTGGCATTTACCGGTGGTCGTGGTGGTTATGGTTCTCCTAATGGTTTTGGATGGGGTCCAGAAGGCTACCCATCAGGTGGCGGTGGATCATGTGCTAGCTATAAGGGTGATGGGTATAGAGGAGGTAACGGAGACAATGGTGGATATTCCTTTGGTGCCGGCGGTGGCGGCGGCATAGGAGGAAGAGGTGGAGACGTCTCAGGTAATAACAGCCCTAGTAATAATGAGTTCTGGTCAGCTGGTGGTGGTGGATCAAATGGACAAGGTACTAACTGGACTCCTAGTGGCCCACAATCTAGTTTCAACTCTAAAGGTGGCGATGGTGCTTCCTTTGTAAGTGCTGATGGTGGCGGTGGTTATACAGGACAAGGCTTTAAGAACGTGACAGGTCAAGGCGGTTCGCCAATGTATAACGGCTATAACAGTAGTAATTGGTTCCTTGAAGGCAGTGGAAGTCGCTACGGTGATGGATATGCAAAGGCTTACAATGACTACAGTGCCGGCGGTAGCGGTGGCGGTGGTTCAAACCAATACGAGCAAGGCTTTGTTGGATCTCCCAGTGGTGGTGGTGCAACTAGCTACCCAAGTGCTAAGTGCTTTAACGGCGTATTAGGAAGACTATTCGGAGGAGGCGGAGCAGGAGCTCCTAGGGCTGACTCTAACTTTGGTGGTCAGTGCTTCAGTGCTGGTCAAGGTGGTGCCGGTGCAGGTGGTGGTGGTGCTGCTTCTACTGAAAACAACAACCAAAACGATTACAACAACTGGACTAGCTATAACACATTTAGCGTGACTGATTTAGCTTGGTATGCTAATGACAACAAGCTTGCTGATAACAATTTTAGACTGAACGGTAACGGAGGACACGGTGGAGCCCTAGGCGGAGGAGGCGGTGGTAATAGCCGTCAAGGAGCTTTTGGTGGTGCTGGTGGAATCGGCGCTGGCGGTGGTGGTTGTCATGGTCATTATGAGCCTAGTGGTGAAGGACTTTCTGGTGCGGGTGGCCCAGGTTACGTTCTCATCGAATGGTAATAGAATAAAAGTAAATTAATCAAATCGAAACATGGCACCTTGGGCAAAAATTGGAGATCTTCCAAAATTAGGCGGAGGAACTGAGAAGGGCGTAATTAGTATTATTGGTGCAGCAGCTGCTCCCGATTCTACTTACGTTGCCTGTGATGATTCTGTCGTCGAAGGAGCTTCTTATAACGCAGCTACTGAGACTTTTGGTGATCTCGTATGGGATGTTTCAAAAGAAACGGCAAGCGTTCCAGAAGACGGTGAAAAATACGCTACTGAGTTTAAAGGTTAATCCTGAATTCTTTGTTCTGCATAGATAGGAATTAGAGCTACGATACTCGTAGCTTTATACCTGATATGGCAGAAAAAATAAAAGAGTGGACGGAAGAGGAGAAATCTGATAAGTCGGAAAAACCTAATAAGCATATAGGAAAAAATCCAATCATTCAAAAAAACTTCGGTTCTCCAAGAGAATACGATAGTTTTAAGATTGGCGAATTTCGTCATGATCTTTTTTCAACACCTATTTATTTAGGTGATGATTCTAACCATGCAGAGATTACTGATGAATACACTCAGAAAGGATACGACTTACTCAATAGCTTAGATAAAGTAGGCACTGTCTCAGAAGGTTGGCTAGAAGGTCAAGCAACTGATGATAAAAAAGTTAAAGATACAAGAGGAACTACTAGTTTTTTTAATGGTAATTTAGCTGCACATCCTGAGTGGGATAAATTAAATGGCTATATATTAGGCATGGCCTTACGGATGTTATCTGATACGATACCAAACGACTTACTAAAAGGTTTTACTATTGCTAATAGTTGGGTGACGTTATATCCAGATCAAGCGTATGTTCCTGAGCATATTCATTCTTGTTTTGAAATTAGTGGAGTGTATTATTTAAAAGCTCAAGGAGGGGAGAATTCTGGGATGCTTGCTTTGAGAGATCCGGCTTGGGTAGCTAAAACTATGAATATTTGGGGACCAGGATCAAGAATTTTTCCCGGACCTAGTACTAATATGACATTTCCTACTAGAACTGGAATGATGGTTTTATTTCCGTCATGGCTACCTCATTCGACTTTACCTAATAATTCAGGGGAAGACCGAATGATTTATAGTTTTAACTTGATAACTGACAATGCACGACTTAGATTAGTTCATAATCATGGAGACTTGAATAGGTAATGTTAGGAGATTATTGGGTCGTACCAGAAGTTTTGACAAAAAAAGGTTGTCAAGTGCTGATTGACTATGGCGATGCAAAGTGTCAACAGTCAAGGGTTAATACTGGTTCAGAATTAGTAGAAACAAAGCGTAGGTCTAAAAATACTTGGATCGATCCTAAAGACTTAGAGAAGGAAGAATATGGTGATTTAAGGTTTGCTTTTCGATTTGTTATTCAAGCCTATTTAAAAGCCGCAAATGAAGTATTTAAAACTCCTATTGATTACTTAGAACAAGTTCAATTTACTAAATATGAAAAAGGAGATTTTTATCAATGGCACATGGATGCAGCATCAGAAGTAGATACACCTGCTTCCTTTAGAGACGTGTCTGCAACGATGCTACTTTCTGAACATGACGAAGATTTCGAAGGTGGTTTTTTAAAATTCTTTCCTCATCCTGCTCCAGCCAGAAAATTTAAACAAGGTGATTTAATTGTCTTTCCTTCCTTATATCCCCACAAAGTATCTCACGTAAGATCAGGCACGAGATACTCTTTAGTGATTTGGGGAGGAGGTTTACATCCTGAAAAGTATTTCAGAATGAAAAAGCAACAAGAGCTTAATAGACAAGCTAAAAAAGATGGTAGTTGGGGAGTGGCATCAGAACCATGAACGTAGGATATTTACCATTATTTGCATCAAATGTTTTTTATTTAAAAGCAGAGCATATTGATGTCAAACCGTTAAAGGATATCAAGAGTGGTTTTGTTAAAGCTGCTCAATACTCGGGAGAAGATGTTGGGGTTATCGATACGAGCCAACCAGATTTTCAAGTGTTAGACAAGATACCAGAAACTAAAAAAGCTTTACTGGAAATTTTCAACAGGCTTAATTACGACTTATTGAAATATACCAATGAATGGGCTATCTCTACTTCTTGGATTAATGTCACTGAAAAAGGATTAGACGGTCAAGTCCATAATCATCGCAATTGTTTTTATAGTGGTATTTTTTATTTCGATGATTACGAAGAAGAAGGAGTGGCTCCTTTAGAAATCATGACACCATTACAATATCATGGCAGCTATCAACTCCGAAGACAAAATGATATGGAAGACACTCCTATAACTCTTGCTGAGCAATGGGTTATTCCTCCTGAACGTCAAAAATTAATTCTTTTTCCAAGTTATTTAAATCACAAAATCGGCAGACAGAAAGGTGATAAACCTAGGTATTCCTTAGCTTTCAATATCGTTCCCATCCCTCCTTATGGTGTTGCAGATTCACAGGCACTTGATTTGTCAAAGTAGCATAGCTATTGTCTGAAAACATCAGGAGCATTATGGAAGACACGATGACCCCTTTGCAAAGGGTAAGAAACAATCAGAACAGATCTGAATATATGAGCTATCTGTATGATCTGTATCACAGAGATGATGCACCAATACCTCTCAGGAATACTTATACAGGACTAGCTGAATTACATGCTAAACATTTAGGTAGAAAAGAAATTGATCGTCAAGTGGAGTTATGGCATGACGACAAACATCAGGGTCAGATTCGTGCATATGATGCAGCAAATCCTGTACATCTTGATTTCGATCCTATACAAACTAATGATGAAACTCAGACATCCGATTAGTACTCCACAGCAAAAGGTAACTGCTGTTGTGGCTACAAGAGATTTTCTTTTACGTCTAACGAATGTAAAGGAAACACCACGTATTCCTAGAGAAGTACGACGAGAGGCTAAAACCTTATTGCGTCATTATCCTTTAGTGTCGGAATTAAAACCTGCGTTAGAAAAAGAATTTAAGATTTAATCCCTTTTCAGAAGTTAAAATAAGAGATAAAAAGAAATTAACTGCTCATAATGGCTTTGACTCAAACAACCGTAAAATTCAATATATCTCCCAATGGGGTAGTGACTGAGGAGGTTATTGGTGTCTCTTGTAATCAATGTGAAACGACAACTAAACACATTGAAGAGAATCTAGGAGAAGTATCAAATAGGTCTTATAAGACTGACTATTACGAGCCTTGTCCTATTGATAAGCCTCAGATACTGGCACAAAGCGAATAAAATTGTTACAAATTGTGTATAAAATGAGAACTGTTATTTAAAATAATCAGTTCTGTGTTAAAGACTGCATACGCTGCTTCTGCACTTGCCTTAGTGCTAGCTCCAGCAACATTTGCTGGCCCTTATCTCAATGTCGAAACTAATGCTAGTTGGACAGATAAGAAATATACAAACGCTACTACCGACGTTCACGTTGGTTACGCAGGTGCTAATGATACTGGTAAGGTTTCTTACTACTTACAAGGTGGACCAGCATTCGTAGCTGTTAAAGATCAAGATTCTGAGACTCGTTTGTCAGGAAAAGCTGGTGGAAGCATTGCTATCACTGAAGCTACTGATGTTTACGGTGAAGTTTCTTTCCTTACAGGTGAAGAGAAAGAAGATTTCGGTACAGGTGGAAAGGTAGGAGTTAAGTACAGCTTCTAGTCGTAATCAGGATCCTAGGACTTATTACTATATAGAATAGGTAATGAGTCTTAGTTCCTATTTGTAGATGTCGGCATCAATAAAAAGACATGCTGGGATGGATCCCCAGTTGCTGGCTTTATTAGCGGCTTCTTCCTTAACAGGAGCAGGTACTAGTGCTGTCGGTGTAGCCGATTGGTTCATGGGTGATTCTAAGGCATGGAACTCCGGTGAAATTCCTTTAAATTATTTAATTGCCATGATGCCTGCCATGGGTGTGGCAGCAGGACGAGGAGCATATACATTAGCTGACCCAGTATTAAGAGAACAGTTTTTAAATGAGTGGGCAGAATTAACAAGAAAAAATCCAGATGGTACTATTCCTAAAAAAGGAACTTACAGTGATGCAGGGCCATTTAAACATGGCAAATATGGTTTTGATTTAGATCCACAAGGTTTTGGTTATGAAGTTAGAAGACCTGTTGATATAGATAGTATTCCTAATCCTGATAATCCTGGAGTTTCACCTAACAGAGTTAAGAGAGCAGCTGCTGGTTTACCTAATGCTTATTCTGTTAACGACTATGTAACGGCTAATCAAGGTGTATTAAATAGAGCTAACAAGAGAAGAGCAGGAGCCGCGTTGATTGGAGCTTTACTCGGAGCAGGAGTCGCTATACCTAAATTCAGAGATGACGACGGAAACAACGCCCCATTACCTCCTGTATAACAATGGAACTCGCTGGCAAAAAACTGGGACTTACCCCAACAACTGTTGGAGATATTGCCCAAGCAACACAAGAAGGCAAATCTGCTGAGAACGTCAACATGTTCACTCAGGCTATGAAAGCTCTGAGTTCTTTTTTTGGACCTAGAGAAGGTGAATTCAATACTGGAACAGGCGTTCAACCAGAAGGAATGCATCCTTACCAAAAGGAACTCTTGTTGCAAAGACAGATGCAGGAAGCGAGAGAGGAGGCTAAGAGGAAATCAGAATTGGCGCCAGGAATAAGTGATCTTCTTTATAGAGGTAACACAGGATTACAAAAAACCGATCGTTTATATTCAGGTGAGGGCTGGGGACCTTAATGCCTAAGCGGATTAGCAAAGAAGAATTTGACGCTCTTTTTGGCAATAAAAGAAAAAGAGATGCTGGAGGCTACGAGGATCCTTCTCGTGAGAAAGAAGAGTGGGGTACATCGGAAAGATGGAGAAGAGGTAATGATAAAGCAAGAAGGAAAGAAAACGATGTACCTCCTGAGCTCTTAAGAAGAGAAAAATATGCTAATTCCGTCATAGAAAATGAGGGTGAGATTGCACCTGGATTTCAAACTGATGCTCAAAAGGCTTACATAGCTGCAGAGCTATTAAAAGCTCATAAAGCTGGAATTGTCAAAGCTCAAGCTAGTCCACCTCCTCCAACAGACATATTAAATGCACCGAAGCCAACCAGTGCTACAGGAGACCCATGGTTGGACGGTCCTTCTTCTAGTCCTCAAGATTACTTTAATATTCGACGATCTGTAGATAGGACTGATCCATGGGGCGGAGGAAGTGTACCTCCTAATCAGGTTCCTCCTAGTTCTAGACAGCCATATATTCATCCTGAGGATTTGCAATTAGCAATTCGAATGCTTAATGAAGCTCAAGGAGCTCAATCACCCACTGGCAATCGACTGGGTATGAAGTTTTCGCCTGAATTATTAGCTGCCTTATTAGTACCCTCTGCTGTAGTATCACCTCTAGTCCTTGATGAAATAGGAAAACCGAAAGAAATTTATGAAAAAGCCTTACAAAAAACTTATTAAACTAAGCAAAAAAGCCGAGCAATGTTCTACTAGAGAAGAGGCTCAACTTCTCATTAAAAAAGCCAGTAAATGGCATAAAAAATTACAATCAATTTAATGAATTTTTACAGTGATCCAGCAGCTTTTCAGCTTGCTATTCTATTTCCGTTTATTCCGTTAATTTGCGTAGGAATTGTGACTTTCGCTTTAGGTTATGAAATGCGTGATGATAACGATGATGATGACGATGATCGAGGTACTTTAGTTCCTGTAATGTATCCTGCGTCTTAATCGTCAACAGGTTTAAAAACTTCTACAAATGCATGACATTTAGGGCATGTCAGGATTGTTACGATAGACCATTCATCCATTAGATTGGGATCAACTGTTTTGTCTGGGCCGCGATTCAAAGGAGTATTGCAATAAAGACAGTTCATATTTTAAAAAGCCTAATATTAATGTAGCGGTTTAACACTACATGGCTACTGAAGCTCAAATTCAGCCTCCTGCAGAGGTAAAAAAGAAAGGTGTCTTTCAGCACTTGAAAGAGAAGTTAGACGATAAAGAAGAACAATTTGAGTACATCTCAGTACTCGTGAGATTGGTAGTAGTTGCGTGGTCCGGGGCATTAGTGACCTTAAATTATTTGCCAGAAATTCCTGGATTGACGTCAGGGGAAAAGCAGGATATAACTTTTCCGGCTTCTCTCCTGGCTTCGTCGCTTGCAAGTTTTGGCCTGGATAAGAGTGCCAAGAAGAAAGGTGATGGAACGTATGACGCTAGTGGAGACGATAAGCCTTTAAGTAAAAAAGAGATGTTGGCTTTGATGAATACAGGGGGTGGTTTCCAAACAATTCGTGTAGAGACTCCTATTAAAATATTGGGAGCAGATGTAATTGATTCTTCTAAGAAATCATGACTTGCGACAATCCTTCACACGTAGACGCTTCTCAAGAGACTCGTCTCACAGTACAAGCTCTTAAGATCGAAAGATTAGAGGAGAAGCAAGACGAGTTACGTGAACGTCTTAAGGCTGTAGAGAAGTGGGTGATAGGTGCGGCAGCAGTACTAGCAGCCGGAGTAACCTTGATAGGTTTTGCTACTAATATATCGAAGGCATATTTATGATCGAAAAAACAGTAGACCCACAATTAATTTTTTTTATAGGTAGCTTAGTAACCATTCTTTTGGGTGCTATAAGCTACGGAATTTACTTGACTCTTGGAAGTGGATCTAAAGATTTAAGAGATCCTATTGATGAACATGCCAAGATGCACGAGTTGGGTATAGCTCACGGACATCGAAAAAAATAATTACCTACTATAAGTAGAGACGTCTGAATTTTTCCCATGAAGCGCGTAGTATTACCAGCGCTGTTGATTACATCCCTTGCAGCACCTGCGATGGCAGACATAACGCATAGTCTGAGTTCTTCGGTACAGCTGACTGTGGATGGCGCTAGCTCAGTTGCGACAAGGCTGGGTTCGACTTACGCGGTTAGCGGCACAAATATTAAAGTTGGCACCGGTAATAACGATGTTTTTGGTGGATTAACCGCTGGATCGGCTACGGCAGCAGCCACAATTAAGGCCGGGACCTACGTGCAAAATACCCCCGGAAATCAGTTCAGTTTTTCAGAAAGTTGGCTACAAGGGGACGCTATACCTGGTATTAACGCCGGTTCAACTGTGTCATCAACAACCGGACAAGTCGCATCTATTCCGGCGTTTGGATCGACTACGACTTTTGCTGGGGGAACAAAAGGTACGTTAGCTGGTGGAGTCTCAAGTTTAGCTGGTGGAACAATAACTTCATTAACAGCCGGTGGATCAGGTACAACGGCGATTGGACAATTTATATCTACTCTTAATGTGAAGTAGATGAGCCATGTATTCAGCGTTCGAGAGACCGGCTGCCCTGATTGCTGGCGTAATGTGGAAATCAAAGTTTGCTGTACTTGCGGTGGCTGCTCTTGCCACACCTGCAAATGCGGTCCCAGTAGTACCGAATTTTTCATCCGGCCAGCTTACTCAGACTACGACATCGCGGTCTGTGATATCTGAGTCGATAGTATCAGAAGATTTTGCGACAGGCTGGCAATACACTGTGTCCGGCACAGGGATTTCTCTAAATGGTGCATCTATTGAACCATCTGCCATAATCAATACAAATACAACTGCCGCGTCAGGAATAACTACCAAATGGACAGGCTTAGACGTGAACAACAAGCCAAATTGGACTCTGACAAATCCAGGGGGATCATTCCAATTTCAATCCAGTTACTCCGGACCCGGACTCCAGAATCGCACGACCATAACGAGGACCATAGAAACGGACACAACGATAGAATCGGTTTCCGTATTTTCTCAGTGATACCAAGGGTTCTTAGCGTTTTAATGCTATTTCCTTTTTGTCCTATCGTCAAGGCAAGTGACGTAGGAGGAATCTCTGCTACCTCTAATCCGGTCGCTAATTCATCCGGTCAAGCGAATGTCAATGCATACCAAGTGTTGACAGGAAATTTCATGCAATCAGGTTTTACTAATGGTGTTGTTTGCCAATCTGAGACATTAACAATATCTCCTTACGTTGGTCGTTCTGCAAATATTAAAGAACCTTTTTTCGAAACTTACGAAGATCCAGTATACGATGTTCGAGATTTAGATGGTGATGGTGCTCCTGATAATCCTGGAGATATCTTGTGGTACAAAACAGTACAAACCCTGCAGAAAGATAACTACTCCTTAAACATGGGAGTCACGGCTCAATGGAGTCGGCCACTAGATAAGGAGATGATGTCTCTTTGTAAGGATGCTGCTGCTACTGAAATCGCTTTAAGAAAGGCGACATTGAATTTACGAGTCTTAGATTATGAAATTTCTCGTCTCAAGCATTGTGGCAATTTAGCTAAGGAGGGCATTGTATGGGATCCGACCAGCAAATACAAAGTGATATGTGAGGACGTTTTATTAACTTCGCCTCCCGGAGTGTTATTAAATCACAGTCATTCAATTGATCCTATTACTTTCGATTCTTCCTCTGCTCAATCATCCTCTCTCGAACAGACAGGATCTTCTCAGGTTTCTTCAGAATCTTCTTTAGAACAGTCTTCGTCACTTTCTTCGCAAGAGGCTTCACAACCTTCATTAAGTACTGTTGAAGAGGTTGGCCCACTAGGGCCACCCCTAGAGTTGCGCCTACAGCTATCGAAGTAGTATTTAGGATGGTCGCCGGAGGGGGCGTGTAGTTGTTGATGACATTGAGCAAAGCAATATCCTCGTACAACGTAATACATTCGCCTTCAGAGTTCTTCTCGTAGCCTTTTACAACCTTCGTACCATACTTACCGTATGCTCCCGGCGGGGGACTTCCTGGTCTGGGACAGGGAAGATCAATGTCAACAGAGTTAATGGCATTAACATCGAGACCAGGAAGATCAGAGACTTGACTTGCTCCCTCTGTATTGGATTCATCTGTTTCATTTTCGTTATCCTTAGATTTCGTATTTCCTAAACCACTGACGGCTCCCAAATTAGGAGTAGTGTCCATTGGAATAACTACTAATTCTTTGCTTGGATCAAACTCAGGGGGATTGAAGTAGGGCATACCTGGCCCTGTACATAGCGTGAGGGTTCCTTGAGGATCGTCTTCTATTAATTTGTTATTACCTTGTGTCTCTCTAGCTTCAACGCAACCAGGCATCTCTACGGTTGGGAAGCCTATCTGCAGAGTCACAGGAGGGGCTTGAGGAATGCTTAAAGGTAAATCAATTGCCCACGTCGGTACCTGTGGAACGTATATCTCCCTGACTCCTATCCGAGGGACTGAACCCACTGATCTTACTTATTAACTGGCAGAACGCCCCCAGTGGTACTAGGAATAGATAAAAAACTGCTAGTGCCACCAGAAGAATTACCACCGAGGCCAGGTAATGCACCCTTGATTTGAGATTCGACCAAAGGTCCGACTTGTTCAATTAATGCCTTCTTTAATTGTTCTTGAGTTGCTGGAGCTTTGAGATAAAAATAGGCTGCAATAGTTCCACCAACAAGGCTACCTGATAACGCTAAGCTTGCTGTCGCGAGAATAGTTGGAAGGTTTTTCATGGTTATTTAGGTGCCACTTCTAATCTTAGGCACTTTTCAGTAGTGAATGCAGAAAAATATAGATTTTATTTTTTAGTCTTGGTTTAACCGAAACTTACGATTGACACCAGAACACTGGGGTTCATACGTGTTTAACCTTGTAGACCTGTCTAAAGGTGCTGCACGAAAAAGGTTTAAACAATCTATCAAAGACGAATGGAGGTGTTGTGCCTATTGCGGAATTAATGACTCTCTTCTGACTATCGACCACTTGAAACCTAAAAAACATGGTGGAGATAGTTGCAGAAGAAACCTTGTACCCGCCTGTCGATGCTGTAATACCGACAAAGGATCTCTCATGGATTGGCGTCTGTGGTACCAACAACAAGTGTTCTTTTCTAAAGTTCGAGAAAACAGGATTTTGGAATGGATGAAACCAAGACCAATGGAGAATCTTGAATTATGGTATGTAAAAAGGGAGGAGCATGAGGGACGATCTAACTCAAGAACAGCAGTTCATGCTTCAACGTATCACGTTGGAAATCAAGGATTACTCGAAGGAGGAACTTATAGAAGCATTGCTAAGCTGCTGGGAGGCACGATTCAGGCAGAAGCAAATCTTTCTTGCTAGTAGTCAAGATGCTGGGTTTTCATTCGCTTTTAATGATGGTATAGCTGTCATGCCAGAAGCTGCTATTAAAGAATTTGAACAGTCCCATGGCTACAAACCTACGTGGGAAGATGCGGAAGACTACATGGAATCGATTGCAGAGGAGGCTTGTATGGAGTTAGACATGGAAGCTATTGTTCTTGAACCTGAAGAATAACTCGTTACACTAATATTCAGATACGTATTTTTCGATGGAAACCCTCATAGCAGGAGCAGCAGCAGTTTTGGTGGGGATTTTTTCCGGTAGAGCAATTACTCTAAAGCAAGGGGGAAAACAGGGAGTAGCTTCCCATGAACACAACGAATTGCTTCAAAGGGTTTCAGATATCGAACAAGTCATACCAGCTTTGATTCCTCGCGCTGAAGTGCAAGATGCTATCAATAAGGTTCCTCCTTTAGTGATGGATGCTGTAAGGACTGAGATTAATAGCATTGGTTTATCTATGAGTCAGAGACCTGCTCCTTCATCTGGCTTAGGCGGAGTTGATTTAGCTCAAGTCAGAGCCGATACTGAAAAGATGAAGCAGTTGAATGAAATGCTCAAGAATTTCGAACAAGCACAGGGCAATGGATAATTTATTTAAGACCTATCAAATTGACGATGAATCGGCTGACACGATTGAAAAATACATTACAACCAATGTTGATATCCAATGGGGTTATCAAAATAATGTTACTTTTGAACGTCAGCATATAGAAGAACAACAAAAAGAATATGACAAGTCAATCAAATGGAATTGGTGTCCCGGTTTTAGTTCGAGGTTTGTCCATGAAGGAACAACAAACCCTAGATGCGATACACGGTTTCCTTTCTACAAAGGATTGCAGTTGCCAACGATAAGAGAAGCAATTGGTGATGCATATAAAGATTATCGTATATGGAGATGTCAGGCATGGATATATCCCTCTGTTGCAGATGGTTTTAATGTTCCCCATTGTCCTCATGTGGATTTAACTACTAGAAGAAGTAGGTCAGAAGGTTCAAAGTTGTGTGCTGATAGTGAAGAAACTGGAGAAGGTAATTTAGTAATGCTGTATTACGTGAATGATTGTGATGGAGATAATTATTTTTACAAAATTAAAGATGGATATGAGAATGATGATGATGTAAATACAAACTATTACAATCCTAAAAAATTATCATTAGCTCATATTGAGTCTCCTAAAAAAGGTAAATTACTTCTCTTTGATGGTGATACTATTCATGCCAGTTCTTCTCCTTCTAAAAACTTGAGGATAACTTTGAATATAAATATTTTGCCTCCTAAAGATGATTGAATTACCTTTTCTCCATAACTTCTTTTATACTGATATCCCTAGCAATAAAGATGACCTGCTAAATGCAATAGAAAATGGCGAGCTAGATGACAACCAAGAGTTTGAATGGAGTGATAATTGTTCGATCCAATTAGAACGATTAAAAAGCAAGGATAATCTTAAATTGTTTATACCTTCTATTAACAATTATTTGAAAGAATTAAACCTTGGAGGCGATAATGTTAAAGTTCAATTGCATGGCTTATGGAGAAATACGTATCATAAACATTATTTTCAAGAGATTCATGATCACAGTCCTCATCATATTTCTGGAGTTCTTTTCTTAACTGACGAACAACCTGGAGATAGTCAATTTTATTTTTTCAACAAACAATATAGTGAAATACCCCATGCTTGGAAACAGTTTAGAAAAGAAGATAGTATTGTTTTTGGAGGTAGATATTGGATAAGAGCTCAAAGAGGTAGGATCGTTTTATTTCCTTCTTATTTAATGCATGGAGTGACTGTTCATAATTCAGATCATCCTAGGAAAACAGCTTCATTTAATTTTGATTTTATATAGCCATTAAGTTGGGTTATAAAAACTACACCATCCAGTCGCAATGTATTTATCTCCTTTATTAGGAGTGACTCCTTTATGGGGATGAGTCCAATAAGCAGGCCAAACAACAACACGTCCTTCCTTAGGTTGAATAGTTGTAGCTTGATGGGGAAATTCTGTTCCCGATTGTGCATCATTTAAATACATCATCCAAACCAGCATACGATCTCCAGGTATTGCGTGATTTTCTGCAGAGATTGAGCCTAGGTCTAATTCCTGATTGTTAATATTGTGCCATCTAGAAGCATGTTCACAATGCAAGCCACTGTATCCTTGGCCTTCTGAATAATATTGAATGTTATATCCAGATCTCAAACACCATGAGGCTATTTTATTTAGAAATGGATAAGTGATTTTATATCGCTCAATAGCCTCAACAACAGGCGGTAAAAGAATTGTATTGAACTGACGAAATGGTGTATATGGTATTTTATTATCAATTTCAGCAAAATCGACATTGAAATCTATCGATTTTTTGGTTTCTGTATCTCTCGAATATATGAAACGATATTTGTCTTGATCTTTAAATTGGTTGAAGTATTGAATGACTGATTGGCAAGAATTTGAATCTAACAAATCATCATAAATTGCAATAAAGGATGAATCAGTCATTTTGTTTTAATTCTTCTGTCATTCCTTTATGCCAATATTTTAAGCCGGATAGAGCCCAAGGACCATATCTAAAACTTGCAGGATTAACGGCTTCAGCAATCTTTACTTCTTCTAATGTTTTGCTTGAAATAAACTCAAATGCATCATGAAATAAAGGCTCATGTATTGATAGATCCTTTGCATACTTCCAAAACGGAGTGTCATATTTAGAACCAAATTTATAGTGCCAAAGGATAAACGTTTCCACCTGTTTAATATGTTGCTTGATATCTATGGAAGCATGATGAGCAGCCCAACCTTTGTTGCCAATGAACTGATATGAATACCTAGCCCATGTTTGATAAGTTGAAATAGATGTGGATTCCATTGGTTCTAAAAAGAACAAACGATTCCCATTAAGAATGATTCGATTATTGATAACAGGTTTTTTAGCTACATAGTTCTTAAATGTCAAATGATCAGTGATTTTAACGTTAAAATTTTTGGTGAAATTTTTTTCAGCATCTCCCCGCGAGGTTATTTCCTTGTTATATAAATATCCAATAGACCTGTCATATGATGGTGATTCTTCATGAGTTGGAATAATAAATGTCCAACCATCCTCTGTTGCTATGTGTTTGGTATATGGATCATTTATTTTAGACTCAGGCTTACCTAAGACAACCGCATTAACAGGGTTAATCAATTCATCGTAATCGTCAAAATTTGAAGGTCTCCCCCTGCAGTCAATAACATAATCTGCGTCTACTTCATCTAAATTATTAATTGCTTTTTCAACAACTTTAAAAGTATTAGATGATAAAACATATCGTTGCATTTCCGCAGGACAAAAATGTACTGCAATTTGATTACCAGGGAATGGATGAAATACTTCTTTATTAATCTTGCCCCAATCCTGATATAAGATTCCTAACTTAGGAGTGGCATGAATAGCATTGGAGTAATAATTAAATTCTTTCTCTAAAGCACTCCAAAGTAATTGAGGCTGTTGAGGAAATGTTGCTTGACCTACTTTTTCAGTCTCAGTATGAGGGTCATGAATCAGTTCAATTTCGTCAATTCCTCTACCATTGCCTCGCCACTTATCCATCTTGGATTGCCAAGAATACTCTAAAGCTGAAAAGCATCCTGCATTACCAGCCCCAACGATAGAAACTTTAGTCATCGACGTACCTTTTTAATAGTGAGATATAAATTGGAATACGCAGCAATTACCAATAAGATTAATAGAAAAGTATTAACTGTCATCTGCCATCTCCTTTGGTAAAGGCTTCTTCATCGGGGCCGGTGAACCTGTCGTCGGTTCCCCACCCATTTCTTTGGTATTCCATGAGGAAGAGGAGGCAGCATCCGGCATGGGCAAGGTGGGAGTATCCTGTCTCGGAATCATTATCCTCTCCTCTCCACCAGGCGAAGAGATGTCTGCAGAGTGCGGCAAAGTAACGCCCCCACTCAGTTCCCCTACACCAGTTATTAGAGCTATACTTTCGAGCACCGTAGCCGAGAACGTCAGCGATGTCTCCAACAGCTTGCCAAGGGATGAGATCAAAACGAGTCTTTTCCATTTATAGTTCTATTTTGCCTAGGATAGAAAATGAAGCAAGTTCTAACAAGTTTTGAAAGGGAATTCGAGTTCTCCTTATAGATGGGGACCTAAAAGTAAATCAGGATTAGTACGTCAATACTTGGCTAAAGCTAGAAACTTTAACGCAAAGGCGCAACACTATGGTGGTAGTACTGGAGGAAGAAAAAGTATTGATCAAGGATCAGGAATATCCGTATTAAATAGACGTTCTGCAGAACAAGCAGCTAAGAAAAAAGTATTTGAGCAAGAGGTCAAGCCTTTCAGTGCAGGACAAGCTGCATGGGATGTTAAAAAAGAATTATATAAAGACTTAGGCACTTAGTTAATTGCTTGAGCCTCCACTAATCTTGAAGTGAGTTTACTTAACTGCAAACGATTACCTCTTCTCGTTTTGTTGTAATGCAGTAAGTCTTCAGCAGAAAAATCGGCAACCATAAAACGACAAGTCTTACCTGAATTCCATCTATCGTCTGCATCTGTAGGATCCCACCATAGAACAAATTCAAAAGGAGGTTCCATTGTGCCTTTGTATCCGGGTAATGATTGATGGAACTTATGAAGTCTCCCTGCTAATTCTGTGATGTTGGAAAAATTCTCTAGTGTTAATAATTTTCTCTGATCTTCATCTATAGGCAATGCATCTTTCCATGTAATCCATGAGTCGTAAACAATTGCCCTAATTGTGAGATAGGTCTTACCATCCGGCGCCTGGAATTTATCAGGCGGATTATCGAATATTTGATTATCCATGTCAAGAATGGAAGTCATATGCTTTACGACAGGTAATCTGATACGATTTTTCCCAATCGTTTTCGCCGCTATATTCGTTGAAAACAATCCGCCCCATTGAATGAAAAACATTATGGAAACGAGATAATCCTGTTTGAAATTGATCGTGTTGGACTGGCGGCAAATAAATAATTGCCGACCAATCAGATGGAGAAACGCTTCTAAATGTATCTAACTCATCGTCATACCACATTGGACGTAGTCTTCTAAATGGGATGCAGATTGGAAAGTCCCAAATCCAAGGAGCACGAATCATTGCCTCGTTATGGGCAATCCAAATCACAGCGTGTTCTATATGACCTTTCCTATATTCCTTTAATGTTTTATTTAGCAGTCGTCGTGTTAGGGCTGCTCCTGTTGGTGCTCCTACGAACACTCTTTTAGAAGAACTATGAACATCATCTATATACCAATCTTTGCAGATAATATCTTCTAACGATTCTTCTTCTCGGTTGTAATAGCGAGATGCTCCAATCAACCGATTAAGATCAGGCGATGAATAAGGATCGAGATCAATAGAGCCTAGAACAGATTTAGCCCCGGAAACGACATCAGCTGGTGGTGCTAAGTCACACTTGTTTGGATGATGACGAATCTGATCGCTCATCCTTATAAGTTCTTCATTAATTTTGCAATTCTCCCTGCTGGATTTTCTCGAGGTAAAGTCGTGCAAGAAGCGCCTGATTTATCTATCAATATGAGACATATTTCTTCTTTAGGATTTGCACCTTTTATTGTTTTCAATGCATCCTTGCAAAACTCTACGACTGTTTCATCGTTATTTCTTTCCGCATCTTTTAAATCTTCTGACATCATAAATTCATTAACATAATTAGACCTGTCTGGGTGCCCTTTTTCAGCTATGAGATTTAAAATAATTGCCCCTGCTCCGAGATAACTATATGCAGTGTCATATCTATTCATCATGTCAGCCATGATCGCTTCGCAAATTCTTATATTTAATTCCTTAGAAGCTTCTTTATTACCTTCAGGAACTTTCTTGTCTATTAATTCTGGAAAAAACTTAACAAGAAATTCGGCTGGTTGAGGTCTCGCCACGAAAGTAAGTACGTTGAACATCTATTAACAAAGAGTCGCAACGTTCTTCTGCGTCTTGAGCTAAAGGTATTAAGTGTTCGAATCTTTTGTCTACAGATATCGAATCAACTAACTGACTGAGATAATCATGCAGTTCAGCAATGTCAATAACAATGTCCATCAGACTCTTAATTCGGTTTTAGAACGTTGGCTGTTAGACCACCATGCATACACTTCAGGAACCCAACTAGCAACATGATCAGCAATGAGATCTGTTAAGCTCTTTGTTTCATAAGACTTATTAGGTCTAGAACAGCTATCGAGTAAACGTAGCCATGCACGAAGACTACCTGAAGCTGTAACATTCTGCAACATACACATTGTTAATAACTGCTGTGCTTGCACTGAACTAGCGCCTGCTTCTCGTTGGCAGTCGTAGTCAATAGCGGAAGAATAAGCAGAAGCGAGTTGGTTTTGCTCGTCTTCTTGACTCCAAGGATGTCTATTGCCTGTGTAGTCTGGGTAATTTCCGGGAGTTCGAGAGTGGAAAAGTTTTTCTAGAGGATAATCTTTTTCTTTCACACATAGCCTTGTATTTTCTGCCGCCTCGTACAAAGGTTGCAGACTAAATGTAATGTCTCTTCTTTCGGTGCATAGCTCGTGCAACGTACTATGGTCTGCTCTTATATATAGAGATAAATAAGGATGTTCTAGAGAAGAAAAAGATCCCCAAGACGGATGCGTTTGACTGGTATGACGAAAATGGCTCGTCAACAGATTGCCACAAGTATCTTCTGCAAAAGCATTTTCCTGTACATCTTTTTCTTGTTCTATATCGTTTATAAAATCCCCATGTTTATTCATATATAAGGCTGTATACATCAAACGTTGAGGCATCTCTGTGCCTGCAATTTTCTTCACCTCGTAGGCTTGTATGGCTGACTTGGTCAAAATACTCAGTATCTCTTGGCAAAGAGTATCACCATGCCGTCCTTAATCAAGGGATGTGGAGATTTCCTTTGTTAAGTTTTATTAATCGTCGTCGTTGCCGTACACTTTGCCGTGGAAGTAATCAAACATTTCTTTGGGATCCATGTAGTCAGGAATGTTTAATTTATTACCAATAACATTACCATCATCATCACGCTGGTATGTTCTACCTTGGTGGTAATTTAGTGCTGCGCCAGTCTCTAATACTCCCCTGTCTATATATGCCTTGTTCTGAGGCAAGCCATACATATAAAAACGATCGGTCATACGATTACCTGCACTTGCTGCAGCATCTATACCGTCGTTAACTTCGTACTCAGGAAGAGTAGGAGAAAAATGCTTCCAATCAATATCTCGCCAATCAGGGCCAGAAGGAGAGGGTGATGGCGAAGGCGAAGGAGAAGGAGATGGAGAAGGAGAAGGGGATGGAGATGGAGAAGAATTATATGTTTTCCATTCGTCTGAACGCCTTATATTTGCTAAGACATCACCTCTGGTTGCTCCTCCTTTTAAATCGTTCATCCAATAGGAACGTCCTTCATTTTTTAATCCTCGGCCTAATTCACTTTGATAAGTATCTTGAAGCCACTTTTCGTCGCTTAACCCTATATCTCTTTCTATATCTGCTTTTGAAGTTCCGCCACGAAACGCATCACCCCAGTAATTAAGACCTTCTTCTCCGACATCTCTTCCAAGATCTCTCTGATAGACGCTACGTAACCAAGAACTTGTTTCAGGATCTTTTTTCCATGCGTCTGATCTTTCTATTGCGGATTGTTGGTTACTTAATACACCTGAAGCAGCCTTCGATATCGCGTTACTTAATATTCCAGGAGAAAACAACATGTGGACTCTACTAATTACCTAGTCTTTATTTTAAACGAGTTATTTATTTAACTCTGCATAAATAGAATCCTTGCTTACGCACATCTGAGTCTTATGGACATAGAAGCCACCTTTTTGAGCGCAAGCATATTCAGGAGAAAGCATAATATTGCTTAATACTTCTGTCTTAGTTGCTCCTTCTTTTAAATCATTAAGCCAATATTCAAGACCTTCTACACATACGTCTCTTCCAAGATGCTTGGTATACATTGCTTGTAACCATTTTGCATTATCAGGATCTTTCTCCCAAGCGATGGTGCGAGCGTCTTTTTCTGTAGCAGTAGTCATAACATTATTTCAATGTGTTACAAGACTAGCTCAGAAACTTGACTATGAGAGAAATGAATCGGAATCGTCCCACATCGAGGCTATTAAACTATTAGCTAATTTGCTGCTTTGTGTTGGCTTATTATCTAAAAAATCAACGAATCGTCCAGATTTATAGCGGTTGCCATATTGCGTAGAAGTGACAAAAGGAATTGAACCCATTTGTTCTGCTGGGGTTAAATCAAGACCTAATCTCCTGCCTGAAGGATCCCAATCATCTTCAAATCCGCCTCCTCCAACCTTGGGCTCAGGAATAGTTGTACTAGGAGTAGGATCTGGATTTCCCGGTAGAGTTCCCCCTGGAGGAACTACTGGGTCTGGGTTGAATGGATCTGGGTCTACTGGATCTGGATCTACTGGATCTGGATCTACTGGATCTGGATCCGTGGCAGCAGCGCCTCCTTTATATCTGAAAACATTCCAATGATCATCATCATCTTCTGAAATTGATCTTTCCCATGTATATTTATCCTTGTCTTGCATGTCAGGAGCAAATCGCCCTGCTTCAATTTTTGCCATAATATCATTGCCGTCATAAGCAAGATCATGTCTATCTAGTGTGTTTTGGTTAACCTTAAAACCTTTATCGACTGCTGCTTTAGCTACAGCATGTGCAACTGAATCTTGGTTATATGCATACTTACCCCAAGGACCACGGTCGGTGTAAATTTTTTCATATTCTGCTTGTGTTAATTCACCATCATCTCCCGCGTATTTCACGATTGAGTCGTAAAGATGTTTATTTTTCTCAGTTAAACCTTTATCTCTAGGAGCATCAAATCTTGTTCCGGAATATCCTTGACTACGCAAGAAAGCTTCATTATCTTTCGCAAATGACATCTGTTGAATCTGATTAGTAATAGTTTTATCTTAGTTGGTATAAGATCATTGTTTTTCTTTGACAGCTGTAGGACTGAGAGGACCATTCGCTGCTAATCGGAAATCAATCCACATCCGATTTGCTGCTTGAATCTTCTTAAATCGTTTTGGATCTTTATCGTGAGTTGTTTCTAGAAATAATTGAGTCTCATGAGTCAACTTATTAGACGAGAATTCTAAATCAACTGTTTGTAGGTGACGGTTATGAAAGAAATGTGGAACTCCTTTCACCCTTAGATGTAATGGGTTACAGCAATTATTATCACCACAAACTGCTTTGATAGGTAGTCTTCCTATATCTCCCCAAGTAAACCATGCTGCAACTCTAGGGGCAGAGTACTGCCTGCCTGAACCCCAATGTCTTGGCATGGGGAAGTAACTAGAGTTTGACCTGGAATGGAATTTACCTCTCCATGGCCAACATTCTTCTGGGCCTCTTATCTCTACAAACGACCAGAACTCTAGAAATCTACGTCTATATTTTCTTTCAATCTTATGAACATCTAGAGATAGTCTACCTTCCGTAAGAGAACTAATACACCTAACACAAGCATGACTGTCTGTGTAGCGAGGTATTAATCCATCCTTAGAACCGATGGAATGTTCACAGTGAAAACATATAGGACCTCCTTCTGTTTTGGAATGTAACTTAGGAGGGATGGCCCATTGAGACATTACTTTAAATAAAGAGGAAAACCGGTGGGTGGTTTAAACTTACCGCCTAATTTAACTAATTGCTGTGCAAGAGGTTTTAATTTGATCTGCATTTCAGGCCATAACTCCCGACGAGTACTACCTTCTATAGCCACTGGAACTAATTTATTTGTAGGACTGCTAATAACAAATCCGTTTCGGCCATCATTAATATTCTTAACTCGATGCCCTATTTTGAGGTCTTTCATGGTATAAGACGAATCTACATACCCGCTACAGTAGCTTAATTATTCTTCTGTATCGTCTATTTCTCCATCGAAGGGGATACGATGTACTGCTATACCTGCTTCTACACACATTTCTCTGGCTTTATCAAATGATTCTTGCCATCGATAAGGTTCTACAAAATCAGGAACAATAATCTGAGCAATATCTGCTTGAATCAATACTGCAGCACATTGACTGCAAGTCATCAAAGGCCAAACATACATGGTTGCACCTGCTAAACAAACTCCATTTCGTGCTGCAAATGAAACACAATTCATCTCTGCATGCACTGTCATAGCAAGGCGAGTGTCTCTATTTTTTAACCTAGAGTCTGAGTCGGTGATTCCACTCGGTAGTCCGTTATAACCTTGTACTAAAATACGTCTATCTCTAACAGCAACTGCTCCGACCTTAGTACTAGGATCTTTTGACCACCCTGCAAACATCCTTGCAGCATGTAGGAATCTCTGATCCCAGTTCTTTGGAGTTCGTGGTGCTTTAAGAGATGTCATAGAATATAAATGTAAGAGGATTTAACCCTTGCTAGAAGTTACTGCTGTTATTGGATTGGCTGGTGCAAGTGCTTTGTGGCGCATGGCATTCACTCAAGGAAGTATGAAGAGGGGAATGGAAGCTATTCTTCACGAAGTACAACTTTTAAGAAGCGATGTAGGTAAAGATATAGTAAGTTTAAAGGAAGATGTCCAGGATCATGAAATGAGAATTCGACAATTAGAAAATCCCAAACGCAGGTGAACTGTGGACTGGGACGCAGAACTTAAAACCGAACAATGTGAAAGTATGCTCACTGTTTACCAAGATCACATTGAAGAATTACAAAAAGAAATCAAAGAGAAAGAAGGGCATATTGAATTCCTAGAACAGCAATTAGAGTATAAAACCATGGGTCCTCCTGACGCAGAAGCTGTTGATACTCAGACTTTTCTTACTATTGGCCGCGCCCAACTGTAATATCAGTGCCTGATCCTATTATGATGAATCAGGTTTTTGTCAGGGTTTATGCAAGTTCAATTTGTCACACCTAATACTCTTGGTGGTTGGTTGCAAGTGAATTTGGGTAAGACAGAAATGGATTACTTGTGGACAAGAATTAAAGCAGCTGAAGAAAGAGAAGAGGATGTACGAAGTACTCTTGCAGGTCAGATCAGTGCAAGTTTAGCTTTAGATGATACAGATAATTACTTTCAAAATAATATTCTTCAACCCTTGGCAAAGGAATATTTAGACCAACAACCTTTTTTAATGGATAACATGAGGGGTAATCGTATGTCATCGGAAACGAAAGACAGAGACACATTCGATATACTATTAGATCAATGGTGGGTTAATAAACAAAAACAAGGTGAATATAATCCGATACATGCTCACTCAGGTTTATTCTCTTTCGTTATTTGGATGCATGAAGCTGCTGAACATGATGAACAAAACAAACAGGAGAATGCTCAAATGTCCGGTGGTCCTTGTCATCATCAATTTGTTTTTCATTATCCAAGCATGCTCAATGAACCGAAATACAGCGTATACCGTTTAGGAAAAGAATTGGAAGGGACTATGTTGTTTTTTCCTGCGCGGCTATTTCATAGCGTGACTCCTTTTTTCAATAATGATGGTATTCGTATTAGTATCGCTGGGAATATGGGAGTCAAATAAGCGAACTATTGCCCGCAACCAGCGCTAACATCAGCGCCTGAACCTATTTCTTCTTCCTCTAGTCGACCTGGCCTCCATCCACTTTGCCAAATACTTTTAGATTTCTCATGGAGATCATCGGAAGTTTTGTCCCACTTATGAAGCGCCATGATAATACTATTTCGAAGAGCTTCACTATTAGGTACGCCGCTATAACGAATGAGGAGTCGAGATGCATTGGTGATATCGTCATTAGTTAGATCATCTAGCTCTTTAGAAGCTAATCTATCTGCAATCTCTTTATCTGTCTCGTAAAGTGGACTAGGCATGGTGCCAGGGTGCCAAGGGTGACAGGGCTACTATAAACTTTTTTTAGATATTTCTTTCTTATTTAATTAAATATATACAAATTCGTCACATATTTAAATAATAAGTGTTATAAAAAGTGAACAACTTTCTATTTCTCTAATAAAGGTTTTCTAAAAGGGTGGCACCTATGGCGCTATTTATGAGACTCATTCGAGCAGAAGAGATATAAACAACAAGACCCTGGCACCTAAGTACCAGAGTCCTAATAAAAAAGACCACTGATTAAGTTATGTCAGCAGTCTTGATGTGAGATTAATTTATCTAGTCTCGAGAATCTCAACTTGGACCAAGCCAAATTCTTTGACTTTTACCATTTCTTTTGATTCTCTTCGGTTTGTAACCTAATCTTTTTAAGCAATCAGTTACTGGGGTTGTCATTTGATGCTGTTGAGCAACATTGACATCGACCCATGTGAATAAATCCGCAAGGACTACATATGATTGGCCTTGATAGTAGCCACTACTATTAGTCTCTATCGCACGAGTAACCAAGGCGTCAATAGGGTTATCTCGTGTGAATGAATCTTGATAATCAGCAATATAGCTGAGCTCATAACTGGAAAAGACATGAACAGGATCGTCTAAGTAAGCCTTATAAGCTGCAGCCCATATTGAATCACGATCTTTTTTTAACCTATCTAAGTCAATAATTTTTAAAGCAGGATTTTCTTTTGAAGGTACTTTGCCTTCTACTATGATCGGCATGAATCTACGATTTCCTGTTGGATCACATAGGAAATCTGAATTATTCGTAGCAGCAGCTAAGACGAAGGCACGAGGGTAAGATTTCTCATTCTCATACTTGCGAGCAGATCTATCGACAGAGACAGAAACTAGGTTCTTTAATTCTTCTGAGTACTTGCGCTTGCAGTAACGTTCAAATTCATCCATCACAACGATAAACCCTGCATGCAAAGCGTGAGGTTTCTCCTTGAGATACTCAATCCCTTGCTGCATAGTTACCACCCAAGGGTAAGTACCAGGATCATCTAAAGATGGTGGAGTTAAGTATTGGAAGAAGGTTGTTTTACCGCAATTTTGGTTGCCGATTAAAATTGGCATCCAGTCATGGCGACATCCGGGAGTTAAAACTCTAGCTACTGCACCAATGAGGAAACGTTTAATAACAACATCTGCTAGCAAGTTTCCGCAAGGCATAACAGGATTTTGTATGTCATCCTTTGGTACCCCTAAGATTTCTGAAGCAATTCTATCCAAGTAATTGCAGGGGCCTGCACTAGCTGCACATCTTTCTAAATAAGATTTAACTGGATGAAATCTATTCTCATAACCAATAACACCTGCCAAATCAAAGACTAAAGTTTTAGGAAAGACTTGTCGTTGGCCTCTAGATATATAGACATAAGCTTGAGATATATCGTGTATTTCTCTTGGCTGTTGCTCTGAGCCATACACTAATTGTTGACTCATGCAATTCAATCGCAAACCGTTGTAATGGTTGTCGAGTAAATCCTTGATTCGTTCAACTAAATCTTCGTTATTACTATTGTTGTTACCTCTTGAACGAGGAATATTTGGAATGTCTTCGTGATCGAAGTTGACGACTTCAGTCGGTTCATTATCTTTATCTGGCTTATCTATAACAGCTATTTGTGTCCATGGTTTCTTCTCATCGAACAAACCTTGAGACTGCTCAATCGGTTCTATATTCTCTGGTTCACCTAAGAAATCTTCATGGTCGTACCCAGCGAAAGCGTCTCCGTGGACTCCTAACCTGAAAGATCCTGAACTTCCCCTTAGTTCGGGAGGTAAAGACTTCCTCCAGCCGGGTTGTTGGGTATCGGCAGCCCAAAAGATGGTTGCCAATGATTTACCACGCCATCCGTAGAAGAATTTCTCGCTGGTTTGAGATCTGTTTTTTCCTTTTCCGTGATGTCCTCTGGAAGCCCATTCTGACCAACAGGAGAATAAGGCGTCTCCTCCAGTGCTGGCTGCTCTGGTGATACTACAAAATTGGTCTCTATCGCCATCGGAAGTAGGATCCAACACATGCTCGAGACAATAAGCAGCAAGGTTAATTGAATGTTCATCAACATCTGCTGATTGAGAGTGGTACGTAGTTCGCTGATGTGCTGCATGAGCAACCGCATCATCTATAAAAGACTCAGGCAATACTGCTTTTGGTTGCCAAATAGGATGCTGAGAACGACTATTGCCGTAAAAGATTCGACAACGGTCAGAACAATTAGCGTCACCTCCTAGTGATTTGATTAGGAGTGATGTGATTGATTGGTACAGTTCTCCATCGTTAATCCTACGAGGCAATTGAAAAACAACTCTAAAACGATGTTTGTCTGCTTTTGGATTATGACTAGCAGAGGTATAAACCCATGCAGCTAATTGAGATAAAGAATGCTCAGAGAATTTCTCTAATGTTAAACCGTTATCGATATCAACAACGACTAAATCCGCATGATCGAAAGCTGCACTATTCCTATGGTCGGACACCATTGCTGCAGGAATGAATGCTCCGCCATGAGAAATATGATCCTTTAAATCAAATATGGTACCTGATTTCCTTTGCCAATTCTTACCAAAGGCTGGTGACCATACGGCTGGTTTGTCTTTAATTGTGGGATGAATACTAAATTCAATCTTTTGCACAGGGTTCTACCTCTCTTAAATGATTTTGTGCTTCTATTAGGTCATTGCAAAAACGACATGATCCAAGATAACAAGCCAGGTGACGAACAAAAATAGATTTTCCGCCTGTTAATGGATATGTGTGAATGGTTCCCCCGAGTGGAGTTGTCAGAATAAGCTCTGGCTTTGGCATTGGGGGCTCACAGTGTAGTACACGCATATGGAGTATGCCTATTATTCTTTCGAATTGCAAATTTACTCTTTTATTCTAAAATCTATTCAAAGTATCTTTTTCTCATGTCGTTGACAAATAATAATTGGCTACAGAAGACAGCAGTCATTGCAGTAGCCGGCACATTTGGCTTGTCTCATTTGTGGATGATTAGCTTATTAGCTAAGAAAGAGGGTGGTCTTCCTAAATTCGATTTACCTGTCAGCCCGTATAGTCAATATACGATTGACGCAAGTAAAGAAGGATATAGTATTACTCATCGAATGAATGATCCGAAAGTAATGGAGATGCGTAAAGATATTATTGTTCCTCAAGGAGGATTATTTGGTGGCAAGAAAGATAAGAAGATTTTCCAATTCGAGCAATACACCATGGAGGGCCACCAACACTTGGTAGGTCCAGGTATCTTTCAATCCACAGAAGGAGGAGACGGTAAACTTACCGAAAAACAAATCGCCTGTCTCAAGAAAGCCGGATCCGGAGCAGGAGTTGGGGCTGCGGTTGGCGCTGCGGCAGCTTCTGAGTATATCGCTCCTTCCGTTTCTTCCATACCTATTATCGGTTGGGTTGCATCTGGTTTTGCTACTGCTTTCGGAGCTAAGAAAGGGAGTGAAGTAGGAGAAAATTTAGCCGAATGGTACCATGACTGCTAAGGTCGAGGGTTTATTTGGTATTCCGTTATGGTTTTTAGAAGGAGATTTATTAGAAGGTAGTTTGAAATGGGCATTGGATTTCAGGGATAAAAATCCTGATGGTGTTCAGATGAGCAATCAAGGGGGATATCACAGTCGAGACATACAAGATGAATTTCCTTTTTATGATCATTTAAGGGAAAGAATTCAGTCTTTACCTCAATGCAAGGTCGTTGCGTCTTGGATTAATATCAATGGTCGAGGAGATCATAACAGTCTCCACACACATCCTTTAATAGATATTTCATTGGTGTGGTATTTAACGAACAACCACAACACCTTAAGGGTGATAGATCCTTTAGGAGGAATGAAGCATAAATTATTGCGATCTTTGGATTATACGGACATGGATGATACGAAACTAATCCGAGCTACCGCAGGGGATATGGTGGCTTTCCCAGGATTCATTCCTCACCTAGTTGAGCCTAACAGAGAGGAAACCGAACGTGTATCAATAGCTATTAATTTGACCTGTCCGTGAAATCTAACAAACCGAACAAGAATGTCGGTTAACTATAACAAGGTATTTATACCTAACAGGTTAGAATTTGGGTGTAATATTTTTTTAATCTTTCAGATGACACCTGAAGCAGAAAAATTCAACGGCTGGCTAGCCATGTTAGGCGTTGTAGCAGGCTTAGGTGCCTACGCTACTACAGGTCAACTTATACCTGGAATCTTTTAAGTCATGCAACCATCTAATAAAACAATTCTCGAAAGAAGTATCGGAAGACCAGCAATGATGGCTTTCGTTTTACTAGCAGGTACTTACCTAGCTACAGGACAACTTATCCCTGGTGTCGTTTAATGAAATCTGAACAACCTAATACTGTTGTAGGAACAGAAACTCAAAGATTAGAAGAAGGTAAACTCATCGCTGAAAGAGTGAATGGATACGCTGCCCTCTTTGGATGTGCTGCTCTTATAACTGCTTACGCTACAACTGGTCAAATTATCCCTGGTTTCGTTTAATGACTTCATCTACTCAATCTGTAGCAGCTGCATCTACTGTTACTGAATATGGTAAACAGAATATTTTCGCTAAAGAGCCTCAGACACAGCTAGTCGAAGACTACAAAGGTTATGTCAAGGAAGCTGAATTAGCTAACGGTCGTTGGGCGATGATCGGCTTTGCTGCTCTCCTCGGTGCTTACGTCACTACTGGACAAGCTCTTCCCGGAATCTTCTAACTCTTTAAGAATTTGTTTCGCTACCCTCTCTTCTTCTTTTATTTCCTGGTAACGGCGAACCTTCTGCAACCATTTGGTGTGGAATTTAGCAAGTTCGTTTTTGTTTAGGATAAAACTCTGATCGATCTCTGGTGTAGACACAATGATTTCAGCACAACTTACATTGATACCAAGTGTTTCTGAGCAGGCTTGAGCATAAGCAGCTAACTGCATTGCACATTTATTGAACTTATTCCATCCAGTAAATAAGCTTCTGTTAGAACTATTAGAAGAAGGATAGTAGCGACAATAAGGTTGATTAGATGTTTTAAAGTCTCCAATAATCACTGTGTCATTACGGATTCCTAGTAAATCAGGACACCCGCAATACATATATTTATGACTCCAAACTCTACTGATTCCATCCTCGCCTGTACAGAATTTCCATTCTGGTCTTAAGGGCATTTCACTCCAGATAAATTCATCGTATTTATCTAAGTGTTTACTCATCCCCTCCCAAAATGGTTGGTATTCTTTTTCTATTGTTATTTCTTTCCCTCGAATATAGTCCTCGCAGGCTTGGTGTACCGCTGAACCTCTTATGGCTGCGGCTTTTGCACCGTTCGGATTCTTGATCTGCCAGTTAAGAAGAGCTTTCTTACTCCTTTCTGATGATGTTTTTCCGAGGATAGTTGTTACGGATGGATATGCTTTATCAGCTTTATCTGTTGCGTAATGACGCTCGCCGTTAATCTCAAAACGAGTCGGCTTAGTCATAAACAGTTACATTATTTCTTCTAATGTAACAATTTATTGAGTTTTGTCACAAAATTGGGGGCTTGGCTCTTCAGTGTTCTTGTAATCAGCCTATGAAAAGAGGTTCCCATTAGACCCCTTCGGCACTGCTGATTAACCTCGATGGGTCCCTGATCTGGTAAGACTAATTCTTGAAAGAAGTAAGGATCTGACCTCTTACTAGAACCAACCACATAGCCCGAGTAGTTGCTTTCTCAAATTAAGGGAGAACACTTAATGAAGGCAATCATGCGAAACCTCCGAAGGAAGCCCCTACGATTACTCTGCCGTATTTTCCTTAGAATTCAAGAACTCTAATGCATTACTTAATATATCCTTTTGTTGCTGTTGCTCTTGGTAGGCAGAATACTCTTCTGTTACCTGAGAAGACAAGTGAACCATTCCTTTTAATATCTCTTCAATACCTTTAACATTATCTAACTTACGTGCCAATGCTGGTCCTGCTAACAATAGATATGCCAAAGTAGCAGTGTCTGGTATATAGCCATTAAAACTGACTCCACCAGAGGTGAAGCCATTGACTAGATAACGTAGATCTTCTGTTGCTTTAGCTATAAGTCTTAAGTATTCACCATTGTGTTTTGTTTCCTGAAGAATGTCTATGAGCAGTTGGTGGTCGTTCTTCTCTGTCTGTTTCTTGGTAGTCATGAATAATTGTTCCTTGGAAAACGTTTGCGAATTGAAGCGCAGCCCTATCTATTGAGCTTAGTTGTTTCCAAGCTTTATTACATTCTGCTTGACCGTATTGATCAATAATACGCTTGACATCCCTACCGCAAGTTGCCTCACGGAGGGAATCAAGTGCTATCGAATATTCAGACCCATTCACTGCCGATAGTTTCCTCGGTAGTTTTCTTTCCTATTTCATGGTCTGCACCTAGTTCATCTCTGTGTGTAGGAGGCAGGCCTCTAGTCGTAGCCTCTGCTGGCTTACCAGCGAAAGGATCTGCGTTGTCATATAGAGCAGGTAGATACCATTTGTCTTTGATTTCTGCCCATTTTTTAGCGACGGCATTTCTGACAGGAGCTTTCAGGGGAGCAGGAGTCAATGTATAAACAGTGTCTGTACCTGATCCTTTGCGAGCTAACTTCATCATGAAGTTGTAGACACCATCGTCGTTAGCTTCATAAGAATCCATCGACAGGATTTCTTCTAACGATGTACGTAAACCTCTAGTACTAAATTCAATAATGGCAAAGTCTTTCTTCTCCTTGATGTAGCCAATAAAACTAAGGATTTGCTTAGGCTTATCGAGGTCATCTTCTGTGTGTTTGCCGTATTCCACATTGCGTTTGAATTTAGCTTCAAAGTTGAGTCCAATATTCTCCTTGTAATCTTTTGGGTAACCTTCAGAAAAAGGAGTGGTTAGTGGTTGGCCATCATGTTTGAAGTATTTATAGCCACTAATAACGTGACCAGTATCGAAGCCTCCGCAAACAATAACTTCGTGAGAGTCGCCATCTTTTAGTTGCTTACCAGGAGAGTAGAAACGATCAGTTTCTTCCTGAGTAAATGTGCTTGCTGTGTCTGTAGCAAATTTGTGGTCTGGAGGAAAGAATCCCATAATTTATTTCCAAGAATTAGATGTTGGCATGTCACCAGGATCGTCGTCACCCATGAAAGCAGAGGGCTCGTATCCTGAGGCGGAAGTATCTTTAGCTGGGTCTTGAGCTCCAGAACCTCCTTTTGTTCTTTCGTGAATGCGAATACGTCGGCACTTCACTTCTGTATAGATTTTTCCTTTCGCATCTTTCTGAGGAGTAAGCATACCTAGCACTTCAGCTAAGCTTCCCTTTGGATAATCAAGGATTCGTTCCTTCCAATTACCGTATCCTCTTACTCGATACCAGTCAGTGTGTTGAGTACCTGCAACATACCTGTTGACTGCGACACTCCTACTAGCGCTCTTCTCTGCTGCTCTTCCATCTTTAGAAAAGCGTCCAACAAACATTGCTTCGTTGATGAACTGGTCTGGGTTGGCATTACAGATAGTGCTGAGTGTGATGATGGGGATACCATCATGTTCTGTCTCTTTCTCTCCTAAAGCTAGAGCACCAACAACAAGAATATTCTCATCTGGCTTTTTCGCTTGAAATTTAGAGGCGGGACCGGAACTGTTTTTTAAAGCTGCTCGAAGGATAACTTCCATCGGTTCAGGAGTGCTTGCAACGGCAGGAGCTTCTAAATACTCTTGTCCATTAATGACGACCTGAGTGGGTATTGATCCTAGAGCAACTGTAAGAATTGCTGTAGACAAATTTATTCATAGTATGGGCAATTCAGAATAACGCTGCCTGTAGCGGATGCAAGTTTTCTTTACACCATCTGTGGTGTTGCACCTTCGTGAGCATAATTTCTCAGCCATTGAGGAATGGGTGGAATAGGCTCTGCTGTCTGAGGCATAACAAGTACGACTATCTCTCCAGAGCTTTCCTCTATCCTCATTGGACCACCATTAAATGAACTAAGAATGACAGAAGCATTGAGTGTGCTTAATCCTTTAATCGCTCGTTGAATATAGGAGATGTTATATCGACCAGCTGTTGCGGATACTGATTGTGCATCTAATCGATCCCAGTGATCTAAACAATCTTTTAAGGCTTTAGATAAATTAGGGGAATTAACTGAACTGCGATTAATTGGAATTTCTTTTGTTTCCGAAGTGGTCTTTCTGTATGTGGTTACCTTTGCAATATCGTCTTCAATTACCAAAGTTCTAGTAGCTGTTTTAACTCCACGAGAGGCTTTAATAAGTTCTGTATTTGGTAATAGATTAATTGTTTCATCGCCTTCTCCTGCTGGATCAAAGGCTAAGCAGGCTACGTTTCCTTTATCTGTGGAAGCTAGGAAGACTCCTCCTCTTTCATGAGGTGTTAATTCAACGGCTTGGTAGGGAGCATAAGTGCCTGTAAATTCAGACGCTATGGCAAGCAGTGCCGAATTGCAACTGAGCATTTTCTGATGTCTCGGCTAAATTGACTGTCCCAGCAAGAGTAACTAAATTTCCCACCCATTGCCATTGCCAGATACTATAATCTTCATCTAATAAGTGGTTCGCCATATCAAATTCTTCTTGAGATATCAGTGGTCTCCAATGCATATCTAGGCACTTCTTGTTCTGCCTGTCGACAAGGACTGCTCTTTTCATTCCTTCCATCTTCTTTTTTCGCGGAGTTATATCATATATCAGATGGTTAAGAAAAGAAACAATTCTTAATTGAAAAATTATTACAATCAGGCAGAATAAGAAGAACGTTGAGGTTTTTCGTGAGTCAAGAATACAAACAAATCAAATCGTATACTTATTATTTGTTTTGGGGTGCTGCGACTATTGCTGTTGTTGTAGGACAAATGCAAATATCGAAAGGTCTTTACGCTTTAAGTGAGAGTATCGAAAGATCTGCTTGGCAATTGAGACCAGAGCCAAGATTTTCCCCTGTCCCAATGCCTCCAGAACCAGAGCCTTATATAGAACCTATTTATATAGAACCCTACCCCAATGTCGGTAGTTACTAGAATAAGAAGGTTATAAATGTTTACTGTTAGATGTCCAATATATTAGATCAAGTAAGTAATTGGACTGGCATTACTGCAGACTCTATAGAAGATTACGCTTTAAGAGAGGCAGCCAACGCAGCAGGGATTGATTATAACGGTTCTACTTTTAGTAGAAAGGCTGGTGGAAATGCACAGGTTAATCAGCTTATAAATAGCATGCAAAATAATGCTGGAATAACAGAAGACCAAGGCGTTACAGCTGATCAAATTAATCCAAGTCAACAGAATTTTGTTCCTTGGAATTTTAGTGTTGAGGCTGACAGTTCAGGGTTGCAAGGCTTAGGAGTGAATTATCAGCATAATGATAAATTCAATATTTCTGGGAATGTAGATACTCAGCATGGAGGCTTACAAGTGGGAGGAAGCTATAGACCTCATGATAAAGTCAATATTGATTTCAATTACAACGATCAAAGAGGTCCAGGCTTGGGAGTTGGTTTCCAAAACACTTTCTAAATCGGAACGGCGGGATTTGAACCCACGACCCCCACTACCCCAAAGTGGTGCGCTACCAAACTGCGCCACGTCCCGTAAATCTAAAATATCATAAATTTTTGTAAAACCGTATCAAGGTGATACAGTATCTGTTGATACCATTTGTTAGGATAAGGATATAATCGTCGGACCTAAAAGGTTGCAATCACCAGCACCATACGACGGGGGTGTTGTTATGGAGGAAACCCATGGCTACAGCTACAAAAACTGCGAAGAAGCCTGTCACTTTGACTTATAGAGGGATTGCTTACAAGCATCAGCCTTTGACTTGTGTCAGGGGGGCTTGAGATGACAGAACTTCTTATGATTCGCAGGCGTTTAATTAAAGAGCAACGTTTGCAAAGTGCTAAGCGATTAGCTTGCATGCCTCACAAGACATGTATTGCATACGCTTAAATTAGCTTTTTACTTAACAAAATAGACTCAAGGATGGACGCCCACCGTTGGATTGTCCATCCTTTTCTTATGGTGCGATACGTAATTTTATTGAGGTGGTTAGCTGTCTCAACAGCAAGATCAATGTTTTCCGTATCCCTTAATCTTGCCCAGCAAGAGACCAAGTCTTTCGCTGAGCCTTGCAGATATAATTCATTCATTTCTTTGCGTTCATAAAGTGATCAGTCTTATTTAATTCATGCTTGCAGATGTTAGGAGCAATTTCCTCTAAGTGTCCTCCCTTATATTTATCAGGTTCAACAACAGTACAGAAGGTCATAACTCCAGCATCATTTTGTTCATCATCTTGAGATGCAATAGCCCATATATCTTTATGAGGATTAGGTGTGGATCCTATAGATAGTCTTAGCGCCAAGGTGGAATTAGTCCAATGACCACATTCTTCTTCATCTAAATATTTAACCGCAGTGATAGTCCTACCTAGGAGTTGTTCTCTAAACCTATTAGCCCATGCTTGCCCGAAGGGAAGTTTTCTTGGTTTCCTTTTCGCAGTTTCCTTTTGCTTTGCTATTTTCTTTTGAAGTTTTTCTGCTTTAGCCACTGCTTGTTTGACGTCACTAGAGACTTTCCATTGAGAGTCTTCCTGAGCTCGACGTTGTCTCGCTAGGAAATCTTCAACTTCTTTGTCATTGAGAGGTTCGAGGGATGCTTCTTTGGTCATGGTGGTAATAAGTGGATAAGTGTTTAATTCGTTGTAGAGGTACAGCAGCACAAGCCGGAACTATGGTATTTCCGAGTGCTTTTAAACGAGGTATCCGATTGGATAACCCATCATCTCCTCTACAAAGTGTGGGTTCAGATAAGTACTCTCGCCAATGCGGGTCAAGGCGTCTGGAAGTTGGCGGGGTCTGCCACCTGATCGCTCCTGGAAACCTTGGCCTGATCTGCCCTTCCAATCCCGAGCGCATGGGGTTGGCAGGCTGTTCGTCAAGACGACCGCCGAACCAGCTAGCCTTCTTTTCTGGTGAGCCTTCTCGTAGTTCAGGTTGGGACCTGAGTCCTTGTGATCTCTCGCTGTCGGAGTTGGTAGAGGTGGATTCCTCATCTCCTTCAGTTCCTCGAAGAGTTGAATTGCTTTTGGGTTGACTGCTTCCCTGAGATTGGAGAGTTGTGTCCTGCCTGGTCTCGTCTCTGTCACTTGCTTGATCATGGATTCCTTGCTCCTTAGAGGGAGGGAGTCCATTGTGTTTGGGGTAGGCAATGATCCAGATACGTTCTCTTTTATGGCAGGCTCCCACATCTCTAGCTGAAACAATCGACCATTCAGCATCGTACCCTGCTTTGGCAATTTGAAAGAGAATTTCCTGGAAGGTTTCCCCTTGCTGGTGCGAGATAAGATTTCTAACGTTTTCAAGTAAGACGAATCGAGGTCGAATGAGCCTAACCAGTCGCATGACTTCGTAGAAAAGACCGCTGCGAGTTCCTTCTCCAATACCTTTCTGCGAGCCAGCCACGGACAAATCTTGGCAAGGAAATCCTGCTGTAAGAATGTCGTACTCTCCTTGGTATGATTGGAATGTGGTGATGTCATTGTGTATAGGAACGTTAGGAAAATTCTTCTTTAAAACTGATTGACAATAAGGATCGATTTCAATGAATTGTTTAGTTTCAAATCCACCGACTAGTCTTTCAGCTGCGTAGGAGAATCCTCCTATACCAGCAAAGGCGTCTAATAGTTTCAACTTACATTGGTTCATCGTCGGTAACAGCGCACCAAGCTATTTGAAAATCTATTAACCATTGTCGCTGATCTTTTGAAAGATACAAGTCATCACTAGCATCTTTATGAAGAAGATCATCACAGCACCAGTGAGGTAGTGATTGTTCTTTGCAGAATTGTACGAGTTGCTCTGATAAGCAGACTCGGAATTCTTTGACGGGATTAGTAACAGTATTAGGCATCGGGATCCTCAATATCGTGAATACCCCAGTTAGTAATACATTCATCAACAACCTCATAGTTATTGATGTTGTTTTCCGCTAGGTCTCCAGCCTCTTCCTCGTTTTCGGCCTCCACATGAATAGTGAAGGTCCGAAGTTCTTGCAAGGTTACATGATATAGAGTCATTGCTTAATGATCTCCAAGATATCAGTACCAACGATTTCATCCCTTGGGACAATGGCAATCATTGGAGGTGTAGTTGGTGACATGAATTTCTTCACGACCTTGCCAGTCTTCCAGTCATTGAAAGACTTAAGCATGGCGTTCAACTGTAACTGACCGCTGAATCCACCATTACCTTTCCTCCTGTAGACAGGATTACTTAATTGATTCCTGAAGGAAAGTATTGAGCATTCAGCTGGTAGATTTGCACCAGTAGAAAGTAAAGAGAAGAATTCCATCATCTCTTCAGTACGCCATTCATAGTCATCTCCAATGAGGCATAGTGTCAGAGCAGCAGCCTTGCTGAAGCACCTGAATTGCCTATGGCATTTCTGTATGAATGGATAATATATCTCTAGCTGTGCTTCTTTCTCTTGCCAATATTTAACTATCTTGGCGTGGTGAGGAGAAGTATGAGAACCCCATCTCACTCTGGAACTCTCGGTGTAATTGATATACATCTTGATAGCAGCAGCCAATGTCGTATGGTTTGCTTTACATCCTGAGAGTGTAAGCATGTCACCAGCGGTACGAGTCTTACCTACATCTATCACTGTGAAGATATCAGGATTGCAATTCTTAGCTAGGAGAATCCTTACTGGCCTTTTTGCCTTAGCGATTGCAGCTAAGCGATGTTGACCATCAATGACACCTCCGTTGGCATCTAAAGCTATTCCTTGGTTAGTGACTTTCCAGTCACCCCTTTCAATAGCTCTTGTCAATTGCAGCACACGAGACTTCGTGATCTTGCGATTAATGTTCTGACTGTTAGTCAGTATTTTTGTAGCCCATTCAGGAGTCATGAAGACTACTTCGAAATGGGGATCTGAGATTGCTTGTTGCATAGGTGGGGCCAAATGAGTAGCAGAGGTATAGCGATGCATAGTTTAGAGTCATAAGAATCATTGGACTGCTTTTGTTAAGCTGCTTCTGTTGGTTCCGTGTAACCTTTTAACTGTGTTTTAACTAGATAAGTATTCCAAGCTGTTTCGAATTCTTCATTGAAAGAATGGTAGTTGGAATCTTCAAATGCAAATGTTGCAGCTTGGAAGATATAGTCACCAGTCCATTGACCAGCTTGGCTAATTAATACACCTAGTGACTCTTCATCACTAACTGCGTCGGGATTTACGAAGCCTTCTTCTTTGTAAAGTTGAATGGCTTTCTTGAAATACCACAGAGCTTTTTGTTCTTCAGTCATTAGAATTTACCTCCAGTGTTGTTAAGGTCTAGGACAGTAGGATTGGTAACATTGTCAACTAATTCTTTATACAACTCCTTGTCATGTGTTTCTTCTACTTGAGCTTGTAATTCTTCTCTTGAGTAGTCCTGATACACTTCTGTAAGCAGTTCAGTGATAGATTGCATCATTGTCTTGACGTCCATGTTATCCACTATTAGCTCTACATATTGTTCAATGACTTCATCTTTTTGTTTGTCAGTTAGATCAATCATTTGGTCATAAATTTGGTATACAACATTTTTGCTGGTTGAGATGCCCAGCGTGGGGTACGAAGACATTCGATGTAATGATCCAAAGTTGGAACAAAACCGAGATCTTCTGTGATGTGTTGCTCAAGGATGAGAGAGGTAGGCACTTTCCTTCCCTTGGAATTAGTAAAGGTGTCGCCAAACAAGGCAACACCATCTGCTATTCCTTGGGTGTGATGACATAACATCCTGTGAAGGATCTTGCTTGTACCTGTACGTCCTCTATCCATCCATCTATGTAGTGGTGCATAATCTTCTGGTTCACCACCAAAAGCTTTAGCAGAACTTACACAGTGATAGTGATAGTGGGACATTAGAACATCTCCACTTCGACATGTTCGACTTGGATAATATTGTTCTCGTGATCACAGGTACACTTCCATTCGCCTAGGCTGTCGTGATCTTTTTTGATATCAATTTTACCTTGACCTCCTTCATTGTTATGAAAGCCAGGTGCAACGTCTTGAGTTATCCACCATGCAACTTCTGATATGTGCTTATAAATAAAATCGTCGCTTGAGATGTTGATGACTTTGCCGTCTTTGTCGTAGCATTCGATATCTTCAATATCACCGTCATCGCCTTGGCCTTGATATTCGATATTAATAGAATCCAATTCAGGATGGACAAGCGTTATGGCATTCAGTGCATGCTTGAAAGCTTGTATTCTTCTCATGAAATAATCATGATCCCATGCCTGTGATTGAGACCAAAAGACTCGCCAATCTCCTTCTTTTTCAGGGAAGGTAGGCTTCTTCCGACCTACTATATTTTCTGCTTGTGTGTAATCAAAGTACTTGTTGATACGTTCGAAGTATTCAAACAGTGATTCATCACGATTCTTTTTAAAGTCCAATGGGACTACTGTGGTGGAATTTGTCATTGTTAATGATGTAAGAGAGCAAAGGGTTGATCAATAGGTCCATAAGCGAGGTCGTCTTTTTTATCGAGAGGAAGATTGAGATCAATAGCTTCCTGCTCTGAGTAGACAACTCTTGCTGACCGTGGAAAATCCACAGGGTTAATCATGTGGTCATACTTACCTCCATAGCTGGCGGTCAACCTGTAATTAACAGGCTTGATAATACCTAAGAAGAGTGGAAGATTCTTTGTATAGGAATAATGAATCAAGTGGGTTAATTCATTAGCGACATTGAAGATTGCATCACGCAATTTCATAGAGTCGCAATCTCCTGATACAAACCATCTCACCATGTCTGTCTTCTTATAAGTCTTATGAGACATGATTGATAGGATCATTCGATCCGTGAGGTCTATTAGATTTAATTGATCTATTAGATCTTTGTTGTGCCATCTGGCACTACGAACATTGGGATAGCGAGCTTCCATCTTCGCTGCATAACATTCGTATAGAAGGTTGTTACCTTTAATGAGTTTGCCTGTTGTCCTGTCGGACATTACATGGCAATGTTTAGCACCTGGACAGGTGTAACCAGCTGGAAGACTAAATGTTTGGATTGAGTCAGCAAGCTTGGCATTGCCAGCGCCAAACTTCAATAGAGTCATAAGAAAAACGTACGGATAAATGAACACACTAAAAAACCCCCTACGCCCACCACGTAGAGGGTTTATAGTCTGGGCTTACATGAGTAGCCGCTACGGTTGAGTATTCAAGCGGCTAACCCCTTGCCTCAAAGCCAGAGTTTAATCTAGCTTATCGAGAGCAGAATGGGTTTGCCTAGTCTTTCGTCTACTGAATTCAGCTATATATTCATTAGTCTTTTCAATCATGGCAAGTTTAACTGAGTCATCCTTGCAATCACTGTTCTCTATACAGTCTCTGATGAAGATGAGATCAAAGATTGTGTATTCAGCTGAATAATGCATTGGGAGGAAGTGGGGTAGAGGTTACAAAAACCATTAGGTTGTTTAGATAAAACAGAATCAGCGGCTGATTCTATTCGCTTGAGAAGCTTTTCTCGAGGCGTTAATGTCGTAGATGTCGATGTTGCCATCTTGGAATAGGTGAGTACCGTCTTGGTTTACTTGGTATCGTAGCGATCTTTTAAAGCTACCTTCTCTTAGTCTATATTTCTGACTAGTTGTCTTGCGTTTGTTTTTGTGCTTCGACATCTAATGTTCTTAATCTGCTTTGTTCAATATGTACTGGATGAGGGTTGTTGTCAAACCTAACCCAGTAAGCTTTATGGACTCGACCATTCTTATAAGAGACGTCTTCTCTTTTTATGATGGTGCCTTCTCTTTTAAGGCTGGCGCCATTAGCTGGCCTAAATATTCTGTCGCCCTCCTTGAATTTAGGAGGAGCGACTTGACCTGAACGTTTCTTAAAAGGTGACATTATTGGAAAGAAGAAAGTCAGTGAACTGAGTATTAATCCTTGCGAGATTGCCATCTAGTTGTTTAGCAAATCTAGAATCATCGCCATTTCTAACAGTCTTGTGATGACTTGTCCATTGAGTGACGGTGGAATGAACACGAAAGAGATTGTCTTGTCGTGTTTCTAGCTCACCACCTCTTAAGTCATCCATATATATACGTTCCAGTTGATTGATAATACGAGAATCTACAGGAGTATTAGGATTCTCCACTGCGTAGGCACGAGTGTCCTCGGGAATTGAATCTTGAAAATACTGACGTATTAGTCTCTTCCCATCTGTCATATCGCAAGGTGTATTAATGAGCTCTTCCTTGGTCTCCATGTAGAACCTGCTCTCTTTGAATGCAGCTTTCAATGCATGGATGACATCGTAATCATGACGCTCTGTTCTATGGTTGATAGTTGCCTTACCATCGTTAATCTGACGTGTCATTCCATTGGTGCAGACCAATTCGTTAGCCCATATCATGGCTTTCATTGCTCTTGCTTCCATATAATTGATAGTGAACGTCAGGTAGAAATCAGTGGTGTCACCAACCTTGATTAACCTTTCAGGATTTATATCAGTGAGTTTAGAAACGAAGTATAAGACTTTCTGATCAGGAAGGAATCCTATAACATCAAGACTCATTGGTTCTATTTCTGAGTGGGCGTTAGCCACTTCATTGCTTTCTTTGATGAATTTTTTATACCAATTAAGGGCATCATCTGGATGAATGATATGCCTGCAATTAGAAAATTGACCAAGGCGATCTCCTTCACTGGTATACCAATTAACAATCTCGGGATAGTGCCTATCAAACTTCCTTGAGTACAGATGTTCTGGTTCTACTCTCCAATTACATCTGATTGATTGGAGTTGTTCTTCCGTTGTCTGCCAGTCTCTGCATTCAGATACATGTCCTTTGAAGAACTTGCGATCTGACTTGGTAAGTTTGCCAGGGCTGAACGTTTCTGATCCAGGATCTTCTACATCTTTCGTGCAGAGTCCTGTCGTTGTGATGGGCATAGGAGGAGCTTGTGTTTGAGCTTGAGGGGAGGTCATAGCGAATCTCATTATTAGGGGATAAGAAGAGAGCTTAATAAGGAATTTAGATCCTCTGTGTTAGAACAGTTAAGATCTTCTTCTTCTGTTAGATTTTCTCCAATACCTTCTAGTAACAGTTCAATTACAGTTAATTGTTTCCTGTATGTAGAAGGTATAGAGGACTTAAGTGAAGTAACGAGTCTGAGAAGAAAGACAATCTTAGGCATGACGCCTGCAGGACTATCTTCTTGCCTGCTTACTCGTTGAAGCAAGGCTCTTTGTCTGCGATAGGCAGCAAGATCAGACACTGTTTGGTTGGATGACATCAACGTTCACGGGAAATAACGCCGTTTGTCCTAGAGAATGGCAGAGCTCGTTCAGTTCTGACTTGAATCTCTCAGGGTCACGACTAAGAGGCATACCTGCAAGAGGTTGATTATCTATTGAATAGATGTGGGCAAAGATGCCTCCTTTAGAACCTTTGCTTGTGTATATGATGCCGTTGTAATCCTGTGGGTCAATAGAATTGGGAAAATTAAATATGGTATGAAGTCGATGTAAGTCACCAAGGAAAGTGACAGGTGCATTTTGAACAGGGTCATTACCACATTTCATCTTGAGAATTGTGAGACCATTCTTAGCTGAAGAGTGGACTCCGTTGGCTTGATTACCTTCACCATCAAAAGCAAAGGTATTGAGGTGGATATTGAGATAAGGTTCTCTTCTGCCACGTGTGACATGGTAACTCAAAGAAAGGATTGGCTTACCGAAGAAGCACAAGCCTGTATCTTCTGGAAGAATGAAAGCAGGTTCTTGAGGACTAGAACCATATCCATATATAAGGCCATCTCTATCAATACCTAATGTTTGGACAGGTAGAGATGGCTTGATGGGTAGGCCTTGAGCATTTGTCTGAACACTATTGGTGGTGGCAATCAAGTGTTCTTCAGTGGTTTTTGAAGTGGGCATGAATATGCAGGAGTAAACAAATGTACCGATGAGATTCGGCAAAAGATAAACGCTTTACAATACAATCAGCTGCCAGTAGTTAATGGAAATCATCCAAAGTCAACCAGATGAGCTTCACGTAAGAGTGATGCCAAGTGAATCTGCTGATAAGGAGGATGTCGCTGATATAGGACAGAAGTTAGTATTGTTAGCGTCTTTTGCGAAAGAGTTACAGACTCAATCGCATTTGATTCATTTCAACTATGAAGGAAGCAACTTCCTAGAGGTTCATAAATTCTTAAAGGATCAGTACGAACAACACACTGTACAATTCGACCAATTAGGAGAGTTTGTTAGAACATTGGACTATTGGATGCCAATGTGCAGTTGTGGTTTAAAGGATTCGTTGGGTCCTTGCTTTAAGAATGTTGAATCTTATGATGGTAGGTCAATGTTATCTGTATATCTGCAGAACCTAGAAGGATACTCAAACATGCTAAAGATGGTTGAGCCTGCAGCAGCTAATTGCCAAGCCTATGATGTTGCTAATTATTTAGGTGAGTTATTGGGAGAAGTTTGGAAGGCCAGTTGGATGATTAAAGCAACCATCCGTAACTGTGGCTAGTCATAGTCCTCTACTGGTTTGAGAGACCAGTTACTTTGTTCATAGCCTCGTTTCTCTTCGGGAATAAGAGAGAGGAATCGATACCATGCTTGAGAAGCAGTGCAATTCTCTGCTATGAATAATTCTGAGTGAGGACTATTAAATTGATATCGTATCTCCCAATCAGCTAGGTTCTTCGCTAGCTTGTTCATTTCAATAAGATGGGACATTCAGTTGAGCTTGGTCTTCTTTTAATTCTGTAACACACTGAGCATTACAAGTTGGATCTGCTGGTGGACAGTCTGCAATACACTCGAAGTATTGGTCAACCTCATCTAATTTCTTAGCATCGGTTGGAATCAGCCTTGGTGCATTCATGCTTTGTTCTGCAACTTGAGTTAGTTTAAGTGTCAAAGATATTAAAGAAGGACATTCCCTATATAGCCGTGCTATAGCTCTTGAATTTGAATGTTGTCGAGCATATGAAGTGGAATCCCCTCAGCAGAGATGACTATCTCTCTTTCGGGATGATCTACAAGTTGAACATATCTATAGCCTGAAGTAGGAAGGTGGTGTTCCTTACAACAGTCTGCTATGACATCCTCCAAAGCTAGGGGTGGTTCGCCTTGGATAATGAATTCAACTCTGTATCTTGAGGTTGTATTCGTTGGGTCCACTTTTCTTAGCCTCGACATATGTGCATTGTTTACCAACAATACCAGGGTGAGCATTGAGAAGCAACGATACTTCCGCTAATGCATTGGCAAGCTTACGTTTAACGGCAGTTCCTCCTTCGCCTTCTTTGAAGCGATAGCAGTTAACGAATCCACGTCTAGGAATCCAAGCGTATTCCTCTGGAGGTTCGCTGTCACTCCCTCCGATGGTGATAAAGACAGGGTCACCTTGCCTAAGCATTGCAGCAGGTGAATTTGGTGAGTCTTGCATTTTCATTGGAGTTCTCCTATTTGTTTCTTAGCTTTGTAGATATCTACGAAAGCAATGTTTACTGAGGTGACATACTTCTGAATCGTATCAGGACGAATATGTTCTCTGACTCCTAGTCGTGATGTCATATAGACATGACCATTGAGACATTGATCAAGTAAGAACTTAAAGTCTGGATCTAGTTGCGATTCGGAGTATTCTCCTCTGCTAACTGTCTTCTGACTAGGAGCAGGGAAAGGATCTTGTTCTATGCCGGAGAGTTCAGTGATACTGTCAGAGTCTTGGTATCCTTCGAAATCTGCTGAAGGCTTCTGATTACTTTCTTCCATCGATTGCTGACCGCTGGGTTCGAGGTGATTAAATACGAGTTCTTCACACTTGAGTTCTTCGTTGTACTTGAGCTCGGTTGTGAAGCTTCGTCCATCTTTAAGGAGTGCGCCGTCAGTACTGATACGCATGCCTCGTTTGATAAGGTCTTTATTAACTCGGTGGAATGCAATAGGGGCATTCTTTCCGTTGCTGAGTCCGTAGTCGATACGACAGAACCAGTATCCTGCTCGCTTTTGCTCTGGCTGGATGCTGGCTCCTGGAGTTGTTGTGACAACGTGGACTGGATCGTACTTTGAATTTCTCTGAGCACGTTGAGTGGGGGTAACCATGAGATTGAAAATTCGGATGGGATAAAGGTATCTATAAGTAAACAAGTGTCAGGGTATGTGTGAATGAATGATTCACCTTTAGATAGATCAGGCACAAGTTCGTGAAGGTAGTCAATAGCCTTGTCAGTAACAGGGGTGAGACTGACTAAGCTGGGATTTTGGTGTGTACTAACAAGAAAGTCGTAATTGTTCATTTGAATGACCACTTCCTTTCTGATTTAAGTGCAACACCTGGGAATTTCATCTTGCATTTCAATAGTTTCTTAATCTCTGTCTTATCGACTGTCTTGCTTACTCGTTGACATGAGTCAGGAATCTTGTCCCAGTTAATGGTGTAGTAGTCAACATCTACTGACTCTGTTTTTCTGGATGTAAGTTTATGTGTAGGTAAGTCGTATTTAGTGAATCCTTGCTCACCATATACATGTTGGAACATGGTGTAGACATACTGCTCAAGTTGATCAGCTGTCTTGGTGTCTTTCTCGGAAAGAGCACGTATTCTTCTTGATTCGTCGATACGAAATTGAGCACGATTCCTGAACCAACTAACCATGTTCAGTAGTTGATCTGCGTTTTCATCGAATTCTTCTGCTCCTATGAGGCACATCTCGACTTGCTCCTGAGCCTTCTGCTGTAGAACAGGATCGTCTGAGGTGAGGTCTTCTATGAAGTCTGCCTCTGGTGGACACTGAATAATGTCGAACGCAAGATCTCTTAAGTTTCTCTTGAGTTTGCTTTGGTTCGGGATCATCTTTGCCGAAGATATCGGCTTTGATGGTGTGTCTGTAGTTTTAGCTTTAGATGAAGATGTCATTGTAAGAGTGGGAGAAAAGGGACTTACGTGTCAGTTACTGCAGAGGCATTATCCATGACTGCAGATGAGCACTGCCCCGTTATTAATTAAGCTGTTGCTGGAACAGTGAATTGTGTAGGACTATCGAGGTTCTTGAGCTGTTGTTCACGCTTGTAGGTAGCAACCATTGTCTTGAGAGGAATCTCTCCGACTGGCTTGCCTCCTACGATTAAGATCTTGCGATGAACTTTAACTCCGTCAACAACTTCGAAGATAGTAGGGTCGTCTGTGCCTAGCGCTTTGACTGCATGGTCGGACTTGAAGCCTGTAGTAAGGATGGTCTCTAGTCGAGATTCATCTTTACCTGACCAAGCTAGGAATTCTATATGACCCCAATTGGTGCCATATTTGTTATCTACACCTGAATAGAAATTCAGTTCTGCATTAACAAAAGGTAGTTTCATGTAGGAAACAGCGAGTGTGTGTAAGAGGCTATCAGTACAAAAAATGTACAGATGAGATAACCTACAAATAAAAAGACGTACAATATATGTATCGACACTATTATTTACAGGTATGTCCGTTGTAGACCGTATAAAAGCCTATGGATCCGCTAGAGATACTGATGCTCGTAGATTCTGGGCGGATCAACGAGATGCTGCTGAAGACAGGATGAGATGGGATATTGTTGACAGTCTTGATAGGAAGATGGTACCGGGTGGTAGCCTTGAGGATCTGCAGCCTGCGGCTAGACAGATAGCTAACTACCAACTTGAGGGTTTCAAGAACCCTGCTACTGGAGCACTTATGGACTTAAGTACGCCAGAGAGCACTGCTTCAGCACTTCGGTCATTATCTCCGGAAGCTATACAAGAATTAATGCTAAAAGCTTCCTTAGATGCACAAACTGGTCCTGTTAGAGGTTATGCAGACTTGATGGCTGGAGAAGGTGGTTGGGATAGAGCAACTCAAGTAGCTACATATGGTTCAGGTCTAACTGCTGCAGGAGCCGGCTTGGTGGCACTGACACAGAATATTAGTCAGGCCAATAGTACAGCTCAGCAGAGAGAGAACGTTCTGACCTCATAAGATGTCGAACTTACGATTAGCTGGTGATGCCTTTAACTTGGATGTCAAGAAAGGCTTACAGCATGGTGATATAGAAGGAATAAGACGGGCTTTTCGTCGGGATAAGATGATCCCTCGTAGTTTGATGAAGGACTTTAGGAATAGTATGGCTCCCGAGAATAGCCAGCCTGAGTACGCCTTGTCGGGTTCGTATCAGCCTGAGGTCGCATACGGAGCGTAGAGTAAGCGGTTAGTACTGATGTACTTGTTACTTCTTAAAGAAAGAGCCGTTAATACCTTTGAGTCTTCCTGTTGCAGTCTTGGATACCCAATAGTCTTCCTTACGTAAACTATATAGATACTTAATAAGCTTATCCAGTGGTCGTTGTTTGGACGCCCATTGATCGTACCTATATAGAAGTCTGACTATAGATGGGATAACTGCATGGAAGGTGGCTTTGCTGAAGTTAACAACAAAGCCAGTGATGAGAGCTAATTTGGATATAACTTTCAATAGTCGGTCACTGATATCTTCATCCATAGTAGTCTCGGATTCGGTGACTTGGTGTTTAACTGTCGTCGTCATGATAAATGTGGGACTGATTAAGAGTGTCATCGAAGAGGAGCTGGTCCTCTGCATAGCCTGAGAGATCGGGAACTTCATCAGGCTCATAAATGTTTTCGCCAACAGGGATACCATCAGAGTTCTTGATAACCTTGTGGGGATTGGGCTTCATAGGAAAGCCCTCTAATCCACGACGGTCACTCATGATTTGTACCCTCCATGTGGTCTGAGTATGCCTTCTCTTTGAGGGCTTCTTCTCTCATTTCTGCTTCAGCCTCACGTTTAGCGTAGTCAGCAAGACGTCGCTTGTCTGCATCGCCGTGGTACTTCAGCAGGGTGTATTGAGTACGAACGCTATCGACAAGTCTGCGATGTACTCGTGTTAAGCCTTCTTGGTTAGATCTATGCATGGCATCAATCAGACTTAGTGATTCTGCCACGGTAAGGTTGCCGACATAGATCTCAAGGTCTTCGCTTGGAGGCTCAGGTTGATCAAATCTGTTCATTTGAAGGAAGTGTTGGTTCGGATGGGTAAGAAAAAAATACCCCACCTAGCACAGAAGTGCAGGCAGGGTAATAAAACGTTAGAAAGGAATCACTTCCTCGCTATTAGTCTGGGTCTTAACTCCAGAACTAAGAACTTCGAAGTGAAATACTCTCTTGTTAGGAGCATATCTAAATGCTCTCTTGGTCTTAGGTAGACCTGTTGCTGGATCTAATACAGTCTCGAAGTCACCTTCGGCTGTTCTATCCATGATCTCTTTCTCATAGACATTTGAAGGACCTCTGCCATCGAAGTCCCAATAGAGTCTGAGCACTGCCCAGTCTTTGCCTTTGAGTGCGGCATTGAGATTAGTAGATACAGGGTTGGGATTTTCAGGAGTGCCATTATCCCAAGCTGTGAACCAAGATTCCTGAACATCAACACGTTGATAGTTAGGCTTCTCTTTGGTGCCAAAGTTAACCTCAACAGACTGGCCAAGTGTGAAGGTAGATCCTCCTTCGACAGGAGTACCATCCTTCTTGGTGATTGGAAGAATACGGTTGACAATGCCAACAGTGGTGTTGGAAGCAAACTGGATCTTCCTGTCTAGTGGAGACTGCTCTGTCTTGGTGGACTTAGCAGCTTTAGCAGGAGATTTTGTGGCTGTTGCCATAGGTGGGATATCCAGCTCGAAGCTGGGGGAAAAAATGTACCGATTAGAAGGCACACCAAAAAAGCCCTCCCCCGAGTAAACGGAGGAAGGCAGTGGTGGGCTGACCTGGTGATTACCATTGGAAGAGGTGACAGGCGGCTGGTTCAAGACCATCCTTTACGGCTTGCATATAAGCTCGATAGCTGTCTTCCGATAATTCATGCATCTCGTCTATGCGTGTATCGGCAAGGACTTCCGTCACGTAATCGATTGTGTGGAGCATAGTCATAAGTACAAAAAATGTACAGATAATTAGGGACACTAAAAAATCCTCCTACCTGCATAAGCAAGCAGAAGGATACTAGTGGGCTGACTTGGTGTCTTTACATGAAGATTGGGGCTAGCGGATTCATGAACCGAGCGAAATCTTGGCCGACCCAGTACCATCTGATAACACAACCTATCGTTCCACAGATAGTTATGTATGTATATGGATGGCGGTTGGCTAAAAGAACCCAAGAATGGAATACGGAATTCATAAAGAGTACTGATAAGGAGGAACAAAAAACCCCCACTTCATTGAACGAAGCAGGGGTGTTCGCTGACCTGGTGCTTAGAAGGGACACTCGGGGTCCTCTAATAGCTTTTGAAGATGTTCATACTCTTCTTCCATGATCTTGCGTTCTTCATCTGAGATTTTGAACTGAGCATAAGGAGAAGAAACTTGTGGCGTAGTATCAGACATGAAAATGGTACTGATGAGATGTAACAAAAAAGCCCCACTCCAATGAATGAAGCAGGGCTTGTAGTTACTATCTGGCTTGATTGATAACTTGTGGATTGCCTTTGCCGAAGCGTTTAATCCAACCAGTCTCAGGATGATGTAGTTGATTCCAGGTAGCTCTAGCATTTAGGTTGTCACCTACTATGCCTGCGTGTTTGATTCTAGAACCTACAATCATACCCTTGTTGCTAGTGACTAGCATCTCGTTGCCTTGAAGGAAATCATACTTAGTGACAGTTAACATGAGAAATAGTACAGATGAGTTTGGACATTAACATAGGATTAACATAATTAACCTATGCCTATTGATGGGTAGCCGTATGGAAAAAATATAGCTACCAGTGGGAAATGATATCGTAAATATGTAAGCGAAGTCAGGCTGATTAGTGTTATGTCATGAAGCTTGGCGCCAAGGAGCGAGCGAAGAAGCGAAGTAAAGAATATGCGTCATACATGCAGGGGCGTGCTGGATAACTGTTGGATACGCAGGGGAGCGTGGGGATATCATTTGGTAGCGATGGCGCGCTCCATTGGCTAAGCGTAGGAACACATGCGTTGCGTTGCTAGCGCCTGACCTGGTGCTTACAAACCCCCGCGATTAAAAAGATAAGTATCAATTAATTAACATACGCTTTGCTCTGATTAACATTGTACTGATTTATATAGCTAAAATTGCCTATTCTTTTTTTGTTTGAAGGGTACCCCAGGTCGGAGTGGGTGTTTAATGTATAACGCGCTGAGAGGAAAAAATCGAATTTCTCCCACGAGGCCCTAAATAGGGGATAATACGCTTCATCAGGAAAAACGCGCATGCTCGGACTATGATGCTTTTATCTCTAAAAAAATATCAAATTACTCAATGACCGAGACTATGCGGACCGAACAAAATGTCCCTGTTGCGGAGATGACTTTCGATCATCGACAAGAAATTGTATATTTACAATTTTTGAATGAAAAACATGCAGAAATCAAAGAAGAATTGCAAGAATATATAAAATCAAAGACTTATCGACAGGCGAAAGGCAGCGGATGTTTGACAGGCATGCATTTACATCTCGATAAGGACGCTCCCGCAGCTTTAGAAAAAGCTTATGAGTTCCTACAAGAATGTTTATTTGGAGTTTGTGTAAATTTTTCGAGTGGAATTTACCCAAATCTGCCGTTATGGGGACCAGGAATGGAATATTCTCCGTTGCTATTTGAATTAGAGAGATTCAGTCTTGCCGAATCTTGGGGTATTACATATCATCCCGGCGAAGGCGTTGTTACTCATTGCCACTTTCCTTATATATTGAGCTTTTCGTACAATATTCACATACCTGAGGGTTCTGCACCTCTTGTTATTGATGGAGCTTACGGCTCATCCCACGAGATTGAAGCTCAAGAAGGTGTAGCAACATTTTTCCTAGGATCTCGTTTTCATAAAGTCAAACCTAACGATCAAGAAAGCATAGGACGCATGTGTTTGGTTGGTAATATCGGTTATTCTGCCGAAGAGAAAAAGAGTCGTCGCTTAGTAATGCCTGAACAGAAATGGGAAAAAGCGAATTATGACCATAAGAGAAATGGTGGTGGTGCTCACACGTTTTCTAAGGAGACACAAGAAAGAGTAATCACTATCGCGGAAATGGATTAGGAGAATAAAGTAACTCGGTAGACTTGTAATACAGATACAACGCAAAGTAGGCATGATTGGCGGCTTTAGAGAATGGGATGACGTCAATGACCCAAGAAGATCTAGGGGTTCAGCTCCGCAAGCTCAAAATATTACTGGACTACCTGCTCTAGGTGACCCCGCGAGAGCTGCTGTTTTAGCGGCAAGAAGAGAAGAGATAGCTAGAAGACGTGCTGCAAATGAGGAAGCAAAGAAACCAAAGGCGATAGAAAAATATCCATTACCAGCTGTACCATTTGATCTAAGAAAGATAGATCAGAAACCTGCTGACAGTACAGATCCTGGTGGTGAATACACTACTATCGATCCTTCTACTCAAAAGATTTCGGCAGATGATTCTACCGCGATGAAAGGTAAAGCACCAGCATATTCAACAGTAAATCCCGTAGTTAGAGATGTTAAGGATAATGTCAGGATGGGCAGTGATAGAAGGGTAGACATTGATAAACCAACAGCTGGAATACCGCATCAATACCGTATCGACCCCAAAAGAGTTGTTCAAGTCAGGGAAAATCCTGACGCAAGTTATGAATCTGAAAGATTTGAAGAAATCAACGTAGGAAAAAGATTAGAAGAAATACAAAAAGATCACGAGACTAAATTTGTTACTCAACGAGCTTTAGCTAATCCTGAAACAAGATTTTTAAAAGCACGTAGCAATGAAGGCCAAGTGAGCCGTGCTTTACTGAATTTCAAGCCTGTCATAGGCAAAGACGGAAAAGAAGTTATTCAAAGAGGTTTAACTAGAGAATTAATTGATAAATCTCTCAAGGAAGACGATTTTTACGGGTTTCTTCCTCCTAACGACAAGACAGGATTAGCACGTTCTGTATACGAAGCAAAGCAACCTGTACGAACTCCAGCAGGAGATTTCGTATTAGATCCTATAACAGGAAAGAAAACATGGGAACCAAGGCAGATTCCAATAACAATACCTGATCCTGCCGATCCTCTAAATAAAGTTCAAAATACTACCGATAGAGGTTATCGCGTGGGTAGTGCTATGAATATGGCTACAGACGCTTTCAGAGACGCTGTTGTTGCTGACCCTGATATGGCACAAGCATTGGAAATAAAAATGGTTCGTGAACTTAGGAAGCCAGGGAGAGGATTAGAAGAAGCTTTAGCTGGATTAGAAGAAGTTAGTCGTGGACAACTTTTAAGAGTTAGAGAAGCTGAAGGATACACTATTGAGCCGGTCGGCAAAAGTGGAACATTCTTAGAGGTGACAAATCTAACGACGAATAAGACAACGAAGTTAATGAAGCATCCCCAGAAACAAAATATTTGGTTAAAAGCGGATGACAGAACAGGATTTGATACCTTATTCGCAAAATTCCAAACAGGACCGACGGCTTTCTTGAATGATCCAGGAACTAGGTTGGTACAGCGGAAAGGTACTGGACGACTAGAAAAAGGTGACAATATATATGGAATAAGAGTGTCGAAAGGTGAGAAAGTAGAGGAACTGATAGATAGGGAAGGTAATACATATAATCCTGGAAAAATATATGATCTTAAAAGAGAAATTATTGATTCGGCTGGAGCTCGAACCGAGGCAATATCTCCTCGTCCTTACAAACAACTTGCAGACTTAGTATTAAGAGCTCATAGCCAAGGAGCCTCACAGGAATACATTGCAGCATTAATGCCTAAAGACGCCACTTCTAGAGAACTTGTTTATAACGCTATTAGTGATCGTTTACGTACTTATCCTGAAAGACCTGGCGTTGACTTGTTCAGTGAGGACGATATTCAAGTTCCTCCTAGAAACATGAAAAAATATACAAAGGAACAGGAACTAAATGATATTGCGGAGATCTTGGGTACTCTCAGAAATCCCGAAGCAGCTCTAGAGGAAAATAGGAATTTCAGATCAGGTTATCAGACACGACAAATAGATCGTGACGCTCGTGCTCCCAGAGCTCCAGGTACTTATATAGGTGTTGGAGGAAGGGAAACTCCTATTCCTGTGGAGCGTCCTTGGATTAATCCCGATGATTCTGCCGCCTTTAGCAATACCAATCAACCAGCCAGTGGAGATGTTCAAGCTGTTCGCGACATGGCAACGGCTGATCCTCGTGTTGTTAGCGATGGAGTCGTCGACACTAATAAGGTATCTACTTTGAATGCTCCTCCCAAGAGCAAGCCTACTGTGGTGTCTGCTCCTATTCCTTATTTAAGTTATGAAGGATTAGCTCAGGCATTGAGTGAACCTATTGGATCTCCTAAACAAGAAAGAGCAATGGCGATCTTGGCTCAACGTGCAGCCGCTAGGAGGCGTGCATGACGAAGGAACACCCGTTCTCGATTACGCCTGACGACATGAGAAGGCATACGGAACATGGTTATGCCTTGCTAGATGCTGTAACGAGAGAAAGAGGATTCGATCCTGTCGCGGTGATAATTTTATCAACTTTAATTTTTAATACGCATACATGGCTGCTTCATAAATATGTCCTCAAAAACAAGAATTTGACTGGGGTAGAATTAAGAGACGAATAGATGTCCTAGCTTTCATGGCAAATAGATTTGTAGGTGTTCAGTATGATCCTGTTCAGGACAAGCTTTATGCACCTCGAAAGATAGAAGGTATTGATAGGATCCTTTTAACTCCTGACTTCAAAACTGTAACTCTAGAAAATGACGGTGATGTCTATACATTATCTGCAGACGAGGCAGACAGTATTTTGCTTTTCGGCACAGTTAATGCTGTTGTTACGTTAACTGCTGATGCTTACAGGGTTGGTTCTAAAATTTCTTTATTATCCGGAGATTCCAATCAAGTCACTCTAGTTGGTAGTGGTGTAACTTTATATTCCACAATTACCAATACTTCCACCGCTAATAAATACAGAAACAGCTTCGCTAATGCCAAAATCGATTTGACATGTGTTGGCACGGATAAATGGGTTGTAGAAGGAGATGTGACTGCAGACGAACAGAAATCATATACTGTCACCGCTGATAGTGGAAATTATGTATTCAATGGCAGTGGATTGACTAATGTTACTAACCCATCGTTAACTCTAACGGTTGGACAATTTATGATGGTTGATAACCAATCTGGATCATCTCATCCTTTTGTTATAAAGAAAGGCAATATCAGTGGTGCAACAACTGGTGCAGGTCCTACCTCTCCTGGATGGGCTCGTTTAGAGAATAATAATCAACATGGATCAGCTAATAAATTACAGGTCTCTTTTAAAGAGTCAGGGGATTACTATTATATTTGCCAGGCTCACAGCACCATGAAAGGATCAATTACCGTTTCATAAGGGTTAGAAGGAAAAGGAGTTAAGATAATAAATATATAGTGCGGTTTTAGTGTGTCGTTTAAACCCCCCAATCCTGCAGCGGCGTTCAGGCAGGCCAGGCTAAACCAAGAACAGCAAGATGAGCGTGTAGTAGATTTTGGTACGACTCAGGGTTCAGCACAGAAGCATCCAAGCCAAAGATTTGCAGGTAAGATTTTCGATCCTGATTCCTCTGTAGGAATAACAGGAGAATTCGGTCGGTTCGTTAATACCACTTCAGGTCCTACTCATAATCCTATTGCTACGCAAAATGTCACTGATTTTATGACAATGTTTAAGCGCAGCAAATTTAATCAGGATCTTTACCCCGAAGAGCACATGATGCCAGAATTTGGAGGACCTATAGTATGAGACCCGCAGGACAAGCTTTAGCTCAATTTTGGAAAACTATTGCACCTACTAAACGGGCTGCAATGTTTCGTTTTGGTCCAGATGTTTTATATGGTGGATTATCGATGGCTCGTTTACCCGCAGAGGCAACCATGGGGGAACGTCTTGCAGCTGGTGGAGAAAATCTAGGAGCAGGGATAATAGCTTCTTTATTAGGTATCGGAGGTGGTCAGGTAGCAGCTCGTGGAATAGGCAAATGGAAAGGTTTAAATTTACAAGGACAAGCTTATGAAGATTTAGTTACCGCTGCTGATTTCTTAGGAGGTATGGGTGCGGCTATTTATCCTTATCCCATAGAAAGAGGAATATACGACAAGATCGCTAGACGCACTCAACAGAATGCTGCTGCTCCAACCCCAGGAGATATAGCGGAACGTGAGTTACAAGAAACCTTAGTATCCGCATTAGTCAATGCAGGTGGATATGTAGGACGTATGGGTTAGTTATGGCTATAGCACGTAACGACGAATTCAAAGATGCTTTCTTCTCTAGTCCAAGAGAGTATCAAGAATTATATAGAAAGACGAGGAGTCCTGGTTATCAGAATTCTCCGTTGGAAGATATGCTGGGAAGTTCCGCGTTTGTGGACTCAGCTCGTCAGTACCTTCCATATGATTTAGGTGAATCGGATTTATTTAGGTCAGCTGTTAAGCAAATAGATAATGCACCAGGAAACTTACTAGGTAACAAGCGTTCTTGGCAGCGAAATTTCCTAAGACAATTAGAAGGATTGCGTACAGGGGGATATTCTCCAGTACGTAGGAAAGAAATGGCTGAACTACTGGCTGAACATCCAGAAGTTGCAGCAAAAACGGTTCAGGTATATCCACAAGGCAAAGCTCCTAGTGCAGGTGCTAGAGCAAAACAGATAGGTGGAACATTAGCTGCCGATGT
>Ga0208158_1000032_pt1 | contig 106098 bp, 104 predicted proteins | sample 8_EtaG_FD_184081 | JGI IMG/M metagenome (GOLD analysis project Ga0208158, IMG submission 184081) | Marine viral communities from the Subarctic Pacific Ocean - 8_ETSP_OMZ_AT15162 metaG (SPAdes) (version 2) | ecosystem: Environmental > Aquatic > Marine > Oceanic | place: Pacific Ocean...
GTGTCCGGACAACAGGAATTGATCGATTATTGATCAGTCACGGCCGCCAATGAGCGGTAATGGCGGTAATGGCGGTAACCCGCACAGTCTGCGAGACTTGCTGGGGACCTATGAGAAATCCGGGCTAAGGGGTATTTCGGGAGGGCTTGCTCCCCCGGTCATGCCGCCATCCGCCCATAATTAGCCAGCTTCTCAATATTGTGTACCACGCAGTACAACTGCCACTGGCCCTGCACCTTCTTCTTTCCCCTGAGACTGAACCGGTTCAGCCGTTTGTTGGTGCCAATGTTGCCGAACACGGGTTCCACCACCGACATGCGATGACTGTAAATCTCTTTACCTTTAGGGCTATCCACCCGATGCTTCATCCAGTCGGTGTAGCTCGGCGCACGATTGCGTTCTAATGCAAACGTCACTTGCCTGCCACTGCCTTTGCGGTGGTCAGCCGACGCCGGGTTTTGCATGCACTGGTGCTTTTTGGGGCAATGACGACACTGCAGCAGGCGGCCTTTGAAGTGGGCACGGGAGACACCATTCCCATCCGTGCGAGTCGCCTCATAATGAAGCTCTTGCCCTGCCGGGCAGATACAGGTGAGCGTGACCGGATCGAACTGGAATTCACGGGCCGGGATGATCTCTTTCCAGCCTGTGTCTGGCTGGTTCTGGTGACGCCTGCCGTATTTGTCTTTCTGATGCGCGAACTTGGGATCCCGGCTGCGGAACCGGTTGTCCGGAATGTAGCCATTGATATTCCGTTCATGCAGGTACTTCATATTGGCTTCGTTGGCGAAGCCGGTGTCGGCGGTTACCACAGTGCCTTGCTGGTAGATGTTGTCCGCGATGCCCAGTTTCCTGAATCGGGCTTCGACACTTTCCAGAACCGGTTGCAGAGTGTGGTGTTCCTGGCCTTCGCCGAAGGCTTGAGCATTGATGATGATCTGGTGTTTCTTGTCCACCGTGGCCACGCCGTTATAGCCCTGGATCGTGCCCTTGCTGGTGGTCATCTTGCCGCTTTCGTTATCGGTGATGTTGCTCTTCACTTCCTTGCGTCGTTTCCCCTGGCCCATCCTTGGGCTGTTGGTCTTTAGGAAGCGATCCACTTTCTGCAAGGACTCGTCCAGAGAGAGAACCGTCTTCGCCCGGCGGATATCCCGGTCCAGCTCGGCCTCGGTTTCCGCCTCGTCCCGTTCGTGGTGTTCTTTCAGATGGTGGCGGATGAGTTGTTTGAGCTTCTGGCGTTTCTCCTCCAGCTCTTTAAAGGTGCCAGACCATTCCTTGGCGGCATTGGAGGACATCTTGCAACCGTCGATGGCAAATAGTTCGTGGCCCAGCAAGCCCTGTTCGTCACAGACCAGCAGCACCTGCTCGAACAACTCCTCAATCTCATCAGCATGGCTGCTGACGAACTTGGCTAAAGTCGTGAAATGGGGCACCGTGTCGCAGGACAGGGCTTTGAAGATGACATTGGTCTCGCAGCACCACTGGATCTCCCGGCTGGAGGTGATACCGCGGGAATAGGCAAACAGAATAACGGGCAGCAGAATCGCCGGATCGTAGGCCCGACGGCCTGTGTCCTTGTTGCGATAACGGGGATAAAAAACCGACAGATCGAGCTTGTGTTGAATCAGGTAGTGCACGGCATGTTCGAAGGTGCCGGGCTGAAGCTGCTCTTTATAATTCACCACGAGAATAGTGTCCTGATCGTGGTTATAGGGCCTGAAGCGGGGCTTGGCTTTGGGCATCTGACGGCTCCTTGTCTGTTTGCTTGATCCTATCAAACCGAGGCGCGATTTCGGGGTTTTTCTACAGCCTCAACGCCGCGCTTTGCGGCTGGTATGGAGCGCAGCGTAATACCAGTCCGACAACAGCGTTTTGTTAGGCAATTTCTTGCTCGATTTTATTAAGAAACTCATTAATAAATTCGTCATTGTACTCTGTATCTCGGTTTATTTTAGGAATAACCATTTCAACTAAATCATTTTTCGTATATGTGAGATTGTTTAAGCTTATTTTATCACCATTAATGCTTATTTCATCGGCGGAGTAAAAGATATCGTTTAGTATTTTTGTTGGGTAATAATACTCAATTCCGTTTTTTGACCACACAACAACATTATCTTTCGGTATCCCCATTTTCTCTAGCTGCTGAGGCAGGCCTGCGCCGTGGACAGAATCGATTACTGCAAATATGCGATTCTGATAAGGCGATTTCTGAATATCACCAAATAGACTTTTTGTAACACTAAAAACTTCTCTTATTCTTGAGTCAGAATTGGCTGAAATAATGCTAAATCTAGTATCAGGATACTTTGTATGCAGAACACGCTCTATATACGCATAATCACATTTACCCTCGACGATTACTATCGCGGATGGCATATATAAAGATTCGAGCCGATTCCCTAAAAGGAAAAAATGAATTCTGTTTATGTCCGCAACTGACGTAACTTGATTTACATCCACTTCGTCTCCAGACTTTGAAACAAAATAGTTATTATTTATATTCTTTCTGTCAAGAAAAACTGTTGAGTGAGTTGCAACTACTAACGTTTTTACATGGCTAAAATATCTTGCGCGCATCGTTGCATCAAAGAGAAAGTCTGCAAATATTCCCTGAGCCTCCGGGCTTATACCCAGCTCAGGCTCATCAATCAGAAATATATCGTAGTCTTCATTTAAAAGCGATGTTACCAGCGATGCGATAAGACGATATCCTGAGCTAGTAAATGAAATATTATGTCCATTTACTGATATGTATTGTTGAGACATCGAGTTTTCAGGAATGGTATGCAAAATCTCCATTTTTGAATCTAGGAGCGCATGCATTATCTCTATTAACTGGTCTCTTTTAACATTGCTTAACTCCGCAATGGCCTGCTGCAGATTGAATGGTGAATTATCTAGGTTTTGCGTGCTTTGCTTCCATTGTCTTAACCACTGTTGGAATTTCTCACTTCTCTTGTTTGCTCCTGGAGCATATGGCGTAAGCATGTTGAAGTTCTGATATCTTGCAGGCCCTAGGAAGGAAGCTGTTTCACCTACAGCTTGAGTCATAAGTTTTAATAAATATGATTTTCCACAATTATTCCTTCCACACAAAACAACAAAGTCATTGTTTTTTACATTATCCAATAAAGCCCTGGCTTCGGTAGTTAATGTGGTGTTTGGTTTCTGATCATGCTGATACATATATTGCTTCCATGATTATATTTCTATGCCCGCCTACGGCTGCCTAACGCTGAAGGTAACCGGCACCGGAGCGCAGCGAAGGGAACCAAAAGCAGTAAGCTTTTGGTGTCCGGTTGACCGCCTTGTATGGATAATTTCTGCCGTGTGTGGGTAAAGTTGAGGCCCACCCCCAGCTGCAACTGGGGGCCTTCGTGCAGCAGCTCGATAATGCGCCGGCTCCTTGTATGGATAATTTCTGCCGTGTGTGGGTAAAGTTGAGGCCCACCCCCAGCTGCAACTGGGGGCCTTCGTGCAGCAGCTCGATAATGCGCCGGCTCCTCTTTCGAGAGACCGATAACAAGTGCGTAGCGCTGCATGACTCTAAAGCGATAACTCGAACAGTCATCGGGGCCTCGAGCCCGTATAGCAAGGCAGAGTCAGCTTATTATGAACAACTCAAAAATCCAAATACCCGTTAATATCGGTGTCGACGTTGGTAAGGCCAATCTCGATATCGCCCTTCATCCCTCCGGACAATTTTATTCGATCCCCAACAGTGAGGCGCACATCCGGCGATTCGTCAAAATCCTCAAAGGCTATTCCATCGAACGCATCGTGGTGGAAGCCACCGGGCGTTATGAACATGCCCTGGTTCAGGCCTGCGATCAGGCCAGTCTTCCGATCATTGTCGTCAATCCCACCAGCGTTAGACGGTACGCTCAAGCCATCGGAGTGCTTGCCAAAACCGACCGGATTGATGCGCAGGTCATCGCCAAATATGCCGCCACATTGAAACCTGAGTTCAGGCCGATTCCGGACAAAACATCTCAGAAAATTAAAGACTTATTAACTAGGCGAAGCCAGCTCCTGGAAATGTCCACCATGGAGAAAAACCGTCTCCAAATACTCCCAAAAACACTGCATCGCTCCATCAAAAGCTTGCTCAAGATGCTTCAAGCTCAGGTCGAAACCATCACCCGGCAGATCGAACAGGAAGTTGCCAAAGTCGATCACTGGCGCATCAAAGCTGAGATTCTGACCAGTGTGCCGGGCGTCGGTAAGGTGCTTACTTATACCTTGCTCAGCGAGCTTCCAGAACTCGGTTCTCTCAACCGAAAAGAGATTGCAGCACTGGTTGGTGTTGCGCCCATCAACCGAGACAGCGGTAAGCTCAATGGCAAACGGAGGATACGCGGAGGACGCCACAGAGTGCGCACGGTGATGTTCATGGCCATGCTCTCAGCCATCCAGTGCAATCCGGTTTTCAAACGCTTCTACGAACATCTGAAAGCCCAGGGAAAGATCCCCAAGGTCGCCCTTATTGCCTGCATGAGAAAGATGATTGTGGTGCTCAATACCATGGTCAAAAACCAAGAACCGTGGCGTGAAAATATGGCTTAATTTATGGAATTGACACCACAGTCACTTGTTAGAAGCCGGTTCACCCGATGGTTTCCAGTCCACTTCTCAGCTCGCATGCGAACGCCAATGAAGCCCCGCACCTGCTCGCGATCCGGCACCGATACGAACCACCAAACTACCCGTCCTGATCAGAGTTTTCGGCGAACGGCCCCATAACCTGGGCACCCTGCCGATAACCCGAAAGATGCCAATACTGGCTTCCAGGTTGGACGACGGAGTTGCTGGCCTTGGCCATACCCGAAAATCAGAAATCACTGCCCAATTTTCGCCAAGGCCGATGCACTCAACCATCAAAAACCTACCAATGCCTTGGCTTATAACGCGTAGCGCACCGGTGACTTTGACGCAGCGAAGCGGAGACAAAGGCATCCGAGTGCCGCGCCTGGTTATGTGGATTGCGGGCCACTAACAAAAACCTCGCTTTGTTCAGCGTGTAAAGTCATCTATTTCGTCATAGGCCTTGGCTGAGATTCGCTCGCCTATTTTTCGCATTTCGACCATCTCTGATGGGTTCTCAGTACCCCAAAATGCTTTCCAGCTCTCCATTGAATCCCACTTTGCCACAGTCATCACTTCGGTTTTATCCTCTGCGCTGCGAAGCATGAAGCTGCCCAATGCCCCCGGCACCGTCTCATGTATTCCGTTCGTCGTGCGGCTCCAGATTTCTTGAAAGTTCTCGAAGTTCTCTTCCTCAACCTTCCAACGATATACCACTCGAATCATGGTTAACTCCTGTACACATAACGCCAAGCTAAGCGGTGCCCTGACAAGGGCATCCGGTGGACGGCCCTCGGGCCGGGAACGTACTTAAGCGGTTGGTTAGCTGGGGGCATCAATGAAGCCCAATCCCTGGCAACCAACATCACAGCCTACACCGCTGCCCTTGCACCAGTATTTGCCGATACACCGTAATTAAACCACCGCAAACGATGCGGTGAATGAACCTGAACTTGAGATTAGCAGATCCGGAACCAGATTTTCGTGGACGGCCCCGCACGGCAAACACCGAGTTTTAAACCAACACTTACGACCGATTGAGCTGTCAGCATGACGCCAAATTTGCGGGCCTTGGCTATGAGCGAAGGCTGACAGTTTTGCTACCCACTTTCGGCCAAGGCCACTGGCACCCAGCCACAAAAAAGGAACAAAGCACTACCAGCTAACGCTTAGGTAACCGGCGCCGGAGCACCAGCGAAGGGAACCAAAAGCAAAAAGCTTTTGGTGTCCGGTTGACCGTCTGGTTAGCTGGGGGTAATTGTGAAGACCATTCCCTGACAACTAACATGACGGCCTACGCCGCTGCCCTTGCACCAGCATTTGCCGATACACCGTAATTAGAACCACCGCAAACGATGCGGTGGATGAACCTGAACTTGAGATTAGCAGATCCGGAACCAGATTTTCGTGGACGGCCCCACACGGCAAACACCGGATTTTAAGCCAACTCTTACGACCGATTGAGCTGCCAGCAACCCGCCAAATTTGCGGGCCTTGGCCATAAGCGAAAGTTGCCGGCTTTGATATTAACTTTCGGCCAAGGCCATTGGCACCCAGCCACCAAAAAAGACCAAAGCACTACCAGCTAACGCCGTTGTTTAGCGGCGCCCATGTAGCGCAGCGAAATGGGCGTCCGGTGTAGGGCCGACAGGCCCGGAACGTACTACAACTATTTGTTAAGCATTTTTCTAACCCTGAGATGAGCCATCCACAGGCACAATGTCAAATTCGATGAGGTCATTCCAGTGCTGAGTCCAGACGCTAAACAATTGAGAGTCTTCTGTTTCCATAAGCTGGTAGCAAAGGCCGAGTTCCTTGTTTACCCATGAGTTCACAAAGTGAAGCCCTGGTGGCAGCATGCGACCTTTGCGGCTAAGCCTCTCGTAAACTGCCTCTACGCAATCGGGCTTGAAGCACTCGATTACCATGTATTGCTTCATAGGCAGGAGTCCATTTCTGTGCTTAACGCCAAGCTAAGCGGTGCCCTGACAAGGGCATCCGGTGGACGGCCCTCGGGCCGGGAACGTACTTAAGCGATTGGTTATGAGTTTTACGGGATGGGTACATGCTTGATCCAGTAAGGCGCAAGATAGCCAAGCACGCCACCCAATAAAGCACCAACACCTGCTGTTTCCGGTTCCGTACCAAATACCAACCCCAGTATTGCTCCTGCCAGAGCCCCAGACACCAACTCATAAGCCCAGGCATGCTTAAACATCTTTGGTTCAATCGTCGGCGCAGCAACTAATCCAACAAATACCCCAGCCGAACCGACCAAGGCCAGTCTTTGCCAGTCCCCAAAATAGAAAATGAGAGAGACTGCCGAAAAGGCTACTCCGAAAAACAGGATGGAAAACGCAACTACCCGTAATTTTGGCATACCTCTGCCTTTCCCTCATAACGCCCGCCTCAACTGCCGGAGGCCAATGGCGCCTTTTTTGCGGGTTTATGCAAAAAAAGGTGACAGTGGCCGGAGGTCAGATTGCAGGCGCTTGTTATGCGATTTTCTCAATGAAGACCTACGCCTGTTACTATGACTTTTGAATCTATAGTCGTTAATTGGAGTGACAACATAAAATCACCATTCACTGCAGTACTGCCAACCTTCCAAACTACAACAGCCTCATTCTCTCTACGAAGAATGCTAAGAAACTGCTTTTCCTTTGTTAGTGAAACTAATACTGGATTATTTTCCCATTGATCTAGTATGTCCATTTTGTGATCAGGATCTTGACGGTCATCATCTGTAAAAAATTGAGAATATCTATTCCAGTCTCTAGCTCTGCAACCTTCAGTAATCTCGTCATATATGGGATCTAATATATCTAGAATCTCAGTATCAGATTTTTCTTCTATTTTCATACATGCACTCTCCATTACTCGATGCTATTTTTCATTTTTCGCATAACAGCTAATTCAACGACAAATGACATCTATCCACATGCGCCTATTCCCCTGCGCGGCACATGCGAGCCATCAAGTTTGTCTTTGTTATCAAAAAGCTACCTGCTCTATAAGGTAGCTCACTTGGAAATAAGCGCCAATTGTCGGATTCTCCCAAAAATACGTGTTCGCTTATCTACCATCGTTGCACACTGACTATTTCATATTATTCATAGGGTTGTAAGTTGCCCAACCGAAAAATCACGAAGTTTTGCGACAGTTGTCGTATATCTCCGTCTTTTGCCGTGCAATTACGGCGAGCCTCGCTCAAAATACTGTATATAAAAACAGCATGGAGGCTGAACCTATGATCTTGGATATACCACCAAAGTTACCAGACACTCCTACCCGCTTCATGGACCAACTGCGGGCACTGATCCGCAGCCGGAACCTGGCCTACAAAACCGAACAGACCTACTGTCACTGGATCAAGCGCTTCATCCGTTTTCATGACATGCAGCACCCTTCTACCTGCTCGGCAAAGGAGGTGGAGCAATTTTTGTCGCATCTCGCGGTACAGCGCAATAACAGCGTGAGCACGCAACGAACTGCCTTGAATGCCATCGTTTTTCTTTTTCGTGAGTTCCTGGAACAGCCGCTGGAAGAGCTGTCATTTGAAATGGCACGAAAGCCACAGCGCTTGCCCACAGTCTTTACTCATGACGAAGCCAAGGCAGTGATAAGTCATCTGAAAGGATCGCCTCAACTGGTAGCACGCTTGATGTACGGCTCAGGCCTGCGTATTAACGAAGCCTTGAGGCTTCGGGTGAAAGATGTGGATTTTGGGATGCAGCAGATCATTGTTCGCAGCGGCAAAGGCAATAAAGATAGAACAATACTTCTGCCGGATTCTTGATGTCGCCATCCGCGACGCGGGTATTTACAAACAGGCGAACAGCCACGCGCTGCGTCATAGCTTTGCTACCCGGCTACTGGAAGCCGGGTACGATATCCGTACTATTCAAAAGCTGCTTGGCCATGCAGATGTGCGCACCACCGAAATTTACACCCATGTTGTTCGCAAAGGCGGATTCGGTGTCCGCAGCCCAGTCGATGACGGCTTCTAGCTTTTCCAACCCAGGAAATGCCTCAGCTCTATGTTTAAAAACAATTTAAAGGAAGATAACACTCCTGCGCATGGCGTTTCGTGATCAGATTTACAGGCCAGCTCTTGACACTCCCGCGCTCCGTACATATGATACGCGCCGCTTCCTTTGGTGAAGCGATGTGGCAAGGTAGCTCAGTTGGTTAGAGCACGGCACTCATAATGCCGGGGTCGGCGGTTCAACTCCGCCCCTTGCTACCAGTATTTGAAAAAGGTCGCGATTCACGTCGCGGCCTTTTTTATTTTCGGGCAACCCAAACGCGCAACGCCTTGCCCTAGCGGAGAGTCCTCATGAGAACCACCGGCGACAGAATCCGGCAAGCGGTTTCCTTTGAAGTTATTGGGCTGCTGATTTCTGTTCCCCTTGCAGCCTTTGTTTTCGGTTATTCTCTCGAAAAAACCGGCGTGCTTGGGCTAATTGGCGCCACGCTTGCCACAACCTGGAACTACCTGTTTAACCTGGGGTTCGACCACACCCTGAAACGCCTAACAGGCTCTACACGCAAATCCATAAAACTTCGCTTCCTGCATGCGCTCAGTTTTGAGCTGGGGCTACTGATCGTTTTTCTGCCGATTATTGCGTGGTGGATGGAGATTGAGCTACTGGAAGCGTTTCTGGTGGACGTTTCATTTGCCTTGTTTTATCTGGTCTACGCCTTTGTGTTTACCTGGTGTTACGACACAACCTTCCCCGACACAGATGCAGCGGCGTCACTCGATTAGCGCCACTCGATTAGTGAGTGCCTGCCCGCGACAGTACATTCAGCACAAACACGCCAGAAACAATCAGCGCCATGCCAACCATGCCCCAGGCGTCCAGCTTCTGCCCGAACGCCAGCCAACCTACGGCAGCCATCAGAACGATACCCAGGCCAGCCCAGATTGCGTAAGCGATACCAACCGGAATGGTGCGTAACGCCAAGGACAACAGGTAAAACGCAGCACCATAGCCCAGGATGACCACCACAGATGGCACCAACCGGGTAAACCCTTCGCTCGCTTTAAGCGCAGATGTGGCCACAACTTCTGCCACGATGGCGACCCCCAGTAAAACCCAGTTATTCATCAGTCACACCTTTCATCCTCAATGATTTATTGCCCCACGCCTCGCGGAAGGCCTTGTAAGGCAAACATATTATGTTCGGGCATGTCACGATTGCATACCGCTATAAACTCCGCCAAATCTATATGGCATACTGGCCAGATAAACCAATAATACCGATTGCCCATTCGCAAGGAAGTTAACATGAAATTTGAAACGCTCGCCCTACACGTCGGCTTTAACGGTGACCCTACTACCAAGGCGGCCACCACACCGATCTACCAAACCACGTCTTACACGTTCGACGACACGCAACATGGTGCAGATCTGTTCGACCTGAAGGTTGCGGGCAACATTTACACCCGCATCATGAACCCCACCAACTCGGTTCTTGAAGAGCGCATGGCCGCACTTGAAGGCGGCGTGGGCGCTCTGGCGGTTGCCTCCGGCATGTCTGCCATCACCTATGCTCTGCAAACCATCTGCCGAGTTGGCAACAACATTGTAAGCACAAGCCAGCTGTACGGCGGCACATACAACTTGTTCGCCCACTCACTGCCCAACCAGGGCATTGAATGCCGCATGGCTCGCCACGATGACTTCGACGCCATCGAAAACGCCATCGATGACCAGACGCGTGCGTTGTTCTGCGAATCCATCGGCAACCCTGCCGGCAACGTGGTGGATATTGCCCGCTGGGCCGAAATTGCCCACAAACACGGCATCCCACTCATTGTTGATAACACCGTAGCTACGCCCTACCTTTGCCGCCCGTTCGAGCACGGCGCAGATGTTGTGGTTCACTCCCTCACCAAGTACATCGGCGGCCACGGCACCACCATAGCCGGTTGTGTTGTGGATTCGGGCAAGTTTGACTGGAAAGCCAACGGCGCCAAGTTCCCCATGATGAACGAGCCGGATCCGTCTTATCACGGCGTGGTGTACACAGAAGCCTTGGGCGCTGCAGCCTTTATCGGCCGCTGCCGTGTTGTGCCTCTGCGTAACACCGGCTCTGCACTCTCGCCGTTCAACTCGTTCCTGATCATGCAAGGCCTGGAAACTCTTGGCCTGCGTATGGAGCGCCACTGCGAGAACGCTGAGAAAGTTGCCAACTACCTGCAGGAACATCCGGCAGTAGAGTGGGTTAACTACGCAGCACTGGCCAACAGCCCATTCAAAGCCACTTGCGACAAGATTTGTGGCGGCAAGGCTTCAGGCATTCTGAGCTTCGGCATCAGGGGCGGGCGCGAAGCCGGCGCAAAGTTCATTGATGCGCTGGATCTGATCTACCGCCTGGTGAACATTGGCGACGCCAAATCCCTGGCGTGCCACCCGGCAACCACCACGCACCGCCAGCTGAGCCCGGAAGAGCTCGAGCTCGCAGGTGTAAGCGAAGACTTGGTGCGTCTGTCTATTGGCATTGAGCACGTAGACGATATATTGGCCGACATTACACAGGCCCTGGAAAAAGCCCAAGCGTAATTAGCTTCAGTCGGGTACGACGAAAGTCGTGCCCTGCACCCCTCCCATAACCCAGTGATTGCCCTTACCTGCCTTGTAACTGTCCCGCCAGCGGATTATTCTCTAGAGTTCTTCAAGCCTTAATGAGAGTCCGGTTGCAATGAGCGAAAGCGCAAAGCCCCGCGTCACCAGTGGTTCCAAATTCCGCAACGAGCATGGTTTTTCGGCCATCAAAGATGGCGTGAAGCGCTCGACAAAGCAGGAATCGGTACCGGTTGACCGAAAGCCCAAATGGCTGAGAGCACGCATGCCGGGCGGCGAACGCTTTGAAGCCGTTCGAAAAAACGTCACCGAAAACCGGGTGAGCACCGTATGCCAGGAATCTCACTGCCCTAATATTGGCGAGTGCTGGACCGCTGGCACCGCGACAATCATGGTGCTGGGTTCTGTGTGCACGCGCGCCTGCCGGTTTTGTGCGGTGGATACTGGCAACCCAAATGGTTGGCTAGACAACGACGAGCCAGAAAATACGGCCAAATCTGTCGAGCTGATGGGGCTGCGTTACATTGTTCTTACATCGGTGGACCGGGACGACCTGGAGGATGGCGGCGCCGCCCATTACGCCGCCTGCGTTTCCGCAATCAAGAAGCGTACACCCCACGTTGCTGTGGAAGCGCTGACACCAGACTTCGATGCAGTGATGTCTGATGTGGAGAAAGTGCTGGATTCCGGCCTTGAAGTATTTGCGCAGAACGTGGAAACCGTGGAACGGCTGACCCGCCGTGTACGTGATCCACGCGCCGGTTACCAGAAAACGCTCAGCGTACTGGCCCATGCCAAGCAACATCGCCCAGATGTGCTCACCAAAACCAGCCTGATGCTGGGCTTGGGGGAGACCGAAGAAGAGATTCTTGCCACGATGGACGACCTGCGCGCCATTGGCGTGGATATCCTGACCCTGGGCCAATACCTACGCCCTACACCGAACCATTTACCGGTGGAGGAGTATGTAACCCCCGAAGCTTTCAACAGGTATCGCGAGATCGGTCTGGAGAAGGGCTTTATGGAAGTGCCCTCTGGGCCTATGGTTCGCTCCAGTTACCGGGCAGACAAAGTATTCGACAAAAACAATCTGGGGCTAGCTGTGCCCAAGGTGCCTGACTCTGGTGCCATGCAAATACCCGTAAAAGCTATAGACTGATACTGAGCCGGGGCAGTGCACACATTGGCTGTGCACTGCCCCTTTGCTTTCACCCCCAACCTGCAAGGGAGGGGGCAGCAAGTATGTTACTGGCCTTGCTGTTGCATCATTTGGCGCTGCTGCATTTGCTGGCGCATCTGCTGCATTTTCTTATCGAGTTCGTCACGCTGCTCCTGAGTAAACACGCTGTCTACCTTGGCCTGCATCAGAGTTGAAAGCGCTGCGATTTCACCGGTCACCTCACCAAGATCTTCAGCGTGATCGCGGATAGCGTCTTCATCGTAATCTGCCTTTATCTCACCCTGCATCTTTTGCTGCAGTGCTTGGGCTTCTTCGCGCAGGGTTCCGATCTCATCCTGCATGCCGTCAAGAATGCCACGAATCTCTTCCTGCTGATCTTCTGAAAGCCCTACCATCTGCGCCAGCTGAGCAACCTGGTCCGGCTGACCTCCGGCTGCTTGCTGGGCCAATGCTGGTGCTGACAGGCTCAAGGCAACAAGAGCCGTACCGAACAGTTTTGCGAGCTTCATAAAAAATCTCCGTTAACGATTTGCTTTAGTGGTAATTAACTGGATTAACACCCTAAAGCATCCTGCCCCTGCTTTTCACCCCGATATCCCTTCTATTTGTACATGTTGTGCGCCATGCCCGCCCTAAACCCGCTGCACGAGCGCATTGAAACAAATGTGAAAGTTTAGTCATTCCCCGTCATAATGGCGCGGTTCACATACTTCCGGAGCGTAATCGATGGCTATTAACTGGTTTCCAGGGCACATGCATAAGGCCCGCAAGGAGATCAAAAAGATCATGCCTCAGATGGATCTCATCATTGAGGTGCTCGACGCGCGCATCCCCTTCAGTAGCGAAAACCCGCTGGTGCCAGAGTTGCGCGGCGACACGCCACTGATCAGAGTCCTTAACAAACGCGACCTGGCGGATCCGGAAATTACCGCACAATGGCAGACCTGGCTGGAAAAGGAGCGGGGCGTGCGAACCATCACCCTCACCCGTAATCAACGCGGTGAGGCCCTGGACATTCTGCGGTTGGCCAGTGAAATGACACCAAATCACGATCGCCAAAAAAGCGCACTGCGGGTCATGATTCTGGGCATACCCAACGTAGGAAAGTCCACTTTAATCAACACCCTGGCTGGCCGGCCGGCTGCAAAAACCGGCAATGAGCCCGCAGTAACCAAGGCGCAGCAAACCATCAAGTTGCCGGACAACATTCTTCTTTACGATACGCCCGGGTTCCTGTGGCCAAAGCTCTCGCCCGAAGCTTGCGGCTATCGGCTGGCGATCACCGGAGCCATTCGCAGCTCCGTTCTGGATTTTGAAGACATCGCGATGTTTGAGGCCGACTACCTGCGGGAAGCCTACCCGGAGCTGATAAAAGCGCGCTACGGTTTTGATGAACTTCCCGTGGACGGCCTGGCTGTTATGGACGGCATTGCCGCGAAACGACGGTTCCTGGGGCGTGGTGGTATACCCGATCTGAACAAGGTCTCAGAAGTGTTACTCAATGAATTTCGCGCCGGTACGCTTGGACGAATTTCTCTTGAGACACCAAAAATGGTTGAACGAGAAATACAGGAAGCCGCTGTCGTTGAGGCCGAAAAAGAGTCTAAACTGGCAGATAAGAAAGCAGCTGCCAAAGCATCCCGTTCTGGTCGCCGCCTGTAAACTGCATTAGGAGAACTGTATGAGACGAGTCGTTGTTACCGGTATGGGTATTGTTTCGTGCCTGGGCAACTCCCTTGATGAGGTTCATACAAGCCTTAAAACCGGAACCTCAGGCATCCGCTTTAATGAAACCTACAAAGAAAAAGGGTTTCGCAGCCAGGTTTCTGGCTCACCGGTTGTCGATACCACGGCTATCGATCGGAAGATGCGACGCTTCATGGGCCCCTCTGCCATGTACAATTACCTCGCTATGGAGCAGGCAATTGCCCAGGCAGGACTTAGCGACGAGCAAATTTCCAACGACCGCACCGGGCTGATTGCCGGTTCCGGAGGTTCATCTTGCTCAAGCCAAGTAGAAGCAACCGACATCATGCGGGCGAAAGGCGTAAAACGCATCGGGCCTTATATGGTGCCACGCATCATGACCAGCACGGTTTCTGCCTGCCTGGCTACCGCTTACAAGATTCGTGGCGTTAACTACTCCATGTCTTCTGCCTGCGCCACAAGTGCGCACTGCATTGGTCATGCCATGGAACAGATTCAATGGGGCAAGCAGGACATTGTGTTTGCCGGCGGCGGCGAAGAAGAAGATTGGAGCCTAACCATGATGTTCGATGCCATGGGCGCGCTCTCCACCAAATACAACGACATGCCGGAAACTGCGTCCCGCCCGTTTGATTCAGGGCGAGATGGTTTTGTGATCGCCGGTGGCGGCGGCATGGTGGTGCTTGAGGAACTGGAGCACGCACAAAAACGCGGTGCCAACATTATTGCGGAACTGACCGGCTATGGCGCCACCTCCGACGGCTACGATATGGTCGCCCCTTCCGGCGAAGGCGCCCAGCGCTGTATGAACCAGGCCATGGCAACCATTCGCGGAAAGATTGATTACATCAATGCCCACGGCACCAGCACGCCAGTAGGCGATGTAGCGGAGATGGGCGCGGTGCAGAAAACCTTTGGCGCTGACATTCCCCCGATATCCTCCACCAAGTCCCTCTCGGGGCACTCTTTGGGTGCAGCGGGCGTTCACGAAGCAATTTATTCACTGCTCATGTTGCAGCACGGCTTTATAGCCGGCACCGCCAACCTGAGCTCGGTAGATGAGGCCATTGGAAATATACCGCTGGTAGGGCCACAAGGCCGGGAAGCACAACTTAATGCTGTTATGTCCAACAGCTTCGGTTTTGGTGGCACAAACGCCTCTTTGGTTTTTGAGAGGCTGCCCGCCTAGAGGCGACTGGGTGGAGCCAGCCCTGCGGCTCCGCCTTTTATATTTCCACTATATGCACATGTCCTTAAGCTTCATCATTGGCAAACCAGCCCCCCAAGTATTAGAGTACCAAGTTGATTTGCATCAACTTGGACGACTTATAACCAATGACCCAAGCAATAAGGCTACGCCTGGCTACCTCTGCTCTCAAAGCTTCCTGCCACCAATGCAGCCTAAGCAACCTGTGCCTACCACTCGCTATTCAGGACAACGATCTGGAAAGCCTGGAAGACATTGTTCAACAGGGGCATATTTATAATCGCGGCGAACACATTTTTGAGCAAAGCTCGCCGTTTCGTTCGTGCTTTGCAGTAAAGAGCGGTTCAATCAAAACATCGATTATTACCGAGGGTGGTGAAGAGCAGATTACAGGCTTTTTTATGCCTGGCGAGCTTGTGGGCCTGGACAGCATGAGCGGCGAAACTTACGCCTGCACAGCCAAGGCTCTGGAGCGCACCAGCGTGTGCGAGTTCCCGATAGACAAGCTGGAGGAGCTCACCGGCAAGCTGCCGGACTTGCAGCACCATATGTACCGCCTGATGGGCCAGGAAATCCAGAACAGCCATCAACTTGCCATGCTGCTTAGCAAGAACACAGCAGAAGAACGCATTGCATCTCTGCTTTTGTCGCTATCCAGCCGCTTTCAGCGCAGGCGCATGTCACCTACCAGCTTTAGTCTGCCAATGGCCAGAAATGACATTGCCAACTTTCTGGGGCTTGCCGTAGAAACCGTTAGCCGGGTCTTCACCCGCTTTCAGAATCAAGGCATCATCCGGGCACGGGGGCGTGAAGTGGAGCTGCTGGATGTTGAAGCACTGCAATTGGTAACCCGGGAGTTTTCCCGCCAAGGCAGCAGCCAATAAACTGCCTTTTTGCTGCACCGGCCTACACTACTAGGTGGCTGGTGCTCCAACTTCTGCACGCACTGCCTCATTCTTCAGCGTTTCCAGCTCACCAACCAACCCCGAGCGCCAAGGGAACTGTTTTATTCCAAATGTATTGCGGATTTTTGTGCAGTTCAGCGTAGTGTTTGGCGGCTCCAGAGCGCCCCATGGCGGCATATCGTCCACCACATGAAGCTCTTCAGAAATCTGCGGCAAGCCCGCGATGGCCAGGCCCAGCTCGTACAGGCTGATTTCTTCAGCGCCCGCATACTGGAATGTTCCCCATACCTCTGCGCCACAATCCAGCTGCTGTATAACAGCCGTTATTACTCGTGCAAGATCTCTTACAGACACTGGCTGGCCCACACACCGCCCTGGCAGTGTTAGAACCTCCGTGACGGCTGCATTCGCCTGAACCTTGCGGATAAAACGGCCCAGGCTCCAGCCCGTACGTAAAATGATATGCCGGGGCAAGAGTGTGCGCAGCGCCTGCTCGCACTCCCACTGCCAGCCACCCAACTGATTCACTGGCTGACCGGGGTTGGAGGCTAAATAACCACTTTGCTTGCGGCCATCAAACACATAGCAAGACGACAACTGGAACAGCGCAATGCCTCGATCACGGGCAAACTCCGCGATGGCTACCGGCAGAGAAAACGCTGCCTTATGGGTGCCCTCGGGATCCCGTTCAGCAGCTTCTGGATCGGCCAGCCAGAGCGCGTTAACAATGAGATCTGTATCTTCCGGAATCCAGTGCTCCAGGGCACTGAGATCTGCGTTGTCCGGGTTGCTGACCAGCAAAGGGCTGACCTGCAGCGACGTTTCCCGAAGCCGCTCAAGCAGAACCTTCCCCAAGGGGCCATAATCGTGAACAACAAGTACATGCACTAGAACTCAATGCCTCCGGATATAACTCATATGACGGTTTCAGCTTTCCGCCAGGCCAATGGCTTCTCGCCACTCATTAATACAATGCCCTACAATACAGGGTGTAGTCAGGCTTGCTCAGATAACACCACCTTTATTTGTGCTATCAAAAATATACATCACTAGAGGTCGTCATGTTAAAACAACACAGCCACATTGTAGCGCCCATTCCCGATGAATTACGTACCCGTGCATTATATATCGTGGAAGAACTGCGCGGGCGAGGCAAGGCCGACAAAGAGGCAATCGACAAGCTCTACGGCCTGATCGGAGACATGACCGAGGCCGGCCTGGACTTCTTTTTTATCGAGCCCCTGCGGCGCCTGAGAGCCAGCAAGATGATGCTAAGCATGGCCAAGGTGGGCATCAGCAGCATGCTTAAAGGTAGCAAAATGGTCGTCTATAAAGTACTAAAAAAACTGGATGATCGCAGCTTGGACGCTATTCTCGATTTCATTGAGGAAATCATTCACGAGCCAGAGCACTAAAAAGACGTGCGAGGAACCCGGCTGGTAACGCCCGTTAACAGCTCATAAGAGATGGTACCTGCACAGCTGGCAACCTCATCAACCCCTACGGTGCGCCCCCAAAGCTCCACGGGGTCGCCCTCGCGGGCCTCCGGCGCATTGCTCAAATCCACCGCCAGCATATCCATGGATACCCGGCCGATCAGCCGAATACGGCGACCGTCAATCGCTGCTGGCGTATCAGTGCCTGCATGACGGGGATAACCATCTCCATAACCAATGGCCACCATACCCATTCTAGTATCGCGCTGTGCCACCCAGGCACCCCCATAACCAACACTCTCACCAGCGTTTACAACACGCGTGGTGATAAGTGGTGCCTCCAGGGTCATCACAGGCTCAAGACCCAGCTCCGGGCCCGTCGTGCCCACCACTGGGGAGCCTCCGTAGAGCATAATACCCGGGCGGCTCCAATCAAACAGTGGTTGGCCGGGAATGAAGTGCGCAGCAGAGTTACCCACGCTTTTCAGTAGCTGAGGCCAGGGAGAGGTAGCCGTTTCAAAAGTAGCCGTTTGGGCCGCGGTCATGGTGCTTTCGGCATCGTCGGCGCAGGCAAAGTGACTTACAAAGCCATGCAACTGGCCGCTAACGCCTATTTTCGCAAGCCTGGCCATCACTGCAGGCAGCTCATTCGGCCGAAAACCCAGGCGGTTCATGCCGGTGTTAACCTTCAACCAAAAATCGGGCACGTAGCCCCCCTGCTCCAGCCAGTCCAACTGGTGCTCTCCGTGCAATACCGGTTCAAAATTTTGCTGTGCGCAATCCGCCAAATCATCGGCTGCATGCACTCCCTGCAGCAGGACTACCGGCTGGGCAAGGCCAGCAGCTCGAATAGCCGCAGCTTCTTCAATACAAGCAACGGCGTACTTGGGCGCAACATCCGCCAAGGCGGATGCAACCCGCGCAATGCCGTGGCCATAGCCATCTGCTTTTACAACAGCCATTGCTTTGGCACTGCCCGCACGCTCACGCGCTGTGCGGTAGTTATTACGAAGAGCATTCAGATCAATGCGGGCGGTTGTGCTGCGCGGCATCAGTATTCACCACCATAATCGCCGTAGTCACCATGGGCCAAGTCTTCAAACTTGGTGTACTTGCCAATAAACGCCAAGCGAAGCGTACCAATAGGGCCGTTACGTTGCTTGCCGATAATGATTTCTGCAATACCCTTATCCGGCGTGTCCTCGTTGTACACCTCATCACGATAAACAAACATGATGACGTCTGCATCCTGCTCAATCGCACCAGATTCCCGCAAGTCCGAGTTGATAGGCCGCTTGTTGGGGCGCTGCTCAAGGCTTCGGTTAAGCTGCGAAAGTGCTACCACTGGGCAGCTAAGCTCTTTCGCAATGCCCTTCAGAGATCGAGAGATTTCGGAAATTTCCGCCGTTCGGCCTTCCGTGTTACCGGGCACCCGCATCAACTGCAGGTAGTCCACCATGATCAACCCAATTTTGCCGCCGTTCTCCCGGGCGATCCGGCGCGCACGCGAGCGCAGCTCTGTGGGGCTGAGACCTGGCGTATCATCAATATATAACGGTTTGTCTTTGAGCAGGCTAACGGCAGAGGTTAGACGAGGCCAATCGTCTTCTTCGAGTTTACCGCCCCGGATCTTGGTTTGATCAATACGCCCAAGAGACGAAAGCATACGCATGGCCAGCGCATCTGCCGGCATCTCCATACTGAACACCAGAACCGGAGTGCCCGTGCTTATCAGCGCATTCTCGACAATGTTCATGGCAAACGTGGTCTTACCCATAGAGGGCCTGCCTGCCACTATGATGAGATCTGCCGGCTGCATACCGGATGTCTGATCATCAAGATCCCTGAAGCCTGTCGTCAAACCGGTGGTTTGTTCGCCAGATTCAAACAGCTCTTCTATGCGGCTAAGGGTTTTGGTAAGAATCGGATTAATAGATTGGGGGCCTGAGCCCTCTTTAACCCGGGACTCTGCAATCTGAAAGACGTTGCGCTCGGCTTCATCCAGGATTTCGTTGCTGTTGCGACCCTGTGGATTGAACGCAGCATCGGAAATCTTGCCCGACACTTCCACAAGCTGCCTGAGGATAGAGCGCTCGCGAACGATCTCGGCGTAGGCGCGTATATTAGCAGCACCCGGTGTTTTCTCGGCCAGTTCGGCCAAATAAGACAACCCTCCGGCGTCTTCAATATCCCCGGCTCGCTCTAAAAATTCGGCCAGGGTAACAACATCCAGCGGTTCGTTTTCATTGGCAAGGCGCTCCACCGCGCCAAAAATAAGCCGATGATCCTGACGATAAAAATCACCAGTAGAGATTATCTCGGTAATCTCATCAAACCGCCGGTTATCCAGCATAAGACCACCAAGTACTGCCTGCTCCGCTTCTGCTGAGTGGGGAGGCACCTTAATGCGACTGGTTTCCAGATCGGTATTTGTGGGCTTCAGATTAGGCTTGGCCATGAACACTTCTTCAGTTAAACGTCACAACCACAACAATATATGAGGAATGTCGCAGCCATGGGAAGGGGTTACTGGATGCTAACAGCATACCAGAAAGCAACAGGCCCGAAAGCCGTATTACACGGTTCGGGCCTGTTGGGTGTGCCGGGCAAAACCCGGCACTGCTTTCAAAGAAAGCAGGTTACGCGGCAACTACCGCCAGCGTAACAGTCACATCAACGTCTGAGTGCAGGTGAAGCTCGATTTCGTACTCACCGGTAACCCGTAGCGGGCCTTCCGGCAGACGAACTTCGCTCTTCTCAACTTCGGTACCTGCAGCAGTGATTACGTCTGCAATATCACGCACACCGATGGAGCCGAACAGCTTGCCTTCGTCACCTGCTTTGGAGGTTACTGTGAAGGATGTACCTTCCAGGGCCTCAGCGCGGGACTGAGCTGTTGCCAGCTTGTCAGCTGCCGCTTTCTCAAGCTCGGCACGACGCTCTTCAAACGCCTTCAGGTTTGCTTCAGTGGCAGGCGCAGCCTTGCCATACGGAAGCAGGAAATTACGGCCGTAACCGGACTTAACTTTTACCTTGTCACCCAGGGTGCCAAGGTTTGCAACTTTCTCGAGCAGAATAACTTCCATCTCGTTAACCTCTTCGTGCTTTATTCAGTCGGTCCGGCAGGCTTTATTCGCCCCCGAATATCCAACCAGCTATCCACAAAAGCCAGAACCACTAACAGAATCATCAGACTTGGGCCCAGGAGCACCAGCGCAACATAAAACATCGCAAGCCAGTGGCTACTCAGTTGTTTACGCCCAACAATGCCATGAATCAGGGCCAGCCCCGCCAAAAACATCGGCGTTCCGGCTACCCACGCCAGTAACATGGAGTTCAGCCCAATAAAGGGGCCTACAACCATGGTAACCGTAAGAACCACAGCAACGGCGGGTGACAACTTAAGGTCGTGAAACTCCTTTCGGAAACCGCCAGGGTTATACAACCCCGACTGCCACGATCTTGCAAGCATCGTCATGCCCACGCCCACTGCCAGGTAACTACCGGCCATACTGGCATTCATGGTGTCCCGTATAACCGTCTCGAGATCACTCCCAAGGGCCTGGGCCACTTCAGCATTGTACTGTTCGTAAAAACTGACCCCGGCGCGAACGAGCTCGTCCAACAAACCGGGATACATCATGGGCAACGTAAGCCCCATAACGATCGCCAGAAAGCTCCCTCCTAGAAGGGCTCTCTCCCAGGACAGCGTTGTTCTGATCAATGACGCCATCAGCATCACCTGCAGCAACACGGCCAAGGCTGTTGGATCGCCTCCGAACACACTCCAGCCAAGAGCTGGCAGTAATGCCCAAAGGCCGATGGCAAGCCCCTGGCTAATGCCAAGCCTGAGAATTACCAGGCCGACAACCGCTGCGCCAATCCAGAACAGTAAAGGTACCGCAGTTGTAACCGCTGCTACCCCGCTGGCCTGCAGGGGACCGCGCATTACAAATTGTGCTAGAGCACGCATGGTCCCAAGTCCTGTCTATCTGTTACTTAGTTATCGTGGCTGTCCGAGTACGGCAGCAGTGCCAGGAAGCGAGCGCGCTTGATAGCGGTAGCCAACTGACGCTGATAACGTGCTTTTGTGCCGGTAATACGGCTGGGCACGATTTTGCCGGTTTCAGTGATGTAGCCTTTCAGGGTGTCCAGATCCTTATAATCGATCTCTTTAACACCTTCTGCCGTGAAACGGCAGAATTTACGACGTCTGAAAAAACGAGCCATAACGTAACTCCTCAACTCCGGTTAATTACTCTTCTTCGTCCTGGGTTTCAGCTTTCTGGCTGTCTTCCTGGGGCTCTTCTTGACGCTCCTCAGTTTGACGGTCATCAGAAGATTCAGCTGAACGACGTGGACGATCATCTCCGCTTGGACGACGGTCCTCACGGGACTCAGCGGCTTTCATCGGAGAGATATCAACAACGGCTTCATCGCGACGCAGAATCAGGTCACGAATAATGGCATCGTTGAACCGGAAGTTGTGAGTCAGCTCGTCCATCGCTGTCTGTGAACATTCTACGTTCATCAGCACATAGTGAGCTTTGTGAATCTTGTTGATCGGGTATGCCATGTGACGACGGCCCCAATCTTCCAAGCGATTTACCTTGCCACCATCTTCAGTGATGAGGGCGGTATAACGCTCGATCATCGCGGGCACTTGCTCGCTCTGATCCGGGTGTACCATAAATACGATTTCGTAGTGACGCATGAGTTCTCCCTACGGTTTAAACAGCTTTCAGTAATTCGCGGGCTAGCCGGGAAGCATGAAAGCAAGGAGGTGGCAGCCTGAGCCGCCGGTTTTTTTTGCTTTATCAATAAGGCTTTACCAGAAAGGCTTAATAAAAAGCGAGGCGTTGCACACCTAACCAAAGGCAATACAAAACCTCCCCCTGAAAAAAGGGGTCACGCATTCTAGGCGTACACAGCCCAGTGTGCAAGAGTTAACCAAGGCGTTGACGCAAAGCCTCGTAAAGACAGACGCCCGCAGCGACCGAAACGTTGAGGCTGTCCACATGGCCAAGCATGGGGATATTGATAAGCTGATCGCAATGCTCGCGAGTAAGCCGGCGCATGCCCTTGCCTTCGGCACCCATAACCAGCGCCACCGGGCCTTTAAAATCTGCCTGATACAGCGTTGCCTTGGCCTCCCCGGCGGTGCCAATCAACCACACCCCCTGATCTTGCAGGGTACGAAGAAAACGGGCCAGGTTGGTTACGCGTACAAATGGCACAGTTTCGGCGGCACCACAGGCAACCTTGCGGGCCACGGCCGTGAGCGAGGCAGATTTATCTTTGGGCACAATAACCGCCTGCACCCCAGCTGCATCACAGGTGCGCATACACGCACCCAGGTTGTGTGGGTCGGTTACGCCATCCAGCACCAACAAAAACGGCGGCTTATCACTCGCTGCAAGCTGGGCCAGCAGATCGTCTTCTGTCCACTCGCGGCTCTCACTGACTGCGGCAACAACACCTTGGTGAACTCCGCCAACACGCTCATCTAACTCCCGACGATGGACAACCCCCCACTTAACCCCCAGCTCATCCAGGGTATCTGTGATGGATTTTACTCGCTTATCCTGCCGGCCAGTCTGAATCCAAACCTGCTGCAACCTTCCCGGCTCGCGCTTGAGGACAGCCTCAACCGCGTGCCAGCCAAATACAAAGTCTTCGGACACTGGTTCAGCTTCCTGTTATTTATCTGTCTTACGGGGCTTCCGCGGCTTGCTGGCACCGGCTGACTTACCCGGGGCTTTCTTTGGCTTCTTGCCAGCCTCACTGGCAGCTTCCGCTACCAACTGGGCTTTCGCACTGGCCGGCTTGCTTGCCTTTCCAGGCTTGCCCGAATTGCCTGGCTTACCACCTTTGCCAGATTTAGAACCCGCAGGCGCACCACCCCGGCTACGGCCCTTATCGGCGCGCTTGCCATCTTTGCCTCGGGTCTCCCGCTTGGCCACATCCAGAGCATCGCGGTCTGCTTGGCGACGCGTCGGCTCACTGACCAGCTCCAGATCAATCTTGCGATCTTCCATGCCAACCCGCATAACACGGACACGCAGTTCGTCACCCAGACGGAAGCTAATAGCGGTACGTTCACCAATCAGGCGGTGCTTCGCAGAATCGTGATGGAAATAGTCACCATTCAGGGTAGAGACATGCACAAGGCCTTCGATATACACACCCGAAAGCTCAACAAAGAACCCAAAGGGCACCACAGCGGCAATCACACCATCAAACTCTTCGCCAACATGGTCGCTGAGGAACTCGCACTTGAGCCACGCCATCACATCGCGGGTCGCGTCATCGGCGCGCCGCTCTGTCATCGACACGTGCTCGCCCATCTGTTCCATTTTGGCGTAATCGTATGGGTATTCCGCCAGCTTTGGATCAAACACGGCCGGTGACACCACATCCTTCGTCACCTCAGGATTGTGTATCCGGGATTTGATAGCCCGATGCACAATAAGGTCGGGGTAGCGACGAATCGGTGACGTAAAGTGGGCATAGCTTGGAAAGCCAAGGCCAAAGTGACCACTTTCTTCGGGGCTGTAAACCGCCTGACTGAGCGAGCGCAACATAACCATCTGGATTACTTTGGCATCTGGCCGATCAGATATCTGGGATAACAACGCCTGGTAATCGGCGGAGGTCGGTTTGTCGCCCCCACCTAATTGCAGCCCAAGCTCACCAAGGAACAAACGTACCGAATTAAGCCGCTCTTCAGCGGGGCCATCGTGTACCCGGTAAAGCGCCGGCATCTTGTGCTTTTTGAGGAAGCGCGCCGCCGCCACGTTGGCGCACAGCATGCTTTCTTCCACGATTTTGTGAGCATCGTTGCGATACACCGGCACAATTTCTTCTATTTTGCGCTCGGCATCGAAAACAATACGGGTATCTGTGGTTTCAAAATCGATAGCACCGCGTTCTGTTCGCGCTTTGCGCAGCAACTTGTATAGATCGTACAGGTTATGCAAATGCGGAAGCACATCGGCGTACTGTGCAGACAGCCGGTACCCCGGCTCTGAATCTGGCCGCTCCAACATGTCGCTGACCTTGTTATAAGTCAGCCGCGCATGGCTGCGCATGACCGCTTGATAAAAGGTGTAACCGCTGATGTTACCTGCAGCACTGATGGTCATATCTGCCACCATGCACAGGCGATCTACATCTGGATTCAGGGAACACAGGCCATTGGACAGCTTCTCTGGAAGCATGGGCACCACGTGATCCGGGAAGTACACAGAGTTGCCCCGGCGCACAGCTTCCTCATCCAGGGGCGAGCCTGTTCGCACGTAATGAGATACGTCGGCTATCGCCACGACCAAGCGATAAGCGCCTCTGCCTCTGGGCTCACAATAAATCGCATCGTCAAAATCCCGAGCGGTTTCATCATCGATAGTCACCAGCCGCATATTGCGGATATCTACCCGGTTCTTTTTATCTTTTTCTTCAACTTCGCCCGGAATTGCTGCCGCCTGCTCGCCTACCTCTGTGGGCCAGCTATGAGGAATGTCGTAAGAACGGATAGCCACATCAATCTCCATCCCCGGGGCCATGTGCTCACCCAGAATCTCGACGATCTTGCCAGTAGGCTGCGTGCGAACCGTAGGCTGGCGCAGAATATCCACAACCACATACTGGCCATGATACGCCTCACCCATATGCTCTTTGGGTATCAAGACTTCGTGATTGATGCGGGCGTTCTCGGGCACCACGTAGGCAATACCGCTTTCATTAAAAAAGCGCCCAACTGTTTGCTGCGTGCGATGCTCTATGACATCAACAATAACGCCCTCACGCCGGCCGCGGTCATCAACCTTGTCTACCCGGGCAGCCGCACGGTCACCGTGAAAAACCTGGCGCATTTGCCGGGCGGTAAGAAACAGATCCGACCCGCCATCGTCTGGCACCAAAAAGCCAAAGCCATCTTTGTGGCCAATAACCCGACCGCTAACAAGATCGGCCTCTTCAATGGGTAAAAACGCATCACGGCGGTTACAAATAAGCTGGCCATCACGGCACATGGCAATCAGGCGACGCCTAAGTGCTTCGATACCTTCGGGTTCGGCCTGGCCTAGTTCGGAACACAACGTTTCATGTGTTGCCGGCGCCCCTCGCTCTTTCAGGTGCGCGAGGATGAACTCCCGGCTCTGAATCGGGTTGTCATAATTCTGAGCCTCACGGCCAGCGTGAGGGTCTTTGTGTTTTTTATTCCTGGAAACCATTCAAATCCTTGCTCTTCAATGCGGCACCACAACGGCGCAGTTCATATTCATTTGCAATATAGTATACGTTGGTACAGGTCGGCTGCCTAACAACCCACCTTTTATAAGCACAAATACCTGCCGCCCAACCACTGAAAAAACGTTTGACAGCTTAAGCGGGAATTACTAAAGTACGCGCCATCAGATGAGGCAACATATCATCTTTGGCAGAAACCACCAGTTTTCAACAAACTAACGGTAAATCTGCAAATCACCTGCCGAGGTGGTGAAATTGGTAGACACGCTAGCTTCAGGTGCTAGTGCTCGCAAGGGCGTGGAGGTTCAAGTCCTCTCCTCGGCACCATTTCTTTCCCCAAGAGATGGTCAAGCAAGCATTCCCCAAAAAAGCCTTAAAAAAACACCAAGCAGCTCTCTCACTCTGACCAGCTTTTGATTAGTCCAGCAGCTCCACCAGGTATTCAGAGAGGTTTTTGTAGGCATAATCTACCCGCGCGTATATTCCAGACGGCTCATCTTCGAACATACGACCACAGGCACGATTGCTACTATAACTCTTAAGATACGCCTTCTGAATGAGGTTGGGCGTGCCACCGGAAGGTGTCTCGCTGGTTCTGGCCGGGTAATACAGCGCCCACTCGAAACCATTGTCGGCATCTACGTGACTAAGCCCGGACATCTCCGGCGCCAGGAAGCCGTAGCGCAATGGCCGGTTAAGATCACCGCGTGTGTCAAACTCGAAGGCAAGCCCAGAGAATGGCTCGGGCTGAGGCTCGTACCCCGAGAAGACATAGCTATGAAAACCGGTGACTACCTGCGCTGTATTCTCGACATCAACTTCTTCATCAATCGTACAATCTTGAAACGCACTGCTGTAGATCAGAGATTCCAGTTCAACACCCTCCTCCTTGAGCTGGTACCCAGGAAAACCGGTGGGGGCTTCTGAAAGCTTCGGCACTAATGTCCGGGTAATGGTGCCACTTTGCTGGCGGATCTCGGCAACCAACTCTGCCAATGCTCCATCGTTATAGCTCCAGCTGTAGGTTACCTCGGGATTTCCGCCCATTTCAGTCGAACCTGGCTGAATGCCCTCAAGCTGGTGGCAGGTGGTGCCGGTTTCAAAACTGGCCGTACCGGCTGCCCAATCAAACTTCAGGCGCTCATCAACACCCGAGTTGGAATACGCGATTTCGCTCTGAGGCGACAACGCCGCTGAGGGCAACCACTGGGTACTGAGCTTGGCCATATAACCATTAACACTCACCAATCTTGCAATCTCTTGCATGGAAGGAGCAAGACAGCCATCAGCGCTTATAGATTGCAGGCGCCCATCTGCACTGTAGTCAAACGCCAATTTGGCCGAAATAAGTACATCTGAACGATTCGCAGGGAGCGTATCCGATCGCTCAGGCTGAGCATAAATGCTCTGGCTGGTGAGCAGCACCGGATCGCTCAATTCCAGCGGCACCTGGGGCAAGTCGATGAGGGTAAAGTCTACATTTGCGTAGTTGCCCTGAGCCGCTGAATCAACGGCGGCAATCACATCTCCGGCGTTCTGAACCAGAGAAATCCCAAGCAAAAAGGCAGCCTCGCGGCTAAGGTAATACTCCGTGCCATCACTCCCGGGCTCGGCCAGTAAATCGTTGTAGGCATCTGGAAACTGGCTAGCCATAAAGCGCGCCATGGCTTGTGCATAGGCATGGGCACGATCATCTTCGGCGAGCACATAATCCCTCAGCAAGTTGATGCCGGCCAAACCAGACAACGACGACGAATCATCAGACCCCAAAAACGGCCCAAGCGCTGCAAGGCGACGATAGCGAGCCAGAGTTGTTAGAGGCGTAATGTTGCGCACCCCTGGCGCTGCAGAAAGCAAAAATGCATGGGGAACCGGCACATCTCCGCTGCGCGTCTGCTCAAGGGTTTTTCCGGGAAGGGCCAGAGCGTATAACGGGAATGCACGTGGATCGATGTTGGCCCCCACCTCAGGCTCCATCACAAGCTCAGCGGTGTTCAGCGAGAACTGGCCGTCTTCGCCACTCATGGCGGCAGGCTCCCCGGAGGCCAGGGTAACCGTTCGACCAGAGGCCAACTCGAATTCCATCGGCCCCGGGGTAAATTGGTTGTCGCCGTCTAAATCCAGCCACACTCGGGCGTTTTTCAAGTAGCCGTCTATTACCCTTCCTGTGTAGGGTGCCGGATCGCTGTATTGCACACCATCAAAGTCTCGCCCGTCTACAGGCAGCTCATCGGATTCCTTGCCGCAGCCGGCAATGGTGAGAAAAAGTACGGAAACTGGCAGGAATATAAGGGGGTTCATCACGGCAACCGTTTATCCTTGTTAGAGGTTGTGCCGTTACTTTAGGGGATGTAGCTGCCGGAGACCTTGATAGGTTTGGCAATCTGTAAAGATTAGTAACAAGAAAACCCCGGGAACTGGCCCCGGGGTTTTGCTAAACGCGGTTTAAAACGCGCGGGCAACAATCTCTTTCATAATTTCGTTGGTTCCGCCGTAAATGCGCTGAACCCGCGAATCAGCCCAGGCGCGGGCAATCGGGTACTCCCACATGTAGCCGTAGCCACCGTGCAGCTGCACACACTCGTCCATCACCCGGCACTGCAGATCCGAGGTGTACTGCTTCAACATTGCAGCCGTGGGTATATCGAGTTTTTTCTCCAGGTGCAGTTCCAGACACCGGTCGGTGAACACCCGGGCTGCGGTTATTTCTGCCTTCATCTCCGCCATTTTGAACCGGGTATTCTGGAATTTAATCACTGGTTTGCCAAAAGCCTTACGCTCTTTCACGTAATCAAGTGTCCACTGCCAAGCTGCCTCTGCAGCGGCAATAGCGGTAATACCAATCTGCAAACGTTCAGCGGGAAGCTCCTGCATCAGCTGCATAAAGCCCTGCCCTTCCTTGGAGCCCAACAGATGAGTGACCGGGACTTTTACATCCTGGAAAAACAACTCGGATGTGTCCTGGGCTTTCATGCCCACCTTGTTCAGGTTCTGGCCTTTTTCAAAACCTTCCCAGGCGGATTCGACGAGCAACAGGCTGGTGCCTTTAGCACCTTCCTTGGGATCCGTTTTTGCCACAACAATCACAAGGTCAGCCATCTGGCCATTGGTGATGAAGGTTTTGGAGCCATTCAGAATATAGTGGTCGCCGTCCTTCAAAGCGGTGGTTTTCACACCCTGCAGGTCGGAGCCGGCGCCCGGCTCGGTCATAGCGATCGCAGTAATGATTTCACCGGTAGCCATTTTGGGCAGGTAGTGTTTTTTCTGTTCTTCCGAGCCGTGGTTCAGTATGTAGGGCGCAACAATATCGGAATGCAGTGTCCAGCCGATACCAGAAAGCCCAGCCCGTGAAACTTCCTCCATTACAACGGCGCTGTAACGGAAGTCTGCTCCAACACCGCCGTATTCCTCAGGCATGGTTGGGCACAGAAAGCCCAATTCGCCAGCCTTCTCCCAAAGTTCACGGCTGACCTGGCCATCTTTTTCCCACTGCTCGTGGTATGGCGCAGCTTCTTGCTCCAGGAATTTCCGAACGGAATCCCGAAAGCCATCAAGGTCAGCGTCGAAGAGCGTACGTGGAATCATGGTAAACCTCAGTCAGTGAACAATGTTGTGATTAACGTTCACCAAGTCTCTGCTGGCAGGCGGTTTTGCTCAATGGTTAAAACCATCAATCATGCTGGCCAAAACCATCGTTGCGATCTACTTTGGCGTTAACCCGAGCCTCGCCCCAACGAGGCATCAGATCCTGAGGCAGGTCCAGATGGTCGAGAATGCGGGCCACAATAAAGTCCACAAGATCCTGCACCGAGCTCGGCCGATGATAGAACCCCGGGCTGGCCGGCATGATGACCGCACCCATGCGGGTGAGTTTCAGCATGTTTTCCAGATGCACTTCCGAGTACGGCGCTTCGCGGGTAACCAGAATCAGTTGGCGCCGCTCTTTGAGAGCTACATCGCCAGCCCGCTCAATCAGGTTATTACTGGCACCCGTGGCCAGAGCAGAAAGGGTGCCGGTACTGCAGGGACAAACCACTAAAGGTGCTTTTTCACCAGAGCCAGACGCCGGTGGAGAAAACCAGTCTTCACGGCCAAACACCAGAACCTGCCCGGCCTCGGCAGAGGCGTACTCAGTCAGGGCTTTTTGCATGGCCGGCGGGGTTCCCGGCAGCTTCAAGTCGGTTTCTGTCGCGATTACTATCTGTGCCGCTTTGCTTATCATCACATGAACCCGGCAACCGGCAGCCACCAGGCACTGCAACAGGCGCAGGCCATACTGGGCGCCCGAAGCACCGGTAAAGGCCAGGTTAATCGTTCGCTGTGGGGATACGCTTGTACTCTTGGTGCTTGTCATCGTAATGATTCCCTAAAGGCACGATCAGCTGCGGATACGCTCAAGCTCGGCAATGAGTTTACCGTGCACACCACCAAACCCGCCGTTGCTCATGATGACAATGTGACAAGGCCTGGGGAGGTCTGCCAGTACCCGCTCAACAAGCCCTTCTACTGTAGATTCCACGCAGTGCTGCCCCGACCCCGGGTTGCCTGCCTGCCACGCGGTAACCAGCTCTGGCAGCCAGTCCATGTTGTTGAGGTTGGCCCAATAAACCCTGTCGGCCAGCTCGGCACTTGGCAGCAACGTTTGCTGATGAACGCCCTGTTTCATGGTATTTGATCGCGGCTCAACAAGAGCTATCACTGCTTCTTCGCCAACCTGATTGCGCAAGCCTTCCAGAGTGGTCCCTATGGCTGTCGGATGATGGGCAAAATCATCGTAGATTTTTACGCCGTCAATATCCGCCAGCAGCTCCATGCGGCGCTTTACGCCCGAAAACCTGCACAGTGCAGCCACGGCGTGGTCTGGTGTAACGCCCACGTGCCGAGCCGCAGATATAGCAGAAAGCGCATTACGAACGTTATGCAGGCCAGTTTGGGACCATCTCACCACCGCAACCGGTTGCTCATGGTAAATAACCATAAAGCGGCTGCCGTCTTCGGAGAGCAGCTCTGCGCGCCAATCCGCCGTACCCGAAACTTCGCTGCCAATGGCTGCGTTCTGCACCGGGCTCCAGCACCCCAAAGCCAATGCATTATCAAGATGAGCGTCCAGGCTTGGGCGAACAATCAGCCCCTGGGAAGGCACCGTGCGAACAAGATGGTGGAACTGACGCTCAATCGCCTCAACGTTATCGAAGATATCTGCGTGATCAAACTCAAGGTTGTTCAGTATCAGGGTATGGGGGCGGTAATGAATAAATTTGGAGCGTTTATCGAAGAAGGCGCTGTCGTACTCGTCCGCTTCGATAACGAAAAAATCGCTATCTCCAAGCCGCGCCGATACCGGGAAGTCTTTGGGCACACCACCCACCAGATAACCGGGCGCAAGCCCTGCTTGGTCAAGAATCCAGAGCAACATGGCCGTGGTGGTGGTTTTGCCGTGGGTGCCAGCAACCGCCAGAACCCAGCGGTGCCGTAGCACCTCACGGGCCAACCATTCCGGGCCGGACATGTAATCGATATTGCGGTTAAGCACCGCTTCCACCTCGGGGTTGCCCCGCGACATGGCGTTACCTATCAGCACCAGATCGGGCTTTGGCTCAAGGTGGTCTGCACTGAAGCCGTCCATCAGGCTGATACCCTGCGCTTCTAATTGGGTACTCATGGGCGGATAAACGCCCTGATCGGAACCGATAACTGTGTGGCCAAGCTCCCTTGCCAGAACAGCCAGGCTGCCCATAAAAGTGCCACAGATTCCCAGGATATGAATGTGCATTCGCCGTTTGCCCTCTCCGTTGAAACCCGACAAGCCTCCCGTATCCGCCCCACTCCGTCAAGAGCACGGCCATCCGCACTTCTTGCCATGAAAATCCTATGCGTTTGGCGTATCATCTGCGGCATTGTCGAACCAGCAGGAGGCTCCATCCCGAGATGGCCATCAAGAACGCATTCTACGCTCAGTCTGGCGGTGTTACCGCCGTTATTAACGCCAGTGCCTGCGGGGTCATTCAGACCGCGCGCAAGCACCCGGAAAAAATCGGCAAAGTGTTTGCCGGGCGCAACGGCATACTGGGCGCGCTGAACGAAGAACTGATTGATACCAGCCTCGAAAGTGATGAGGCCATCCAGGAACTTATCCACACACCAGGTGGTGCTTTCGGTTCCTGTCGTCACAAGCTGAAAAACTTCTCGGAAAACCGCCGCGAATACGAGCGTCTTATCGAGGTTTTCCGTGCCCACGATATCGGCTACTTTTTTTACAATGGTGGCGGTGACTCCCAGGATACTGCCTACAAAGTCTCGCAGATGGGCGAAAAAATGGGTTACCCGATCACCTGTATCGGCGTTCCCAAAACCGTGGACAACGACCTGCCGTTTACAGACTGCTGTCCAGGCTTTGGCTCTGTAGCCAAGTACATTGCCACCTCTACCCTCGAAGCTAGCCTGGACATCAAGTCCATGTGTGAGACCTCAACCAAGGTGTTCATTCTTGAAGTGATGGGCCGTCACGCAGGTTGGATTGCGGCTTCTGGCGGTTTGGCTGGCCAGGGCGAAGGCGAGCCTCCCCACATTATTCTGTTCCCGGAAATTCCGTTTAACCGCGACGCGTTTCTGGAGCGGGTCGATTTTTGCGTGAAGAAATACGGCTATTGTGTGGTGGTCGCCTCTGAAGGCGCTCAGTACGAAGACGGCCGTTTCCTGGCAGACGCTGGCGCCAAAGATGCTTTTGGCCACACTCAACTCGGTGGCGTAGCACCCGCATTGGCCAATATGGTCAGACAAGCATTGGGGCACAAGTACCACTGGGCGGTTGCAGACTATTTGCAGCGCAGTGCGCGGCATATTGCCTCTGCGACCGATGTTGAGCAGGCTTACGCTGTTGGCAAAGCAGCTGTGGAAATGGCGCTGGAAGGTAAACAGGCTGTCATGCCCACAATTGTGCGCGTACAGGCGAAGCCCTACGTTTGGAAGATTGGTGAGGCCCCGCTCAGCGAAGTGGCCAACCAGGAAAAGAAAATGCCCATCCATTACATCACGGATGACGGCTTCGGTATTACACTGGAGTGCCGGGAATACCTTGAGCCGCTGATTGCCGGTGAGAGTTTCCCGCCTTTCGACAACGGCTTGCCACGGGTTGCAAAGCTAAGCAACACCCTGACGCCGAAGAAGCTTAAAACAGACTTTCACCTCTGATTAATTAGTGGTGTAATTCTCAAGCACTGCCGGGGTCTTTTCAGGCCACAAAAAAGGGCCCTGCAATATCTTTGCAGGGCCCTTTTCGTTAAAGCTCAGTATGTACAGATAGATCAGCGCGCCTGACCTGTTTCTAGCTGACGCAAGTAGCTGGAGAACTCGTCGTAGCCACCCACGTACTTGTCGCCCACAAGAATCTGCGGCACCGTGTGCACGGCCCGTCCGATTTTGTCTGCTATGTCGGCTTTCGTCATATCCTGTTCGATCATATCAACCCATGTATATGGCATATTGCGGGACTCACACAGGCTTTTAGCGCGCACACAAAACCCGCAACTTGAGCGACCATAGATAGTGACCTGATCCATAAAACCTCCAAAGTGGTGGTCTCCGGAAACGTCCGGAGTGTTAAAAGTTAGGAATTGATGATGACATGATTATGGAAAATTAAAAATTGGCTCTTTGAATGGCGCCCATAGTACCGGATCATACGTAGGTCGCTGTTACTCACTGTGAGGAGGAATATGCTCACCCTTTTGAGGAGAACTCTGTGGTTTATCTGTCGTTATTTCTTACCTCTTTCGCGGCGGCCACTCTACTGCCGGCCTATTCCGAAATACTGACAGGTACGCTGGTTGTTCAGGGGTATCCTATGTTGTGGCTGTGGGTCTGGGCGACGCTGGGAAACACACTGGGATCTGTGGTTAACGGTGTTATTGGTCGGCAGATAGACCGCCTGAAGCATAAGCGCTGGTTTCCTATCAGCGAAGCCCAGCTCCACAAAGCCAGAAACAGCTTTAATCGCTACGGTCAGTGGTCTTTGTTGCTGGGCTGGTTGCCACTGGGCGGCGACGCGCTCACGCTGGTGGGTGGCGTAATGCGCGTGCCCTGGCTCAACTTTATTGTGCTGGTGGGTATTGGCAAAGGCTTGCGCTATGCGTTTGTAATCTGGTTGGTTGCTGAAGCGTCTGGCGTATCATCGCCGTCACCGTAAAGGTACTTGCGCAACAAGGGTTCGCCATTGAACTCAGAATAAAGTACGGCAATGAAGGTATACACCCCAATCAGCTTGCGGTTAAGAAACACAAACTCTCTGGGGGGCACCCGAAAATAGCGGCTGATGGCCGATCGTGCCGCCTGCCGCGCAACCCGGGACGGCAGGTCGCTTTGCTTCCAACGATACTGTCCTTGACTGTTAACCGCCTCCTTTGGCCAACTTTTATGGTCGCTGGAAAGCGGTTCCAGAACAGACATGCAAACCTGGCCAAACGTCTCCAGCACTTCTTTCGGCCAGTCGGTACTCATGAAGCGGAGCTTTATGCCCCCATCAATCACAGCATCAAGGTCGTCTTCGTACGACCCCCGGATCATTTGAATAACCGGGTCCAGAAACTCTTTTGAATACGACTGCACCGCCCCAAAATCCAGCAAGACAATACGGTCGTACTCAACTCCTTCACCGTGCTTTCCGCCCGTCTCTCCGGCGATACGAATGCGATAATTGCCAAAATTGGGGTCTGTCTGAATTTCTCCCCAAACAAACAACTCACTGAAAAACAGCTCTAACGCGGCTTTGCCTAAACCATTACGGCGCTCAAGCGGTAAATTAGCCACCACTTCGGAACTGACAGAATGGCCATGCTCGTATGTCGCACCTATAACGTGATCGGTGGAGTACTCGGTTAACACCCTGGGAACCACAAAACGGGGATCGTCGGCGAGCATTTGTCGGAACTTTTCTGTTGTGCGCGCTTCCAGACGGTAATCCACCTCCCTGAGCATCATCTGCCTGACTTCTTCAAGCCAGTCTTCGAACTCCGGCCCAAAGCTTACCAGGCGAGCCACCCTGAGCATCTGGGCAACGGCATTCAAATCGCTGTCTACAGCGTCGGCAACACCTGGGTACTGAACCTTGAGCACAAGCTCCAGACCATCACTGCGCCTAAGGGCACGGTGAACCTGGCCAAGCGAGGCGGCACCTATGGGTTCGGGGTCTACATCGAGTTCTGCAAGCCTTTCTTCACCCAGCTCAGCCTTAAGCACGCGCTCGATGGCAGCCCACTCCAGGGACGTGGTTTGATCTTCCAGAGTATGCAGTGCTTCGGTCACTTCTTCTGGCAAGAAATGCTCGCCATATAGCGCCATAACCTGGCCGATTTTTACCACGCTGCCTTTAAGTTGGCCAAGTTCGTCCACAAGAAAACGCGCCTGGCTTGAAAGCATGGCACGGTGGCGTTCGTCTCGCTTTTCTTTGCTGCTGAGCCAGTTGGTGGCCATGTGAGAGGCCATGCGCGTTCCGGCGAAAAGCCCGGCACGAGTAAGGCTCAAACGGCGCTCGAAGCTACCGGTCTTGATGCGGGAGACTGAATTACCTGAGCGTTTGCTGGATGACATGTACGACCTACCCGAACCGGAGAGTTTAACCACCCTGATTTAATCTCTGATTTGATCTCTTTAACGTAACAGCTCTGGGTGACACCTACCATTATACGGACACTGTAACCACCTGACGTCTCCGTTTCGACCCGCATTTTGCGGCCTAACGGCCATTGCTTACACAAACCCGTCCGTTTATATCTATCCCACGCCCCTTCGCGGCCCTGGGACCACTGAGGGGATTGTCAGATGTTCGCCAGGTGCAGTTGGATCTTTTTACGTTTTAACACAGTTCCAACTCCTGATTCCGTCTACTATTAGCGCGCCTGCAACGTTATCGACGACCTTAACCAGAACCTTTTTCACCTATGCTGAATACTGTATCTGAAATTCCAGATAAAACACGGTCGCAGTTCCGGGTGACGGGGGAGATCCCCGTCCCTGTGCTTATTAACTGGCTGACTCTGGTTGCTGCGCCAATTTTGACATTTTTTGCCTGGCGGTCGTTTGACCAGGGCGACCCTTTCACGTCTGTGTGGCTTACCGCGTTTGCTGTACTTTTTGCCAGTAATGCACTCTTGTACGTGCTGGTTGGTAACGAAACCCTTCATCGCCGCAGTTTCATCTCGGTGTCTACCGTTCTGTTCACCTACATTGCCGTACATGCGGTGGAAGACGGCTCTGCCATTATCTGGCTGTTTGCCTACCCACCTGTTGTGTTTTATATCAGCGAAGCGCGGGTTGGTGTTGCCACCTGTCTCATTGGAATTGTAGGCATCGCGTTGCTGTTCAGCCCACTGGCAGATCAGTTTCTGGACTTGCCCTACTGCACCAATTTCCGCGTAACCATGGTTGTGGCACTGGCCTTTGAGATGATCACTTGTTACATCCTTGACCAGAGCCGGCGAAGGAGCAAGCTAGGCTTGCTTGCACTGGCTTCGGAGTTCGAATTCGCCGCCAAGCACGATGCTCTCACGGGGCTGGCAAATCGCCGGGAAGCCCTGGCGCAACTAGAGAGTGAGTACGAGCGTTATCTGCGCAATGGCCGACAGTTCGCGGTGCTCCTGGCAGACATAGATCTGTTCAAAAGCATCAACGACACTTACGGGCATCATGTAGGCGACGACCTTATTGTGTTGGTCGGGAAAACGCTGCTGGATCAGTGCCGAAAGGTGGACACTACCGCTCGTTGGGGGGGCGAGGAATACCTGGTGCTACTACCGGAAACAGCTGCAGATGAGGCCATGCACCTCGCAAACCGAATCCGTGAGGCCATTGCGGAAAATACCGTGATGGTTGGGCACAAGCCCGTGGCCTGCACAGCCAGCATTGGGGTAGCGAGCATCAGCGGGTCAGAGTCTATCGACAAGCTACTTCAGCGTGCAGATGAAGCTCTGTACCGTGCAAAGTCTCTTGGGCGCGACCGGGTTTGTGCGCATCAGGACGAAGCACTCGCCCCACTCTCCCAGCCATCCTGATAGCTCACCTTTGAGTCACCGAGGCCAGCGACCAGTTGGGCCACCAAACGCTCTTCAATATCCCCCATAGATACAGTGGGAGCAAAGTCGCGCACCTGGCACATGGCCAGCCCGGCGTATCCGCAGGGGTTGATTCTTTGGAAGGGCTCCATATCCATATCAACATTCAGCGCCAGGCCATGGAACGAGCAGCCACGGCGCACCCGCAACCCAAGGGATGCGATTTTCGCCTCACCCACATATACACCAGGTGCATCCGGCCGCGGTTCGGCGGCAATGCCAAGCTCCGCCAATGTCCGCACGATCGCCTGCTCAATGAGGTCTACTAACGCCCTAACTCCCATCTTACGCCGAGTTAGTCCTATCATCAGGTAAACCACAAGCTGGCCAGGACCGTGGTAGGTTACTTGCCCGCCACGATCTACCTCAATAACCGGGATATCCCCGGGCGCCAGAATATGTTCGGCTTTACCCGCCTGCCCCTGGGTGTAAACCCTGGGGTGCTCAAGGCACCAGAGCTCGTCGTTGGTGTGATCGCCCCGTTCCGCTGTGAAGCTTTTCATAGCTTCCCAGGTTCCCAAATAGGGCTGCAGCCCTAATGACCTGACAATCAGCTCCGACATCTCGCTTACAACACCATGTGCACACGGCCACTGGCCTTGAGCTCTTCAAACAACGCCTTTAGTTGTGGCTCGCCGGTCGCAACGATGTTCAGCCGAACCGAACAGAACCGCCCCTTACTGCTGTCTTGAACGGACACGTCAGCCTCGCTGAGACCTGGGGCGTGCTGCTCAACAACCCCAACCACAAACTCCTTGAAATCCGGAGCAGCGTTGCCAATCACTTTGATGGCGTAATCGCAGGGAAACTCAATTTTTGGTGCTTTCGGCTCACTCATGCCGCTTTACTCCTGGGTTCAACTCGCCTTTACTGAAACAACTGAACAAAAAATAACTTGATGGCATCCCAAATGCGCTTGACCAGGCCACCTTCGGGCACTTCAGTCAACGCGAGTACGGGCTGGTCTATCAGCACTTCACCGTTATACGACACCTTCACACGCCCAAGCTCGTCACCGGCACGAATCGGTGCTTTGATCACCGAATCAAGATCAATGCTGGACTCAAGGCTGTCACGGGAGCCACGCGGAATGGTTACATAGGCGTCTTCCATCATACCCACAGACAGCTTGTCCGACTCTCCACCCCAAACCTTGGCTTCAATAAGTTCTTGGCCGGCACGGAATAAACGCTCGCTCTCAAAATAGCGGAATCCATAGTTCAACATCTTCTGGATTTCCTGGGAGCGCGACTGTGAACTACTGGTACCCATTACCGTGGCAATGAAGCGGGTATCATTACGCTTGGCTGATGCAACAAGGCAATACCCGGCCTCTTCTGTGTGGCCGGTTTTCAGGCCATCAACACTGTCATCGCGCCACAACAGGCTGTTGCGGTTGGGCTGGCGGATATTGTTGTAGGTGAAGTGCTTCTCAGCGTAAATCGGGTAGTTCTCTGGATAATCATTGATGATCGCCCGCGCCAGCACGGCCAGATCATACGCGGTGGAAAAATGATCGGGAGCAGGCAAGCCTGTGGCATTCTCGAAGTGAGTGTCTTTCATGCCCAGCAGCTGAGCTTGCTGGTTCATGATATCAACGAAAGCCCCTTCACTGCCGGCAACAAACTCTGCCAGCGCGACAGACGCATCGTTGCCCGACTGGATAATAACGCCTTTAAGTAGCTTCTCTACGGAGACGCTGGTGCCCTCTTTTACAAACGTTCGAGACCCTTCTGTTTTCCAGGCCTTTACGCTGATAGGAACCATATCGGACATGGTAATCCGGCCTTCATCAAGCTCACGCTCAACTATGTATGCCGTCATCATTTTGGTCAGACTAGCTGGCGGCAGCCGCTCGTTACTGTTTTCCTCCATGATAACCCGGCCGCTCTTCGGATCCATCAGCACGTAGGAGCTGCCAGCGATCTGGGGCGGAGACGGTATCAGTACAGTCTGGGACATTGCGTTGCCTGATACGGAAAGCATCAGCACAAACGCGAGTGTCGCTGAAAGAAAGGTAAGCGAACGGAAAATTGATTTAAATGCCATGGGTCTATTCATTCGTCGTTAAGTGAATTTTTATGAATTAGCTTACGTTTAATCAGAATCGGTTAGCACAATTGATTGCGAAAACCCTTTTGCTTCCAGGAGGTTCTGCGTCTTTCGCGCACTGCCTTCATCCTGAAAAGGCCCAACCTGTACTCGATGGAAGCGCCCAGAAGCGGTATCTACTGCTCGCACCCGCACGGGGCTGCTAAGCACGCCCTTGGCGCGATCCTGCAGCTTTGTTGCAGGGTCGCGACTGCTGAACGATCCCAGCTGAACAAAAAGCCCGCCAGCTGCATTCTGCCCATCATTTTCGACGGCAGTATCTGCCTTCGATGGAGGCTGTCCATCAAGGGCAAACGGCTGCCCGGCGATGAACATGCTGCCGTCGGGCTTTACGGTAATTGATTCCACCTCTACTTTCGCAGTGCCGCGAGATTGGTACCCCAGCTTTTTGGCCGCCGCATAGGATAAATCAATCAATCGATCACCATGAAAAGGCCCCCTGTCGTTAACCCTGACAATCACTGAACGACCGTTATCTATGTTGGTCACTCTGGCATAGCCCGGAATTCTCAGGGATTTGTGAGCCGCCGACATTTGATACATGTCGAAGGTTTCGCCGTTAGAGGTCTTGTGGCCATGAAACTTCTCGCCATACCAGCTGGCGGTACCACGAGCGACATATCCCTCGTTGCTGTTCATCACCGAGTACTGCTTGCCCCAAACTGTGTAAGGCGATTTATTTCCGGCCCTGACCGGCGCCTGGTACACAGGCACCGCATCAGACAAGCCTGAAGCATCAAAGTTTCCTTTAGGGGCTCTGTCTTGTGTGATGGTATAGCGTGATGAGTGATCGGTGCCGGCCGGGGCAGGTGCCGGCGCCGACGCGCAGCCTGCCAGTGCCAACGTTGCCAACACTAACAGCCATGAACCTGAGCAATTTAATGTCACTGTCCGGAAATCCTCTAAGATAAGTGCCGCTGTTTAAAAAGAAATACAGCAATCATTACCATTGTAACGGGTTCCCTACCCCTATCACCATTACCGGCCTGACATCAGGCCGTGATCATTCTGCGATGGGTGTGTATCGACATCAGAATGCCAAACGCTGCCATCAAGGTAACGGTTGATGTGCCACCGTAGGAAACCAGCGGCAGGGGTACCCCGACCACCGGCAGCAGGCCACTCACCATGCCAACGTTCACAAACACATAAATGAAAAACGTCATGGTAAGCGCACCGGCTACCAACCGGCTGAATGAGTCTTGAGCCGTAACTGCAATAAAGAGACACCGCAGAATAATCAGGAAGTAAACACTGAGCAGTATCAACATCCCTATAAACCCAAACTCCTCCGCCAGAACCGCCACAATAAAATCCGTGTGGCTTTCAGGCAGAAACTCGAGGTGCGATTGGGTACCTTGAAGCCAGCCTTTGCCATCAAAACCGCCAGAGCCAATGGCGGTTTTGGATTGGATGATATTCCAGCCCGCGCCCAAGGGGTCGCTTTGGGGATCCAGCAATGTCAGCACGCGCTGCTTTTGATATTCGCGCATGCCGAAAAACCACATGACCGGGGCCGCTACAGAAACCATTACCAAAAATGCGCTTATAAGTTTCCAGCTCATACCGGCAAAAAACACAACGAAGAGCCCAGCCATGCCCACAAGAAGCGATGTTCCGAGATCGGGCTGTTTCACGATCAGCACCATGGGGAGCAGCACAATTGCCAGCCCAACGCCTATGCGCGACAGCTTCGGCGGTAAAAAATGCCGCGACAGGTACCAGGCCGCCATCATGGGCACGACCAGTTTCATCAGTTCCGACGGCTGAAATCTGGGCAAGCCTGGCAGTGCCAACCAACGCTGCGCGCCTTTCGCACCAACGCCCACAAATAGCACGGCAATCAGCCCAGCGAGCCCAAGAACATAGAGCCAGGGCGCCCAGCGCCGGAATACCAATGGGTCAAGCTGGGCGAAAACCAGCATCACAACAAAAGCGACACCAAAACGCACACCCTGAGCTTTTACAACATCAAGATTTCGGTCGGCACCGCTGTAAAGCACGAACAAGCCACAGGAGATCAGAGCAACAAGCAATACAAGCAGAATAGGATCCAGATGCAGGGCCGACCACACGCCTCTCGGGCGACCAAGAGGGTTGCTAGCCGTTGAACTGAACACTTCCCGGGTGGCCATTAAAAAACCTCGCTTTTCGAATCGGCTTTGCTAATTGAAGGGCCATCCGTGATAGCCGAAAACTCCAACAACCAGGCGTCAAACAGAGCCCTGGCCACAGGCGCGGCGGTACTGCTGCCTCCGCCACCGTTCTCAACAATTACGGCAACGGCGATCTGCGGGTTTTTCAAGGGTGCAAAGCCGACAAACAGAGCGTGGTCGCGCAGCCGCTCACGAATTTCATCGGCATCGTATTCTTCATCTTCTGCAAGGCTGAATACTTGCGCCGTGCCGGTTTTACCGGCCATCCGATAAGGTGCTCCCCTGCCTGCACCACGGGCAGTGCCTTTAACGCCATGCATCACTTCGGCCATGGCATCTGCAATATATTCCCAGTTGCTGGGGTCTTTTAGCTTCAGAGGCTCGTGCGTTTCACCAGGCAGAAACTCATCTGTCGACCGGTCGCCCTGGATATCCTTCAGCAATCGCGGCTCAACCCACTCGCCCCGATTAGCGATCAGCGCTGTCGCCGTGGCGAGTTGCAAGGGCGTAGATAGCATAAACCCCTGACCAATACCCAAATTGACCGTATCGCCCGGATACCAGGGCTCATTACGCGTTGCCCGCTTCCAGTCCGGAGATGGCAAGAGGCCGCTCAGCGCGCCAGACACATCCAAAGTGGCGTCTTCGCCAAAACCGAAGCGAGACAAATAGCTGACCATGGTATCCACGCCCATTTCCATAGCCGCTTCATAGAAGTAGACGTCACAGGACTGCGCCATTGCATAGTTCAGATCAACCCATCCGTGCCCACCTCGCTTCCAGTCCCGCCAACGACGACCCGCAGAGTTGATCTGGAAATACCCTGGATCCCAAATAGTGTGATCCCTTGTTACCGCGCCGCTATCAAGCGCCGCAATGGCCAACATGGGCTTGAGCGTGGAACCTGGGGGGTACTGCCCGCGCAGGGCTCGGTTGAAGAGGGGTTTGTCTTTGCTTTCGCTCAATGCGCGGTAGTCTGGCACGCTGATGCCAGTAACAAATTTATTGGCGTCAAAGCCTGGCACACTGGCAAGAGCCAGTATCCCACCCGTTGCAGGTTCAATTGCGACGATCGCACCCCGACGGCCATCCAAAAGTTCGTGTGCTTTGTTCTGCAGCCGCAAATCCAGATGCAGTTGGACATCTTCACCCGGTACCGGGTTTTCTCGCTCCAGAACTCTTAATGTACGACCCCGCGCATTGGTTTCTACGTGCTGATAGCCAACTTTTCCGTGCAACAGCTCTTCATAAAACCGCTCAACACCCGACTTGCCAATATAGTTGGTGCCGGCGTAATTGACCGGATCAATCCGTTGCAACTCATCACGGTTAATACGCCCAACAAAGCCCAGCGCATGGGCCGTGAGCTCGCTGTGTGGGTAATATCGAACCAGCTCTGCTTCCACCTCCACACCGGGCAGTTCATGGCGGTGTACCGCCAAGCGCGCAATCTCATCTTCGGTCAAGTCATAACGCAGCGGAATTTCCTGAAAGGGCCGCCTCGGCTCGCGAAGGCGGCGCTGAAACCGATCCATATCTTCTTCGGGAACATCAAGAATACGGGTGAGCTGCTCGAGCGTGGCATCCATACCGCCAACCCGCTCTGGCACCACCGTTACGCTGAAGACCGGGCGATTTTCCGCCAGCAAAACATGGTTACGGTCGTAAACGAGCCCGCGCGGCGGCGGCACAGATTGCACCTGTACGCGGTTTTTATCGGAAAGGGTGGTGTATATGTCGTGCTCTACAATTTGAAGCTGATACATGCGCGCAACCAGCCCGGCCATCAGCAGGAACACGAACAGCAGCATAACGGTAGCGCGGCGCTGGAATAGCCGGCGCTCGGCGGCAGTGTCCTTGAATTCACCCCATGGCATGGATGTTTCCTAAGCCCGGTGATACGGGTGGTTACGGGTAATCGACCAAGCCCTGTATAGCTGTTCCGCAAGCAGGATTCGCACCAGAGGATGAGGTAACGTAAGAGGAGATAGTGACCACTGCTGGTCTGCACGCTGGCGACAGGGGTCTGCCAAGCCATCGGGCCCGCCTACAAGAAAACTCACATCCCGCCCATCTTGCTGCCAGTTTTCCAACTGACTGGCCAACTTTTCGGTAGACCAAGGGCGCCCCGTCACTTCCAGAGCGACAACCCTGTCTTTGGCGCCGGTTGCGGCCAGTATTGCCTCGCTTTCGCGCTGCATTAGCCTGGGAATATCGGGGTTTTTGCCACGATGAGGCATGGCAATTTCTACCAAATCCAGAGGCATTTCCGGAGGCATACGACGCGCGTAGTCGTCGTAGCCTCTACTGACCCAGTCGGGCATCTTTTGCCCTACGCAGATCAGACGCAATCGCATGATTACTCGCTGCCTTCGGCACCGGGTTCCGGGGCATCACGCCAGAAGCGCTCCAGATCGTAAAATTCACGAGTGGCAGGCAACATGACATGAACAACCACATCGCCCAGATCCACCAGTATCCAGTCACTACCACCGCCACCTTCAACACTGTTAACACGAGCGCCTTGCTCTTTTGCGTCGACAACAACTGAGTCTGCAAGAGATTTAACGTGTCGGTTGGATGTTCCGGATGCCAGAACCATGAAATCGGTAACGCTGGTGCGATCCCGTACGTCAACAACACTGACGTCCTGTGCTTTCACATCTTCAAGTGCGTTCACTATCAGATTCTTGAGTTGTTCTGCCTGCATAATCACCCTGTTGTTCGGGTGCCGGCCGGAATGGCCACCCGAAAAGTCATATTCGATGGCGATTGTAACACTAAAAGTTCCTCACGGGGCATGCCGATAAAGCCCTATTCGTCGAATCTCAGCCAGGACCGTATCGGGAACCAGGTAGCGGGATGACTGGCCAGCACCAATACGTTGGCGAATGCCGGTGGCAGAGATATCCAGCCAGGGGGGATCCAGCTCAAGAACCAACCCCGACGCCCGGCTGCACAAGGCCGCAACATCCTCCACTCCACGCTCCGCCAGCAGCCGGGCAGGTTCACCCTCAGGGTCCAGCGAAATACCGGGGCGGCGCACAACGACAATGTGTGCAAGGCCTGAAATTTGCCGCCACTGTTTCCAGCGGTCCAGGCCGGCAAATGCATCCGTACCCACAACCATCACCAACGGGGTATCTGCACCCAGCTCGCCGCGCAACTGGCGCAGCGTATCGGCTGTATACGACGCCCCTTCCCTGCGCAACTCACGGTCATCAACAAGCAACCTGGGTTCGCCGGCTAGCGCCAACTCCAGCAGGCGTAACCGCTGCGCGGCGGTTGCACCGGTCGCGCCCTTATGAGGGGGAATATGACAGGGCACAAGGCTGACAGGCACGTCTCCGAGCCGCTCGCTGACCTCCAGCGCCAGGCGCAGATGGCCATGGTGCACGGGGTCGAAGGTTCCGCCATAAATTACATGCATCGGCATCAGGCCCGAATGTGCCCGTCGCCAAATACTACGTATTTCTGCGAGGTTAAGCCCTCAAGCCCAACCGGCCCACGGGCGTGTATTTTGTCTGTGGATATACCGATTTCGGCGCCAAGACCATACTCAAAGCCATCAGCAAAGCGCGTGGAGGCGTTAACCATTACCGAGCTCGAGTCAACCTCTGTGATGAAACGTCGGGCACGGGTGTAGTTTTCTGTGATTATGCTGTCGGTATGTTGAGAGCTGTAACGGTTAATGTGTGCTATCGCGCCATCTAGCCCGTCCACCACGCGAACGGCCAACACAGGCGCCAGATACTCTTCCAGCCAGTCTGCTTCTGTGGCCGTTTTTATGTCTGTCAGAATTTCCCGGGTTTGCTCACAGCCCCGCAACTCCACGCCCTTTTCAATAAACGCCGGCCCCAGCAGCGGCAGCATATCGGCAGCAATTTCCTTATCCACCAGCAAGGTTTCCATGGTGTTGCAAGTGCCATACCGATGAGTTTTAGCGTTAACAGCAACGCTCAGCGCTTTTTCCGGGTCGGCATGGCTGTCGATATACACATGGCACACACCATCAAGATGCTTGATTACGGGCACGCGCGCATCCCGGCTAATTCTTTCAATCAGGCCTTTCCCGCCCCTGGGCACAATGACATCCACATAGTCTGGCATGGTAATCAGCTCCCCTACCGCAGCGCGGTCGGTGGTTTTGACCACCTGAACCGCCGATTCGGGTAAGCCAACCTCTGCGAGCCCGCGAGCCAGACACAAAGCAATGGCCTGATTGGAGTGAAGGGACTCAGAGCCACCGCGTAAAATAGTAGCGTTGCCAGATTTCAAGCAAAGACTTGCAGCTTCAACCGTTACATTGGGGCGAGACTCGTAGATAATGCCAACAACCCCCAGGGGCACTCGCATTTTTCCCACCTGAATGCCAGATGGGCGGTAGGTCATGTCAGTAATTGCACCAATAGGGTCAGGCAAAGAGGCAACCTGGCGGAGCCCCTCTATCATGCCGTCAATACGCGCAGGCGTAAGCTCAAGCCGATCCAGCATGGCGGCATCCAAACCACTTTCCCGGGCACTGGCAAGATCGCGAGCATTTGCCTCGGCCAGCTCATTGCGTGCGCCATCCAGCGCCTCGGCAGTAGCCAAGAGCGCACGGTTTCGCACCTCTGTGGTAGAGCGCGCAACAAGTGTCGCCGCGGCCCGGGCTTGCTGGCCGACTTCGGTCATATAAACTGCAATATCCATCCCTTTACCTTATGTGTTTTCTGCCAGAATTCAGGAATAAGAACCTAACTTTACCTTTCCCGTTTCAAGTACGCACGCCAAACAGATATTATACCGTTGCGGTACAACAGGAACTCCGAAAAAGGACGAATACCATGGCCCAAACGGCCGACAAGTTTTTGCTGAACCGGTTATCACACGCCAGTCTGGTCGTGTTTGTGGCCATTGCGGTTCTGTGTGCCATATATGGAGAGCCACTTACCGCCGCCTGTGCCGCAGCTGCAGCAGGCATTGTTATCAGCGGCCGCAGCTTTCACCAGGGGCGCGGGGCCAATCCATGGCCAACCATTCAAAAGCTGTTTTTCGCGATGCTAGTGTTGTTACTGATGGCGAGTTTCTGGACAGGACCATGGGCGCTCAGCCACTGGCTCTACGGGCTGGTACTGGTTGCGTTTGCGCTGGTACCTCGCGGTATCGCAACACTGGTAACTGTGATTGTGATGATTCTGGCCATAGCCGCTGCCCAGTGGGCTGAAGGCATTGCTGATCGCCATCAAATGATCAGTGCCTTTATGCTCACGACTCTACTATCGGCTGTACTGATATTCCTGCGCGATTACAAAACTCGCCAGCTAGCGCCACTTAGGCGCACAGACGAACTCACTCAGGCCGCCAGCCGAGAATATCTGTCGGCAGATCTGCACAAGGAAATCCAGCGCAGCGAACGCGAGGGAACTGACATGTCTGTCATTATGATCGGCCTTGATGCCCACGCCAGCGACAACGACCCAGACGAGGATATCCGGTCGATTCTACCGAGAATCGGACGCTTCCTGCACTCGCAAATACGGGATTTTGACACCTACTACCGGGCGGCAGACCTACAGTTTTTGGTCATTTTGCCGGGCATAGGCACGCATGAGGCTATCACCGGGGCTGAAATCATCCGCAAGGGGCTTGGCGCTCTACTCGACACCCACGGCATGAATCTGACCGTCAGCACCGGCATCGCGGGGCTAAACATCGGCGATGATGCCGATAGCCTGCAACAAAGCGCAGCCAACGCACTGCGCCGCGCACAGCAACAGGGCGGCAACCGGACTCAGGCCTACAGCGCCTGGTCACCTGTACCTTCGCCAGCCCAGCCACGTGCGGAAGGAACTGCACCATGACAGAAACCCGGCTAAGAACCTGGACACACAGCGTTGGCTACGGCTTAGCGGCCCTGTTTATTTTTATCCTGGCCCTACAAAACCTTCGCTATGGATTTTATGAGCTTTTCTATCTGGCTTCGGGCATGGCTGCCCTGACCCTTGGGGGCGTAGCCTATACGTTCCTAAGCCGAAGACACCAACTCTCTGCCCCCGGCCATTTGGTTATTCTATCCGGCCTAAACAGCGGTCTTCTGGCTGCGATGTTTACAATAGACACCACCGGCATTAGCCATTGGGCCATGCCACTACTGGTGCTTAACCTGCTAATACTGCCCCTGCGCCAAGCGCTCGCGCTGTCCCTGCTCCTGCTTGCCCCCATGGCGATTCTACTTTTTGTCAAACAGCCTCCCTCAGAGGCTCTCACAGCCGTTAGTGGTTTACTTATTGTCCTGATCGTTGCAGCACTTTATATATGGCAATACGATCACATGGCACAATCTGCAGAAGATCTCGCCATCACCGATCCGGTTACAGGGGCCCATAACGCCCGCTTTCTGGACGAAACCCTGCAAAAAGAAATTAGCCGGGCCATTGCGACCGGCCACAGCCTCTCGGTGATTAACCTCACCATAGATTACGCCGACGAGGCGGTCGATCTCCACGGCCAACCCGGCATGCAGGCGCTGTTCTACAACATGACCCAGCATTTGTTCGGGGTCATTCGTGCCGGCGACACACTGTATACGTTGAATGGCTCGGAGTTTTTCCTGATTTTGCCGTTCACCCCGGAAGAAGGTGTGCGCGTGATTGCCGAACGCATACGGCGCACCACCTCCGAACACCACTGGCCATTGATCGGCAAAGCCACCGTCAGCCTCGGCTGCACAACCCGGGGCAGCAGCGACACCCGTACAGACAATCTGCGTAATCGTGCACATCAAGCCATGCTCGAAGCCCGTCGGCGCGGGGCCGACTCTGCCTGGTTCAGCCCGGGAGAAGCGCTCCGGACATGAGCAGCGCCTGGCTTACAGATCTGGTGGCATGGCTAAGCGCCAACCCTGGCTGGTTGTCGCTCGCATTGTTCAGTACTGCGTTAATTGAGTCTCTGGCGATCGCTGGCATCCTTGTACCCGGCGTTGCGTTCCTGTTTACCATTTCGGTGATGGCTGCCCAAATCAACATGCCACTTATGACCGTGCTGGCATGGGCATGGTTGGGCGCGGTCTGCGGCGACACTGTGAGCTTTGCGATCGGCAGGCTCTTTCAGGGGCGGTTAGCAAGCGTGTGGCCCTTAAGTCGCTACCCCGAACACATCAGAAAAGCAGAGATTTTCTTCCATCTACACGGTGGGAAGAGCGTCATTATCGGGCGGTTCGTGGGGCCATTGCGACCGATAATACCGTTGATTGCAGGGGCACTGCTGATGCCTTGGCGCCGTTTTCTGACATTTAATATAGCATCCGCTATTGGCTGGGCACCGGCTTATATTCTGCCCGGCTTCTTGGTGGGTGGCGCGCTGGCAAGCGATGTAAAACCACCGGCGCACATGTATCTGGTCACGGGCATTAGCCTGGCGACACTGGCCGTAATCTACCTGGTTATTTTTCGTTTTCAATTAGGCCTTGGCGACGACAGCCGCTTTTACCTCTGGCTTCAGCGGAAGATGGCGCAGTATGACACCACCCACCGATTCTGGCGCCTTTACTCCAATGAACGCCCCGCCCAGGAAGGAGAGTTCCCGCTGGCCTCGCTGATGCTTGCGCTTGGTTCTCTGGCCTTGTTTATCCTCTGGGCCCAGTTGGCAACCATGACTGGCGTGATCGAACCTTTCGATCAACTGGCCATGCAATGGTTCAGCGATTTGCGCCAACCGTTGCTTGACGCGCCAGCCATAGCAGCCACACTTCTGGGCGATCCTCCCGTCCTCACTGCCGGGGCCGTGCTGGCGTGCCTGGCACTGGCATTTAGGGGTCACTACGCAGCGGCTGTACATATACTGCTAGCGGCGATTATGACCATAGCTTTGGTATGGGGTCTAAAATCCGCCATTGGCGTTGCGCGGCCAAACCTGGTAGTAAACCCGCCGTTATCTGGCTCTTTCCCCAGCGGTCACACGGCCGGCATCACCGTATTTGCAACACTACTGGCCAGCTTTGTGGCTGCGGAAACCCGCAACCGCAAACGTTGGCAAAGTTACATAGTGTTCTCGCTACCACTGATTCCCGTAGCCCTTAGCCGGCTTTATCTGGGTGTACACTGGTTCAGCGACATTGTAGGGGGGCTTTTACTTGGACTGGCAATTACCGGGGCGACAAGAGCCAGCTTCAGCCGATTTGACCGGGTTCCGATCGCCTTCGATGCACTCACCCTCTCGGCCGCGCTGGCCTGGCTGGCTTTTTGTGGAGGCTATATCTGGTTCGTTTGGCCAGAAGCCGTGCAGCACTACGCCCCCACCCTTTAACCGATCTCAGCTTTCTTCGAGAGCTTCAAGCAATTCTTGTAGGCGACTCAAGCGCGTAAGTGGATCCTGCATCTCCAAAAGATGCTGCTTTTCCCGCTTATCCAGAGGTAGCAGCTCGGTCAACCGCCAGCCAACGCTACAAGCCTCATCATAATCAACACTCATACCCAGCCCATCAATAACCGGGTGCCTGAACAACGCGCGCAATACAGAGGGCAACTCGTGAAATGCGAGGGGAATATCCGCCTGGGTCTCTGCAGGTAAAAAGGCCACCTCGCCCAAATTCAGGCCATCGTCCTGTTGCCAGCTGCAGGTGATCGAAACCTTGGCATCACCTTCAACAGTAATCCCCAGCAACCCGTTTTCCAGTTGCTGGAAGTCGATGATGCGCACATAAGTGCCGGTCTCATAAAAAGATGCCACACGCCCGGATTCCTCACCATCGCATAGCAAGGTTATAACAAATCCTTGATCTTCTTTCAGGCAGCGGCTCAGCATATCGATGTAGCGCGGCTCGAACAGTTGCAAGGGAACCCTGCCCCCAGGCAACACAACCGAATTGAGAGGAAAAACCGGAGCCTTCATCGAATCGACAACAACTGTTGAACTTCATCAACCCGGGCTCGCGCCTTGGTCAGAAGATCAAGACTGCGGGAGGCGTTCAGCTCAAGATTGCCAAGCCTGCGATAGGCCGGCACCTCGTCGAACGACGGCAAGCCCTCATTTTGGCTGGAACCAATCATGGCGTGAAGTTGCGCCACAATAACGACATCCGCCAGCTGAGGCTCTGTTTCCCGGCTCTCATAGCCCCAGTCTTCTGCGTGCCTCACAGCTTCAACAAAAGCAGGCGGGAATGACCAGCTTTCCAGAACGGCGGTACCAACATCCGCCCGCAGTTCGCTGATAGCCCTGTGCAGATTAGTGTCGTCAGCAAACAGATTTACATGATGCTCCGCCTGCACCAAAACCGGCACCACGCCTATGTCGTGGAGCAGTCCCGCCAGCAACGCTTCCTCTGGGTTCAGGCGGGTTGCATGGTCGGCCAAAACCCAACAAAGTGCCGCCACCTCACGGGAGTGCCGCCAGAGTTTTTCCATTTCCCTCTGTAACGACGGGTGCCGGCTTTTGAACAGTTCCCGCATGGAAAACACGGTAACCAGCTGACGAGTTGTTCGCATGCCCAGCCGAACAACTGTCTCACGAACGTTACGCACGTCGCTGAAACCCCGGTAAAGCGGGCTGTTACAGGCTCGCACCAGCTTGGCCGCCATGGCTGGGTCGGCAGATACGGCGCTGGCCACCTGGTCGGCAGTGGTGTCGTCTCTGTCGACCAGGCGCCGCACTTTCCAAGCCACATCGGGAACGCTTGGAAGCTTAAGCTGGTTGGAGCGAAGCTCTGCGTAAAATTCCATCAATAGATGGTGTTCCTCGCTCTCACCCTCACCATGGCCCTCCCCCGAATCCATCTCTACCTGGGCAACTGGCGCGGCGCGCAAAAGCTGATTGAGCACGTCCTGCTCCACCACAAGAAACTCACAAGGCTTTACCGCGGTCACGTCGTACATTCGTGGCTGCAGCCTGGCAATGGGGTTCAGGGCCTGCTCGGTTTCGGCCTCGATGACCGACTTACGACCATCCATCGATTCCAACTCGACCCTTCCGGACACCAGAAAATAATCCAGGCCGTCACGTACACCTCGCTCCAGCACGCGCTGGCCTGGACCGTGAGCCCTGCGCTCGGCGCGACTAGCTAGTAATACCAGCTGATCATCGGTCAGTCGGTTCAGCGGCTGAAATGCTTTCAAACGGCGTAGCGGCAGGCTTTCCCGGCTAGCCATAGACAATCTCCTTAAGCGAGGCATTGATTCGTAATATCTGTTACCTATTGTAACCACGTCGCCAGAAAACAACCATGCGCCCGGGGGGCTTTGAAAGCCTGTGGGCTGCTGGCAACCAGCGCTGACAAAGGCGCCGTAAGGAATCTTGAAGACCTCGGCTAACCCGGATCCTCATACAAAAAGCCCGCGCAGGTGAGATAACCTACGCGGGCTTTTTGTTTCTGCACGTTTATATCAGAAGAATGACCAACCGCCATCATCCTCTTCCTCAACGGCATCTTCCTCAACTGGCTCAGGCTGGCTGGTAGCCGCAGGCTGAGCTTTCTTTGGAGCTGAGACAGGGGCGGCGGCCGCTACCTGAACACGGATCATGCCTAGCGCCTTTTTGGTTGCCTCATCCAGAATGCCGTTTGCCTGAAGCCCATTATCCTTCTGGAAACGAGACAGTTCAGATCGGGTGGTTTCGTCCATTCCAGAATTTACATTGGTAATGTTATACCCGGCGCCGTAAAGGGCACTCTTCAGCGAAACCGTTTCATCCGCGAACGCGGCGGGCGCGAACCCCAGAATGACGGTTGCACCGGCTGCGAGCGCCAAACGGCCCATACTGGTGGTCGCGTTTTTGATGATACTCACCTGCTTTACTCCTGATATCTCATCGATATCCGTTTCTTTCTTGTTATGTGGTGCCAATCTCCACAGGCTGAGGCGAATTATTAAAAGCCTAGCATACTTTTGTCTCGTGTCGCCTTAACCGACACCCTCATCCTTACTTAGGGTCGCCTGTGGCTCTTCACTGAATTCCCGAATAAAGATCCCCCAGAACGCCATGAACAGCGCAGCAACCAACGGCCCCATCACAAAACCATTAATACCAAACATGGCAATACCACCCAAGGTGGACAACAACACAATGTAATCAGGAAGCTTAGTATCCCGGCCAACCAGAATTGGGCGCAGCAGGTTATCCGCAAGCCCTATAACCACTACACCAAAAGCGGTAAGCACCAGAGCCTGGGCGGCATCCCCCGCTGCGGCAAGGTAAATAGCAGCTGGCACCCACACCAACGCAGCGCCCACAGCAGGCAGCAATGAGAAAATAGCCATGACCACGCCCCACAACAGTGCGCCGCCAATACCCAGAATCCAGAAAATGATGCCACCTAAAGCGCCCTGAATAATAGCAATCAACAGATTACCTTTAACCGTTGCACGAGTGACCTCAGCAAACTTGGCAAAGAGCAGGCGCTCACGCTCATCCCCCAGCGGGAGCGCGCGAATCAGCAGGTCAACCAGCTTGCTACCATCGCGCAGTAGAAAGAATGCCAGGTACACCATCAGGGCCAGCCCGAGGAAAAACTGGAAAGTATTCTGACCAACACCCAAGGCCTGTTTCGCAAGAAATTGGCTTCCACCCACAAACAGACTGACCACTCGATCACGGATTTCACCAAAACTTATATCAAACTGCGCCAGAGATGATTGTATGGCCGGGAAAGACTGGTTCACCTGATCAATATACTCGCCTGGTTTTATCTGACCGTCCTGAATTTGCTGATAAATCCCCAGTCCCTCAGCCACCAGAGAGGTCACCAACACGAGCACAGGAATCACCACAATCAACATGCATACGGTTAACGTAATCAATGCATTCACGTTTGGCCGATCACCAAGCCGGCGCACCAGGAATATCTGAAACGGGTGAAAAATCAGTGCGATGGCAATTGCCCAGAAAATAGGCCCGAAAAAAGGCTTCATGAGAAGCACGAAGGCCAGAGTTACTCCGACCAGCATGGCAAGAAAGGTTCGCGTCTCAAGTTTTGCGTACATAATTCCGTTTTGTCCTATCAGATTCAGTCGGACATTAGCCTACCACGCCTGCATGGCCACTCGTGCATGCTTCAGGGTATAGTGAAAAGTTGTTGATTAACTATTAAACAGGTCATGGCATTGGAAACCTTTACCACGGAAACTGCCTTGGACGCAGTGGCGGAGCTGCGCAGAGTGCTCGCAGCCAGAACCCACCGCCGAAAAGTTCTGGGCCAGGAGGTTCTTGTGCCGGGCCAGCTGGGCGAGGCCCTGCAACTGCCGCGAATTGTTAACCGCTTGCAGAGCAAGCAACAGCGGCTGCGCGACCAGGGGCTGGATGACTTTCAGGAATTGTGGCCAACTTTATCGACCACAACACGCGAAAAAGTGCTCAACGCCATCGGCTGGTACAACCCAAAAGATCTCAACTGGGAAGACAAGCGCTCCAACCGTCGCCCCACCGTCGAGCCAGACAATCCCTGATTCAAAGCCGCAACGCTCTGTTACGCAACTCAAACACACTATTCTACGAACTGATTTATCCTAGTGGCTGAAGCTTGTTGCAACGGCTCTTGAAACAGGAAGCCCGTAACAATCACGCAACCAATCAGTCAGGACAGTCGATGGCATGCGTATTCTGAGAACCGACGACGACCGCTTCACAGGTCTTCCGGACTACCCTTTTGCTCCCAATTACCTGGATGTCGAACCCGGCCTTCGGATGCACTATGTTGACGAAGGCCCTGCCAGTGGCTCGCCCGTTCTAATGCTTCACGGCGAGCCTTCTTGGTCGTACCTGTACCGTCACATGATCCCTCTTGTCGCCGCTGCGGGGCACAGGGTGTTGGCGCCAGACCTTGTGGGTTTCGGAAAATCTGACAAGCCGGCCTCTGTGGACGACTACAGTTATGATCGCCATATGACGTGGCTTACCCAGTGGCTGGAAACCCTGAACCTCAAAAATATAACCTTGGTTTGCCAGAACTGGGGTTCGCTTCTTGGTTTGCGGCTTGCCGCAGAGCGGCCGGATCGGTTCCAGCGAATCATTGTTGGCAACGGCATGCTGCCAACTGGTGAAACTCGTGTGCCTGCAGCATTCAGCGTATGGAAGGCTTTTGCGACTCACAGCCCCTGGTTTCCCGTTGGCCGGATTGTCCAGTTGGGAACCGAGCGAACACTGAACAAGCACGAACTGGCAGCCTACGAGGCGCCATTCCCCTCAACCGAGTACAAGGCCGGGGCTCGGGCCTTCCCCAAGCTGGTACCCGTGTCCCCAGACGACCCCGCAAGCGATGCCAACAAAGCAGCCTGGAAAGTTCTGGAGCAATGGCGAAAGCCCTTTATCACGTGCTTTAGCAGCGGCGACCCCATAACCCGCGGCGGCGACCGCTATATGCAACGTCGCATTCCAGGCGCACTGGGACAACCGCACCTCATTTTGCGGGGTGGGCACTTTTTGCAGGAAGACTCCCCCGAAGATTTTGCGCAGATCATTATTGATGCGCTGAAAACAGAAAGGGCGGCCTAAGCCACCCTTTCTTCAAAGCAGCTTTGATGGCATTAACCGAACACAGTCGCCGTCTGGCGACTGATTGCCAACAGTTCACCACGAGGGGACCAGACTTGGGCATTGAAATGGCAGTAGCCATCTCCTGCCTGCTCAATGGTCGCCTTGTACACAAGCCAGTCATCCGCCTTCAAGGCCGGCCTTGGGTGGATGATATCAAACGCCCAAGACAATGAACTGGCTGGCACGCGGGATTTGAAGTGTTGCAGAACCGGCGCGGGCCAAGCGTCAATCAGCGCCACAATGTGGGCATCTGTCATAACCTCCGGCGTTTTCCGAAACCGCATCCACCCACCCATTTCGCGCCCGCTTCCTCCGGTGAACGGCATACTTCCGTACGCCCAACGCATATCTATGTGACCTATAAATCCAGGGGTCACGCCTTCGATATAAGGCAGGGCCTGGCACTGATCCACAGGTTTTATCTCTGGAGCTGACACGCCATCAATCCGCACAGCGGACTCTCGGTCGCCGGCAAACGCGGCAATACATACCACCCTGGGCTCTTCGTTCTGAATAATTCGCCCTTCTACCTGACTAACCGACCGCCCCTCACGCAGTATTTGCACATCAAAAGTTGCGGGCACCTCAGCCTCCACCGGCCCCACAAAAGATACGTGCATGGAGCGCACCGGCCTGGCATCAGTGACTATTCGCTCCATCCGATCAAACAATAAGCCAGTCACCAGGCCGCCAAACGTCGCGCGCCCCTGAGCCCAGGATGCCGGCATCATCAACTCATTACTGGCACGGCCAGCGGTAATCAGTTCATCAAAGGTCATAGTGCCTTCCTGTTAGCAACCTATCGGTGAAAACAGAAAGATTGCCCAAAATCCCGGAACAACGCAATGGTTGCGCCCCGGCAACTACCTACAGACTACAAAAGATTTTACGTATTAAAGCCCGGAGAAAGCGGTTATAATATCGCCACATAATGCATTGCACGGGCAATGCTCTACCTTTCGAATACCGAGTAAATCAATGTCTGAATTGTCCTTTGCCGAACTGGGGCTTGATCCAGCCGTACTTGAAGCTGTATCCGCTATTGGCTATGAAACCCCAACGCCCATCCAGGCCCAGTGCATTCCTGCGCTGCTCGCTGGCAAACATCTCCTGGGCGTTGCCCAGACCGGCACGGGTAAAACCGCAGCCTTTGCACTACCACTACTGAGCCGAATTGACGCCACGGTAACTGAGCCCCAAATTTTGGTTCTGGCGCCCACGCGAGAGCTGGCCATTCAGGTAGCAGAAGCCTTTACCTCCTACGCCTCGAAATTTCGTAACTTTCACGTGCTACCTATTTACGGCGGCCAGGATTTCTACCCTCAGATCAAAGGCCTCAAGCGCGGCGCTCAGGTTATTGTCGGCACCCCCGGCCGTATGCTTGACCATCTTCGCAAAGGCACGCTGAGGCTGGGCAACCTGAAGGCCCTGGTGTTGGACGAAGCAGATGAAATGCTGCGCATGGGCTTTATTGACGACGTTGAGGCCATTCTCTCCAAGACGCCGGAAAACTGTCAGCGCGCTCTGTTCTCGGCCACCATGCCGCCGCAAATCAAGAAGGTAGCTCAAACCTACCTGAGCGACGCGGTTGAAGTGAAAATCGAAAGCGAAACCCGCACAGTTGAGCGTATTTCGCAGTTTGTTCTGCCCGTTTATGCAGAGCGCAAACTGGATGCGCTGACCCGCATTCTGGAAGTAGAGCCTATCGAAGGTGCGATTATCTTTGTGCGCACCAAGGCCGAAACCACGCTGCTGGCAGAGAAACTGAGCGCCCGCGGTCACGCAGTGGCGCCCCTGAACGGGGATTTGAACCAGCGCCAGCGCGAACAGACCGTTGAAGACCTCAAGCGCGGCAAGAAAGACATTATTGTTGCTACTGACGTAGCCGCACGTGGCCTGGACGTACCCAGAATCACGCACGTTATTAACTACGATGTACCCTACGACACCGAAGCCTATATCCACCGGGTAGGCCGCACCGGTCGTGCCGGGCGCGAAGGAAAGGCGATTCTTCTGGTAACTCCCCGGGAGCGGAGCTGGTTACGCACTCTTGAGCGCGCTACCAACTCACCTATGGAAGCTTACCAACTGCCAACGCCCGTTGAATTAAAGAAAATGCGCGAAGAGCAGTTTGAAAGCCAGCTTATGGGCTTTGCAGAAGATAAAAAGATCGCAAAATCCATGGCTCTGCTGGATGAAATAGCCGAGCGCAACGAAATGGACATCGCCATGGTTGCCGGCGCTTTGGCATGCTGGATGGAGGCAATGCAACCTGGTTCACTGCCCCTGGAGCAGCCGGAAGCCCTGCCCGTAGTATCTGCGTCTGCACCTGCGCGCCGTGACCGCAAGGGCGGCGGCCGCCAAGGTGAATTCCGCAAGGGACCACCAAAAGGCGGCTTCAATAAAGGTCGCAGCGGGCCTGGCGGCGCCGGTGCTCGCGGCAAACCACCTGGCAAAGGTGGCAAGCCGGCCGGTAGCCGGCCTCCTCGTCAGTCAGACGCCAAGCGCTGATAGACGACGAAGCTGTATTCGTAAGGGTTGTTATCGGACGCGGAGAAATCCTCCCGTCCGATTTCTTCCCACTCATCCCAGTTCACTTCCGGAAAATACGCATCGCCATCCACCTCGGCGTGTACCTGAGTAATGTAAATACGGTCTACCATGGGTAGCGCTTCCGTATAGATCTGCCCTCCCCCGATAATCATCACCTCATCGCCACCATCCAACTCAGCTTGCGCTTTAGCCTTTACCAGTGCTTCAGCCAGTGATTGGGCAGCAACGGTTCCTGCAGGTGCTTCGCGATCTGCATCCCTCGAAATCACCACGTTCATCCGGCCAGGCAATGGCCTACCAATGGAATCCCAGGTTTTCCTACCCATGATGATGGGCTTGCCCATGGTCGCTTGCTTGAAGTACTTCAAATCACCCGGTAGGTACCAGGGCAGATTGTTATTTTTGCCGATTACCCGGTTTCGGGACATGGCGACTATTAAGGCTTTACGCATGCTTGGAGTCCTCTGATTCGGGGGCTTCGGGCTATGGGGCTGCAAGGGTGCGGAAAAGGCTCTCCAAAAACCGCTGTGAATACGTCCGTGTACGCTTGGCTCCGCCATCCATGGCTCCGCACATTTTTGGAGAGCCTTTTCCGCACCCTTACGATCAAACTATGAGCGAAGCCCGCCAGTTCTATATTGCGATGGGTGCTTTGATGGCGGGATAAGGGTCGTAGCCCTCGAATTCGAAGTCTTCCAGTTCGTAATCAAAAATTGAGTCTGGCTTCCGCTGGATAACCAGTTTTGGTAAGGCTCTTGGCTCGCGCTTTAGCTGCTCAAACACAATGTCGTCTGTCAGGTGGTTCTGGTACAAGTGGCAATCGCCAAAGGTGTGTACAAACTCACCCACGTCCAGATCACACTGCTGGGCGATCATGTGGGTTAGCAGGGCATAGGATGCGATGTTGAACGGCACGCCGAGCATTAAGTCCGCACTGCGCTGATACAACTGGCAGGAGAGCTTGCCGTCGAGCACGTAGAACTGAAACAGGCAGTGGCAGGGGGCCAGTGCCATGCGGCCTTCGCGGGCGTTGTCCTGTGGCCCCACAGACTCATCCGGGAGCTCTGCCGGGTTCCACGCTGAGACGATCAGGCGGCGGGAGTTTGGTTTGCTGCGGATCTGGTCGATGACATCGCTGATTTGGTCCACCACACGGCCATCCGGGCATTGCCAGCTTCGCCATTGCTTGCCGTAGATAGGCCCAAGATCGCCATTTTCCAGCGCCCAGGCGTTCCAGATCGAGACTTTTCGCTCTTTTAGCCAGTTGTTGTCTGTAGAGCCCTTCAGGAACCAAAGCAGCTCATAAATAATGCTGCGCAGGTGTACTTTTTTGGTGGTGACCAGCGGGAAGCCATCCTGAAGATTAAAACGGATCTGCCGCCCAAAAACAGAGCGGGTGCCAACACCCGTCCGGTCGCCTTTATCGAACCCGTTATCAACGACATCCTGCATCAGATCGAGATAGGCTTTCATTCCGCGCTTCTCCGGTAAGCAATAAACATCAACACCGCCCCGGCCAGAATCATCGGGAAGGAAAGCACCTGTCCCATGGTGACCCAGTCAAAAGCCAGGTAGCCAAGTTGTGCGTCGGGCTCACGTACAAATTCCACCAAAAAGCGGAAGATGCCATAACAAATCAGAAACAGCCCAGACACCGCCATTCTTGGGCGCGGCTTGGCGGAGAACCACCAGAGAATAATGAAAAACAGAACGCCTTCGAGGGCAAACTGGTAGAGCTGGGACGGGTGGCGAGCCAGCGCATCGGGGGCTTGGCGAAACACCATGCCCCAGGGTAGATCGGTAGGCTTACCCCAGAGTTCACCATTGATGAAATTACCAATGCGCCCTGCCCCAAGCCCTACCGGCACCAAGGGAGCAACGAAATCTGCAATCCGCCAGAATCCGGTTCCGATTTTGCGGCCGTACCACCACATGGCAAACATGACTCCCAACAGCCCACCATGAAAAGCCATGCCTCCTTCCCATACCCGCAGAAGCCACAGCGGGTCTGCCAGAAAGGCATCAAAGTTATAGAAGATCACATAACCAAAGCGCCCCCCCAGAATAACCCCAAGGGCAAGGTAAAACAGAAGGTCGCCCATCTGCTCCTCTGTTACAGGAGACCAGGGTTTGCGTGTACGTATTCGGCCTAGCCACCAACCAGCCAGGAAGCCAACCAAGTATGTCAGACCGTACCAGTGAATCTTTAGTGGCCCGATGGCGATGGCAACGGGGTCTATCTGTGGATGCTGAAGCATCAATAACCTCTTAGCTCATTAAAAAACGAAGGCCCACCAGCAAAAGCATGATGGCAAAGACGCGTTTCAGCACTTTGGCGTTGAGCCGGTGTGCCAAATTAGCTCCTACACGTGCGAACAGCACGCTGGTGATAATAATTCCGATCAAGGCAGGCAAATAGATAAAACCAAGACTGTATTCCGGCAGCGCTGGCTCATTCCAGCCTGTCCAGGCATTACCAAGAGCTCCTGCAACTGCAATGGGCAACCCGCACGCGGCAGAGGTGCCCACTGCTTGCTGCATTCGAACATTGCTCCAGCTCAAATATGGCACGGTGAGCGTTCCGCCCCCGATACCAAATATGGCAGAAGCCCAGCCAATACCTGCCCCAGCCACACCCAGACCCGACTTACCCGCAACGTCCCGGCCCGGCGAGGGGTTTACGTCGAGCAGCATCTTGATGCCCACCAGAATGACAAATATACCAATGATCAGTTCCAAAGCAGCACCACTCAATAACGCAGCGGTCCAGGCACCAATAAGTGCACCAGCCACAATGCCGATAGCCATTGGCCGGAAAACATCCCAGCGAATAGCCCCATGACCATGGTGAGAGCGAATGGAGCTAATGGATGTGAACACAATGGTCGCCAGCGACGTTCCCACGGCCATGTGGGCAGCAACCTCAAGACCAAAGCCCTGCGCCCCAAAACTGAAAATCAGTACCGGCACAATAATAAGGCCGCCACCAATGCCGAACAGGCCTGCAAGCGTGCCTGCAAAGGCCCCAAGCACCATATACACGGCAAATACGGATAATAGGGACATAGTTACTCGCACATCCGGGAAAACAAGGCTGGTATGATACACACCAGTAACAATTTCATCATCTAAGAAAGCCCCAATAACTCCGGAGAGTAACTTGGCATGTGCCTGATCGCGTTTTCTCTTGGCCAGAGCACCCGTTTTCCACTGGTGGTTGCCGCCAACCGGGATGAGTTTTTTCGCCGGCCCACTGCGCCACTGGACTGGTGGACCACAGAAGCTGGTAACAGGGTGCTGTCTGGCAAGGATCTGCAATCCGGGGGTACTTGGCTAGCCGTTTCCCCAGAAGGTGCGGTAACCGCCGTAACCAACGTGCGCGAAGGCACACAGGAAGCCGGACATGCCAGCCGTGGCGAGTTGCCTCTGCGAGCACTTAACGAGCCGAAATCACAATTGCTAGAAAGTCTGGCAAATACCTCGGCCCGGTATGCAGGGTTTAATCTTGTAAGCCTCAGCGATACCACTGGCTGGTATTTCAGCAATCGCGATGCTCACCCGGGGCGCAGCATTTATCGCGGCGTCTATGGCTTGAGCAACCATCTTCTTCAAACGCCGTGGCCCAAGCTGTTGCGTCTCAGAGAAGCCGTGGGCCACACAGTCTCATCGGCGCGAGGAAATGCAGAAGATCTGCATAAAAACCTTACCCGGCTGTTACAGGATACAACGCCAGCGCCAGATCATCTGCTCCCCGACACCGGAGTACATCGCGACACCGAGCGGTTTCTGTCATCGCCGTTTATAACCGGCGCGGAATACGGCACACGTGCAACAACCATTGTTAGTGTCTCCCACGGCGGCGAGGTCCACGTTACTGAGCAAAGTTGGGCTCCTGAAGGTTGTCCCGAGGAATACCGGGAATTCCACTGGCAGCGATAGCGCTCGGCCTCTGATATAATCCGCAAAATTTGTTCACCCGATCGGAGGACCACCGATGGCCAGTCAACAAGACGCCACATCCATTGCTGACTTTGAAAAGTCTCTTGATGAACTTGAAACTCTGGTTCGCAATCTGGAGCAAGGGGAACTTTCACTTGAGCAATCCCTGACTGCCTTCGAGCGCGGTGTAAAACTGACCCGAGCCTGCCAGCAGGCCTTGAAGAGCGCCGAACAACGGGTTGAACAATTGGTGCAGAACGACGACGGCACACTGGATACCCGTCCGTTTTCGCCGGACGACGCCAGCTAATGCAAATGGAGACCCGGCTTACCATGGATTTTCTGGATACCTGTCGCACTCTAGTAGACACAGAACTGGATCGGCGCATTGCATCCCAATCGGCCTCTGAGCAGCTTCAAGAAGCAATGCGCTACAGTGTTCTGGGCGGCGGGAAACGCATTCGCCCTGCGCTCACCCTAGCGGCGACAACCGCGCTGGGACAAAACATTGATGTTGCTCTGGTTCCGGCCTGTGCCATAGAGCTGGTTCACGCTTATTCGTTGGTGCATGACGACCTTCCAGCCATGGACAACGACGAATTACGCCGAGGCCGACCAACCGCACACATTGCCTTCAACGAAGCCACCGCCATTCTGGCCGGCGATGCTTTGCAGGCGCTGGCGTTTGAATGGCTTGCCCAGGCCCCTGGCATAGAGGCGCCAGCACGGCTGACCATGATCAAGGAGCTGGCCCGGGCAAGCGGCCATGGAGGCATGGTAGGGGGCCAGTCAATTGACTTGGAATCCGTAGGAAAAACCCTGTCTTTGACGCAGCTTGAAACCATGCATCGGCACAAAACCGGTGCACTGATTGAAGCCAGCGTACGCATCGGAGCACTAACAGCACCCGGAGTTAGCGAGCGATCGCTTACCGCCCTGACCAGTTACGCCAAAGCGCTTGGGCTGGCATTTCAGGTTCAGGATGACCTGCTCGACATAGAAGGGGATACAGACATTATAGGCAAGCCCCAGGGTTCCGATGCCGCCCGCTCAAAACCGACGTATCCCGCTTTTCTGGGGCTTGCAGGCGCGCGAAAACACCTCGCTGCCTTGCTCGACAGCGCCCTGGAGAGCCTGCAGGACTTTGGGCCAGAAGCCGACCCTTTGCGGGCCATGGCAGATTACGTGGTGGCAAGAACACATTGAGCCCCATTGCAGCTCAGAGCCTCCAGAGCGCACACTGCACACATACATTTTCGTAACCTATGGCCCGGCAAGTGTGAAACAGGTGCCCCTGTTCCCCTATAATGCCAGCCAGTTATCGAACATACCGGAAAAGACCCTAGCAGATGCAGGACACGTATATTTTCAAGGAAATCCCCGCACAGCAGCCCAACACACCGCTGCTGGATCGGATTGACGTACCCGCCCAGCTGCGGGAGCTGCCGTCTGACCAGCTTACACAGTTTGCCAGAGAGCTAAGGGCATTCTTGCTATGGTCGGTTGGGCAAACCGGTGGCCATTTCGGTGCCGGGCTCGGCGTACTCGAGCTGACCGTTGCACTGCACTATGTCTTCAATACACCGGAAGATCGCTTGGTGTGGGACGTTGGCCACCAGGCATACCCGCACAAAATTCTTACAGGCCGACGCAAGCAAATGGGCAGCATCAGGCGCAAAGACGGCCTGGCCGGCTTCCCAAAGCGCGCAGAAAGCGAATACGACACCTTTGGTGTGGGGCACTCCAGTACGTCCATCAGTGCGGCTCTGGGCATGGCTGTGGCCGCCCGCCAGCAGAATACTGGCCGCAAGAGCATTGCCGTTATTGGTGATGGAGCCATGACTGCCGGTATGGCTTTTGAGGCACTGAACCATGCCGGCCACCTGCGTGCCGACATGTTGGTCATTTTGAACGACAACGACATGTCGATTTCCCGCAACGTTGGCGGTTTGTCCAATTATTTTGCCAAACTGCTTTCGAGCCGCACCTACAACCAGGTTCGCGATAGCAGCAAGAAGGTTCTTCAGGGCACGCCAAACCTGATGGCATTGGCCAAAAAAACAGAAGAACACTTCAAAGGCATGATTGCACCGGGCACGCTGTTTGAAGAACTGGGGTTCAATTACATCGGCCCCATTGATGGGCACGACCTGCCACTGCTCGTCGAAACCCTTGAGAACATCCGCGAATTGGAGGGCCCACAGTTTCTCCACGTGGTGACCACCAAAGGCAAGGGCTTCGCTCCGGCGGAAGCTGACCCTATCGGCTACCACGCCATAAACAAGATTGAGCCAGTGCCGGCCAGCAAGCCAGAGCCGGTTAAATCTGCGCCTGCCAAGCAAAAATACGCGAATGTGTTCGGGCAATGGCTTTGCGATGCCGCAGAACAAGATGAGCGAGTAAGCGGCATTACTCCGGCCATGTGCGAAGGATCCGACCTGCTGGCATTCTCTGAGCGCTTCCCGGATCGTTACTTCGATGTGGCCATTGCCGAACAGCATGCTGTAACGCTTGCAGCGGGCATGGCCTGCGATGGCGCCAAACCGGTGGTTGCGATTTACTCCACGTTTTTACAGCGCGGGTACGATCAGCTTATACACGACGTGGCTATCCAAAACCTGGATGTACTGTTCGCCATCGACCGGGCCGGACTGGTAGGTGAAGACGGCCCTACCCACGCGGGCGCTTTTGATATCAGCTATTTGCGCTGCGTCCCGAACATGGTTCTGATGACCCCCTCCGATGAAAACGAAACACGCCAGCTACTTCATACTGGCCTGCTGTTTGAGGGGCCCGCAGCCGTGCGGTACCCAAGAGGAACCGGGCCTGGAGCGAAAATCCAGCAAGAGCTTAAGCCTTTGGAGATCGGCAAAGGGCGCAAGGTTCGCGAGGGCAGCAGCATAGCCATTCTAAACTTTGGCACACTGCTCGCTCCGGCACTGGAAGCGGCACAAAGGCTGGGGGCAACCGTGGTAGATATGCGATTTGTTAAGCCACTGGACGAAACCCTGGTTCTCGAACTGGCAGAACAGCACGAACTGCTCGTGACGCTGGAAGAGAATGCCATTGCCGGCGGTGCGGGCAGCGCTGTCACCGAGTGCCTGAACCGACAGGAAGTGTCCATGCCTGTGCTTCAGCTTGGGCTACCGGACACCTTTATAGATCATGGCAAACACGAAGAGCTGCTTAAGGTTTGTGGGCTGGACGCCGAGGGCATATTCTCTAGTATCAGCACTCGAATGGAACGGCTACAGCATCAGAGGCTGAAAGCGGTTAAATAACATGGCCTCATAGAAAAAGCCCGCTCAAGCGGGCTTTTTCTTAATGCTGGGGGTCGTCGTCTTGATGGCCCTCAAGCCAGTGGCCGAGCTTACTCTGCTTAGTATTCAGATATTGCTCATTATGAGGGTTGCGGCCAACATTAAGAGGCACCCGCTCAATGATCTCGATGCCATATGAGGTTAGAGCGTTCACCTTGCGCGGATTGTTTGTCATCAGGCGTAGGCTTTTGATCCCCAGATGCTCCAACATATCCTTACACATGCTGTAATCACGCAGATCCGCTGCAAACCCAAGGCGCTCGTTAGCCTCTACCGTATCCGCCCCCTGATCCTGCAAATTATAAGCACGGATCTTATTGAGCAAACCAATGCCGCGACCTTCCTGGCGCAGGTACATCAAAATACCGCGCCCTTCACGGGCAATGCTACGTAACGCCTCTTCAAGCTGATAACCGCAATCGCAGCGCATGCTGTATAGCGCATCACCAGTCAAACACTCAGAGTGCGTTCGGGCCAGCATGGGCTCGTCACCATCCAGCGACCCCAGAGTCAGGGCAATATGCTCCTTTCCCGTGTCTGGTTCTTCAAAGCCGTGCATATCGAATACCCCGAACGGGGTCGGCAATCGGCAGGTCTCGATGTAACGAACAGCCACAGTATTTCCTCGTGGTTCAATAAATCGGGGCGCGTATTCTACCATGGGCCGCGGCCCTGTGCAGATACGTTATTACTGATCGCTGGCCGTCCAGTGCCCGCTGCGTCCACCTTTTTTTTCCAGCAAGCGCACACCGCCGATTTCCATGCCCTTATCGACAGCCTTACACATGTCATAAAGGGTCAGCGCTGCCACGCTGGCCGCAGTCAGGGCTTCCATTTCAACACCTGTCTGCCCCGACAGTTTGCAGCGGGTCAGTATGTGCACCGATGCGCCATCAGCCCCCGGAGTGAGCTCCACCTTCACCGACGTAAGGTTCAATGCATGGCACAGAGGGATAAGGTCGTGTGTTCGTTTGGCCGCCATAATCCCGGCAATGCGGGCAACCGCCAGCACATCACCCTTTGGGTGCTCACCTTCGGTGATCATCCTGAGGGTTTCCCCTGCCATGTAAATCCTTGCTTCAGCGCGGGCTTCGCGCTCTGTTACGGCTTTGTCCGTAACGTCCACCATGCGGGCTTCACCCTTGTCATCAAGATGGGTCAATTTACTCACGGTGTCTCCCGGGGTTCAGATTCAATAAATGATTAAGTACGTAACGATATAAATAACGATCAACGCGGGAGAGCATACCAGAGATACCCTTCTGGGCGACTGACCATAATCAGCTTTTTGGCCACCAATAACGGATTCCAGCCACGCCCTGGCCGCCCGCATGTTGAACCGCTTCCAGATCAGCCGCCCCCAGACCGCCTAACCCAAAAACCGGTATCGGCGCCTGGCAGACCAGCTCGCGGAATTTCTCCCACCCCAGAGCCGGAGCCCCGGGGTGGGTAGCCGTTTGCTGTAGCGGGCCCAGGGTCACATAATCTGCGCCAATGGCGACAGCGTGGTCTATTTCGCGACCATCGTGACAGGACACTCCAAGCCAAACCCCATCTGGCACCGGCCTGGCCTTCAGCTTTTTAGCTTCACGCCAGGGTAAATGCAGCCCCGCCGCATCAGGATTGTCATCAAACACCGCAACCGAGCCATGCAGCATAAGGCCAGCACCCGCCGCCTCACAAACCTCCAGGGCGGATTCTGCCAGCGAATAATAATCCTCTGCGGCCATATCCGGCGCTCGCAGCAGTACCAGCCTGGTGCGATTACCTTCTGGCAAGTTGGCAAGCGCTTTGTACAACTGCTGAACGCCAGCCTGGCCTGTGTGCACACTGCCTGTAATGGGCAACAAAAAAGGTAACTTCAACGCCCGGATAATGGGGCGGTTAGCCACAGGGAAGTCTTCATCGCGCAAGCTACATGGGCTCACCCAGTCTATGGGCTGCCCCTCACGGCCATGGGCCTCACCCTGGGCTTGGTCCGTTCTCCAAACATCCAGGAACACCCGTTTATCACCGTAATCGTGGCGAATCCCAATCACTGGGTGCAAAGAGTCTAGCGGGATGTGTAACCCGGTTTCCTCCACAATCTCCCGAGCAAGTGCAGCCTGTACCGTTTCGCCAGGCTCCACCTTGCCGCCCGGAAATTCCAACAGCCCACCTTGGTGAGCATGATCAGGGCGCCGGGCGATAAGCACTCGCCCGGCCCGGACAATCACACCAACCGCCACATGAACTTCCCGAACATCCGCTTCTATTCTGGCCATGCTTAGCTACGGTAATCCGCGTTGATGGTTACGTAGTCGTGGGAAAAATCACAGGTCCATATTGTCTCGCTGACATCTCCCCGCTTAAGGTCAATGGCAATAGTAATCTCTTCTTCATTCATAACCGCCTGCCCACGCTCTTCAGAATAGTCCTCAGCGCGGCCGCCACCTTTCACAAGGCATACGTCTCCAAGATAGATTTCCAGAATGTTGACGTCCAAATCGGCAACACCCGCCCGGCCAACTGCCGCCAGAATCCGCCCCCAGTTGGCATCCGATGCAAACAACGCGGTTTTCACCAGCGGTGAGTGCGCGACGGTATAAGCAACATCCAACGCCTCCTGCTGGGCGGCAGCACCACTGACGTGAATAGTAACGAACTTGGTTGCACCTTCACCATCACGCACTATTGCGTGGGCGAGATCCAGATAGACCTCTTTTAGCGCCTCCCGAAGTACAGGCAGGTATGGGCTGTCGAACGTGATTTCCGGGCCGGAATACTGGCCGCTAGCAATCAGCGTGCAGGCGTCGTTGGTGGAGGTGTCGCCATCAATGGTAATCCGGTTGAAAGACTGTTCCCCCAACTCCGATGCCAGCGCCTGCAGCACATCTGGCGCTATACGGGCGTCGGTAGCAATAAAGCCCAGCATGGTGGCCATGTTAGGGCGGATCATACCTGCGCCCTTACTGATGCCGGAAACAGTCACTGTGTGGCCACCCAGATCAACCCGCGCCGATGCGCCCTTCGGGCGCGTGTCGGTTGTCATGATGCCGCTGGCCGCTTCTGCCCAACGGTTATCCCCAATACCGGCCAGAGCCTCAGGCAAAGCGCCTACGATCTTCTGAACTGGCAAGGGTTCACCAATCACCCCCGTTGAGAACGGCAAAACCTCGGTGGCACTCACACCAGTTTGCTGCGCCAAAGCCTGGCAGCAGGCAAGAGCGTCATCCATGCCACGCGCGCCTGTGCCCGCGTTGGCGTTCCCTGTATTGATCAAAAGGTAACGTGGTGCTTTTTCTGCCAAGTGCTTGCGGCTCAGAGTAACCGGCGCAGCGCAGAACTGGTTGCGGGTAAACAGGCCAGCAACACGGCTTCCCGGTGCCAGCTCAAACACAACTATGTCCTTGCGCCCCGGCTTTTTAATACCTGCGCTGGCAATACCCAGCCTCACACCTGCTACCGGGAAAAACTCGGGTAAGGTTCCTGGTCCAACCGCCATCGCGCCACTCCTTCTGATATTGCGTCTGAAATGAATATGTCTGAAAACGAAAAGCCCGCAGTCTGCCAGTCAGCTGGTCGATTGCGGGCTCCGTTCTTTGCTTTGTGTCAGCGTGGGGGCGTTAGCTCACCTTGCCACAACACTGCTTGAACTTTTTGCCGGATCCGCACGGGCAGGGTTCGTTTCGGCCGACCTTGCGCTCCTGCCTTACAAAGGTTTCAGGGGTCGTGCCGGTACTGCCCTCGCTTCCTCGTTCACTTTCGCCTTGTGCAGTGGCGCTGGTTTCATCGTGACGCAGGCGTGCTTTGGACAGCTCCTGCTCCAGCTCCTCTTTGCGACGGCGCTCAACCTCATCCATCTCTTCCCGGCTCTGAACACGCACGTGACAAAGCACACGGGCCACATCACGCTTCATGGTTTCAAGCATGGTTTCAAACATGTTAAACGCTTCGCGCTTATATTCTTGTTTGGGGTTCTTCTGGGCGTAGCCACGCAGATGGATACCGCGACGCAGGTGATCCATATTTGAAAGATGCTCTTTCCACAGCGTGTCCAGAACCTGCAGGAATACCTGCTTCTCAAACTTACGCATGGACTCAGCACCGGCCACTTCTTCCTTGGCTCGGTAAGCTGCCACAATTTCGTCCAGGATTTTCTGGCGCAGGTTATCCTCGTATAGCTTTTTGTCTTCTGCCAACCAAGTCTGAATTGGCAGATCGATCGACATTTCTGTCTGCAACTGGGTCTCAAGACCAGCCACATCCCATTGCTCAGGCATGCTCTGGGGCGGAATATGCTCGCTCACCAACACATCAACAACGTCCTCACGGATGGTATCTACCATCTCGGAGACATCCTCAGAAGACATAACTTCGTTACGCTGGTCGTAGATAACCGTACGTTGATCGTTGGCTACGTCATCGTACTCAAGCAGCGTTTTACGCATGTCGAAGTTACGGCCCTCGACCTTGCGCTGGGATTTTTCGATGGCATTCGTAACCATGCGGTGCTCTATGGCCTCACCCTTCTTCATGCCCATCGCCTGCATCAGGCTCTTAACCTTGTCTGGCGCAAAGATACGCATCAGGTTATCTTCCAGGGACAAAAAGAAGCGGGAAGAACCCGGGTCGCCCTGACGCCCGGCACGGCCGCGCAACTGGTTGTCTATGCGCCGAGACTCATGGCGTTCAGTACCTACAATGTGCAGGCCGCCGGCGTCCAACACCTGATTATGACGCTCGGTCCATTCTGCTTTAAGCCGCGCAAGTTCCTCTTCGGTTGCAGCGCCAACGGCAGCCGCTTCGTGTTCCCAGTTACCGCCCAGTACAATATCGGTACCCCGGCCAGCCATGTTGGTAGCGATGGTCACAGCGCCCGGGCGGCCAGCCTGAGCAATAATGTGCGCTTCTGATTCGTGCTGCTTGGCGTTCAGAATCTTGTGCTCAATGCGGGCTTTTTTCAGCAGCATAGAGAGCAGCTCAGATGCCTCAATCGAAGCGGTACCTACCAGAATGGGCCTGCCCTCGCCTGTCACATCTTTGATTTCATCAATGATGGCGTGAAACTTCTCATCCTGAGTCAAGTAAACAAGGTCGTTATAATCAATGCGCTGTATTGGCTTGTTGGGTGGTATAACCACCACATCAAGGCCGTATATCTGGCGGAATTCGAAGGCTTCGGTATCAGCGGTACCGGTCATACCGGCAAGCTTACTGTACAGCCGGAAGTAGTTCTGGAATGTGGTTGAAGCCAGAGTCTGGCTTTCTGCCTGAATATTCAGGCCTTCTTTGGCTTCCATCGCTTGGTGCAGGCCTTCACTCCAACGACGGCCTGGCATGGTACGGCCTGTGTGTTCGTCAACAATGACAACTTGGCCACCCTGAACGATGTAATCCACATCTTTTTGGAACAGGTGGTGGGCACGAAGCGCTGAGTGCACGTGGTGCAGCAGGCTAAGATTGGCCGCAGAATAAAGGCTCTCACCTTCTCCCAGCAGTTCACGGCTTAGCAGCAGCTCTTCCACTCTTTCGTGGCCGGCCTCGGTGAGCTCAACTTGGCGGGATTTCTCATCAATCGTGAAGTCGCCAGAGGATTCGCCTTCCTCACTCTCCTCACCTTTTTCCAGGCTTGGGATCAGCTCGTTAATGGCCAGGTATGCTTTGGAGCTATCTTCTGCGGCGCCAGAAATGATCAGTGGCGTACGGGCTTCATCGATAAGAATAGAGTCGACTTCGTCGACAATGGCGTAATGAAGGCCGCGCTGCACCTTGTCGTCGGTGCTGAATGCCATGTTGTCCCGCAGGTAATCAAAACCGAATTCGTTGTTGGTGCCGTAGGTGATATCTGCCTGATAAGCCGCCCGCTTTTCTTCCGGCGGCTGGCCTGAAACAACCACGCCTACCTGCATCCCAAGGAAGCCATATAGCTTACCCATCCACTCTGCGTCACGGCTGGCCAGGTAATCGTTTACGGTTATAACGTGTACGCCTTTACTTGGCAGGGCGTTGAGATAAACAGCGGCGGTCGCGACCAGTGTCTTACCCTCACCGGTCTTCATCTCCGCAATCCGACCCTCATGCAGGGTAATACCGCCAACCAGCTGTACATCGTAGTGGCGCATGCCCATAACGCGGCGCCCCGCTTCACGAACCGTCGCAAAAGCTTCAGGCAGCAGTGCATCCAAGCTCTCGCCCTCATCAAGGCGGCGACGGAACTCAGCCGTTTTGCCCTGCAACTCGGTGTCCGCCAGATTGCCAAACTGCTCTTCAAGCTCATTAACACGCAAAACCTGCTTGCGCATTCTCTTGATTTCTCGGGCATTTTTACTGCCGAACATCTTGGTTGCAAACTTTGAGAACATAGACCACTGCTTCTTTGATTAAACGGAGGAAGCCGGCATTCTAACCTTATTTCGTGACAGGACAAAAGGTAGGGCTCACATAGCCGAAGATCAGAGGCTATACTGCACCAAATGCCGGAAGTTAAAGAACCTAATGGGACGAGGTAGGGCGTTGGCAAACGTCAGGCAAAATCCGAAAGACTAACGGCTTGCTCTTTGGATGTAGGTTTCAGGGTTCTGAGTTTTGCCACTGCGAATGACCTCAAAGTGCACATGGGGCCCCGTGGAGCGACCGGTACTTCCCATCAAGGCCAACACTTGCCCTTTCTGCACAACATCACCAACATTGGCCTTGATTGTCTTGCAATGAGCATAGCGGGTAACAAGACCATCCCCATGATCAACCTCAACCAGATTGCCGTAACCGTGTCGCTCGCCTGCGTATGTTACTACGCCGCCCGCAACAGAAATAATATCACTGCCATCTTTACCCGCAAGATCGACGCCCGCGTGCCAAGTACGCTTTCCGGTAAACGGATCCGAACGAAAGCCGTAACGCGAGGACAACCAGCCCCACGTTATAGGGCGACCTTCAAGGTACAGCTCATCTTCCAGCTTTTGACGGGACGAAACCTGATCCAGAAGCCGCAACTGCTGCTCACGATCCAGCATTTTGCGCTCCAACTCATCAATCATCCGGGTAAGCTCGGGCGCTGAAAAAGAGTCAGCAGGAAGCAAATCCTCTGGGCCACCAACCGCCGCCGGCTGGCTAAAATCAAATTCGTCACTGGCAACCAGACCAGATTCCACAAAACGCTGACCCAATGCATCGAGTCGTAATAAACGGCCCTGAATCTCGCCAAGACGCAGTGTCAGTGCATCTACTTGATCTTGTACATTCTGCTGTACGCCGGCCAGTTCAGTTTTTTGCTCGCTGAGCTTGCTTCGCCATTGAGCTATGAGTTCAGAATCCGAAGGTTCGCGCGCATCTGCCTGGCTCATCGCCACGCTATACCCCGCCCAGCCTGCGGCAGCAATCAAAATAGCCCCAACAAAGGCCAGAGAAAAGGCAATCGTGCCACTCAGCGCCAACACACGGGATTTTCCGTGGCTCTTGCTTACAAGAATGATATTCATATTATCTTCAGACTTCATAGATGAGCCGCAACCGTGTCCTGTAGTGTTGCAGCCCGGAATAATCCGAGCGGGTTTGCCATCCTTAGCAACAACTACGTACTGATAAATCGTAGCGCCCGGTAGACATACTCATTTACAACAAGGTAAAACAAGAGCAGCGCTGGCACTACGCACAAAAGGTGCCGAAGTGTAACCAATCGTTATCGTGGCCGTCGAGAAGAAAACGCCTTATGAAGCGAAAAAGTGAACAAAAAATGACCTTCAACAACCTGGGCAGAACCCCAGTGTTGAGAGAACTGGTGGCAAAAGCCAACACTCACCGCATGGCAGAAGAACAGGTTATGGCCTCGTTACCGCCAGCATTGGCACTTGGTACCCGGTTTGTCTGCTGCTTAGAAGGCGAACTAACTTTGTCGTCAGAAAGCGCAGGAAAAGCGAGCCAGATTCGCTTTCGGCAACACGAGATCATGGAAACATTGCGCGAAAATGAGCTGTTCCGGTTTGTATGGAAGCTCAAGGTGAAAGTGGTGCCGCCACGGTTTCATGAAAAACCGCCAGCGAAAAAGATTCCCCTAAGTGAAGAAAATGCCCGACTCCTCAAAGAAGAAGCCGGGCACACGAAGGACAAAAAACTACGCGAGGTTCTCGAAAAACTCGCAAGCCACGTCCGGGATTAAGGCATCCGGCCTTAAACCGGCACCGCCAACACAGGTTTCATGTAGGAGATAGGGGCAGTTTCTTCGTTATCAAAGGTAACCACTTCCCATGAATCCTCTTCTGCCCTGAGTTTGCGCAGTAACTTATTATTCAGGTCGTGACCGGACTTGATACCGCGAAACTCGCCAATCAGGCTGTTGCCCAATAAGTAGAGATCCCCAATTGCGTCCAGTACTTTGTGTTTGACGAACTCATCCTCATAACGAAGACCGTCTTCGTTAAGAATCTTGTAGTCGTCGACCACAATCGCGTTATCTACACTGCCACCCAGCGCCAGATTCATCGCCCGTAGCTTTTCAATATCACGCATAAACCCGAAAGTTCGTGCGCGACTGACTTCCTTCACGAAAGACGTGCTCGAAAAATCTACCGTCGCAGTCTGGGCACGGCCCTTGAACACTGGGTGATCAAAGTCAATGCCAAAGCTCACCTTGAAGCCTTCAAACGGCAGGAAGGTAGCCTTCTTGTCGCCTTCTTCAATGGTCACTTCGCGCTTGATGCGAATGAACCGCTTAGCAGCTTCCTGCTCGGCAATGCCGGCAGACTGCAGCAGAAAGACGAACGGACCAGCAGAGCCGTCCATGATCGGCACTTCTGCAGCGCTCAATTCAACAAAGCAGTTGTCGATACCGAGACCAGCCATGGCTGACAATAAATGCTCAATTGTCGCCACACGGACACCGTCTTTTACCAGCGTCGTGGACAGCATGGTCTCACCCACATTTTCAGCGCAGGCCAGAATTTCGACCGCAGGGTCGAGATCTGTGCGCCGGAAAATGATTCCCGAATCTACCGGAGCCGGCTTCAGGGTAAGGTAAACCTTTTCCCCCGAATGCAGCCCAATCCCAGTAGCACGGATCGTGTTTTTTAGTGTCCGTTGTCTGATCATCGGTTCGTTATTCCGTAAAAATTGGCGATATTCTAGGCAAAAATCTGCCCGTAGAATATCAAAAAATACGACTGAGTACCATTTGCACAGCTCGACATTGCCTGAATTTCATGCAATGTCACCACCGGCAATCAGCGCACCGTTATCCGACTTCGTGGTCTATCCATACAAAAACCGACCCACTTCGGATGTCAATCACACTAGATTATCAGTCAGCCTGCCTGCGAAGGAATGCGGGAATATCGAGATAGTCGACCCCCTGCTCTTCACTTTCTTTGCTCTGATCAATCGCAACATTACCGTGTGATACCGCACGGCGACGCAGGATTGCAGGGCGATCCAGCTGGTTGTAATCTGTTTTGCCATCCAGAGTGCGAGTGTTATCCACTACTTTGGTTGGCTTCTCGCGATCCCCGCCAAGACCTGTGGCAACAACGGTCACCTTCAGTTCTTCAGTCATTTCCGGATCGATAACGGTACCTACTACGACCGTAGCGGAGTCGGATGCAAACTCACGCACAATGTCGCCAACCTCGGAGAATTCGCCCAGATTCAAGTCCATACCGGCAGTAATATTGACCAGAATGCCCTTGGCACCCTGCAAGTTGACGTCTTCCAGCAACGGGCTGCGAATGGCAGCTTCGGCAGCTTCCCGCGCACGGTTTTCACCAGTGGCGCGTGCCGTACCCATCATTGCCATACCCATTTCAGACATTACTGTCTTCACGTCGGCAAAGTCGACGTTAATCATGCCGTTGCGAGTAATCAGGTCAGCAATACCCTGAACCGCGCCGAGCAGAACATCATTCGCAGCAGCAAATGCGTCCAGCAGGCTGGTCTTTTTACCCAACACAGCGAGCAACTTTTCGTTAGGGATGGTGATCAGCGAATCAACGCATTCTTCCAATTCCCTAAGACCTTGTTCGGCCAAGCTCATACGCTTGCCGCCTTCAAAATTGAACGGCTTGGTAACCACGGCAACGGTAAGAATACCCATTTCCCGCGCAACCTCTGCAACCACTGGTGCAGCGCCGGTGCCAGTACCACCACCCATACCAGCGGTAATAAACACCATGTCTGCGCCTTTGATAGCTTCGGCAATACGATCGCGATCTTCCAGGGCAGATTGACGTCCGATTTCCGGATTCGCCCCTGCGCCCAGACCTTTCGTGATGTTACCGCCCAGCTGGATGATCTGACGTGCATCCATATCAGCCAGTGCCTGGGCATCTGTGTTGGCGCAGATGAACTCCACACCCTCAATGTCACTGTTCAGCATGTGGCGCACAGCGTTACCGCCGCCGCCGCCTACACCAACTACCTTAATGACAGCGTTTTGTTGGACATTATCGACAAGTTCAAACATTCCCCTTCTCCTTCGTGCTGTTTCAGCCTTGTTCCAGGCTGTTTATTCGAGATTGTATTTTCGAGACACCTTCGTTTACTACTTGCCCGGAACCGTCAGAACTGACCGGTAAACCAGGCCTTCATGCGCTCAAACAGCGAGGGTGCATCTTCACCCTTGAGCACCGGTACCCGGCCAAGATCCATTTGCCGGAAACCATGAATCAATAATCCGACGCCTGTGGCGTAGATCGGGTTATTAACAACTTCGGTCATACCGGAAACTGCGTGCGGACACGCCAGCCGTACCGGCATATGGAAGATTTCTTCTGCCAGCTCTACCACACCTTCCATGGTTGAAGATCCGCCTGTAATCACGATGCCAGCCGGAACCAGATCTTCGAAACCTGAACGCCTCAGCTCTGACTGAACAAGGGTAAACAACTCCTCGTAACGCGGCTCGACAACCTCTGCCAGAGCCTGGCGAGAAAGGTCACGAGGTGCGCGATCCCCCACGCTGGGCACCTTGATGGTTTCATCGGCGCCGGCCAGCTGCGTCAAAGCACAGGCGTATTTTATTTTGATCTCTTCGGCGTTCTGCGTGGGTGTGCGCAGCGCCATAGCAATGTCGTTAGTAACCTGGTCGCCGGCAATGGGAATCACCGCCGTGTGGCGAATGGCACCGCCAGTAAACACAGCGATATCCGTGGTGCCACCGCCCATATCCACAACGCAGACACCCAGCTCCTTTTCATCCTCAGTGAGGATTGCATGGCTGGATGCCAGCTGTTCCAGGATGATGTCGTCAGCCTCAAGACCGCAGCGGCGAATGCACTTCTCAATGTTTTGAGCTGCGTTGACGGCACAGGTCACCAAGTGCACCTTCGCCTCCAGGCGCACACCAGACATACCCATGGGCTCCTTGATCCCCTCCTGGTTATCGATCACAAATTCCTGCGGCAATATGTGCAGAATTTTCTGATCAGCAGGAATGGCAACCGCCTGTGCGGCATCGATCACTCGGTCGATATCAGCCTGGGTCACTTCCCGATCGCGGATGGCGACAATGCCATGAGAGTTGAGGCTCTTAATATGGCTGCCGGCAATCCCCGCATACACGGAATGAATGCGGCAACCTGCCATCAACTCGGCTTCCTCAACCGCGCGCTGGATCGCCTGGACCGTGGTTTCGATGTTCACCACCACGCCCCGCTTCAGTCCCCGAGATGGGTGGGAGCCAATACCCACCACCTCAATGGTTCCGTCCATTTTGCGTTTGCCGACGATCGCAACCACCTTCGAGGTTCCGATATCGAGACCGACAATCATGTTTTCCGTTTCAACCGATGACATGTATTCCACCAAACCGTAGGTCTGAATTTACTGTTTCTATGTTTTCGGGCCGGAAGCCGCTTGTACTGGCTTCCACTGAACCGCTACACCATTCGTGTAGCGGGCATCTACCCGGCTAACTTCGTCCGACCGTGATATAAGCCGGTTTTCATAAACCGTTATAAAACGCTCAAAGCGTTTCGCGACCTGATCTCGGCCGAGCACCACTTCAATTCCGTTCGAGAGGCGAAGAGTCCAGGCCCCACGCCGTTCCAGTGAAAGCCCCGAAAACCCCAAACCGTGCCCCACTAATTTGTCACTCATGGTGCGGGCCATACTGATCACATCACGTACTCGCTCATCCGGCCCCGCAAGTTGCGGCAAGCGACCTGCAATCTCTGGGTTGGGCGGCATGAACAGCTCGCCCGTGCGGCTGACTAAACGACCGTCGTTCCAGTACGCGAGGGGCTTTTTTTCCCGAATGTTGATCTCCAGGCGGTCAGGCCATACTCGCCGTACCGCGACCGTTTCAACCCACGGGCGCTTCTCAAGATCGGCCTTTATGTCTGAAAGATCCGTAGAGAAATAGCTTTTTCCGATCCAGTTTCCTGCCTGCCGCTCAATGGCAATGCGACTGTCGCCGATGAAATCACCGTTTACATCAATGGCCAGGATTTGCTGATCCATGGCGCCCAGCACTTTTCCCGTTGCCCAGGGAACCAGGCCGGCAACCAGCAAAATTGCGATGCCCATACCTGCCTGAAGCCAAGGCACAGCGGCAAGCACAGCTTTAAACACGCCAAACCGATCCTGCTCCGGCCCAAGGGTTGTTGCTCCCCGGCGCCGGGGAGGGTCGGACGGTACCGCCCGACTCCGGATTAGCAGTGTTTCAAGCATCGGCGCCCTCCAAGGTGTCTTGAAGAATCCGAACGACCAATTCTTCAAAGCTCATCCCGGCGGCTTTTGCCGACATAGGCACCAAACTGTGGTCAGTCATCCCCGGCACGGTGTTCACTTCCAGCAACCAAAACTCGCCGTTAGCATCTTGCATGATGTCTACCCGGCCCCAGGTGCGACAGCCCACTACCCGGAAAGCTTCCAGCGCCAAACTCTGTAACCTGACTTCATCCTGAGGCGCCAGGCCACAGGGGATTCGGTAACGGGTATCATCCGCCAGATATTTGGCGTCGTAGTCGTAGAACACATGATCTGTGCTCAAGCCTATGGCCGGCAACGCACTGTCCTGTAACAGGCTGACTGTAAACTCCGGCCCTTCTATCCACTCTTCTACCAAAACCAGGCTATCCAGCGCTGCCGCCGCCTCGTAGGCTTCAACCAGTTCAGCGGCGGTAGTTACTTTACGGATTCCGATGCTGGAACCTTCCCTGGATGGCTTGACACTCAGTGGCGATCGCAGCTCTTGAAGGATCTGTTCAGCCTCACTGGCAGCCGTCATGGTTCGGAATTTCGGTGTTGGCAAACCACAGCCAGCAAACACGTATTTCGTACGCAGCTTGTCCATCGCCAAAGCCGAAGCCATGACTTCGCTACCGGTATAGGGAATACCCGCTTGGGACAGGATGGCTTGCAGCGTTCCGTCCTCACCACCGCGACCGTGTAATGCTATAAAAACCCGATCAAACTCTGGCGCCTCTACAGTCTTCAAGAGGCAGCCCTGAACATCCATAGCAAAGGCATCCACGCCTGCGGAGATCAATGCCGCAAGAACCGCCTTGCCGCTGTTGAGAGAAACGTCGCGCTCTGCTGAGTCTCCTCCCATAAACACAGCCACGCGCCCCAACGCCTGAACTACACCTGGTTCAGCCTGATACGCTGGTATCTCGGGATGCTGCATATCACTCACCTGAAATGACTCCTTGCGCCGCTAATCGGATCGCTATACCACCAATGTCCCCAGCACCCTGGGTAATCAAAAGATCGCCGTCCTGCAAAACACTGGACAGCAAGTTCTCGATTTCACGATTATCTTCCACAAACAAGGGCTCTACTTTGCCCCGCTGCCTTATGCTGCGGCACAAAGCACGACCGTCTGCGCCAGGAATCGCGGCTTCCCCAGCAGAGTAGACATCCATCAGCAACAGGCCATCGACCTCCGACAAAACCCGTACAAAATCTTCATACAAATCACGGGTTCGACTGAACCTGTGGGGCTGATACAGCATCACCAGACGGCGCCCTGGCCAAGCGTCATGGGCAGCACGAATGACCGCCTCCACTTCGGTGGGGTGGTGGCCATAGTCATCCACCAATGTGACGGTGCCTTTAGGCGTCTGGTAATCTCCGTAGACCTGAAAACGACGACCAACACCCGCAAAAACCGCCAGCCCTCGACAAATAGCTTCGTCTGCAACGCCTTCGTCAGTCGCTACGGCAATCACCGCAAGCGCGTTCAGCACATTGTGGCGCCCAGGCATTTTCAGCTCTACGGTGAGATCGCTTCGGTCGCCGGGCCGTTTAACCACAAAATGGGTTCTGAGCCCGTCTGTTACTATATTTTCGGCACGGTAATCCGCATCCGGATTACGGATGCCATAGGTGATAATTGCGCGGGAGATTCGAGGAATGATTTCATTCACGTAATCATCATCCACACACATCACAGCCAGGCCGTAAAACGGCAAGTTATGGAGAAAGTCCACAAACGTCTGTTTGAGCTTTTCTACGTCGCCGTCATAGGTGTCCATGTGATCGGCTTCGATATTGGTCACTACCGAGATCGTCGGCGTCAGATGCAAGAACGAGGCATCGCTCTCATCCGCTTCAGCGACCAGATAACGGGATCCACCAAGCTTGGCATTGGTACCGGCACTGTTCAGCTTGCCGCCGATCACGAATGTAGGATCAAGCCCTGCCTCACCCAACACGGAAGCAATCAAGCTTGTGGTAGTCGTCTTACCATGGGTTCCGGCTACGGCAATGCCGTGGCGATAACGCATGATCTCAGCCAGCATTTCTGCCCGGGGCACAATGGGCACCCTCCGGCTGCGCGCTGAGACCATTTCCGGGTTATCGGACGCCACAGCAGAAGACACCACCACTACGTCGGCTTTGGCGCTGTTTTCTTCGCGATGACCGATATGAATTTCAATATCCATGGCCTTGAGACGATCGGTGACCACACCCTCTTTCAGATCTGAGCCGGATACGTCGTAGCCTTGGTTTTTCAGCACTTCGGCAATGCCGCTCATGCCAGCGCCACCGATGCCCACAAAGTGAATGTGGCGAATCCGGCGCATTTCCGGTACTTGAAATGCAAGCGGCGTATTGGTTGTATCAGCCATTAGCGGCCTCCAGGCAATAATTCACAACTCGCTCCGTTGCATCGGGGCGAGCCAAAGTACGTGCAGCCATAGCCATATCCATGACTCGGGCGCGATCCCTGACAAGGTCGCCCAGGGTTTCTGCCAGCACAGTCGGTGTCAGCCGTGACTGTGGTATAAGTACGGCCGCTTTGGCGCTTACCATTTGCTCGCCGTTTTTCGTTTGATGGTCATCTACCGCATGGGGGAATGGCACGAGCACTGCGCCGATACCCGCAGCACAAAGTTCGGAAACCGTTAGGGCTCCGGCGCGACACAACACAATGTCGGCCCAGCTATAAGCTGCCGCCATATCTTTAATAAACGGCTCAACATCGGCCTCTATTCCATGCTGCTTATAAGAGGCCCGCGCCGCTTCAACATGCTTGTCACCACACTGGTGACGAACCTGCGGACGCTCTTGTTCGGGCAACATGGCCAGTGCCTCTGGCAACTGTTGGTTAAACACCTGAGCCCCCAAGCTGCCACCCACCACCAGAACACGTAGCGCTTGCTTCTGTTCGTTGTGGCCGCTATTGCGCCCAGCCATCCTTTGTTCCGGTTCTGGCAGGTTGGCCAAATCTTCGCGTACTGGATTGCCAGTACACCGGGTAATCACATTCGAACCGAAGCTTCCGGGGAATGCTTCTAACACTGCCTTCGAAAATCGCACCAAAATGCGGTTAGTCATTCCGGCTATAGCGTTCTGCTCATGAATCACCAGCGGCGTTTTTGTAAGCCATGCAGCCAAGCCGCCAGGGCCAGTTACAAACCCGCCCATGCCCACCACGCAATCCGGGCGAATACGGCGCATGATCGTGAAGGCCTCGCCTAACGCGCGCATTAAGCGGAACGGCGCCATGACCAACGCCAGCTTGCCCTTACCCCGGAGCCCCGAGATATGGATCAGCGACAACGGAATACCCGTATCACCAATCAACCGCTCCTCCATGCCTCCGATGGCGCCCAGCCAGTGCACCTCGTGCCCTTTGGCTTCAAGTGCCCGCGCAGTGGCAAGCGCTGGAAACACATGGCCTCCAGTGCCGCCGGCCATCATCAAAAAACGACGGGGTTCAGTCATAGCGCGCCCCTCCCCGTTTGCGAGGGCCAGTCTTGTTGGTGCCCTGTTTTTCCTTGTCTATTCGCTCCATCTCAATCCGAGCCAAAATCCCGATAGAAACACAGCTGATCATCAGGCTGGAGCCGCCGTAACTCACCAAGGGTAAGGTCAGACCTTTAGTGGGCAGCAGCCCGGTGGCGACCGCCATATTGATACCCGCTTGCAGGCCAATCAGCAAAGTAATGCCGTAGGCAAAACAAGCTCCAAATGGCATGCCGGCCTTTTCTGCTCGTCGGGCAATCACAAAGCCGGCAACAACCAGGGCGGCAAACAGCGCAAGCACAATCAAAGAGCCCAACAGCCCGAACTCTTCAGCGATAATCGCGAAAATGAAGTCAGTGTGGGCTTCGGGCAGAAAAAACAATTTCTGTATCGAATTACCCAGGCCAACACCGGTCCATTCGCCACGCCCGAATGCAATTAACGACTGAGTTAGCTGATAGCCGCTGTCAAACTGATCTTTCCAGGGATCGAGGTAGCTAACTACGCGCTTCAGGCGATACGGCTGAGTCAGGACCAGCACTACTCCGAGCACCACCAGGGTTGCAATCAGTGGTACAAACCGGCTGAGGCGCACGCCACTCAGGAAGATCATCCCTGCGGCCGCTGAAACAAGAACCACCGTGGCCCCAAAGTCGGGCTGAATCACCAACAGTGCAGACGCCACACCCAAAACCACCAAAGGCTTCAGAAAGCCCGACCAGGTGTTCAACAACTCGTCGCGACGGCGCACCACGTAACCTGCCAGGTAAGCGATCAGGCACAATTTTGCGACTTCTGACACCTGCACGTTAAACAAGCCAAACGGAATCCACCGGGTTGACCCATTCACCGTACGGCCCAAGGGCGTAAGCACCAGAATCAGCGACAGCAGGCCAATGCCAAGCAGCAACCAGCCGCTGCGTTCCCACCAAGCCATAGGCACATTGACCGACACCAGCGCAAGCATGCTCCCCATGGCAGCGAACATGAGCTGGCGAATCACATAGTGATAACCATTGCCCATGGTCTCGACCGCCATATCCATTGAGGCTGAAGAAATCATTACAACGCCGATAATCAGCAGCGCTATCGAGCTGATAATTAAAACCGCCAAAGGCTGAATTTCGCCCATCCACTGAGTCCGCGCGGGCACTGACAGTCCTGCCTGCATCACGACACCTCCCCAATAGACTGAACCTGGGCACGGAATTGGTCACCACGATCCATATAGTCCCGGAACATATCGAAGCTTGCGCAAGCAGGGGAAAACAGAACTCGATCTCCCCTCAGGGCCAGCTCTGCAGACTTGGTCACCGCATCGGCCAGGGTTGAGACTCGATAGACCGGGGTATCCGCACTTACAACGTCTGCAATACGATCTGCATCACGGCCAATCAGCACCACGGCACGACAACAGGTTGTGATCGGCGCCGCTAGCTCAGAAAACTCTGCGCCCTTACCTTCGCCGCCAGCAATCAGTACTATTTTTTGGTCACCTTCGGGTACCAGGCTATTTATGGCTGCAACGGTCGCTCCAACATTGGTGCCTTTGGAATCGTTGATGTAGTCAACACCGCCAAGCTTGCGTACAAATTCACATCGGTGCGGCAGCCCGCTGAATTCACGAGCAGCACTCAGCATTGCGTCCATTGGCAGGCCAGCGGCGCGCCCCAATGCCAGCGCTGCCATCACATTGCTGAGATTGTGCCAACCCACCAGCTTCAGCTCGTTAGCGTTCAGAATGCTATCAAACCCGAGCGTCAGCCAAAGGCCTTGGTCATCTTCCCGGGTACTAAAGGTATCTGGATTGACGCGGTTGAACCCAAAGCAGATGAACCGCAGGTTATCCCGCGCCATGGGGGTACTCAGCGCGTCGTCCAGATTCACAATGGCGTTCTGACAACCACGGAAAATTCGCTGTTTGGCCTGAAAATAAGCCATTTTGTCTGGATATCGATCCAGGTGGTCGTCACTGACGTTCAGTACCGTAGCCGCCAGGGCATTCAGCTGTGCAGTGGTTTCCAGTTGAAAGCTGGAAAGCTCAAGCACATACAGTTCGGCGCCTCGGCCCAGCAAATCCAGCGCAGGGGTTCCAATATTTCCGCCAATTTCAACCCGGCGGCCAGCTGCACGAGCCATATCACCCACCAGTGTTGTGACGGTGGTCTTGCCGTTGGAGCCAGTTATGGCCACCACAGGCGCATCGGCAGCTTCAGCAAACACATCGATATCGCCACGGATGCGCGCACCCTGTTCAGCGGCGTGGGCAATAGCAGGCTCGGCAATACTGATGCCCGGGCTTACGATCAACTCGTTGAAACCAGCAAACAGCTCAGGGTCAAACCGCCCCAGATAAACAGGCATGTCCGGCCACTCGGCACGCAGATCATCCAGGCACGGCGGCGTTTCGCGGCTGTCAGCCACCGCGATTTCCCGACCCTGCGCAAACAGATAGCGCACGCAGGAGAGCCCGGTTTTACCGAGCCCCACTACCAATGTGCGACGATCTGATGTGATGACACTCATAATTCGTCCGATTTCCTATCGTATCTTCAGACTGGCCAAGCCAATCAGAACAAGAACCACGGTAATAACCCAGAAGCGCACAATCACGCGCGGCTCTGGCCAGCCTTTAAGTTCAAAATGGTGATGTAGTGGTGCCATCCGAAAAATCCGGCGCCCGGTCAGCCGAAAGGAGGCTACCTGTAGGATTACCGAGACGGTTTCCATCACGAACACGCCGCCCATGATGAAAAGAATGATCTCCTGGCGCACAATCACCGCCACTACGCCCAGCGCCGCACCCAGGGCCAAGGCACCCACGTCGCCCATAAAAACCTGTGCGGGATAAGTGTTAAACCACAGGAAGCCGAGCCCGGCACCTACGAGTGCGCCGCAGAAAACAATGAGCTCACCGGTTCCGGGTAAATGCGGAATTAACAAATAGTTTGCAAACTGAACGTTGCCAGATACGTAAGCGAAAATGCCCAAAGCGCCAGCGACCATAACGGTTGGCATGATTGCCAGGCCATCCAGGCCGTCAGTCAAGTTGACCGCGTTGCTGCTGCCGACAATCACAAAGTAAGTCAGCAGAATGAAAAGCACCGGCCCGAGGGTCAGTGACACGTTTTTCACAAAGGGCAAATACAGGGAGGTTTCCTGAGGCAATGCTGAACTGAAATACAGCACAATGGCTGCGGCGGCACCGATCAGGGATTGCCAGAAATATTTCCAGCGCCCAGGCAACCCACGAGGGTTCCGCTCGACCACCTTGCGGTAGTCATCGACCCACCCAATCGCACCAAACAACAGGGTCACCAGTATGGTCACCCAGATGTAGCGGTTGCTCAGATCTGCCCATAACAAGGTACTGATGCCTATTGCCACCAAAATCAGCGCGCCACCCATGGTGGGAGTACCCGCTTTGCTGAGATGTGTCTGGGGTCCATCGTCCCGGACAGCTTGGCCAATCTGGTACTGGCCCAGCTTTCGGATCATCACCGGGCCAATAAATAGCGAAATCAACAAAGCCGTGAGTATGCCCAAGATCCCACGCAGGGTTAGATACTGAAACACCGTCAGTGCTGAAAAATATTCTGATAAAACCCCTGTTAGCCAGAGAAGCATGAGCTATTCACCTTATTTTTAATCTCTTCCACCACGAGATCCATGGCAGAGCTTCTGGACCCTTTCACCAGCACGGTCATCGGTGGTTCATTGGTGCGAACGATGGCCTCGGCGGCCTCTTCGTGTGTTTGATACATCTCAGTTGCTTCACCAAAACCGTCGGCATAGCCTTCGCAGCCAGTTCCCACCGTGAGAAGGCGATCAATTCGAAGATCAGCAGCAAGGACTCCGACTTCACGGTGCAGCTCATAGGCCGTTGGCCCAAGCTCGCCCATGCCACCAAAGACGGCAATACGCTTACCCTCGCGTTTTACGAGAACTCTTAGTGCCGCTTTCATGGAGGCGGGATTGGCGTTGTAGCTGTCATCAATAACCGACAGATCCCCTGGCAGGTTGATCTCCTGCAAGCGCCCCGGAATTGACTCCATGCACGCCAGCCCGTCGGTGATAGCTATATCGGTCGCTCCCAGCTCCCGGGTTGCCGCAATAGCAAGCAGAGTGTTGGTTACGTTGTGCTCGCCTTCCAATAGCAGTGTGATTGCACACGACCAGCCGTCAGGTCCGGTTACCACAATTTCTGAACTTTGAACGTGCGATTGTTCTATCACAGCTCTGTAGTCAGCGGCCGGGTGGTCACAACGGCTCACGCTCACAACCCGGCGGTCACCAGCACGGCCCATCCATTGATCAAACGCGGGATCGTCCCGGTTCAATACCACTAGACCGCCCTCGGCTACACCCTCAATGATTTCACCTTTGGCCTGCACAATGTTTTCGTAGCTGCCAAAGCCTTCAAGGTGCGCCTCGCCCGCGTTCGTGAGAATCACAACCTGAGGCTTGGTAATGGCAACTGTGTGGGCAATTTCGCCAATCCCACTGGCGCCAAGTTCTATAACGCCGTACTGGTGCGTTGGCTCCAGGCCGAACAGTGTTAACGGAACACCAATGTGATTATTCAGGTTGCCCTGGGTCGCGAGGGTGTTGCCCACACGAACCAAAATAGCGGCGGCTAATTCTTTAACCGTGGTCTTGCCACTGCTGCCGGTTATCGCGATCAACTTCGCATCACTTTGGTTGCGATTACCTGCTGCCAGGCCCGCCAGCGCTTCAACGGTATCGGGCACCACCAACTGAGGCATATAGAGAGTGCGGTCAAACGTATCAACGACCGCAGCACAAGCTCCAAGCTCCTGTGCAGCGTGCAAAAACCTGTGGCCATCAAAATGTTCGCCACGTAGAGCAACAAACAAATCGCCCGACCTCAAAGCGCGCGTATCGGTGGACACACCCGCATATTGGACGGCGTCCAGTTCTGGAGCCGCACAGACGGCTCCGGTAAATTGCACAGCTTGGGCCAGTGAGAATGTGCCGATCATGCTGCACCTCCCTCAAGCTTCAGCATTTGACGAACGTGGGCGGCATCGCTAAACGGTAGCTTTTTGCCCGCAATCTCCTGCCATGCCTCGTGGCCCTTGCCCGCAATAAGTACCAGGTCTTCCGATGTTGCCATGCTGACAGCAAAACGGATTGCCTCGGCCCGATCATGAATAACCGTTGCGGAGTCTTGGCTGGAGAAGCCTGCCAGAACATCCTGCACAATCGCCTCAGGGGACTCTGTGCGGGGATTGTCATCCGTAACGACGATAACATCCGCGCTCTTTTCAGCTTCCTTCGCCATTTCCGGGCGCTTGCCACTGTCGCGATCACCGCCGCAGCCAAACACACAAATCAATCGGCCCGTTACATGCGGGCGCAACGCAGCCAATGCATTAGCCAGAGCGTCTGGCGTGTGGGCATAGTCCACAACGGCACGAACACCATCCGCGCTACAGAAACGCTCAAGCCGGCCCGGAGGCGGGATCAATTGCTTTGCTGCCTGCTGAACTTGCTCTACCGTGGCTCCGAGTGTCATAACCGTTGCCACCGCAGCCAGCACGTTGCTGGCGTTAAAACTTCCCATTAGGGGCACGGAAAGTTCAAAAGCGCCCCACTCACCATCAATCACGGCATCAAAGCCGCCATCCGTAGGCTGGAACTCTTTCAGCCACAGCTCTGTTTGGGGCTCGTGCAGGCTGTACCGAATGCGATCGCATTTACCGTCAAGGGTTTCGTAGAGCTGCCGCCCGAATGGGTCGTCGAAGTTGATGACTGAGAAGTGCACGTCTTCGCGCTCGAACAGACGTGCCTTTGCGGCCCCATAGGCCTCCATTGAACCGTGATAGTCCAGGTGGTCCCGGGTCAGATTGGTGAAAACAGCCCCGGTTATGTTCAATCCATCCACACGGCCCTGATCCAGGCCATGGGAGGATACTTCCATGGCAGCGGCACGAGCACCCTTGGCAAGAACTCTCGATAACACCCGGTTAGCCTGAACCACATCGGGCGTGGTATGAGAGGCCTCCTGCATGGCTCCCGGCATACCATAACCTAATGTCCCCAGCACGCCGCAAGGTGTTCCCGTAAGGCTTAGAAGCTGGGCTATGTAGTGGCTAACGGAGGTTTTGCCATTGGTTCCAGTCACCCCGATCAACCGGAGCCTGCGGGATGGGTGTTCATAAAAACGCGCAGCTATCTTGCCCAGCAGTTGCCGCAGCCCCACAACAGGCACAACGAGTGCACCGTGATGCTCCCAGCACTCCTGCTCGGTTTCAGACTCCAGAAGCGCAACGGTTGCACCTGCAGCTACGGCGCTTTCCACGTACTGATCAGCCGGCGTAGCCGCGCCGGCCAAAGCAACAAAGGCATCACCAGAGCTGACCTCACGACTGTCGGTTTGCAGGCCATGGATCGTCACGTCAAAAACTGACGGTACGGATACGATGCCCTGTAACAGGGTACTGAGAGATGTAATGCTCATAGGCTTACCCTCGCTCCCCTGTTTTTCCCGCTCGCAGACCAGCAGTGTCAACATCCAGCTCGGGTTTCACATTCAACAGGCGAAGCGCATCGCTCATCACACGGGAAAACACAGGCGCAGCCACTTCGCCACCGTAATACTCGCCAGACTGCGGCGCATCCACCGCCACAACCGTTACTATTCGCGGGTTATCGATTGGCGCCATCCCAGCAAATATCGACTTATACTGGCTGTCTTCATAGCCCTTGGCGCCCACAAGGTGAACCGTTCCCGTTTTGCCTCCGGCGCTGTAAAAACCCGGCTGAGCTCGCTTGCCAGAACCCCTGGAAACCACCTCTCCCAGCATGGTGCGCACCTGGCTGGTTACTTTCTCGGAAAGCACCCTCTCGCCAACAGGCTTTTCGTTCAGTTTCATCAGGCTTAACGGATACCGTATACCGCCATTAGCAATGACCATATAGGCTTGGGCCAACTGAAGCGCATTCACACTCATTCCGTAACCGTATGCGAGCGTAGCCTCTTCTGAGGGACGCCATTTAGGTCTCGCCGGGAGCACACCTACGGCCTCACCCGGGAAGCCAACACCCGTGGGCTGACCAATTCCGAGCCGTGCATACAGGTTGCGAATCGTGGCACCACCTAACTCGCTGGCAATCTTGCTGATACCCACGTTGCTAGACTTCACAATAATGTCGGTGAGGCTAAGGACGCCGTAGTTCCGGTAATCGCGAATCGTAAACCGGCCAAAACGCCGATAACCGGGCGAAGTATCAATTGTTGCGTTCAGGGAGTACTTACCAGATTCAAGCGCCGCAGCCATCGAGATCGGTTTCATGGTTGAGCCTGGCTCAAACAGATCCGTGATGGCTTTGTTGCGAAGATTTCCAGGAGCAAGCTGGCTGCGATCATTAGGGTTATAAGACCCCTGATTAACCATAGCCAGCACTTCGCCGGTCTCAACGTCCAGCATAACAAGAGTTCCGCCATGAGCATCGTGGGCGCTCACAACTGCTTTTAGTTCGCGGTAGGCCAAATACTGCAAGCGCAAATCAATGCTCAGCTCAAGGCTGTGCCCTGGGCTTGCATTTCGGATAAGCGTAAGGTCTTTAATTACGCGCCCGCGATTGTCTTTCAGCACGCGTTTGCGTCCAGACTCCCCAGATAGCCAGTCGTTGTAAGCCAACTCCAAGCCTTCCTGGCCGCGTTCATCAACATTGGTAAACCCGACAACGTGAGCGGTTACTTCGCCTGCTGGGTAATAACGACGATATTCCTGGCGGGTATATACGCCAGGAATATCCAGCTCCATGGCCTTTGCAGCCAGCCCGGGCTGGACTTTTCGACGCAGGTAGATGAATTCGCGACCAGCATAGGTCGTAAGGCGCTCGCGCAGCCTTGCCTCACTGATATCCAGTACTCTTGCAAGATTCGCCAGGCGGGGCTCAGCGGGATCCGCTTCTGAGGGGTTGGCCCAGAGCGTCTGCACCGGGGTGCTCACTGCCAGCGGCTCACCGTAACGGTCAGTGATCACGCCACGGTGGGCGTCAATTGACTCTACACGAATGGTGCGGACATCACCTTGCTGACGCAGAAAATCATTATCGATAACCTGCAGATCAACCAGGCGCCAACCAAGCGCCAACACAACCACCAGGAACACACCCAGCACAGAACCAAAGCGCCAGGCCTTCAAGCCTGCCGCTATTTTTTGGCTCAATGTTCTTGCTGATTCCTGTTTGGACAATCAGTTCACCCTGCAGGTTGTTGTTACTATGAATTACCGGGCCGCCAACGGCGACATCAGGGGTACCAGAACGATATCCTGCCGCCCTGGAACCACCATACTGAAACGTTCAACCGCAAGTTTCTCTACCCGACCGTGCCCCCCCATGGCGCTTTGCTCCAAAAGCAATTGACTCCACTCGGCCTGAAAGCTGTCACGCTCCGCCTGAAGCTGGGACAGCGTATTGAACAGCGCGCGGTTCTCATGGGCACTGACAACAACGCCAATAGATGAGCCTACAAGCAGCACGGCAAGAGCCAGCGACACCAGAACTCTCTTCTGACGCGTGGCATCAAATACCCGACGCGAAATCCGCACAGCTGCAACAACGCCCTCACGAACCTTTTCTTTATTCAGCTTGGCCGGTTTTACTGCCGGCTCTATGGCTACCGCGCCCATAACTACGCGCTCCCTGGGGGTTTTTGATTGTGATCAATACGCTCAAGAACTCGCATGACCGCGCTGCGGGCGCGAACGTTCTCACTCACTTCACCGGCGCCTGCCTTGTTGGCCTTGCCTATCAAGCGAAAGTCCGAAGCCTCCTGCTCTGCCGTCACAGGTATGCCTTTAGGCAGCCTGGGGCCACGAGCCAGGTCTCGCATAAAACGCTTCACCAGTCTGTCTTCCAGCGAATGGAAACTGATAACAACCAGTCGCCCGCCAGGTGCAAGCCGATCTACTGCCGCTTGCAGCCCAATTTCCAGGTCCTCCAGCTCGCGGTTTATAAAAATGCGAACCGCCTGAAAGGTGCGCGTTGCCGGGTGTTTATGTTTCTCTTTTTTCGGTATCGCAGTGCTTACCAGCTCAGCAAGCTGGAGCGTGGTCTCAATTGGCGCCTCCTGGCGGCGCTCGACAACCAGGCGGGCAATACGACGGGAAAAGCGCTCTTCACCGTAGCGAAAGATCACATCAGCGATTTCGCGCTCTTCGGCACTGGCGAGCCATTCAGCCGCACTAGGCGACTGCAACGGGTTCATTCGCATATCGAGTGGCCCCTCACGCATAAAGCTGAAGCCTCGCGAGGCATCATCCAGCTGCGGCGAAGACACACCGAGATCCATCAAAACGCCATCAACCTGCTCCCAGCCGGATTCAGATACCGCTCGGCCGAGCTCAGCAAACGAGCCATGGAAGTACCCAAAGCGGGAGTCATGTGCCGCAAGCTCTTCGGCCGCACTGATAGCCTCAGGGTCTTTGTCGATACCCAGCAACTGGCCAGATGCGCCCAGGCGCCCAAGAATAAGCTGGCTGTGACCACCGCGGCCGAACGTTGCGTCTACATATTTGCCATCGGGGTCACTGACCATATAGTCGACCGCCGAATCCAGGAGTACTGAGCGATGAGAGAATTCCGCTCCGGCCTCCGGCTTGCGATCAGAGGTCATAGGGAAAGCGCCTCCATCTCAGGCGGCATATCTTCATCACAGGAAGATTCATCAAGCCATGTAAACCAGCGCTCTTCACTCCACAACTCCAGTTTGTTGCCCTGCCCGATGAGCATCAGTTTTTTCTCAAGGTGGGCGTAACTGCGCAGCGTAGGCGGCACCAGAATGCGCCCGGCAGAATCCATTTCCATAGGCGCAGCGTTACCAAGCAGCAAACGCTGCAGGCGTCGCGCGGCCTTGTTCATGTTGGGAAGCGCTTCAATTTTAGGGCGAAGCATTTCCCACTCAGGCTCCGGGTAAACCAAAAGACACCGCTCTTCATCGGCGTTTGCTGTCAATACAATGCGGCCACCACAGGCTTGCGCGAGACCTTCGCGCACCTTGGTGGGGATCGCCAAGCGACCCTTCGCATCCATATTGATGGCATGACTGCCGAGAAAATTACTCATTTAGCCTGTCTCTGGAGACCTGAAAACCACAAATAACCACTAGAAACCACTTTTTACCACTTGTGCACACTATAGAAACACGCAATTCACAATGCAAGCGCCGCAAACAGCGGCCCTCTTGGGAAAGTTCCTTTTATGACAACAAGTTACAGCCAGAGACGTGAGAAAAAGGTGACATTACGAAAAAGAAAAGAAGGAAAATCAAACACCTGCAAAAATGTCTGAAGGAGACAAGTGAGGTTTAAGATTTTTTGGCTATAAGGGGCGTGCTGTGAGAAGAAACACGCCCCATAAAGAGAGGAAAAAAGCGAGCTCGCCGATAAGCCGGGTTCTGTCGTGGACAGTCATTCATCTAGGGCCTGCGTCACCACAGGCCTCAAGCAACCTACCCGAGTCCAGCGCGGGCCACGCCATAGGACTCCTATTTGGTCTTGCTCCAGGTGGGGTTTACCATCGCCGTGAACTGTTGCCAGTCACGCGGTGCGCTCTTACCGCACCGTTTCACCCTTACCGGTGTTCGCGAACGAGTCACGAGCACTTAGGCGGTCTACTTTCTGTTGCACTTTCCGTCGGCTCACGCCGCCCAGGAGTTACCTGGCACCTTGCCCTGCGGAGCCCGGACTTTCCTCCCCCGGTAAAACCGGCGGCGACTGTCTGGCGAGCTCGGGCGAGACAATACTCCTGCGCCACGCACCATGCAAGAGAAAGCACAGACTCAGGACTTAACTGTCCTTGAGATCAAGAGCACGCTGATACAGCTCGTTTTTACCAAGCCCCGTTAGCTCAGAGGCCATTTTTGCCGCTTTCTTCAGTGGCAGTTCCGCCATCAGAAGGCTCAACAACTGATCTACGTCTAATGCGCCCGCCGTTAAGCCACTTTCAGATTTTTCAGCGCCGCGGACCACAACAACAAACTCACCACGACTGCCATGGGGATCTTCTGTAAGTGCGGTATGCACATCCGCCGCCCCACCGGAGTAAAAGGTTTCAAAGGTTTTGGTGATTTCCCGGCCGAGCACAATCTCTCGCTGCGCCCCCATGACATCCGCAATATCCGCTACGGTGTTCAATATCCGATGGGGCGACTCATAGAACACCAGGGTCGCAACCTCCTTACGAAGCTCATCCAAAGCTGTACGCCTGCCGGTACGCTTTGCTGGCAAAAAACCAACGAATAAAAATCGATCTGTTGGCAGCCCCGCCGCGCTTAGTGCTGCAACCAGCGCACACGGCCCAGGGATGGGGCTCACGCGTATGCCTTCAGCCCTCACATCCCGAACCAACACATAGCCCGGGTCGGAGATCAGTGGCGTGCCAGCATCTGAAATCAACGCTACATCCGCACCCGCCAATAACCGATCCACTATGCTTTGAACTCTGCCGCGCTCATTGTGATCATGCAATGCAATCAACGGCTTACTGATGCCCATATGCTGAAGTAGTCGCCCGCTATGGCGAGTATCTTCTGCTGCAATAACCGCCACGCTTGAGAGAATTTTGCCGGCGCGGGGGGAAAGATCCTCAAGATTGCCAATGGGAGTTGCTACTATATAGAGCGTTCCCGGGCCATCACCTGGCTTTATTACCTGCATGACTGACTGATCCGATTCAGATTTCAAAATGTATGCCTCAAGTGCAGAGACGGCGCCAGCATGACACCTGCGTCATGTGAATTGGCCCGGGAGCTGTTAAACTTGCCACCATCAGATCGGCGCCACAAGCCCAAAACTCCGGAATCTATAGAGCTTGCCATGACCAAAAACCGTATTAACCCTCGTGCCCTGGCCGGCATATTGATATTAACCTTGCTTTTTGCCGGCTGCGCCAGTGTCGACCTGAATTCGCAGGTTGCCCAATCTCCTACTCAAGCTCTTGAGCTTGCTGCAAAGGAGAGCAACACTGAAATAGCTCAGCGATACTTATTGGAAGTTGCCGACCGGTTTCAGGAACGCGGCGACCACCGGGCGGCCCGCACATTACTTCAGAGCACTCAGCTTGCGCAACCTGCTCCGTCGTTGCAGTCACAGAAGCAACTACTCTCCATGGCCAGCGCGGTGGCTCTCGAAGACCGTGAATGGGCTAACAGCATTGTAACCAAGCTCTCTCCAGACAACTTTCGAAGCTACAGTTCAGACCTGGTTAACCGGGCAGCCAGCCTTCAGGCCGAAACCTATGCATTAATAGGCGACCGTTTATCCGCCGCCATGACACTCATGCTTCTGTCCCAGACGGATGGCAAGATTAATCCGCAAGAAATCCACAACCAGATCTGGGAGCTTCTAAAAGCTGTTCCGGATCAGAAGCTCGCTTCCGCAGGAGAGGACACTATTGGTTTCGAAACCGAGGGCTGGCTGGAACTCGCAGCCAATATCCGGGCGCCGGAACTGAGCATTGATGATCAAGGCCGCATCATACGACGCTGGCAAAATAACTGGCCCGGCCACCCAGCCGCCCAGATACTGCCTTCTGAACTCCAATTAATTGCAAACTTGGCCGAAAACCGACCTGAAAAAATTGCCTTGGCCCTGCCTCTCAAAGGGCCTCTTGCCAGCGCAGGCAAGGCTATTCGAGACGGATTTCTGGCTGCCTACTACCAGGACGAATCAGCCGACCGCAGCAAAACCGACATTCGTGTTGTGGACACGTCTGATACGCCATTTGGCGAGCTGTATAAAGAGCTGGCCGCTCAAGACATTGACCTGATCATAGGTCCTCTTGAGAAGGAGGCACTGGCAAGCCTTACCAGCATGAAAACCCTGCCAGTCCCTGCCTTAGGGCTCAACTACCTGCCTGATGGCCAAAAGGCCCCGATCGGCTTGTATCAGTTTGGCCTCTCAGCAGAAGACGAAGCCCGACAGATTGCCGACCAGCTCTCAACGCAGAGCATCAACCAGGTACTCGTACTGATCCCTCACGGTGAGTGGGGAGACCGTGTTGAGGCAGCCCTGCTGAAGCGCATGCAGCAAAACGGTGCGGTAGCGTTGGATATCGAACGATTCTTTCGCGAAGATAACCTGCGAGAAGTTACTGCAGACTTGCTGGGCATTACCGTGTCCCGGGATCGAGCTATACAGGTAGAGCGCACCATTGGCCTGAATGTCGAATTCGAACCGCGGCGGCGCCAGGATGCTGAAGCCATTGTCATGGTGGCTGAGCCTGCAGTGGCTCGTCAGCTCAAGCCGCTGTTTGCGTATTACTTTGGGGGCGACCTTCCCGTCTACTCACCGTCGATCATTTACGAAGGCACCCCGGATGCTGGCCGGGATCGCGACCTGAATCAGGTCATGTTCACCGATATCCCATGGGTACTTAACGAGAACAACCCATTGCGTGATGAAGCCAGTAACGTTTTGCCTGGCACTCGCGGTCAACTGGGAAGACTGTTTGCCATGGGAACCGACGCATGGAAGCTGAGTAAGCGCCTCCCCCTGCTTCGCCAAGTTCAGACCGCAACAGTTGACGGCCAGACCGGACAACTAACCATGACCCGGGAAGGCAGTGTCCATCGGAATCAGCTTTGGGCACAGTTCCAAAACGGAACGCCCAACCTGCTGCCTCAGCCAGTAACCCCTAACGGCGAAGAGAACGAGCGCTCGCAGGCACTGACTAACTGACACTACAGTGCAACAAAGGAACAAGAGAGCCATGGAAGGCCGCAAAGCTATCGGGACATATTTTGAAGGCGTCGCAGCGCGGTACCTCGCTACTCACGGTGTGCAGATATGTGAGCGCAACGTTTATAACCGTGGCGGTGAAATTGATCTGATAGGTCGAGACAAGGATACTCTCGTCTTCTTTGAGGTGCGCTATCGAGGTAGCGGCAGTCTTGTCGATCCGGCAAGCTCCATTTCTTACCCAAAACGACAGCGGTTATTAAAGGCTGCTTCGTTTTATCTGCATCGACACCACCTCTGGGACACCGTTAGTCGTATAGACGTAGTGGCGATAAGCCCGGGAACCGTCAAAAAGTACCGGGTACAATGGATAAAAAACGCAATCCAGGCGGATGTATAAACTCTGATGAACGACATGGGCAACCTGATCAACCAGTTATTTGCGAGCCATATGGAGCATACCGCTCAGGCAGCCAGCACTGTGGGCCCTGCCATAGAGCAAGCCGCAGACGCCTTTGTAAACGCCCTGCTGAATGACGGAAAAATTGTCACCTGCGCTAACGGCAACGCCAACGTAATCGCTCAGTATTTCTGTACGGCTCTCCTGAACCGTTTTGAGCAGGATCGGCCAGCGCTACCTGCGATAAACTTGGGAGCCGATGCAACAACCTATTCTGCCATTTGCCGGGACAACCGTTTCAACGACACTTTTTCGCGCCAAGTCAAAGCCATAGGAAAACCCGGTGACCTGTTATTCGTGATTGTTGACGATGGCCATAAAGCGAATCTCATTCAGGCTATTCAGGCCGCACACGACCGTGAAATGAGCGTGGTGGTGCTGAGCGCTAAAGAAAAGTCTGACATTACCTCCCTCATGCACTCCGAAGATCACGAGATCGCCCTAAACGATCTCTCACCTACAGAGGCCACACCGCTGCTTTTGCTTATAATTAACGCCTTGTGCTCGCTGATAGACGGCAAGCTTTTTGGGGGTTAAAAAAAAGCCGGCAGGAGCCGGCTTTTTAAAATCAGTTCACGAACTAAACGCTACTTAACAACCTTAAGAGTAGGCCGCCCGGTTGGTCGCTCATCCTGACCGCCAGACTGCTTGGAACCCCCACTATCATTAGTACCGTCAGGATCAGGAGAGCCTGGCTCGCTGCCAAACACCATACCTTCACCGTTTTCCTTGGCGTATATGGCCAAAACAGCCTGGAGAGGAATAAATACCTGCATCGGTACTCCGCCGAAGCGGGCGCTAAACTCCAGCGCGCTATTCCCAACAACCAAACCACGTACCGCCCCAGGACAAACATTCAGAACGATTTGCCCGTTCGCGACGTGCTCGGTGGGCACCTGAACACCCTGAATTCCCGCATCCACAACGATATAAGGCGTGCAGTCGTTATCCAGTATCCACTCATTAAAAGCACGAACCAGATACGGACGGCTGGATGTCATGGTGATCTTATTATCAGGCACTGCTAGTCTCCTGTTCCTTAAAGCGGAACCCTGCCAAATCAGCTACGAATGTCTTCTTCAAGGTCGGAAAGGCTTGCCTTAAACCCTTCGCGCTCAAAAATGCTCTCCATATACTTATGCAATGGCTTGGCTTGCTTGTCATTGAGCTCTATGCCCAGTGACGGCAACCGCCAGAGGATGGGAGCGATACAGCAATCTACAATGGTAAATTCCTCAGAGAGGAAAAACGGCATCTCACCAAACAGCGGTGCAGTTGCGAGCAGGCTCTCGCGCAACTCTTTGCGAGCCACTTCTGATGCTTTGGCGTTTGGCTGGTTCAGAATCTGATCTACCAGGCCACACCAATCCTTCTGGATCCGGTGAATCATCAACCGGCTGTTCGCACGAGCTACCGGATAAACCGGCAACAACGGTGGATGCGGAAAACGCTCATCAAGATATTCCATCATGATGTTAGGCTCATACAAAACCAGGTCACGATCTACCAATGTCGGCAGGGCGTTATACGGATTCAGATCAGCCAGCTCTGCCGGTGGACTATCCGGATCAACATCAACGATATCAACGGTGACGCCCTTCTCTGCCAACACAATGCGCACTCTATGGCTATAGTGGCTGGTCGGATCTGAGAAAAATGTCATCGATGACCGCTTGGTAACAACGCCCATAGAACTACCTCACGAGTAAACAAACCGAAATGGCCCCGAAAAACGCAAAAATTCCAGCGGGCCGATTAACGCCCACTGGAACTCAGGGAACGGGATTATACCCTATTTCTCAGTGTACGTCCTTCCAGTACTCACGATTGAGCAAGTAGGCGAAGACAAAGAAAATAGCCACGAAGATCAGGACAAAGACCCCCAAGCGCTCACGCTCGACCTTGATCGGATCTGCCATGTAGGACATGAAGTTGGTCAAGTCATACATGGCACTATCAAATTCGGCGCCAGACATGCTGCCCTCTATTGCATATTCCGGGCAGGCATTTGCGTTATTGATGTTACCGCTCAACGGCTCAACGCTGGCTTTTTTGCCAATGTTGGGCTCGACCGCACACAAGCCCTGAAGGTCGACCAGTACGTGGGGCATGCCCACCTTGTCGAACACCACATTATTTACACCCAACGGGCGCGACTCGTCCTTATAAAAGCCACGCAGGTAGGAATAAACCCAGGACTCACCGCGCAAGCGGCTTTCCAGCGTAAGATCCGGTGGCGGAGCACCAAACCAATCCGCTGCCATGTCCTTGCTCATGGAATTCTTCATCAGCTCGCCAACTTGGGCGCCAGTGAAAATAAGATTCTCTTCGAACAACTTAACAGGAATCTCAAGGTCATCAGCAACCCGCTTGTAGCGAGCATACTCCATGGAGTGACACCCCATGCAGTAGTTTGTGAACGTCGCCGCACCGCGCTGAAGGGATGCTTTATCGGTGTGATCCGTCTTGATGTGATCAAGTGAAACACCAGCAGCCGCTGCCAACCCGAGAACCGGCAGGAATGCGATGAAAAGACCAAAAATCAGCTTTCTCATTATCCTGTCACCCTCTCTGGTACTGGCTTGGTTTTCTCCATGCGCGTATAGAACGGCATCAGAATGAAGTAGAGGAAGTACACGCCTGTCAGAATCTGGGCCACAACGATACGACCTTCGGTTGTAGGCACAAGGCCAAGATAACCCAGAATAACGAAGCTTATTGCGAACAGCGTCAGTGCAACCTTGCTCAACCACCCCTTGTAGCGGATGGACCGCACCGGGCTTCTGTCCAACCAGGGCAGGACAAACAGAATCGCAATAGCACCGCCCATGACAACCACACCCCAGAACTTCGCCGGCAGACCGAAAATATCAACCGTGACCGCTCGCAACATGGCATAGAAGGGCGTGAAGTACCAGACAGGCGCAATATGCGCAGGCGTCTTCAGCGAATTCGCAGGCTCAAAGTTCGGCTTCTCAATGAAAAGCCCACCCATCTCCGGGAAGAAGAACACCACAATAAAGAAGATAAAGAAGAATACTGCCACGCCCACGAGGTCGTGCACGGAATAGTATGGGTGAAACGGGATACCGTCTTTGGGGATACCGTTCTCATCCTTGTTCTTCTTGATCTCGATGCCATCCGGGTTATTGGAACCCACTTCGTGCAACGCAAGAATGTGGAGAACAACCAGACCAAGCAGCACAATCGGAAGGGCAACTACGTGCAACGCGAAGAAGCGATTCAGGGTAATACCGGAGATCAGATAATCACCACGAATCCACAGAGACAGGTCTTCCCCGATAACCGGGATGGCACCAAAGAGGTTTACGATTACCTGCGCACCCCAGTAGGACATCTGACCCCAAGGCAGCAGGTAGCCCATGAAAGCTTCTGCCATCAGCACCAGATAAATCAGCATGCCAAACAGCCAGATCAGCTCTCGCGGCTTCTGGTAGGAACCGTACATAAGACCACGGAACATGTGGAGATAAACCACAATGAAGAAAGCCGAAGCACCCGTGGAGTGCAGGTAGCGCAAGAGCCAGCCCCACTGTACATCACGCATGATGTACTCAACGGAAGCAAACGCCCCCTCACCGGTCGGGTTGTAGCTCATGGTAAGCCAGATACCGGTTACCAACTGGTTGACCAGCACAAGCATCGCCAGAGAGCCAAAAAAATACCAGAAGTTGAAGTTTTTCGGCGCGTAATATTTTGCCAGGTGCTTATTCCAGGCATCAACAACTGGTAGACGCTCGTCTACCCAATTAAGAAGCTTCTGCATTACGCTGCCTCCGGATCAAGACCAATCGTGAGAGTCGCGTCGTCGTCATAGCGATAAGGCGGCACTTCCAGGTTCAAAGGCGCGGGTTGGGCAAAGTAAACCCGTCCAGCCAAGTCGTAACGAGAGCCGTGACAAGCACAGAAAAACCCTCCCAGCCACTCGTCACCCAAATCTGCGGGAGTAACCTCGGGGCGATAGGTCGGAACGCAACCCAGATGGGTACACAAACCGACCATCACGGCAAACTCCGGCTTGACGGAGCGGTACAAATCAGCAGCGTATTCCGGCTGCTGCGGCTCCTCCGACTGAGGATCTCTTACCTTATCGTTGAGCTTTTCAATATTGTCCAGCATCTCCTGTGTGCGACGGACAACCCACACCGGCTTACCTCGCCATTCAACGGTGATCTGCTGACCCGGTTCAATCTTACTGATATTGACGGTTACCGGCGCACCAGCCGCTTCCGCTTTGGCACTGGGATTCCAGGATGCCACGAAAGGAACTGCCGCACCGACGACGCCGACTCCACCGACCGCAGCCGTAGCGCCGATCAGAAATCGGCGTCGACCTTGGCTCACGTCGCCATTATTCATTATGGTTTTCTCCCATCAGGCGATGTCACAGCCCGCCAGAAAGCCGGCAGTGCGCATCAAAAAGAACTTCTCGACCCAAAATTATAAGCGAACAAATAGTAATGAAATTACCATGTCCTTACAAGTCGGAAAGCCGCCGCTAGAGCCTGCTCTGTGCCCCAGATCAATTTGAATACCATTGACCCTGAAACAAAAAAACCCGACCAAATAGCCGGGTTTTTCGAGATCTGCTCCAGCGAAACTTAACGCTTGGAGAACTGAGGACGCTTACGCGCCTTACGCAGACCAACTTTCTTACGCTCGACTGCACGAGCATCACGGGTTACGTAACCCGCTTGACGCATAGCCGGACGCAGAGTTTCATCGTAATCCATCAGCGCGCGAGTCAGGCCGTGGCGAATAGCGCCTGCCTGACCACTGCTGCCACCACCCTTAACGGTGATGTTGATATCAAAACGATCCGCAGACTCAGCAACAACCAGAGGCTGCCGCACGATCATACGAAGAGTCTCACGACCGAAGAACTCTTCGATTGAGCGACCGTTGATTGCAATATTACCGCTTCCCGGCTTGATAAACACCCGAGCCGTGGACGTCTTGCGGCGACCAGTACCGTAATTTTGTGCTACAGACATATCCGCCTTCCGTTAAATATCGAGTTCTTTGGGCTGCTGGGCTGTATGAGGATGCTCAGTGCCAGCATAGATTTTCAGCTTCCTGAACATGGCGCGACCAAGCGGGCCTTTCGGAAGCATGCCTTTGACAGACTTCTGAATAACTTGCTCAGGCGCCTTATCAACCAACTTCTCAAAGCTGATGGATTTGATCCCACCCGGAAAGCCGGTATGGCTGTAGTACATCTTGTCAGATGCTTTGTTGCCGGTAACCCGCACCTGGCCCGCATTGATAACAACAATGTAATCGCCAGTGTCTACGTGAGGGGTGTACTCAGGCTTATGCTTGCCCCGCAGACGACGGGCGATTTCTGTTGACAGACGACCCAGCGTCTTGCCGGCTGCGTCTACAACGTACCAGTCACGTTTTACGGCTTCTGGTTTCGCACTCAGAGTCTTCATTGATTCCGCCTTGAACGCTATAAAAAGAAACGTTAAAAACCGCCACCGGAAAGTGTAGTACACCCGGAGGAGATTCTGTACCTGTATATTGATCGGCAGTGACACTATTCGGGGCTGAGATAGTGGCATCGCCTTGAAAAGCCAGGGCGCGAAGTATACTCGAACGATTATTGAAAACCAACCCCACCTTGCATTGTTTTATTGCCCAGCTATCACCATAAAGATTGGCCATATAACCGTCGCGTATTGGAAAATACAACAGAAGCCAGATAATCCAGAGGCTCTCCCCGTATTTCTGAGAGGCACTCAAGAATTCTGCGAAGGTAAACCGGGGAATTAGCTCCCGCCTCAATACCTTCTGGTGCCATGTCTGGCGCATCGGTTTCGAGCACGAGGGATTCCAACGGCAAGCGCGCAACGGTATCCCGGGTTTTACGCGCGCGGGCGTGGGTAATAACACCGCCCACACCAATAAAGCATCCCTGATCAACCAGCTTCGTGGCTTGTTGGTAGCTACCAGAAAACCCGTGCACCAGAGCACTGCCCGCCCACCCTTTGCGCCTCAACACGGCATGAATCTCGTCGTGGGCCTTCACCGAATGAATAATCAGAGGGAATTTGAGCCTCGATGCCATGTCAATCTGGGCTTCAAACCAAGGGTACTGGGCCTTCATATCGCCATGCAAACGATCCAACCCACACTCACCTACAGCAACACAACGCTCGGGCCGTGTACCAAGAATCTGCTCCAGGCTCTCCAAATCTCCTGTGGAATGCGCTCCGACAAACCACGGATGAATACCGAGACAATAATACAAACCAGAATGCGCCAATGCCGTATCCCGTACCCGCTCCCAATCCGGGCGGCGCACTCCCGGAATGACCAGTCCAACAATACCGTTACTCGAAGCGGCATCAAGCTCACTGAGCCTGCGCCCATCAAACCTCGGGAAGTCAAAGTGGCAGTGGGCATCAACCAGCTTCAAATCCGCCTCTACTGCCACAGCATCAGTGCTCCCGGGTTTTATGGAACTCGACATCTGGATAGCGCTCTTGAGCCAGATTAAGATTTACCATGGTCGGCGCGATATATGCCAGACGATCCCCGCCGTCAAGCGCCAGATTGTCGTTATTTTTGCGTTCAAACTCGTCCAGTTTTCGATCATCGGCACAGGTTACCCAGCGCGCTGTTGCAACGTTGATCGGCTCATAAACAGCCTCAACTTTGTACTCGGTCTTAAGGCGGCTGACCACCACATCAAACTGCAGAACACCAACCGCGCCCACAATTAAATCGTTATTGCGCAGAGGTCGGAAGACCTGCACAGCCCCCTCTTCCGAAAGCTGAATCAGTCCCTTCTGGAGCTGCTTCGCCTTAAGAGGGTCTTTCAGACGAATACGGCGGAACAGCTCTGGTGCAAAGTTGGGTATGCCGGTGAATTTCATATCTTCACCTGCGGTGAACGTGTCACCCAGCTGTATCGTTCCATGGTTGTGCAAGCCGATGATGTCACCGGCGTAGGCTTCCTCTGCGTGCGCACGATCACCCGCCATAAATGTGAGCGCATCAGAAAAACGTACGTCCTTCCCGATCCTCACATGGCGGGCCTTCATGCCTTGCTTATATTTACCAGACACAAGACGCATAAATGCTACTCTGTCCCGGTGCTGAGGATCCATATTCGCCTGAATTTTGAACACAAAGCCCGAGAACGCCTCGTCATCAGGCTGTACCAGCCTTTGGTCGGTTTCACGGGGCTGAGGCTTAGGCGCCCAATTAACCAATCCATCCAGCATATGGTCAACGCCAAAGTTGCCTAGGGCCGTGCCAAAAAACACGGGGGTAAGCTCACCCGCCAAAAATGCCTCGTGATCAAATTCGTGAGAAGCACCCTTAACCAGCTCTACTTCACCTCGCAGATCACTGGCGTACTCACCAAGAACGGTATCAAGCTCCGGATTATCCAACCCGCTAATGACTCGAACATCCTGAATCGTATGGCCATGGCCACCTTGATAAAGAATTACCTCATCCCGCAACAAGTGATAGACACCTTTAAAGCTTTTCCCCATCCCGATTGGCCAGGTAATAGGCGCACAGGCGATTTTCAATACATCTTCCACCTCGTCCATAAGCTCAACTGGATCACGGGTATCGCGATCGAGCTTGTTCATGAACGTGAGGATAGGCGTATCCCTGAGGCGGGTAACCTCCATCAGCTTAATGGTACGATCTTCTACGCCCTTGGCACTGTCGATTACCATCAAGCACGAGTCTACGGCCGTCAATGTGCGGTATGTGTCCTCCGAGAAGTCCTCGTGGCCCGGTGTATCCAGCAGGTTCACTAACGTGCCGCCGTAAGGAAACTGCATCACAGACGTGGTTACCGATATACCCCGCTCTTTCTCCATATCCATCCAGTCAGATTTGGCATGCTGGCCGGATTTCTTGCCCTTAACCGTCCCAGCTTTCTGCAAAGCATGCCCGAACAGGAGAACCTTTTCGGTGATCGTGGTTTTACCCGCGTCTGGGTGAGAGATGATTGCAAAGGTGCGGCGCTTAGCCACTTCCTGGGAAAGGTGAGACATAGTCGAAAAGCAACCTGCGTCAGATGTTCGGGAAAGGCAGCCATTATAAGGGCTAAGAGGTCATTACGCGAACAGAAGCGACACGCTTCAGGGGTTTAAGAGTAGAGACATTACTCTGGCGTCTTCGCGCCCCGAAGGAGCTGGGTAGTATCGGGGGCGACGGCCGATTTCCTCAAACCCTTCTTTACGATAGAGCTTGCTGGCAACGCTATTGCTCAGCCGAACCTCCAAAACTACCTGATTCATGTTCTCGCCAGTGGCTTCGGCAATAAGGTGTCGCAACAAGTGCCCCCCAATTCCCCGACCGCGCGCGTTCGGGTGGGCGCAAAGGTTCAGAAGTTGCACCTCATCAAGCATATAAACCACTATTGAAAACCCGACCAGCGAATCCCCCAGACAAGCGCCCCACAGGCGATAGCTCGGTTTGAAGCAATCCAGAAACAAGCCTTCAGTCCAAGGGTGAGAATGGCACTGGCGTTCAATATCAAGTATCTCGGGCAAATCCTCCCGCACCAAGGGCCGCATGGTCAGCTCAGGGTCTTGGGAGGGGTCATATAAACTCCCTAACTTAGGCATCACGCTGTGACCAAAGGTTTGAGCAGTTGCCACAAAGAGCGTTTCAAGCCCGGGTTACTGGCCAGCTCCGCCAGGGAGTGCTCATATTCAACATCGGGAGCCCGCTTTAGCGCCTCTACCAGCCAGCCACTACCTGTTGCTGCGCCTTCCAACGCGCCCAGAACAATCACTTTCTTAGCACCAACATCGTTAAAAACCTGCGCCATAACGGATTGTAGATCAGCCAAAGAGCTCCCCGGAACAAGGCGGTTATTGAACACCGGCCACTGAACCCACTCCGAACCCCTTAGTGGTTTTTCGCCCAGACTCTTCAATATATTTGCAGCGAGAGTTTCCTGCAGCCGAAGGCTGGCCTCTTTAGATATATGCGCAACAAGGATGTGATGGTCGCCAGAAAATACACACATACTCAAGCTTAACGCCTGGACGGTGCCATCCTGCGATTCCTGCGCTGTCGTCACGGTGCTTTCAGGCACTTCGGGGAACTGCCCTTCAACCACAGGAGGTTGTCGCTCTTGTACCTCGCCGCTTGGCGTCGGCTCTTTTTTATTCTCCATTAAGGCCTGGAGACTGGCAATTCGTTTGATACCTCGCTGACTTGCGTCGGAGGAGGGCGCTGCTGTTTGAGCCTTAGCAGGCAGCCCGGCCACTGGAACTTCTCCAAGCGCAGGCCGGTGCTCCGACTGGTCTGGCTCCGGAAACTGGAACTTAGGGCTAGGCGCAGCACCCGGCAAGGGCTCACGGGCGTACCATAAGCGGATGCCCGCGACACCGAGATAGAACTGCCTCTGTGCTTCAGTTTGAATCATTCAAACATCCGCAACCTGTGGGTGTTGACGGATACCACCACGGCTGATCAGGTTAAGGGCTTCAATGTAGGCCTTAGCAGAGGCAATTATAATATCTGTATCTGCGCCTACGCCATTTACAATACGCCCTCCTCGCTCCAGCCGAACCGTCACCTCACCCTGAGAATCAGTGCCGCTGGTAATGTTGTTCACTGAGTAAAGCTGCAAGTTACAGCCAGAATCAACCATCGATTCAATGGCTTTGAACGTCGCATCTACCGGGCCGCTGCCCTCTGCCTCTACCTTATGTTCTTTTCCGTCCATCGTTAACGTCAGAACTGCCCTCGGTGTTACGCCGGTTTCCGAGCAGACCTGAAGACAAACCAGACCGTAACGACCCTCTTCGTCCTTCTGCCGGGTGTCACTGGCAATAGCCTGCAGGTCTTCGTCAAAAATCTCATGCTTCAGATCAGCCAATGCCTTGAACCGGGTAAAGGCTTCGTTGAGCTCGGTTTCCGTTTCAAACTGAATACCCAGCTCCAGCAGTCTGGTACGGAAGGCATTACGGCCAGAGTGCTTGCCCAGAACTATGCTGTTTGTGTGCCAGCCAACGTCTTCCGCACGCATAATCTCATAGGTTTCGCGATGCTTAAGTACGCCATCCTGGTGGATCCCGGACTCATGGGCAAAGGCGTTTGCCCCCACAATGGCCTTGTTCGGCTGCACCGGGAAACCGGTAATTGTCGAGACCAGCCGCGAGGCTGGAACTATTTGTTGGCTATCTATTCGAGTATCAATATCGAACAGATCCTGACGCGTACGAACGGCCATCACGATCTCTTCCAAGGACGCATTGCCGGCGCGTTCACCCAGGCCATTAATTGTGCACTCTACCTGCCGAGCACCACGGGTTACGGCGGCCAGTGAGTTTGCCACGGCAAGCCCCAGGTCGTTATGACAATGCACGGAGAAAATGGCTTTGTCTGCATTGGGGATGCGGTTTAGCAACTGGTGAATGGTCTCAGCAAACTGCTCCGGAATCGCATAGCCAACTGTATCCGGAATATTGATTGTATTGGCACCCGCATCAATTGCAGCCTCGATGATCCGACAAAGAAAATCCAATTCCGAGCGGCCGGCGTCCTCGCAGGAAAACTCAACATCATCCACATGGCTTCGAGCGCGTTTTACCGACCGTACCGCCTGCTCAATCACTTCATCCGGCTGCATTAGCAGCTTGTGCTTCATATGGATGGGGGAGGTAGCAATGAACGTATGAATACGCCCTCGCTCGGCCGGGCGAATAGCTTCTGCTGCACGGTCAATATCTTTATCCAAAGCTCGCGCAAGACTGCAGATCGTTGATTCTCTGATCGTTTCAGCAATCGATTTAATCGCCTCAAAGTCGCCCTGGCTTGCAATCGCGAAGCCGGCTTCAATGACATCCACACGGAGCTTTTCAAGAATCTTGGCGATCCGAAGCTTCTCAGCCTTGTTCATGGTGGCACCGGGGCTTTGCTCACCATCCCGGAGAGTCGTATCAAATATGACCAGATGATCGTTGCCGGACATTGACGTGCTCCATATCGCGTTTGATTTAATGCCCGCAGTATATCACTGGGAAGTATGAGGAGCAGTGTTCCCAATACACTCCAGTTAAATTCGGGCCAAAAAAAAGCCCCGGTAGCGTAAGCTATCGGGGCTTTAGTAATTAAGAGTCTGACGATGACCTACTCTCACATGGGCAAATGCCACACTACCATCGGCGCTGGCCTGTTTCACTTCTGAGTTCGAGATGGG
>Ga0208158_1000033_pt1 | contig 103279 bp, 83 predicted proteins | sample 8_EtaG_FD_184081 | JGI IMG/M metagenome (GOLD analysis project Ga0208158, IMG submission 184081) | Marine viral communities from the Subarctic Pacific Ocean - 8_ETSP_OMZ_AT15162 metaG (SPAdes) (version 2) | ecosystem: Environmental > Aquatic > Marine > Oceanic | place: Pacific Ocean | collected...
CTCTTGTCGGTTGGTTATGTGTTGGCCAGGCACCCTGTGCTCCACGGTGGAAAACAAGGTGCCGATTGTTACACTCAACCGGCCAAGATAATTGTCGTTAACAGGTCATCCTAATTGTCGCCGAACACTCGGGAGAGCGACGTCATTTCAAGGACCTCATTGACCTTTAGAATCTTCAGAGGTGTGACGGTAGCTATTGATGCTGTGTTCATACAGCCTCCTGTACAAAGTACGCTTTGGGTTCGCGTACAATAGAATCAGAAACCTGCGGGCATTGGCATCAATAACCTATGGGAGATATCTGAAAACTCATGGAAAGAACCTCATCATCAATGCCTTACGAGCATTTGCGGGAAAAACTTCGTGAAACACTTGCCGAGCAAGAACACCGGGAAATGTGGCGTTTTTTATACTCTAGCCGCCACACTCACCTTCAATTAATCCAGCCTGACGCGCCCGAAGGGCTCGGCGTGCTCGAAAGCAACCAACTGATCGACGACACCGTGGAGCTACTACACCAATTTGATCCTCCTGAGACTTGGCAGATTGTAATTCCCTATCGTTTCTTAGCAGAAGCACTGCATCATTTTTGTTTTGCCATGGTCTATACTTTCCATAGAAGGCATTTTTCGGATGGTTTCATCGATCCTGATTTTGAAGACCTCCTACCTACCTCCTGAATCCGTGACTTCACACGGTTTAATTTAACCCCCAGACCTGCAACCGCAAGGCCTGAAGCAGTATAATCGCACCTGACATCCATTCACCCAGTCAGTGCATCGGCCCATGCGTACCTTCACCCTCCAGCAATCAAAGACCGAAGTCTACACTCCCCACGGCGGGCTGGCTCTGGTGGGCCACTGCCTGAATCGGCACACGTCGCTGCCCCAAACCGCCCGCACCGTGGTCAAGCGTCACGGTATTCCGAACATCGACCTGATCCGGAGCTATCTGGGCTTGATCACGCTCGGCAAGAGCGATTTCGAGGCCGTGGAGTCAGCGCGTACAGATCCCTTTTTTAAATCCGCCATGGGGATCAAACAATCGCCCTCCTCGGCCCGATTACGGCAGCGATTTGATGAAGATGCCCAGGCGCTCACGCCCTTATTGGAGGATGCCAGCTGTGAGTTTTTGAAGTCCGTCGAAGCCCCAGTTTCTCCCCTGAAAATGGGGCATGTGGCCTTAGACATGGACGTTTTCCCTATGGATAACAGCCAGACGAGCAAGGAAGGCGTCAGTTACACCTACAAGGGGCACGACGGCTATGCGCCCATTGCAGCTTACCTTGGTCAGGAAGGCTGGTGTCTAGGGTGTGAACTGCGCCCCGGCAGCCAACACGCCAATAACGGTTTTCTGGAGACGTTGAAGCGTGTCTTACCCCGGGCCCGGTCACTGACTGGTTCGCCCATCCTGCTGCGTCTGGACAGTGCCCACGATGCCCGCGACAACCGGGATTTTCTGAGCCAGCAAGAACAAGTGGATTTCCTGATCAAGTGGAATCCTCGTAAACAAGACCCTCTGGTCTGGGCCGACAAAGCTCAGGAGCAGCAAGTCTGGACGCTGGGCCGCTACGGCAAAATGGAAGCGGTTCTGTCGGAAGAGTTGCCGGACGAACCCGGTATTCGCCGGGTCGTCAAAGTGACGGTCCGCACCAGTGATGCGCAGGGCCAGTTATATCTGGAACCGGACGTCAGCCTGGAAGGCTGGGTGACATCGCTGCCAGTGAGTGTTGCCAGCAACCAGCAGGTTATAGACTTGTATTGCGATCATGCCACCAGTGAGCAGTTCCACAGTGAGTTCAAAACCGATCTGGATCTGGAGCGCTTGCCTTCAGGCAAATTCGCCACCAACAACTTGGTGATGGCATTTGCAACGCTGGGCTACAACGTACTGCGCTGGATGGGACTGAGGCTCACCGGCCCCGATGCACCTGTGCGCCACCCGGCCAAGCGCCGCCGCCTGAGAACCGTGATGCAGGAGCTGATGTACATGGCCTGTCGCCTGATCCATAGCAGTAGGCAACGGTTCCTGCGCTTTGGCCGCCATTGCCCGGGTTTTGCCGTTTATCGCGACCTCTATCGAGGCCTTGCGTCTCCCGGGTAGGCAACTCAGATCGATTCGTTGCTTGATCTCAACCCGGTGATCTTATTGGGTAGATCGCCCGTGCCTGAGAGTTACAGCTTGATCAATATTCGGCCAAAGCAAGACCGGTTTGCAGGTGTTGCAATCGGTAAACTGACAGTCGTGCTCTCAACATAACTGGACTGGCTTCAAAAATGAGTTAGGCGTGAGCCAACCAAGGCTCTGGGTGCTATATTCGAGCGGAGTCACTGATTCAGGTACCTGTGAAACTTTTATCGATAACCTCAGTTCTGACGAAATGGCAGTCGTATCTAAACTACACAAGCTTACTTACAAATATGGTTTCGTAATAACAGAACTTTGGGAAAGCGCGATTGATTCAATAACTTTAATTGACGCATTCATTACAAATGATACAAAACTTGAAAGAATAGAAAAATTCCCTTATTACACCTTTAATCAGAGAAGGCGTCAATCCAATGGAATTCAAATCTTAACAATAGAATACCCATTGGAATTAAACGAACCATGGGACCTAGTTATTTTCTTCAACAAGAATGAAAACTTTTCAAAAATAAAAGAAAACATTATTAAATTGTGGAAAAATACTGGAAATCAGATTGTCGGTGACCCTGAAAATTATAAAGTAGCTTTATATGTAGACAGAAAAAAATGTAACATTAGTCATCTGACCTACACGCTTAGGCTCCAAGCTGATCAACTTGACGACCACAACAAGTACACGATGATTTTTGATTCAGAAGAGGAAATTGTTTTAGATAAATATGATATAAAAAATAATATCAAAGCTAAAAACAAAATGAAGAAAAACTTGTCATCCATAATTGATCGAATCAGGTACAGTGAAAATATTATATCAAAGCGATGGAGTATAGAAAAAAGCAATGTCCGCCGGTCTATAGGACTTTACCTTTGGGACCAAATGAATGTTGCCCAAGCTTCCCCAAAAAGTAGAAAGGATCTGATAAGGGACTTAATAGAAAAAATAAAAACAGATCGACCTGAAGTCTTAGAACAATATATGAAAATTTTCAATAAATATGATTCATTAAAAAACACCACAAAATTTGGAGACTATCCACAACACATGGAAACAGTCATTAGAGAAATGGAATCAGATTATTATTTAACAGACAGCTGTGTTAAGAAATTTGATTTCCTCACACCTCATGATGTAAAGGCCTCTTCAAAGCGTTAGCATGCGCTCAACTTCAACACTTATCCCGGAAGGACTGAATCCATTTCTTTCATGCTCTCTAAGCTCTATGTGGCCCCCGAAGTTGGTTGCTGAAGCAGGTGATGCTAAATTGGTTCAATCCTTCCACCGCTGGAATTAGCAGAAAGATTCTGTGACGACCCGGATGCCATTGCCTATCTCAACAAAGAACTGGCAGGACAGAGGCGAAAATTGGTCCATGCAAAGGACTTGGAAGTGCTCATTAGCTCCCTGGAAAACGCTCCAAGGTAATCCCTCGGTTACCGGGGCGGCAGCTTTCGTCTGTCGCCCAATATTCTAAATCCCTCGGGTACGGGTTTAAATTTGTCACCTTCATCAGGCCAGCGTTTTGCTCGACTTTGGAATGCTCTGAGTGCGCCAATATCTAAGGTGGCAGCCACCACAAAGTCATTGTCCCCACCCCTCAGTCTCGCAATATCCCGCAGGAAGCTCTCTTTGGCTGGTGATCGGACTCGGCTATCGCCATATTTTCGATTGTTTACCAATATGGTGTAGGCATGAACATCCAGTGCTGCGGATTCGATCAGAGACGCGAAAGTATCCAGATCCCTATTCCAGCTGAGAACCATAAGCGCATCAACGGCACCCTGGAAACGAATCCGTGCCTTGCTGTTTTGCAATTCAGAGCAAACCATAACACCAAAGTTGACGCCGTTATGGATATAAATTGGCTTCGGTGATTTTTTGGAAGTATCCCACTCCTTGCCAAATTTTACGGAGAGGTCTTTATCCTCTCCAACGGCTGGCTCAAGCTTTGGCTGCCATATTTTGACAAAGGTCGGATAGCCGAGCCGGTTATCTGCCAAAACCAACGCTGCCTCACTTAGGATCGTGTTTCCCTCACTATGTCGATATTCCGTTCCTGCAATTAAGCTAATACCCGCAGCACTCAGTTTGGCGGCAATGCTGTTCAACCAGCGTAACGGTATTGAAAGCTCCGGGAAAAGCGCGTAATCCGGCCTCGGATTTAGCTTCAGCACATCGTTAACCAGCTTGGATATTTTTTGATAACGTTTACGGCTTAGATTCGGTTTATTGCAGGCCGTAGCCGCCCAATCGCTGTCTTCGGTTCGCAAGTTGGTTAATGCAACAACTACCTTTTCTTTGCTGTCAGTCCCAATTCTCAGATACTTCTTGCGTCGCTTTGATGTCTTGTCTTTTGTGTCTTGCTCTGCCGCCAGAAGAGTCGGCTTTATCCAAACCCCACGCAAAGCTTGGGTGTACTTAGCCCAAGTAACTGCTGGGCTATAGGTAGGAGCTTTGCCCGACGCGGACGGCAAGCCTACACATTCGGGGGCCAATTCTGAAATCTCTGCCGGAGAGAGTGGCCTGGTTGGGAAAAGATAAGGCAGGTAGCTGTCATTTTTCTTCTGCCCTTTGGTTACTTTACCTAATCTGGTTTTACGGGAAGAGTTGATAAACTGTTCGAATACCTCCACGTCGATCAGCCCGGAGCTACCGAGCAATCTCAGAATTTTCTTTTCCTTCTTAGCATCACGTTTGCCTACTAGCTCCTCCGCAGACTGGCTATTCAAAATGTGCTTATAGGCTTCTTTCGCAAGATCTGCTGAAGCAACAAGCGGTGCCTTTTTCTCAAAATCTGCAACGTCAAAACGTAGGTCTAATAGCGCCTCAAAATCAGTCAGCGCTGCCACAATTTGATTCAGAAACAGATCGGCTAAGCGCTTTTTCTTGCTTGACCGTTCACCTAAAAATAGTTTGCTAGGATCGTGGTACCGGGTGGCTGAATCGATAAATAACCATGTCAAAGTGCCCTTGATATAATCCCAAAAATCTTTCAACACTTTGGCATCACATCCATTAATGCGAACCTTTTTTCCTGTGCCAAATTCAGAGGCTAATATGTCGATGGCTCGATAGGACTTCACTGCAATCTGTTCAGCTTGGCCCCATTCATTCATGCTGATTGCAAAGCCAAGCAGTCTTGGTAAGTAGTTGAAATGAGCGAAGAGATTATCTGCCCGGAGAATATGGTTATGGGCAAATTGGTAAAATTCCTCGCGCTGCTCTTTCCATTGGCTGGGTGGCAAATCCCGAGCAAGGGTTTCTACGTGACGCAATTGCAGTGACCAACCCAAACGACGAATGGTTAGGCCGTCGGCTCTGCGTAAGGTGTCGGCATTTTCGCCTACGCTTCCGGCAGCAGAGAGTACCTTGGCTGCCGTAGAGTGCTCCAATTGATCTGGTGACGGCATCAGGCGGTGTTCACTGGAAAGCTCATATATCTCCTTTTCTATGCTATCCAGTAGGTCTAGACCTGCTCGCCCTTGTAAAACAAATAACTTTTGTTTGTCAGATTGCAGCGATATTTTAGTTTCGCCTTGGATGTCAGATCCTTGGTTAATTTCCCAAACTTTACCATTCTTGGCGTTCTGCGAAATGCAGGTTTCGCCCATGCGTGCCTGAATCATGCCCATCAAATCTGAGCTATTAGTTATCGTTCCGGTATCACGCAAAACGAGGAACATGTCATCTACGTAGCGACCGTAATGAATCGGCGACAATTTTTCTAAGACAAGCCTGTCCCACCTGTGTAGCAAGGCATTGGAAATAATACGGCTGCAGGTCAGACCAATCACCAACCCTCCGCTGATTTTGGCTTTCTTGCCACCAACGGATTGGCCAAATGTTGCAGCTCCCTCAGCCCACTTTCCGAGCAATCGTGCGAGCTGTTCGGTGAAGATCTTCTCTTCATCGGACAGCTTCAGGTCAAGCGCTTCGAGCAAAGCTTTGCCAGAAATCGTTAGCGGGTCAATAAAGTGGTAGTAGCTCTTCAGATCAAGGGAAACAGCAATAACATCCCTGTCTTTGTCCAGTTCATCCCGAATGGCGTTTAAGCCATCGCTGCGCCACTTTTGATAAGGTTGAAAATAGGGCACAAACGAGCCAACTGAACTGATGTGAAATGGCTTTTCATCGTCCTCCGTAAATAGCTGATCGTTACGGATACGTTTCAGCCTGGCGCCATAGCAGCTATCGTCGAGTTTGGCGTCAAGCTGGTGGCCAACCATGTTGATCCATAACGCTGAGATGATGTGGGTATCAACTGGAAAGTCGCCCACAATCCGGAATTCAGGCGTTATATCGTAACTCTTGAACAAACTATCAACCGCGCGCTCTGGTTTAGAGAAGTGCACATGTCCGTTATTATTGGTACCGGGCTTTCTATCAGTGGATAGTTTCTTTGGCAGTAACCGAAAGTCCCCGAGTAGCCTTTCATCGCTTTCAAAACCTGAATCGCTCTTTAGTCGGCTTAAAAGGTCGTTTAGGTTGGCCAGCAGATCTTGTTCGTATTCCGCAAATTTAATGGCAGTGGGAAAGGTGTTTTCGAAAAAGCAGTCGGCCTTGGCCTTTCGATATGCCACAAGCAGATCTTCAATTTCGATCGAACGCCAACCAGAAAATTTTGCATCATACGACATATCCGACCTTCCTTAATCTCTAATCTATTGGTTGCACTGAGTTAGCTATTCTTTTTTCTTGACCAAACGGAGTTGTGTAAAAACGTTGCTCAATACCATAAAGTAATAGTTTCAGTTCATCATCGGTAGATATTTCCAACTTCTGATTTTTTTGATCGAAATTAAGTTTTTTCTTACAGTAGTCGTCAATATAACCGAGCATGTTAATTCTATCATTGGCAGACATGGCCTGAAGAGTTGCCATTGCTAGACCAATACGCTTTCGGTTCGGTTTTGATACGTTATTCACATCATAGTCATTACTGAGTTCAATGAATGATTCATCCAAAAATTGCTTAACCTCGTCATTCGTAGCTTCTTTGTAGAGCTCATCGATCCCTTTAAAAATACTTGAGATTGTCGCCAAGTTTCGGAAGATCAGAGTGTCTGATTCCTTGAAATAGACTGCATCAGGGGTTGAATTCACCACTAGCCGGTTCTCGCTTTTTTCTAGCTGCGCAGTTTCACCAAAGACGAGTGCCTTTCTTTTGATGAACAGTCTTGGCGTGACCTTCTGAAAATAGAAATCGCCCCCCTGAACTGAGAAGAGATAGGCTATTTTGGGAAACTGATCTTTAACCAGGTCATCGAAATCTTTTGAATCGAAGTCCTTTTTTAGCAGGTCAATACAAAAGGTCTCTTGACTGAAGAGGTCGATTTTAAACCAGGAATCTTCATCCAAATTATGATCAGGGTTGTAGACCACGCATGAATTCAAATCAACACCTACAGCATCAAAAAGCATTTCATCGGAAATAAGCTTGAAGTACTGTTTCTTCCCTCTTCCTTTAACCCTGGCAAGCACTTGGTCCATCATTACCCCCGCTCTATAAATGTGTAATTATTGATTCGATATGCCACAGGAATCTGAATTTCGTCTGGTCTTTTGTACTTGTGGCGACTAATCAGAAAAACGGCCGTGCCGTTCGTTGTGGTTAAGTTGTAGAACTCATAACCAAACAGTAAGAATAGAGGGTTAAAGTACAGGGCCTGAGAAAGAAATGTAAAAATAAACAACACGCTGTATACAAACCCGAGCGTTTCCCAGTTCCCGATGCTTAATGCGACAAAAAAGTACCCCAAGTAGCTGGGCAGAAAGCTGTTGTTTGCATGTTCAATGCTCGCCACCTCACCAGAATTAAAGCCATCTTTCCCCAACTTGGAACTCAGCAGTATGCTGATTCCAGTGGAAAACACAGGAATGAGAAAATAAAGCAGGTAAGACAACGCGTTCGGGAGCATTGCTGTCCAATTGAGCCATGCCACGCTACTGAAAATCTGGCCCAACGTGCAACCCTTCTGAACGAGAAAAATAATCACCAGGAGTGAAGTGGCATTGAGTGTTAGTAGGAGCCGGAATGCAGTATTTATTATCATTTCACCGTAACCTGGCCGTTCATTAGCATGGGCAATAGCCAATCACGAAGCATAACAAGTTCTCTATTCTCAAGGCTTCGCTCAAAGATCATTTTGTTGTAATTCGTGACTACGTCATCATACTTCTTAAGCAGATCCGCTGTTGGGTATGCCAGTGCGAGAGAGTGAAGATCGTTTTTCGTGATGGAGCCAAATGTTGTCCCTTCAGAATTCCGGCGGTCAAAAATCTGTTTAAAATACTTCATCACGTAGAACAAGAATCCATCCGAACCAGTTTTACTGTTTAGTGCAGCTAAACCTCGGCCAATACAGCAATCGGTGTTGGCAATATTCATATCACCAACAGGTGCGCGAACGCTCAAAAGAATATCACCTTTCTTTGCCATGCGACCTGGGGCCGTCGTGTATTGACGCGTGGTGGGGAACAACCAGCCAAAATCTGTAGAACCTTGATAAAAAATGGTTCCAACACTTTCTTCGTTAAAGGAGCTCCCCTCTGGAGATTGACCCATAGTAATGTTGGCGATCTGGCACAGCGTCTGGTCACACCATCCTTCCGGTATTTCCCGCTTTAGGGTCGGGTTGTAGACCATTATTCCGCCGGAGGTTTTGTAGGGTTTGCCGTTGGCGTCGGGGAAGTCGAACTGTACAAACCAGTAGTCGTACAGGGTTTTGGCCATAGCTTCCAGCTGGGAGTTGATACGGTTGTTAATTTCTATTTTTTTGTCAAGCGCTCTTAAAACGCTTGATATCCTAACCTGCACATTTACTCTCGGAACTTTAACTTTTACGGGGTATAAGTAATTTCTATTAAGTGATGGTTGGGCGCTACCAGAGTTAAGTCTATTGAAGTCCAAATTGTTCAGCAGATAGTAAGTAAAATATTTGTCGTTTCCCTTAAAGTCAGTAACGTACATAGATGTATTATGTGGCCAGAAGTCCGGTTCGGACAGATATACTTGGCCGAAAGAGCTACCGCTTCTGCCAATGACGACGCCAGGACCGCTTGCTTTTGAAGTGCCATGGGTGCCATTTTGACCTCCAGCTCCCATGACTGGAACATCGCCATCAGTTCTTTGATCTGCTGTGAGGTCGTAGCCCCGCTGGAGTGCAATGCATTGCCCTAGAGTTTTTGTCTCCCAGTCACTCATATTTCAACCCCGCCAACTGCCTTTTGATCTCAGTTTCCAGTTCATGCGATTGGCCAAACAAGTTATACAAGTTGCTGGTAAAGCCCTGCATCTTTTCTGCAAACTGCTCTGGGGTAATATCCACATACTCGATCTTGACATCGAAATACTGGCCCGCGCTCAATGAGTAATTCTTGGCCTCGATCTCGTCATAGCTGACGGCAACGGAAAAATCGTCTATGACCTGTTTGGCATTAAAGGTATCGATGATGCGCTGTTCTTCTTCTGTACTAAGCACGGTTTTCTGATTCTTGCCGTCTTTGATTTTCTCGCCCAAGTTAGAGGCGTCGATGAGTACCACCTTGTCTTTGTTGTTGCCATCCAAGAACAAAATGGAGACGTTGGTGCCGGTAGTGGCGAAAATGTTGGATGGCATAGAGACCACCCCTGCCAGCATTTTTTGATCGACAAGATACTTTCTAATTCTTGGATCGATACCTGTGCCTGCGGTAATAAATCCAGTGGGGACAACCACAGCGGCTTTGCCGCCGAGTTTCAGTGAGTGGATGATGTGCTGCAAGAACAGCAGGTATATTGCCATCCCTTCTTTCTTCTTATTTGGGATCTTAGGCACACCCGCAAAGAACCGATCTTTATTTTCTTTACTGTCCAGCTCATCACGGAAGTCGCTGAAATCCATCTTGAATGGCGGGTTGGAGACGATGTAGTCAAACTTCTTCATCTCTTTGCCGTCACGGTGATAGGGGTGCAACACCGTATTGCCCTGAATCACATTCGGAATGGAATGCACCAGGTTATTCAGTATCAGGTTAAGCCGCAGCAGGTTGGAAGATTTTTGCGAGATGTCCTGAGTGTAGATGCTGCAACGGTTTTCACCAATGGCATGGGCCACGTTCATTAACAGCGTGCCGGAACCTGCGGAAGGGTCGTAACAACTAACGTTTTTCACTTTACCCTGTTGATCGGCAGGCACCAGAATGGCGGCCATAATTCGAGCGACCGCATGGGGCGTGTAGTACTCGGCGTATTTGCCGCCGGAGTTGCTGTTGTAGTCTTTGATCAGGTATTCAAAGATGGTGGCGTAAAAGTCAAATTTTTGGGTGAAGATACGCTCAAAGCTGAACTCGACCAACTTGTTGATAATTGCCCGACAGAACGCGTCACGCTTAGATTCATCAGCTATGTATTCACTCACGCGATCAAACAATACAACCTTGGCGCCGCCGTCGGTCTTTACGGCGAACACGTCGTTATTGGTTTGGGCAATGTCACGCAAAGTGTCATCAAACAGTTTGGCAAAGTCCGGCGCGTTCTGCTGGCTGAACAGGTAGCTGATAAAGTGATGAGGCTTTAGGCGCGCGGTATCCCCCCCCATTTGCAGCTGGAGCATTTCCAGTTCATCTTCGCTCATGGCAACCAGGGCTTCTTCCCATCTTTCTGAGCTGGCAACCTTTTCGTCGATTTGCTTTGCCTCATAGGCGAACTTGTCGTTCAGAAACTTGTAAAGGAAGGTCTGAGTGATGATCTTAAATTCGTTACCATCGTTGCCCAACCCATAGTGGGCGCATATGTTCTTCAGGCTGTCGATCAGTGCTTTGGTTTTCAGTTGAAACTCAAGTTCTACCATGTGTGTACGGCTCTTTATGGTTTACCAGGCTCTGCAGCCGGTATTAAATTCTTTTAGGTACTCAGCGACGACCAAGTGGTTAATAAACCTAGATGCATCAGGACTTAGCTTGATCTTCTGCTGTTTCATAAAGCGATTGATGACTTTCGGCATCATCTGGAGCTCGAAGTAGTGTTCGTTATCCAGTATCTGGCTGTTGTTCAGAACCTGTTCGTCGGCGTCCTCTTTTACGCCGGTCAAGGCTTCAAAAATCTTGCGTTCGTTTTCACTCGTATCGCCTGTGCTTTGCTGGCGCTCTTGCAGGCGTTTGTGAATGCGGGTGTATTTAGCATCGCCTAAGTACTTCTGACGCAGCTGGTTGTTCTGACGGTTCAGCTCCTTAACACGATCATGAATCTTATTGAGCGCGTCGATATTGGCCACCATCTCATCCCGTGTGACTTCACTGAGGTTCTTTTTCTTGAACAGCCTTTCCAATTCCTCTTTCAGGAGAACAAACTTCGGGTCCTGTTGATCGAAGTTACTGGCCAGGGCTTCGCGGGTTTGGCGCAGGGTATTCTTTAGCTGGTCAGCCAGTACCAGTTCCTCTTCACCCACTTTGATAAACTGGAACACCACATCTTCAAGGGCAACATTCAACAGATTGGTGGTATCGGAACCCTGTTCGATGCTCTCTTTCAGGTTGAGCATATCCAGATGGTTGCAGGTTTCCCGATAGAGGATGTTGAGTTTGGCAAAGTCCAGCTGTTCCAATAACTCGTAGTCACCCTGCAAGCGGATGAGGTTGTACAAGTTCTTGGCGTTTTGCAGGGATTTCTTCAAGGCCAGCACTGTTTCACGATCCTGAATCTGGCTGACCTGATCGGTAAAGATCTCGGCATTGTCGGTGTCAAAGCGGAACAACACGTCCTTGATGTGCTCGATTTCCTGAGCGATTTCTTCGTGCGATTTAAACAGGTTGGAGTAATGTTCTATTTCATCGCCCAGTTCTGATTGCAGCTCATCGAAGTAGGCTTTGTTGGTTGCATCAAACTCCTGCCGAATATCGGCGAAATCCACCACGTAGCCGTAGCGGAAGTCTTTATAAGTGCGGTTGACCCGCGTGAGTGCCTGTAACAGGTTGTGCTTGCGGATCACGCGGCCTAGATAGAGCTTTTTCAGGCGCTTGGCATCAAAGCCCGTGAGCAGCATGTTATAGACAAATAGAAAGTCGATCTTGCCTGCTTTGAAGTCTTCTACCCAGCCCTTCCGCTCTTCTTTGGTGCCGATGTCGTGCAGAATCAGAGCCGCGCTTTTGACCTTCTTTTCTTGTTTGATTTTGGCGGCATAACTGTCGGGGCGCGCTGCTGTTGCAATCAAGGCTTGAGCCGAGTCTTTCATCTCATACGGAAAGCTAGGCGTTTGCGCATAGACACCGTTGAATACGTTAAACATTTGTTTAGCTTGCTCAGAGCTGTCACAAATCACCATCCCGCCGATGCTGGCATCATTCAGCGCTCCACGACTTTTCTCAAAGTCAGTGACAATGTAGTCCAACATGGGTTCAACAAAGTTCGGGTGCGCATAAATCTGCTTACGATCGACATCGCCCATTTTCACTTCGACATCTTCCAAGGCCTGTTGCAACACCATTTTGTAATTGGTGGAAATTTCCTCACGGATCAGGCGCAGGGTGTAGCCATCGGCGATGGACGCGTTGTAGTAGTACTTGTGGATGTAGTCGCCAAAGATCTGTTTTGAGCTAATGGCTTTAGAATCCGGATTCTTGCTAGCTCTATCCTCGCCAACTATCAGTGGCGTGCCCGTTAGCGCGATCTTGATGGCGTCGGGGCCGGATTGATAAAGGTTGGCCAGAAAACTGCCTTTTGGATTGTAGCTACGGTGGGCTTCGTCCAGAAAGAAGATACGCTGGATGTTGAGGTCGTAGTCTTTAGTCGACAAGACATCCTGGTCATCCTGGAATTTCTGAATGTTTACCACGGTAATTTCCGGCTTTCCCGAATGATTGTGAATCACCTGGGTAGCCTTAATGTCTTTGGCGAAGGCATCACGGGAGTTAATGGTGTGAACCGTGAGGCTGCGCGCAGTGAACTCACGCTTGGACTGCTGCAATAGGTCAAGCCTGTCCACAATGAAGTAGAACTTGGGAATGATCTGTTGCTTTTGAAAGTAGTCCGTCAGAAAGCGCACACAGTAGTAGCTCAATGCGGTTTTCCCACTGCCTTGGGTGTGCCAAATGATGCCTTTCTTTACGCCCTCATTAAGTGTGCGCTCAATGGCTTTGGTGGCAAACAACTGCGGGTAACGCATGATGTGTTTTTGCAGGCCATCGGTTTCGGATACATAGGTCAGAGCATACTGAAGGATGAAAGATAGCCGATCACGGCTTGTCAGAGAGGTGCAGAGTCGGTTGGTAGGGCGTTCAGGCTGTTTATTGGCCTGGAACTCGGGGTTGCTGCGAATTACTTCCAGGTTGTTATCTTTCAGTACCCTGAGCTCTTCTTCCTCTGATATGGGCCTCAGCAATGCCGTCAGATTCAGGATTTCTTCCTCACGGAAGTAATTGAAGACGGGTTTATGATAGGAGCTGCTTGCGTAGAAGGCACCTTGCACGGGTTCAGGATCACCGTCGTCATACTCCATGTTGTTGGAGAAAATCATAAACTGGGTGATGTTTGCGAAGCGTTTGAATTTCGGGTTCTGGAAGCGTTTATTGATTCGATCACGCTCAGCCAGAATACCTTCCCGATTATTGGGCTTTTTTACTTCAATAAAAACCAGCGGCATTCCGTTGATCAGCAGAGTGATATCAGGGCGGAACTCTTCGTCACCGTTCTGACAGGTCAACTCTGTGACTACGTGAAAGCTGTTGTTGTTGAAGTTTTCAAAGTCGATCAACTTGATGTTCGAGCGATCTGTCAGGCGCTCAAAGAAGGCTCGGCCAAGATCATCGTTGTCTAGTTCAAGCTTAATATCTTCGATCAGTCGGCTTACATCATCAGGCTCTATACCTGGATTGATTTTGAGAATCGCTGCCGTGAGTAGCTCGGGGAAGATATTCGTATCCAGGTCCCAGCTTTGGTCCTTTAGTGACAGGTACTGATAGCCCAGTTTCATCAAATGAAGGATGGTGGGGATTTTTACACGGGTGTCTTCATTAAACTTCATAACAGTCCCTGTCTATTGATGTGTCAGCTCAAGCAGGTCGCCTACTTGGCATTCAAACAGCCGGCAGAGTTTCTCAATGGCCTCGAGATCCACTTTCTGGGCCGTTTCTTTATAGAGCAAGGTCACTGTTGCGCGGCTTAACCCCGTTTCTCTGGCAACATCGGCAATACGCATCTTGTGTTCGCCCATCATGCGGGCAAGATGGCAGCGGATCATGGCTTTGCCTCTGGCTATAAATCTGGTTTTAAGAATAGTAGGAGAGCATACCACGGCTTTATTTTTTCGTGGCATTTTATGAGTTGGAATTGATTTATGTGGGTCTGACTTCAAAAAATCATCTGCTGCTTTCCTAAATAATGCATGCACCGATTTTAGGGGGGTGGTTAGACATAGCCGGTTTAGCCCCCAGCCAACGCCTCCCAATAAAAAATAAAATGGACAAGTAAGTGGCCCGCCCAGGACCACTCATCATAAGTTACCCAGAAGCTGTCTTAGTGTGATTCAGATCTTTTCTCAGCTTGGATACTACAGACGAACTCCCCGGCAAACCGTCATCTGCCATAGCAGGGTAGAACTCGTCAATCACCTGAGTTAATTCATCCTCATCATACTCAAACAGCGTATTTCCAAAGCCCTTCGCACCCGCAGCATCCAACGCTGCCTGATCAACACCCTCCTCTTTCATTTGCTTGGCTTTTTCCCTGGCTTCAGCCACCGCCTCCTGCAGCAACAACCCTTCCTTGATCACCAAATCCACATAGTAAATCGGTGTGCGACGGCTTTGCGTCGTGCTTTTGCCCCGCAGCTTCAATTCCAGCGGCATGTATGCCAACAAACCACCAGAAACTGCCTGGTAATAACTCAGCCTGGCCGCAAGGGTCCGGATACTGTTGTAGCCCGTGGTGCGGAAGATAAACGTACCCAAGTCATCGTCATCACCTACCTTCACGTTTAAACGCCCGTAGGGCTTGCACAGCCCACCCTTACCGAACTCACACAACGTTGGTCCGGGGCATGGCAAAGACTGTACTCCTGATTGCGTGAGGCGCCTGCATGTATCGCCATTCCCTACACACATAGGCCGTCCACTTTTCCGGTCGAATATGGTGTATTCAGCTCGCAGATTCAGATCTGCGTCATTGAACAGCATGCGCACAGGAATGGTTCTCAACTTGCCGTTGGGTGCATCCTTTCTCAGCTCTTCGTCCATGGGGTGCAGCACCCATCCATCTTTCTCCTGGATTTGGGAGGTGATGGTGAATTGGTTGTCTTTCTGTGGTAGTCGAATGCCGTTCTTTTCAATTACTCGACCTATACTGATGCGCCCCAACACAGGCGGCGTAATCGCTAAACCTTTAATCATGATGACTCTCCTTAAAAAAAGGCCCATGGGGCACTTGTCAGACCCACATGGCCAAGGGGTATTCATGCTTGAATTAGGAATCGCCGGCTTCCCGGCCTGGTGAGTGAGTAATGCTCCAACAGCTCTGGCTGCTCCTTGAGTAGTTTCTTTGTATTCAGCGCCACGGAGTCTTTGCTTCGTTTCCAGCTAACACTGCCACTTGGGAAAGTGGCCTTTGAGGCCTCGCCCATCTGGCCCTGGATGCGCTGTTTTAGGTGTGACTCTGTGGTTTTCAGAGTGTCCATTTCGGACCGGATCGCCAGAAGCTCATCAAAGGCTTGTGACAGCTCTTCGCTTTGGCTGAAGTCCAGGGTTTCGCCCTGATCGGTTGGATACAAATGCCGCAATGCCCGCTCGGCAGAATCGGTTCCGTCGGCAGGCGGTGGCGTGTCCGTTTCCACGAAGTCCCAGAACTGCCGTTCCAGCGTAATCAGTGCATCAATGAGCTCTTCATTCCGTTCAATGCGAAAGATCTTGAGTTCCTGACCACACAGCAGAACACTGACGTCCGCTGCCTGTTTGCCTGTGACCGCTAACTGATGCTGAACCTGGCATTGGATGTAATCCGGCACACCGTCTTTCCATAATCGTGACCCGAACTCCCCTGCGGTTTTACACTCAAGAATCTGCACCTCGTCGTCGGCAGCTACCGAGTAATCGAGGTTAGCCAGCATCCAATGCTTGTCCGGATCTGGATGCTGCAGAACAGCATTCACTCGGCGCACCTTGCGCCCCGTCTGCTGGCTGTATTGTTCAGCCACGATAGGCTCCAACACATGCCCCCAATACACCGGAGAACCAGGATCGTCAGAATCCGGTTTCGGCAGCCCTGCATCCCTGCCAGTCTTGACCATCCACAGTTCAAGCTGGGATTGATAAGGATTCATGCCAACCGCGGCAGCGGCATCGCTACTGCCAATACCTTGTTTACGAACCTTCAGCCATTCATCCCGACTGAGATCCTTGGTGGAGACCAGTCTTAATGCTGGACGTTGCTTCTGAATTGCTTTTGCAGTCATGCCCATGGTGTTTCCTCCAGACATAAAAAAAGCCCACCCGAGCGCAATGCTCCGGCGGGCTTTATGACGTTTTGGTTTTAAATAGTGGGTTTTAGGCTACTAGCAACATGGCCTGTTCAAGCGCCCGATTCTTAACCGAGGCTCCGGTCCCGAACCAGGCAGAGTCCACTCGGTGATCAACGGTTTTAGCTCGGCGATGGTGATCGATGAATTCCGTTATCGAATTCAGCAAGCCGTAGGCTGTGCCATCGGATGACGCCAGTGCTGCGCCCATACCCTCGCCCTCGTAAAGTGCAAGTGCTTTAGCCATGGATCGCTCATTGGTTTTACCAACCCCCTCTTTCATATCCTCCGTGAACACCTTCAGGAAGTAATTCCGCGCTTCCGTGGTTTTGACTTTGCGCTCGCTCAGTGTTTTGAGGCGATACATGAAGTCGTCCCAGGCAGAGACCGATATACCTAGCTGCTTCTTTACAACCTCCGCATCGAAGGCGGTGTTGTGCTTCACCTTAACTGCCGTCGCTGTCGCATCTTTCAGGGCAACTGCAAGGGTGTTATTGCACACCACACGGATGCTGGTGAACTGCGCAGTTGTGGCCATGGTGCCATCACAGGCAGTGGCCAGAAGCACATAGGCATTGGTTTGATCATTGCCTTTCAGCACGCCGGATTGTCCAGTACGCGCTAAAGCCCACATCTTACGACCACCTTTCAGCACACCTGCCGTATCCAACTCAAAACCGGATATCTCCGTCAGATCCCGATAGAACTCCAGGATCTCTTCTGGCTGTACAACCTTGAACCGGTTGCCAACCACGGACAGTGGCGCCTTGGTATCGGAGCGGTAAAGCACCTTACTGTCCGGGTACGCCCGAATCTCTCCAAGGGGGCCACCAGCATTGGTAACGAAGCGCACCGGGCTTTCTTCAATCTGCCAGTCCAGACCAGCTTGCTTCGCCCAAACTTCCAGAGGCTGATTTGTGGTGAGTTGATTCCCCAGGCCATGCCACGGGGTTTGGCCAACATAGGCCATCTGCTCGATAAGGTGAGCCATAATTGTTCTCCTATGGAGTTTGCAAAAGGGGTTAGCGGATGTCGTCCCGGGGAGCGGGATTAGCACTGAAGGAATAGCCGCAATCAAGGCAGCGGTAATTGTCGAAGACACGCTCATCCAGGACTTCGCCCAGAATCACGCCAGCTGATGCGCCGGTCGCGCCACCAAGCAGCGCACCAATCAGGGCGCCACTGATACCACCGACGGTTGCGCCCATAGGTCCGGCAGCTACGCCAAGGGAGGCACCTATTCGGCCACCCGCTGCGGCAGAGACATAGCCACCATAAGTTCCGGCAGACGCGCCAACCACACCAGCCGCTTTCTTGCCGTAGTTTTTCTTACCAATCCGGACAGACTGGCAGTTGGGACATTGTTCGGGCATTGAAGATACCTCTGTGAATTGGGAGGGAAGGCACTTTCAGCGCCTTGGTTCACAGAGGTGATATATGTCTGAGATTATTTATAATCGCAGTACGTCAGGTTGTCCTGTAGCGAGCCACTACCTTTAGGGAATAGTTGAACTCCCCGCTATCAGCGGCCCAACGTCGAAACCGAAATGTCGGAGAATTACCTCAGAAACATCAGGCTCTTCGATCCCTTGTACGACCTGCATTCCTTGATCACTGTATATTTCAAGCCGGTCACCACGTAGAAAAAGGAAGCGTTCTCCCATGACAAGAGAGAACCGAAGGCTGTTATTGAAGGGATATGCGATTCCCGAACTGAACCGTCTAGCGATTTCAGCTTTTATCTCGTCCTCAGGTCTGCCTCTCACGTTGATTTCTAGTTGCAGTGATTCCTTTCCCACCCTCTCATGGAACACTTTTACACGGGAGTCTGCGATTTCTGTTCTAAACCCCATTCCAAAACAGCGGAATCTGATCTCCTTATCCGACGGGTAAAGTCTCAGGGCAGGCCAGCCATTACCGACATCAGCAAAGAAGATGCGACCGCCGATAGACACACGTGCGAGCCGATGTATTTCCTCGCCTCCTATGAACCCAGTATGCAGAGCCACATCAAAGCCTGCCTGCTCTGCGGCGCTCAAAAAACTCAAGGTCTTATCAGAGCACGTGCCGCCCTTTAAGCCAGATTGACGCGGCCTGCCATAAAGTAAATTCAGGTTGTGAAAGGGTTCACTGCGGAATTCCTCTAACATGAGCGTCTCTACGGCCCTCAACTCAGAGGATTCGAAACCGAGTTTTCTCATCGGTGGGCCTCCCCACGGCGATCGATGAGAGCGTCGAAAACAGGGTACGAGTGGAAGTAGGGTGCTGAGGCATAGTGGAGAAAAAACTGGTTCCACAAATTTAACAATTCCTCTCGCTCGCTTTTCCCATTGCGACGGAGGTACTGAACGACTTTACCCCGAATTCCGCTACCTACGTCAAAAGACGTTTTGCGTCGCTCTAACACCGAGGGCGGTAGCACCCCTTTGAAACAACGTCTGAGTTCGACTTTATTTTCCCTACCAGCGTACATTTCATCGAATCCCAGACTGTCGCTAATACTACGAACTTCAATATCGAGGAAAGGGCATCGTACTTCCACACCTTGAGCCATGCTCGCGAGGTCGAGACGCCTCAATTCCGTAAATTGCATATCATCAATGAGTTGTTTCCGAACTTCCTGCCAGGGATCATCTTTACTGAAATAGTGGTAGCCACCGAAAAGCTCATCGGCGCCCTCTCCTGTTAGGATCACCTTTATACCTGCCTTCTTCGCTGCTTGGGCTAGCAAATAAGTCGAGAGGCCGTTGCTAACAATTGAAGGATTAAAGCTCTCAGTCGCATAGACGACTGCTTTGATGAGTTCCAAGATACTCTCTGTTGAAGGCAAAGAGACGATGCGTACATCTTGGAGCCCAAGGGATTCCGCCACCGTCATTACGGCTTGGTGGTCCGGGCTCTGAGCATTTCCTAACGTGAAATAGGTAGCATCGCCTCTAAATTTAGAGACAAAGCTTGCTATGATTGAGCTATCCAAGCCACCGCTGAGGAATACCCCAACTGGCTGATCTGGCTGAGGCATTCGTTTTCGTACTGCCCGCTCCAAGACTTGGCTCAAGTTTTCGTGTGGGCTTGGTAGGTTGTGTTTCGCGAGCAGTGAAACTTTTCCGGTATCAAGATCAACTGTTGATACGCCAAGAGGGAGAGATTCAAACCAGTCGATATTGTGAAGTGCCTTGAGTTCACTGGTAATGAACATCTCATTTTCCGATCGTCCAACAAAGAGTGGCTTCTTACCAATGTGATCTCTCAAACAAAACACCTGTCGCCCTTGCTTCCGAATTACGATTCCCGAGTAGAAGCCATCCATCTCGTCGATAGCTTTCACACCAATCACGTCAAAAAGAGGCAAGACTACGCGGGTGTCACAAGGGCTTGGAGCTAAGCCGTATTTTTCTTCCAAAACCTGGTAATTGTATATCTCCCCGTTGATCGCACCGACCAGGCCGTTGTATTGGTATGGTTGGCGCCCCGAACCACTGCCCCCGTTGACCTCTAATCGGGCGAACCCAACAGCAAAGTCTTTTTCTATGATCGTTCTTTGGTCATCAGGGCCACGATGCCGCAAGCGATTTAGGCAGTCAGGTAACCGATTACCGGCATTGGGACCGTAGAGAAGAACTAGTCCACACATAGGGCAGTTTTGCTTGGGGCTTTTCTTTTACCAACGCTTCGTCTGAGCTCCATTCGTACCTGCATCAAGAGGTGACCCAGCCGGTTTTTCCCGCTTCCATCCCCAGCATCACCCCAGTAAGCATCTTGCTTGGTGTGCTCGACAAGCTCGCGAGATCCAGAACTCAAGAGCCTGCCTTGCAAGTCGGGGTGCTGGCCGAATTTCGCTCGGAGCCCACCCAGCATCACCTCCTCCTTAACGTCATGCCAGTCTGCGCGACGATAAGGTTCGGTTAGTTCAATAGCTCGTTGTTTGGCCAGCATTGGTGTTGGGCAAACCCGAATGAGCTCTTCTTGAGGCGTGCCTGAAAACTTCTGTGCTTGATAAAAGTGCTCGACGGTAGGCCAAACTCGACCATGAAGGAAAACGCCATGTCGTGAGAAATTGGATAATTCTCCCCATGGCTGGTCTGAGTGATAGAAACGAATGGTGCTATTGGAGTCTGCATGGGACTCTAACGGCAAATAGTGCCCGAGTTTCGCATTCTTTGTTTGAAGATACGCCGCGTTTTCAGCTCTGATAGTGGGGTGAGTGTTTACCATCGTTACCTGTATGTCCGAATCTTTCAAATAGCGAATCTTGCGCGGATTGTTGGAAATGAGGCGCACGCTATCGATACCTATTTGTTGAAGCACTCGTACCGCTGAACCGTAACTGCGGACATCTTGCTCAAGACCGAGGGTCTCGAAGGCTGTGACGGTATCGAGATTATCTCGTTGCATCGCACCCACCGCTTGGATCTTTTTGGAAAGCCCCTGCCCTCTTCCTTCCTGATGGATGTGGATAATCAGCCCACGACCTTCCGTTACGATTAACTTCATAGCTTCTCTTAGTTGGTCCGCGCAGTCGCAGTCAAGTGCGCCGAAAACCTCTGAAGCCAAGCAAGACGAATGTATGCGCAGTAGCGGATCTTTCCCCTGGTCTTGCAGGTCTCCAAAGCAAACGATTCGGACCCGCTCATCGCCGGAGTCGTACATCCGAAACTCGCCGATTGGTGTTGGTAAAGCACACCAACTATCCAGCGGTGAATTCATGTTTTATCTCCTCATGCGATCAGCCGCACTGCTTTTTAGCGACCATCGCCGATTAAAATCAATGTCAGTTTAATCATTTCTTCACTGGCCCAGATGAGAACTGTTCCATGATGAATTCCGTGTTGACCGTCGCTAACGCAAAGTCGTCCGCAATGGACCTGAGCGAAGCAAGGAATTCTGATACATCGCGCTCACAAAGTGTCCGAACACTGGAGCGAATCTGATTAAACTCGTCTCTCGTAAAAAGCCGATCTAGGTGATCAATAAGGTCATCAAGCTCGCCCGAAACCGCGATTTTACGGATAGATTCGCGTAGACCGGCAATTCGGAAGAAGCTCTGCTCCAGAGAACACAGACGCAAATACATATGCTTTTTAATGAATCGCTGGACCTGCGTGATTTCCGGCAGGGTAAAATTCAATTCGTTCTCCGGCCTGGCTTCTAAAAACTCCGTCAGCCCTGCGTATAGCGCCGAACCAACTATTTCTCCTTGGACCTTTTCGGAGTTGATATCCGGAATGTCTGTGACCCTGCCAACATGGTGAATCGGAAAACCGACGGCTCTAATATCCATTCTGCGGTAGTAGCGATTAACTATTGCCCAGATCATGTCTGAACGCCTGGCCTCTCGACCCTGGATCAATGCAACTGTATTCGGAGTTCGGGTCAGAGCATCTGGGTTTAGCACGAACGTGCATCCACCCCTGTTTACCGACTCCTTGGCCGAAGCTAACGGGTCCGAAGGCAATGTAGCGACAATTGGACGAGTTAGTGGATCGCCATTAAGGATGCCAAGAGCACCCGCTATAAGCCGAGAGCGTGCTTCAGCAACAGTTTCGGTTTGGTGCGCAGGCTCAAGCCAGTGTGGCATTTCGAGGTGCCCGGAGTGCTTACGTGAGAGATCGTAATAGTAATCAGGATACTTGGCACGCAGAGTTGCGTTCTCGTCTGAACGGTCTGGTAAAAGGTCGCCTTCCGGTAGATTACGCAGCCAAACCAAATTGTGGTAAAGATCCACTAGATGAACTCTTAACCCGTTCAGTGGAGGGTTAGGTGACGAGCCTTCGTAGGCTCCGATCAGAGCATCTGTGCCTTGCTCGCGAAAAGCAGGTAACCAGGGCAAATATGCTTTCGCTCTCTCGTCCACCCTCATGTCGTCGTCTAGAATCCACCCAAACGAACCAACCGACTGCGACATGAGATTTCCGAGGTATCTTTGCAACATAGTTCGAGCTTGAGCAATGCCTGCTTGCCCAGCAACACGCTTGCGGAACACTTTCCCAAACGCCCCTTCGCTAGCGTCCTCAAATTGCTTTGACTGGCTGATCAAAGCCACATTTAATCCAGTTAGCCGTGCATGCTGAACCGCATCTTTTAATTCTGCTTCGGGGCAGCCATTGTCCAGAATAAGAGTTTTAAAGCTCTTTATGCATGCTTCCCTTTTAAGCCATGCGAGCCCGCTGAGGAGTGGCCTCAGCATGGCAGGATCTGAGGTAATTACTCCTATCAACAGCACAAACGGTTCGTGGGGTGGAACTGCTGTCTCAATCCGATTGGGGAACTGGCTTCTATAGGCTGTGCCCGGAGGTGCCAATAACAGCGAGCGAAAGGTCTTGTAATCAGCCAGCTCAGGTAGATGCTGGTCTTTTAGTGCCCGTTGCATTAATCGCTGAAGATCGGGGTGGTTCGCATACCTGGAGGTGAGAAAAGCCCTTCTGGCCATATGCTCGAAACCAAGTGGAGTCCACGGTCGAATGTCTGATCCGTAGTCAATCAGTTTCACTCCCGACCCGGTGACGACTAGATTCTTCGGATGGATGTTATTGCAGACAATTCCTACCTTACAGCATCCATTAAGAAGGTCGATAAGGCCCTGCTCATGACCGCCCTGATAAGGAGTGCTTTCCTCATAGTCATAGGTCAGTAGAGCCCATGGCCCATCTTCTAAAATCTCATGAATGGTATAGAGTCCTGGCACACCTTCCCATCGACCGGCTTGCTCTCGAAGGAAATCAAGCTGCGACCGCGGCATTCGAGTCTTCCAGTAGTCGATGCACTTGTAGACTATCCGTTCGTCAGTGAAGACGACCGCTTCGGAGCCGAGACCGAGTAAGCAAATATGTTCAAGAGCAAATAGGCTTGTAACCCTATGCTCGGCGGTCTCAATTCGCTCTTGCTCGAGCCATTTGTCGAGAGTATTAAGTCGGTCGACGAGAGAAGCATCGACGGAATTTGGGATACCGGTAGAAAGGAGCTTCGTCGCCCTCATCCATCTCAAAATGTCTTGAACCCGATTCTGCTTGCAGGCCTCCTCTCCCAGAGTCACGCCCGTAGCCAACCAAATCTCGGTGCCTATGCGAGGGTCGGCTACACGAGCGCAATAAAAACTTAGCACGTGATGCTCAAAATCTGAGGCATCAGACTCAGGAAAGGAAACCGAACGATAATTGCGTATTACTTCGCGATCTTGGGCTTGTCTGTCCAGAGGAACGCGAAAGCACCCTCTCCCAGCTTCCCGGAGATTAGAAGCCGCTATATCAATTAACCTTGAGTCACCAAGACGAGGTCCTCGTTCAATCAGAACTACATCAAGCCCCACGAGGCTTTTATCCTGGCACTTTGCTAACGCGTTAATAGCATTCAGGAATTCTCTTGGGTGCTCATTGTCAGCGATTAGTCCTAGGACCAAAGCTTTTTTCTTCGCGTCCTCTCCGGTCAGAGTTACAGGTGCTGCGGGTTTGGGTGGCGGGTACCAGTCAAAGAGCGAGCTTGCACGCTCGGAGAATGCGGCCCTCTGATCAGGGGTCATGCGACCAAAATACTTTTTCCAGAAAGCAGTTAAGCCCTCCAGTTTAGCTGCTGAACCTCTTGTACTCAGTCTCGGACGGCAGGGGTCTGCGAAATGATCAACCAGTGCGAGCGGGAGTCTGCCATAGCGGATGTAGCCCAAGTCGGCAAGCCGAATACATAGATCGCGATCCGTGCAACTCCGAAGCTCTTCATCGAATCCACCTGCAGAGAGAAGCAGACTCAGGCGAATGAAAAGGTTTGAACCTTGAATGCCGGGATTGCCTATCAGGAAGTCATCGACATGCAAGCAAGCAGGACTCTTTTCTATCAAAGGCTCTTCATCAATGGATTCAAAGCGACGCAAATCCGAGGCAACCATGTCGAGATGGTCGTCGTGAACAGCTTTGCAGCATTCCTGAAGGTAATTAGGACACCAAGCATCATCGTCATCGAGGACGGCAACATACACTCCTCCCGGATCGCTTACCTTGGCAAAAAGAAAGTCTATCGCTGTGTTCCAACTACCGCTTGCGCCAGATGAACGTTCGTTTTCATGGTATGAAACTTCGCACCTGGGTATTTGCAAAGCGCTGACCAGGGCTGCATTTAGTGGACGGGTTTCAGGAGATGAGTCATCGACAAGAATAAAAAAGTCGGGACAGCGTGTCTGTTCAACGACTGAGGGAATAGCACGCTCTGATAGTGTACTGTAGCGGTCCTTCGTTGCGACGATCACGGCGATCTTCGCAGATGAAACTTCCTGACTCATGAAACCCCTTCGATAAGAGCGAATAGCCGCCAAAGTCTAGAGCAAGCGCATATTAGATGCATAGATAGGAAGCGTAAAGAGCGTTGGTGCGATATTGGGCTGTTCTGAAATAGTTATTCTTATCTCTCAAATTGACGCGAAGAGACATAATTTAGCCGGGCATTTATGCGCACATAGAAGGGTGCGCGCTAGAGCCCAGATCTACATTCTGATCGAAACGGGTCGAGTCAATTGCACCAAGCCCTCAACTTATATGGTGGAAGAGCTCACCAAGTTGCCGTCATCACCGACTAATGGTGAACTCGATCGGTCATCGGCTTGGAATTAGGGTGAGAGCATTCCGGTAGATGGTCATAACCAAGCAGGACACTCGTTGACTCGTCGACAGACCGACTAGAACACCGATTAAGACTGAACCCCACCATCAAGGGTTTCCAAATGATCTGACCAAATTTGCAGCCACTCACGACACTCGGATTCGTAGTTGTGTAAATCGTACGTCCCTTCAATACCCTTTCTTGAATGCCCAAGGACTGCCTCAGCAACCTCATTGCGGCAGCCTAAACGGGACAATCCCGTACGAACGGTGCGGCGCAGGTCGTGTGGAGACCAGTCAGGAATGCTATCGAGCCAGATTTGACCAGGCTTGAAGTAGTTGCCGCTTCGAGCTTTGGCAGAATTCCTCAAATACCATTTTGTCTCAGTAAGCGACTTCTGCTGGATCGGCAGGCCTGTCCGCATGGAAGGGAACAAGTAGGTATTAGTGCTCAAACGAAGCTGGCGAAGAAAAGCAACAGCTTGATTCGACAACTGAACATACCGCTCAGCTCCGTTCTTTGAGTCACGCATGTGCCAAACTGCCAGATTAAGGTCTACGTCTGACCAACGCGCCTGGCAGACCTCTCCAGTACGAGCCCCTGTCCACAGAGTAAGGCGAATAACGTTCTTCTGTGTTACCGAGAATCCAGAGCCCGGCAACCAGGCTAGCACTGCCTTCAACTCCGCATCAGACAGTACCCGCTTGCCCCGAACGGATGTAAGCCTCACCCTAGCTTGCTTCAGACTCGCTTTTGCCAGCAAGGCCGGATTCGCAAAATCGTCATCGAACTTACCAAGGCCAATCGCATACTCGTAGGCGGCAGTAAGCTCACGCAATACATTTCCCGCCTGAACGTTCGCACCTCGGTCAAGAATGCCTTTCACCATCTCTACAACATGCTTGCGCCGAAGCTCTGCCGCACTTCGGTCTCCCAGGATGCGATCAACATCACCGTATAGTGTACGCCGTGTCTCAGCCTGTCCCTTAGGTTTTCGTGCACCAGGAACGCGTTTCTTTGACCCAGTGCGGTGATCTACAACCACTCGATCCTCGATCACTTCAGTTAAGTACAGGTCAACTAGGTCACGAACAGTAAACCCTGCCACCTCTGCCGCCTGTTTCTTCTGCTCGTCTGCTGCACTCTGGCGTGTTTGTTCGCGTTGAGCTTCGGCACGAATGCAAATACCATTTCGTCGCAAACCTTTCATCCGAGCAAGTTCTAGACGAGCCTCCGCCAGACTCATCGAAGGGTAGCGCCCTATCTTGACTTGCGTTAGTTTGCCCGTCTCAGGACTCCGGTAGCGATAGATGAACGACCTGGCACCGGTAGATCCACAGGTCACACGCAGACCAGTATTTTCGCCAGTGTCGACCTTCACTTTATCGCCAGGCCTCATCGTCTCAATGGCTCTAGCCGATAGTGGCTTGTTGCCGTGTTTGTTATTCTTCATGATTTAGCCCATGAACTTATTAGAACGATGGTCGCCTCCGTTGATGATGAAGGGCTTGACCAAAAAAGTGTAGGTTTTTAATTGTCCGCAGCCTTGCGTAGTAAGGCTCAAGTAATCCTACACCGAAAACTATACTAAAACCTATACCGCCGACGTAGATTGCAATAGACCTCACCAGACCTTGCAAGACGAAAGGCGAGATCAATAACCACGTAACCGCTTGTATTAAAGTGGTTTAAAGTTACTTTTTGAGCGATTTACCAGTGAGTACAGACGATATCAAAACTTCTCACACCCCCATGATGCAGCAATACCTTAAAATCAAGGGTCAGCACCCGGACGAGCTGGTGTTCTACCGGATGGGTGATTTTTACGAACTGTTCTATGAGGACGCCAAGAAAGCCGCAGAGCTGATGGATATTACCCTCACAGCCCGGGGGCAGTCCGGCGGCAACCCAATTCCCATGGCAGGCATCCCGTTTCATGCCTCAGAGGGATACATTGCACGGCTGGTCAGGGCGGGTCAATCCATTGCCATTTGCGAACAGATTGGCGACCCGGCAACCAGCAAAGGCCCGGTTGACCGCCAGGTGGTCAGAATTGTTACCCCCGGCACCCTGAGCGATGACGCTTATCTCGAAGACCGTCGCGACAACCTGCTGGCTGCCATTTATCACCACCGCGAACAGTTCGGCTTTGCATCACTGGACATCTCCAGTGGTCGATTTGTGGTTTCCGAGCTAGACAACCTGGAAGCCTTGCAAGGGGAATTGCAACGGTTACGCCCTGCGGAAATTCTTATCAGTGAAGACTTCCCGTATCAGGAAGTGCTTACGGGCCTTACCGGCGTTCGGCGCCAGGGTCCCTGGCTTTTTGAATCCGATACGGCCCGCCGCGTAATTACACAACAGCTACAGGTACGGGACCTCACCGGTTTTGGTTGTGAGGATTTGAGTTTAGCCATTTGTGCCGCCGGCTGTTTATTGCAGTACGCAAAAGAAACCCAACGCACCGCCCTGCCCCATATCCGCAAGCTAACCCGAGAACGCCGGGACGAGGCGGTGATTCTCGATGCCACCAGCCGCCGCAACCTTGAGATTGATGTCAATCTTATGGGCGGGTATCAGCACACCCTGGCCTGGGTAATGGACCGAACTGCAACCTCCATGGGCGGCCGGGAGCTAAGGCGCTGGCTGAACCGCCCGCTGCGGGATGTGAACGCAGTGCAACAGCGACAGCAAGCAGTATCTGCCCTGCTTGAGGGCTTCCATTACGAGCCTGTACATAACTTGCTCAAAGCCGTGGGCGATATTGAGCGCGTGTTGGCCCGAGTGGCACTGCGTTCGGCCCGCCCCAGAGATCTGGCCCGTCTGCGGGACGCCTTCCAGGCCCTGCCGGAGCTGCAGAAGACCCTGAAGCCGGTTAATTCCGACCACATCGTTAGACTGGCCACGGTGATTGGCGAGTACCCAGAGCTTGCCGACACCCTGGAGCGCGCGGTTATCGACAACCCGCCGGTCGTGATCCGCGAAGGCGGCGTGATTCGTGAAGGCTTTGATAGCGAGCTGGACGAGCTACGCAACATCAGTGAGAACGCCGGCCAATACTTGCTGGATGTGGAAACCCGGGAGCGAGAGCGCACCGGCATAAGCACGTTGAAGGTCGGCTACAACCGGGTTCATGGCTACTACATTGAGATCAGCCGAGCCCAGTCGGCGCATGCGCCTGTGGACTATATCCGTCGCCAAACCCTGAAAAACGCAGAGCGTTTTATTACCCCGGAACTGAAAGAGTTCGAAGACAAGGCCTTGAGCGCCAAAAGCCGTGCGCTGGCCAGAGAAAAGGGCCTTTACGATGAGGTACTGGAGACAGTCGCGGAACAACTCGCGCCCCTGCAGGATGCCGCACAGGCGCTGGCCGAGCTGGATGTGATCAGCAACTTTGCCGAGCGCGCCACCACTTTACGCTTTGCTGCACCGGAGTTTCGCGAGGCTGCCGGATTCGATATCGAGGAAGGCCGCCACCCGGTAGTCGAGCAGCTTCTTGATGAGCCTTTCGTGCCCAACAACCTGCTGATGGACACCCAACGCCGCATGCTGGTCATTACCGGCCCCAACATGGGCGGTAAGTCTACCTACATGCGCCAAGCGGCCCTCATTGCTCTACTGGCCTACACGGGCAGCTTCGTACCAGCCAACCGTGCTGTGCTTGGGCCAGTAGATCGCATATTCACTCGTATGGGTTCATCCGATGACATTGCCGGCGGCCGCTCCACCTTTATGGTGGAAATGACAGAAACCGCCAACATCCTGCACAACGCCACCGAGTTCAGCCTTGTGCTGATGGACGAAGTAGGCCGAGGCACCAGCACCTTCGATGGATTATCCCTGGCCTGGGCAACGGCCGAACACTTGGCAAAAGAGATTCGCTGCTACACCCTGTTTGCGACTCACTATTTTGAGCTCACGCAGTTGGCGGACGATCTGGAACTCGCTGTAAACGTACACCTGACAGCAACAGAACACGACGACAGTATTGTGTTCCTGCACAATGTACACGAAGGCCCTGCCAGCCAAAGCTACGGTTTGCAGGTAGCAAAGCTGGCCGGCGTGCCCCAGAGCGTGATACACAACGCCAAAGCGCAGCTGAAACTGCTGGAAGGCAGCGCAGTGCCGGCAGCCACTACGCGCCCATTGGTCGCTGAGGCAAGCCAGAAACGGCCAGCAGTGCCCAGCCAGACCGTTTACCAGGGTGACATGTTTGCCAGCGCAGAACCCAGCGCCGTGGAAGAAGCATTGCAGAGCTTCGACCTGGACGACTTGTCACCCAGAGAAGCCATGAACCGGCTGTATGAATTGAAGAAATTATTGAAAACTGACGGGAAGTGACGTGAATAATAAGGTTATAGCTGCCAGACGCTTGCGGCAGCGCGGGCTGCTCCCTACAATATCGCCCATTAAAATATAACCATGGAGCCTGACAACAAGCTCCGGATGAGATTGACCACTGGACCAGGGATCTGATTATGGCGTTTATCGTTACCGATAACTGCATCAAGTGTAAACATACAGACTGCGTAGAAGTGTGCCCGGTAGACTGCTTCTACGAAGGCCCGAACTTTCTGGTAATCGACCCGGACGAGTGTATCGATTGCGCGCTGTGTGAGCCCGAGTGCCCGGTTGAAGCTATTTTCTCGGAAGACGAGCTACCCGCAGACCAAGAACCATTCATTGAAATCAATGCTGAGTTGGCGGCCAAGTGGCCCAATATCACCGAGAAGAAAGACGCTCCTGCAGACGCTGCAGAATGGGATGGCAAGCCCAACAAGCTTCAGTATTTGGAAAGATGACTCGAGCCAAGCTTGGCAGCACCGCCCAAGCCTAAGCGCAAAAAAGGGAAGCCTATATGGCTTCCCTTTTTTTATGAAACTGCATCACCTTGAGCCGCCAAGCTGCAGCTACTAGGATTCCTGCTCCAGAATCTTACGTGCCGCAGCCGATTTATAAAAAGCTGACAGCCGGCGGCGCACAAGCGCCTCAACATACCCCTCTTCCTGAAGCACACCGATAACTGGAATAGCCCAGGCGTCCACCTCTGCCATAATTACATCGCGGGTAACGCCCAGATCACCGAGCAAGTCGGTAAGCGGTCGGTCACCATATTTCACAAACAGATGTGACACCACAGCCCGGGCACAGCCTTCAAAGTAAGCTGTTTTGCGGAACTGCAGCCAAAACTCATATCCCAGCACGACAAACTCCTGCAGCTCAACGTCTCCCAACCCATCGTGAAGCTCTGCAATCGTTCGATCCTCTACAGAAACCCAGGCCGCCATCACCGTGTCTCGCACTTCCTCATCGGAAAGCGCGCGCTGCAGGAACTGCTCACTGCGGCTAATTAGCCCCGGCAGGCTATCTGAAAGCCAGGCTTTAAGGCGACGTTCAAAGGTTTCATCCAGCCCGGGCACCGCTTTGTTAGCCATGCGTTTGCCAAACTTCATCATGGAACCAACACCGGGTACCGATTTAGTGATCAGATTGTCTTCATAAAGGTAATTAACAATACCCTGATAGACCACGCTCGATACCAGCTCCTGATAAACCGGATGAGCCATGATTTCGCTGATCACCCGCTCACGCTGCTGCCTTAGCTCTAGCATTTCCTCCACAAACCCCGTGGCCTGCTCGCGGGTGATAATGTCGCCCAAGGTGTTGTTCGCCTGAACCGAGGCATTCAGTACCTCGGCCGCCATCTCGCCTGCCAGTTCGGGAATGCCCGCGTCCAGCTCCATGCTTACAACAACACGCTGGATGGTCTCCATCACTTGTTTTTCCGAGGCTATGCGATTCAGGGTGACAGTACCTGCGTGATCAAGAAGCTCACTGACCTCCTGCTTAAGGAATGTGCGAAGCTTTGTACCCTTTAGTGAGGCAACTTCATGCTTCACATGCAATTCCAGCAGTTGACTGGCTGGATCGATTTTGTCCTTGGTCATGGTATTCGCGGCCTTGTTGATGTGGTGAAACACAGCTAAATTGCACTGGATAGCGGGAGGCTAACACGAAGATCGGAAAGACGGATTCGCCATAATTGCGGTTGGTTCGCTGCGGCCGGGCCAGTGCCGGCAGCTGCGGAGATAATTACTGATAATCGCTGAAGCTGTGTGTGTCTGCCGCCAGCGCCAAACACAAGCTGCCGGGGCCAACGTAAATGCTGCTGGTAATGCCCATCTGTGACAGTAGCAACTCGACGCCATTTTGTTCGCAGGCATTTCTGAGCCGATTCAAACCAGGCAAATCTTCGATCTCTGTCCAGGCCAAGCCACAGGATAGGCTCACATAAGGCGTTAGTAGCCCAGCCTCAACTCGTGCAGTGGCATAATTCATGACCTTTTCTACAGCCACGTCAAAACTGCGGGTCTTGGCAACGGGCTGGCCTTCAGCGCCCTGGCCAAAAATCACCGGAGTGATATTCAAGGCTTTACCCAGAAACGCCACAACGCCCGATACGCTTTTGTCACCACGGCGCCGGGCACGCTCACGAATATAGTGAAGGTCACGGGGAATAACGCAGGTGTATATCTTGTCTGAGAACCGCTCTACCTCGTTACGCAAGGCATTTTTAGAAAGCTTCTGATCAATCAGCTTAAGTGTATGGGCTGCCAACAAACCCTGCCCCGCAAAGATCTGCTTGCTATCAATCACGCGCATGGAAAATTTGCCCTCACGGCCTGAAGCTGCGCGCGCCTGCTCGTAATTAGCCATTACGCTGTTCATGGCTTCCGACGCATTCTGGTAAATCAGGCTTCGGCTGCGGGTGACCGTTTCACAGATGGCCACGTCGAACTGGGGAACAATCTTTTCCATGAACAGCTCATGAATCTGCTCGGTGGTAAAAGCCCGGGTTTCAGCATGGCGGCCTTTCTGCAGAAGCCCACTCTGATAAAACTCCTGAGTTCTTACAGGGTCGTGTTTATCAATATAGGTTTCGCCATCGATAACGGCCGTCACCGGGAGGACAAACAAGTCGTGCTTTCGACTGAATTCGTAAGGTAAATCACACGCCGAATCAACGATCAACCCAACTCGCATGCTGGACCTCCAGTTTTGGGCCGCTTTCCCGAACGGAAGCGCCATTTATTGTAATGGTGTTAGCAAGCTTCATCTTTACACACCCTGTACCGGTTTTCAGCACACCCGGATTAAATGGTGGGCGCAGCAGCATCCAGTTCCCGGAGATTTTCCTCCAGAAGCGCCCTGTTATCCTGCTGCCAAGGGTGAAAGTCTTTGCGGAAGTACGCCAGAAAATCAGGCAGACACTTGCGCAAGATTCCGGGCTTGCCCCACAAAAAGTTGAGCCCGCCCATCCAGGTGCGAAGGCTCCAGAGCTTGCCGTCGGTTTTCAGAAGGCTGCAGGTATTCAGAAAAGTGTATTTAAAGAAATTCCAGGTCACAAACAGGAAGATAATCCGCCTAAGGCGCTCGTTACCTACGCATTCTCGGTACACATCAAACGCCACCGATTTGTGCTCGGTTTCTTCTATGGCATGCCAGCGCCAGAGCTGAGCCATCACGGGCGTTGCACCATCCAGCCATTCAGGATGGCTTAAAATCGCATTCGCCAGCACCGCTGTGTAATGCTCGGCGCCGCAAGTACCCGCCAGCTGCCGGCTGGGCGACAATTTTCCAATCCATTCCATGTGCTTACGAAAGCGGCGATCCAGCCCCTCGATATCATAGCCCCGAGCTTTCAGGGCTTCGTTGTAGGCTTTGTGCTCACGGCTGTGCAGCGCTTCCTGGCCAATAAATCCACGGATCTCGGCCTTCAGCTTCGGATCGGCAACCCGGTCTTGATAAAGCCGAACTGCGTTTATAAATTGCTGCTCGCCATCTGGAAACTGAAGCGATAGGGCATTAAGGAACGCTGTTCGGAACGCGTCGTCGCCATGCCAAAGCGTTTTCAGATCTTCGCTGACATCAAAATGCAAATTCCGGGGCTTAACGGACACCCCTTCGGGAGTGAAACTGACGGTCATGACTGCCTCCTTTTTATTATGACGTTCGAGCGGCGGACAAAAAATCACCAACAAACTCAGTTTAGTCCTGAGAACGAGACAGAAGGAAGAGCAAGGCCAGGAAAACGGACAGATTGTCACAAAATGACACATCGTCACTTGGGCGCGCGTGAATCGTGTGCCTGATCATGTTGTTTTTGTGGTGATATTCGGCAGCACTGGGGCCAGTGCTGCCAGTCAGGAGATCAGTCCAGCTCTTTGGCTTGATCCCTAAGTACGAACTTCTGGATCTTACCCGTGGAGGTCTTGGGCAGCTCCGAGAAAACGACGGTTTTGGGTACCTTGAAGCGAGCCAGGTGTTCGCGGCAGAAGTTGATAATATCCTCTGCGCTCACATCGCCCGCTTCCGGCTTGAGGGTTACAAAGGCACAGGGAGTTTCGCCCCACTTTTCATCCGGGCGAGCCACTACCGCGGCCTCGAGAACCGCCGGGTGCCGGTAAAGCGTATCCTCTACCTCAATGGTGGAAATGTTCTCGCCGCCGGAAATAATGATGTCTTTGAGACGGTCCTTGATTTCCATGTAGCCGTCTTCGTGCCAAACGGCCAGGTCGCCGGTGTGGAACCAGCCGCCGCGGAACGCTTCCTCGGTGGCTTTGGGGTTTTTCAGATAACCTTTCATGACGGTATTGCCGCGCAGGAAGATTTCACCGATGGTCTTGCCGTCTTTTGGAACCGGCTCCATTGTTTCGATGTCGCCCACCATGGTGCCGGCAAGGGTGTGATAACGCACACCCTGACGGGCTTTTATCTTCGCCCGATCATGCAGCGGCAGTTCATCCCATTCCGACTTCCACGCACAAACCGTTACCGGGCCGTAGACTTCGGTCAGGCCGTATACGTGAGTCACTTTGATGCCCATTTCCTCAACAGCACCAATAACCTGGGCCGGAGGCGCCGCGCCTGCAGTCATAGAGCGAACCTCGTGATCAATGCCCGCCTTCGACTCCGGCGGCACATTCAGCAAGGCATTCAGCACAATGGGCGCACCGCACATGTGGGTGACCTGGTGCTCTTTGATCAGTTGCAGGATTTTTTCAGGATCGACCCGGCGCAAACAAACGTGGGTACCGGCCATGGCTGTAATCGTCCAGGGGAAACACCAGCCGTTGCAGTGGAACATAGGCAACGTCCACAGATACACCGGGTGCATGCCCATCGACCATACCGTCTGGTTACCCAGTGCGTTGATATAAGCGCCACGATGGTGATAAACCACACCCTTGGGGTTACCCGTGGTTCCGGAGGTGTAGTTGAGCGATATGGCATCCCATTCGTTATCCGGGAAGCTCCATTGAAACTGCGGGTCGCCTTCCTTCAAAAACGCTTCGTAGTCCAGGTCGCTTACCTGAACACCTTCCCCATACTCCGGGTCGTCCACATCAATAACCAGTGGCTTGTCGTCCAAACGGCTGACCGCATCGCGCACCACTTCGCCAAATTCGCGATCTGCGATCACAACTTTTGCTTCGCCATGCTCAAGCATATAGGCGATGGCTTCCGCGTCCAGGCGCACATTCAGGGTGTTCAGCACTGCCCCCACCATGGGCACACCAAAGTGACACTCCACCATTGCTGGAATATTGGGCAACATAGCGGCAACCGTATCACCGCGGCCAATGCCGCGACCTTTCAGCGCCGACGCCAGCCGCCGGGAGCGATCATAGGTCTGCGACCAGTTATACCGAATGGCTCCATGAATAATGGAGGGGAAATCCGGGTAAACACTGGCGGTGCGTTCGATAAAATCAATCGGTGATTGAACAGCGTAATTGGCATCAACGGGCGCAAGGCCCTGATCGAAGATCGAGGTCATTGGGTGTTCCTCTTTGAGAGCCTGTTGTTCTTGTGGCGTATTCAGCAAAATCGTTAGACTAGCTATGATTTCTTATAATCAGAATGATATTTAATAACGCAAAAACTAGAAACTACACCAACGTATTATAGTATAGATACTATACACCACTCCTTTGCGAGAGATTTGGTTACTACTATGAGTTTTAGTTTGTCAGACGCAGACCCGCAACCCGGCCTGATACTGAACAACTCCGCCCACGTGTTGCGGAGCAATCAGGCCGCAGATACATTGTGGGTGAAGAATGATCTGTCAGGCCCTTCTGACCTGCTTCCAACAAATGTGCAGGCGTTGGTTAACGCTGCGCTGCAACAAGCGCGGGCAATCGAAGGTGTAGAAACCCGGTTCAACAGCACCATACTTTTATGGACGTTTATCCCCTACCCGCAAACATGCGAGGTACTGGCCCGCGGGCGGGACGCCACAACCGACGTCCTTACGCATGAACAAGCCACTCGATCAAACCGCCTATACCGAGTGATCACCGAAAACACCACCGATCTTATCTCGCGCCATGCTCCAGACGGGCGCTTTATCGATGCTACGCAGGCTTCATGGCGCTTACTCGGTTACTGGCCTGAAGAGCTACGCGGCAAGCTTTTGGAAGATTTTTTTCCCAGTGATAGCGCTATGCAGCAGCTCACTGAGGCTCGCAACCGCCTAAGAGATGACGGCTATGCCACCATGACTCTGGATATAGCCCACCGTAACGGCAGCAAACGCTGGTTCGAGATCGCAAGCCGGGCCATAAGGGAAACCTATACAGGTGCGGTTGTTGAGGTAGTCAGCGTATCCAGGGACATCACTGCCAGGGTGGCCTCGGAAGATAACAACCGCAGGCTGGCTGATGAGCTTGCGCGCACAGCAAGGCTCGCGGCACTGGGCGAGCTGGCATCCAGCATAGCCCACGAAATGAACCAGCCCCTGGCAACCATCGTCAACTTTGCCAGTGCCAGTCAGCGTTATCTTAAAAGCGCAGGAGCAAACCCCGAACACCTTGAGCGTGTTGACGATGGCCTTCAGAAAATCATCCATCATGCCAATCGCGCATCAGAAGTAATCAAACACTTACGCGCCTTTCTTCGCAAAGGCCGGAAGCGCACCACAACGGTTTTACTAAACCAGACTCTTACAAATGTAGCCCGACTTTGTCAGTGGGAAGCTGACAAAAACAACGTAGACATTGTCTGTGCACCCGCCACCGGTGAGCCTACCATCATCGCAGATCCGGTATTGCTGGAGCAGGTGCTGATCAATCTGATCCGAAATGGTATGGAAGCAAACGTGGAAACCCGCAGTACTCAGCCGGACAGCGCAGGTTCACGCCTGGTGATTTCAACCTCGGTAAACAACAAGGGCGAGACCCTGATAGATGTCACCGATGAAGGGCCTGGTCTTGATGAACAGGAGATCAGGCAAATGTTTCAGCCGTTTTACACCAACAAACCTCTGGGGCTGGGATTGGGGCTCTCCATGAGCCGCTCCATTATTGAAGGTTTTGGTGGATTTCTGGACGCTCAACCTGCCTCAACCGGCGGCCTTACACTAACCTGCCGCTTCCCGACAGCGCCCGCAAACAAACGCACACCAAGCATCGAGACTGAACCCAATGAGTGATCAACCTGCACCTGACACCAACACCGTTTACGTTGTTGACGACGACGACGGCATGCTGGAATCGACACAATGGCTGCTGGAGTCGGTCGGGTTAAACGTGCAGGCGTACAGCGACGGCCGCAAGTTTCTTGACGCCTTGGGAGACAGCCGGGGCGGCTGCGTGGTGCTGGATGTAAGGATGCCAGGCCTGGGTGGGCTTAACGTTCAGGAAGAGCTACAAAAGCGAGGCATTGAGTTGCCGATCATTTTCGTATCCGGCCATGCGGACGTGCCTATTGTGGTGCGCGCGTTCAAATCTGGCGCTTTTGATTTCATCGAGAAACCGTTCAACGAGCAACTACTTCTGGACAGCGTGCAACAGGCACTGGAGGCGCATCAGCACTCCAACCACCTGCAACTGGGCGACGAGCGAACCGACGCGCTCATTACAACGCTCACGCGCCGGGAGCGGGATGTTTTCCTACCCATGGCCCAAGGCTACACCAGCCGGGAAATCGCCGATCAGCTGGGCGTAGGCGTCAAGACCATCGACCTCTATAGAGCCCGCGTAATGAAACGCCTGGGTGCCGAGCGGTTGCCCGACGTTACGGGTATGGCCATCACCGCCGGGCTTCTGGACCCATCAAACCTTCGCACTGAATCCTGAGTAACCTCCCACCAGGCGCCTCAACCGCTCTGCGCCAGCTCTTCATGGGCAAGTGCTCCGAGCCTGGCGATTGCCTGGTCGATGCGTTCGCTCCAGGGGTTGCCACCATTCAGCCGCAGGCACGATTCGAACTTGTCTGAAATCGAGAACATCAAGCCCGGTGCCACGTTAATGTTTTCCGCCCGCGCCCGATGATAAACCCGAGTGCCAGAAACCCCAGCAGGCAACTGCACCCACAGCACAAAGCCGCCTTGTGGTCGGCTTACGGCCGTGCCAGCAGGAAACGAGCGAGCCACAGCTGCTCGCATACGCTCTACCGCCTCCCGATAATTTTGCCGTGCAGAGCGCAGATAGCGATCATAGCCGCCCTGCTCCAGAAAATGTGCAACCGCCAGTTGTGGAATGGATGACGTTGCCAGATTGGAAAAGTATTTTTGCTGCCGGGCACCGGCCATGTAACGCCCGGGCAACATCCAGCCCAGTCTCAACCCAGGAGAAATGGTTTTCGAAAAAGAGTTGCAGTAGATAACATTGTCTGTGCGATCAAAGGCTTTCGCAGGTTTGGGTCGTTCGCCTGAGTGATAAAGATCTCCGTAAATATCATCCTCTATTAACGGCACGCCAGCGGCGGCAAGCATAGACACCAGCTGTTTCTTACGCTCATCCGGCATTCGGGCGCCCATGGGGTTACTGTGATTGCATACCACCACGCAGGCTTTCAAGGGCCACTGCTCCAGGGCCAACTGTAAGCCTTCAAGACTAAGACCGTCAGATGGGTGCGTCGGAATTTCCATGGCTCGCAGCCCGACAACTTCCAAAGCCTGAAGAATACCCGGGAACGACGGCGACTCAACTGCCACTATGTCCCCCGGTTGAGTGACAGCGCGCAAGCCCAGAATAATGGCCTCCTGAGCACCGTTGGTAACCAGCACATCATCTGGTGTCACAGGAACACCCACCGACGCCATACGCTGCGCAATCTGCCTGCGGAATGACTCTTTGCCGGGAAAGGCGTAGTCCAGCGTTTCAAGGCCACGTCGTGCGGCCCACAGCGTGCTCTGCTGAATCTGCCGTAACGGCAGATAATCCGCATGGGGAATGGCAGTGGCCAGCGGCACCATGCGTTTTTGCTCGTCCGCACACAAATCCAGAGCCATCTCACGGGCACTGACCGGTACCGGCCGGTTGCGATGCTTATGCATAACAGGCTCTGGCGCATCAACGGCAGGCAAGCGAACAAAATAGCCACTGCGTTCCCGGGCCTGAAGATAACCACGGGCCTCTAGGGTCTGGTGCGCCTGCAGCACCGTTGAAATGCTGACGCCCAACTGTTTGCTCAGCACTCTTACGCCGGGCAACCGGTCTCCATCGCGATAGACTCCGTCCTGTATCAATGCCTGAAGCCTGTCTGCCACTTGGTTGTATAGAACACCCATCCCCGTTGCCTCGCCGCATCGATAAAATTTTTGCCCACTCAAGCACCACTGTCGCCATTGCAACAGACCGGCGTCGGTTATGAACAGTACAGTTGCCGGGAAAACTGACCGGTACAGATGGTCGACTTTCTCTTCTGTACCGGTTCAAAAACAGGTTATCTGAATCTGTTATGGCTGTCTGCACAGGGGGACAATAACAACATCGCAAACAGAAGAAGGAGTTTCATCATGGGCATAGCAAACAGTCACGCTCTGGCAGCAACACGGAACAATCTCTTCGGGCTTCAGCCCAACGCTCCGTCCTTGTATGAGGAGGGAGGGAAAGCGAGCCGCCAATGGCTGGAAGACCTCGGGTTTTCCGTGAGGCAGTCGGATCAGCAGCACTGGGTGGTAACCCACCACAACCCCCTGCCCGAACTGCACTTTTACAGCGCCCGTGAACTGGCGCAGTTTGCCAGCTACAAGGCTCACCACTACGCTAAGCGTTTGCTCCGGGAGAACAGATCATGAGATACCCCATCTATCAGGTAGACGCATTCACCAGCGAGATCTTCAAAGGCAACCCGGCGGCCGTCATGCCTCTGGAGTCATGGCTGCCGGATGCGACATTGCAAGCCCTGGCGGCGGAGAACAATCTGGCAGAGACGGCGTTTTTCGTACGTGAAACCAGTTCTGATAGCGCAGACTTTCACATACGCTGGTTCACTCCACGTATAGAAGTGCCTCTTTGCGGGCATGCCACTCTGGCCAGCGCCTGGGTTATTTTCAACAAACTGGGCTGGCCTGAACATGCGATTCGCTTCCAGTCCAAAAGCGGCCCCCTGGGCGTTCATAAGACCCCGGATGACTGGCTGGTACTGGACTTCCCCAACCTTCACATCGAAGAACAGGAAACACCTGCCATCATTATCGAAGCTCTTGGTGGCGCACCCGCCCGGGCCTTTCACGTGCCGAGCGACACCAATGACATGATCGTTCTGGAAAACGAAGCAGCGGTAAGAGCGGCGCAACCGGATCTGCGAATACTAAAGCAACTGGGCAATATGGGCCTGATTGTCACTGCGCCCGGCGACCAGGCCGACTTCGTTAGCCGGTACTTTGCCCCCGGCTCAGGCATTGATGAAGACCCGGTTACGGGCTCGATTCACAGTGCTCTGGTGCCTTATTGGGCCGACAGACTCGGCAAAACCAAGCTTGAAGCCCGACAGCTGTCAGCCCGGGGCGGCGTGCTGCACTGTGAATTGAAAGGCGACCGTGTTGCCATTGCTGGGCAGGCTGCGTTCTATATGGAAGGAACAGTTCACTTGGAATGAGCCATACGACGGCTCCGGGGCTGGTATACTGCGCGCCACATTAACCAACCGGCAGGCAGCAATGACGGCAAGTTCCAGCAACCAGTACGATGTAATCATTATCGGCGCCGGCGCCGCCGGCCTGATGTGTGCGGCCACCGCAGGCTATCGCGGGCGTAAGGTGCTGGTAATTGATCATGCCAACAAACCGGGAAAGAAAATCCTCATGTCTGGTGGCGGGCGCTGTAACTTCACCAACCTCAACAGCACGCCTGCCAATTTTCTATCAGACAACCCGCGCTTTTGCATTTCTGCCCTGAAACGTTATACCCCGCAGAATTTTCTGGATCTTGTTGAACGCCACGGCATTGAACATGAAGAAAAAGCCGCCGGTCAGCTGTTCTGCAAAGACAGCGCGAAAGAAATACTTGCCATGCTGCTGACAGAATGCGACTGGGCCGGTGCTGAAGTTCGCATGAAAACCAGCGTAAAGAGCATCGCCCAAAGTGCTGGGCACTACCGGGTTAACACCAGCTCAGGCGCCCTCACCTGCGAATCTCTGGTTATCGCCTGCGGCGGCCTATCCATCCCCACCATGGGCGCAACTGGCTTCGGCTACGACATTGCCCGGCAATTCGGGCTCACGGTTCTGCCCACCCGGGCCGGGCTGGTACCCTTCACGCTGCACCCCGAATTGAAGCAACAACTGGCACCTCTGTCCGGCGTAAGCTGCCCGGTGGATGCGGCCTGCAATAACCATCATTTCCGGGAGCCCATGCTGGTCACGCACCGGGGGCTGAGCGGCCCGTCGATGCTACAGATTTCCAGCTTCTGGCAGCCAGGCGACCCGCTAACCATCAACTTGTTGCCGGAGCGAAACACCCTGGAAGACCTGCTATCCCTGCGCAAACAGAAGCCGCAATCAACCGTTGCCCAATACCTTATTCAACACCTGCCTAAGCGTTTCGCCCAGGCTTTCAATGAGCTTTTCGGCTGGAACGGCCCGCTTCAGAGCTACAAGAACAGCGACCTTGAACAGATTTCAGACGCGCTGAGGCAATGGACGGTCAAGCCGGCGGGAACAGAAGGGTATCGTACAGCTGAAGTCACGCTCGGCGGTGTAGACACTCGCCAGCTTTCATCAAAAACCATGGCGGCCCTGGAGCACCCAAACCTTTACTTCATCGGCGAGGTTGTGGACGTAACGGGGCACCTGGGTGGGCACAACTTCAATTGGGCATGGGCTTCAGGGGTGGCCGCGGGGCAGTCAGCTTAACGTGACCAGCGCCGGCAAACACAACCCTAGCGCAGAATCACCAGCGGCTTTTTAGCCGATGTCAGCATACTGGTCGTCGTGCTGCCCAACAAAAAACGGCGAATTTTCGAGTGTCCGTAGGCGCCCATCACCAGAATGTCGATATCGAACTCATCCTGATAACTATGCAATACCGGCTCTACCTCACCACTTCGGATAGCCAGTGTAATTTCCGACTCCAAAGGCGCCAGCATAGCCTCTGCCTTGCGCAGCTGGGCCATGGCTTCGGTCGTTTCATTGCCCACCATCACCAGGTGCAGGGGCATGCCCTTGAGTACCGGGCTGGCAGCCAGGTGTTCAACGCCACGAAACGCTGTGGCACTGCCGTCAAACGCAAGCATGGCACTTTTGGGCGCTGAGAACTCATTCGGCACCAGCAGGATCGGCCGGCTCATGCTGCGGATAACAGTTTCCAGTTGGCTGCCAATATGCTGCTCACCGTCTGAACTGCTTTCACCGTGCAATCCCATTACTAGCAGGCGAATCTGTTCCTGCATGTCCAGCAGCGATTCGGTTAAACCACCGTGGCGCTGGCGCTTTTTGATCTCACTGATACCAGCTGTTTGTATCCTTTGCGCCGCCTCGTCCAGCATATGATTACCATGCTCCAGGGCCAATTTGGCGCGCTTACGATCCAGCAACGCCAACTCATCCAGCAGGTGTTCACGGCTACCCAAGCCAATGTTCCCAGCTAAATCCGGCTCTGACGGATAACGCTCTTCGTCGAGCACGTGCAGCAGGGTCAGCGGTGAGCTCATATGCTTACTAGCCCAGGCGGCGTAATCGCATACTGCCGGCGCCGCGCGCGAGCCGTCAATGCAAGCCACAACCTGCAGTGTATCTTGGGAATTTCCTGTCGCGTCTTGCATATTAATGGCCCATCAGCTGATCAATGCCTTCCGGCTTGTCGTGCACGCCAAAGCGGTCAACGATGGTAGCGCTGGCCTTGTTCATGCCAATCACTTCCACCTCCGCACCGTCACGGCGGAACTTGATAACCACTTTGTCGAGCGCGCCCACCGCGGTGATGTCCCAGAAATGGGCACGGCTCACGTCTATGACCACTTTATCGACCACTTCACGGAAATCAAACGCTGCAACGAATTTTTCTGATGAACTGAAAAACACCTGCCCCATTACGGTGTAGCTGCGCGTGCCTGAGGATTCGTCCAGCGTTGTCTGCACCTCCATAAAGTGCCCGATCTTGTTGGCGAAGAACAGCGCCGCAAGCAGTACGCCGGCAAACACACCCAGCGCCAGGTTATGAGTCACAACGACAACACATACAGTTACCAGCATCACAATGTTGGTAGACAGCGGGTGGGTTTTCAGATTACGAATGGACTCCCAGGAAAATGTGCCGATGGACACCATGATCATCACGGCCACCAGAGCAGCCATGGGGATGCGCACCAGTACATCGTCCAGCACCAGTATCATCACCATGAGGAACACGCCCGCTGTGAGCGTGGAAAGCCGGGTTCGGCCACCGGATTTGATGTTGATAACCGACTGACCAATCATTGCACAACCAGCCATACCACCCAGCAAGCCAGAGCCGATGTTGGCAATACCCTGCCCTCGGCATTCACGGTTACGGTCACTTTCCGTATCGGTCAGATCGTCCACAATGGTGGCGGTCATCATGGATTCCAGCAAACCCACCACGGCCAGCGGAATGGAATACGGCAGGATGATCATCAGGGTTTCGAGGTTCAGCGGCACATCTGGCCAGAGAAAAATTGGCAGCGTATCAGGCAGATCACCCATATCGCCCACCGTGCGCACGTCAATATTGAACAACACTGCGACGATGGTTAGCGCCACGATGCAAATCAGTGGCGACGGCAGCAGCTTGCCCAGCACCGGCACATACGGGAACAGGTAGATAATACCCAGCCCGGCGGCGGTCATGGCGTATACATGCCAGGTTACATTGGTGAGCTCGGGCAACTGAGCCATAAAGATCAGGATGGCTAGCGCATTCACGAAGCCGGTCACCACAGAGCGCGACACAAATCTCATCAGGCTGCCCAACTTCAGCCAGCCCGCCACAACCTGGATCACACCGGTTAACAGCGTGGCAGCCAGCAGGTATTCCAGGCCGTTCTCCTTGACTAGCGTCACCATTAACAGCGCCATGGCGCCGGTTGCCGCAGAGATCATACCTGGGCGACCACCCACAAACGCGATGATAACGGCGATACAGAATGAGGCATAAAGCCCGACTTTGGGATCCACTCCGGCGATGATCGAGAAAGCAATCGCTTCTGGAATCAACGCAAGGGCAACCACGATTCCGGCGAGCACATCGCCTTTGGTGTTGGAAAACCAGTTGGCTTTCAGTGTATTTACCATAGCTTTGGGTACCCGGGTGGCTGCGCTGTTTAATGAACGTCGGATTGCCGTCGCTTAAATTACGGATTACGGCAAAATAAAGGGCGCGAAGTCTACCAAAATACGGGTTCCGGCGTAAGGGCGGCCTGGTTTCAGTGGCCACGCAACTGCTAACGGGCGCAACGAAACGTTAAATTGTAACGACAGGCACCGGTCAGCGGGTGTGCTCCGGCCTTCAGTGTAAGCACCCCGTGGTAACGTAACCGCGAAGGCCCACCCCACACCACAACATCACCGTGCGCCAGAGGAATGTTCTTTGGTCGCTCGCTCCGCGTCAGCCCGCCGAACTGAAATACCTGGGACAATCCAAGAGAAACCGACACAACCGGTTGCGAGAAATCTTGCTCGTTTTTATCCTGGTGTAACCCCATCTTTGCACCGGGTTCGTAACGGTTGATAAGGCAGGCGTTTGGAGTGAAATCACCATATCCTGCTGCCAATGCGGCTGATCTGGCCAGACTGGCGAAAACAGGAGGCATAATGGGCCAAGGCGACCCGGAACAAGGGTCTTCTGCCTGATAGCGGTAGCCTTTTGCATCGGTGACCCAACCCCAGCATCCGCAACAACTCATGGCGACAGACATGCTATGCCCACCGGGTGTTTTCATATGTCTCAGAGGCGCCACCGTCGTTATATGCTCTATCTCGCTTAGCAGATCCGGCGCTTGGGCAGAGGCAAAATGCCGGAGCACAATGGCCCCTTCCGAGAGCCTTTCGGTGGTCACTTCAATTGGTTGGTCTGCAAACAGATCGGGGGTCATAACCGGTATTTTTAACACGAAAAACAGCTCAACTCCCAAACTCTCTGAAAAACAGATGGCCTGAATGAAAGCCTGTTCATGAAGATTCACTGAAAAACACGTATATTCTGTGGTCTGATCCATTATCCCGTAAGGACCTTTTAATGCTGTTTGCTATGATCATTGGTGGTTTGATTGGCTACGCCTTTGGCAAGTTCCCCGGTTTTTTAGTGGGGGCTGCTCTGGCTGCATTCCTGCTTAACCGCGCTAAAAGCCGCCTGATTGGCAAACTCCACAACATTCAATCCGGCTTTATTGAATCTGTTTTTGCGGTTATGGGCGCCTTGTGCAAAGCCGATGGTGTTGTATCAACAGATGAAATACAGATGGCCGAAGCCATGTTTGTGCGCTTCCGCCTGAATGACGCTCAGAGAGAAACCGCTAAAGCCGCATTCAGCCGTGGTAAGAGCGAAGATTTTGATCTGGATGCAGAGCTGGATCACTTCCTGCGCATCAGCGGGCGTCAGCCGGCTTTCTTGCAAATGTTTCTTCAAACGCAGTTTTCTGCAGTCGCAGCAGATGGTGTAGTACATCCCGCCGAACGGGCAATGCTGATGCGCATTGCCCGGCGCCTGGGCCTGCCAGAGAGCCAGGTTGACCAACTGGAGGCCATGCTGCGAGGCGCCCATGCAGGCCAATCCGGCAGCCAACGATCTACTGCCCAGCAAACCGACGATGCTTACAAGGTTCTGGGTGTTTCTCCGTCAATCAGCGACGCAGAGCTTAAGAAAGCGTACCGCAAGCTGATGAGCGAGAACCATCCCGACAAGCTTGCAGGGCGAGGCCTTCCTGAGAGCATGCGCGAAATGGCAGAAGAGCGTACACAGGAAATTACCCACGCTTACGATGTCATCAAGGAATCCCGGGAAAACAACGCCTGACGTCCCCCTTTCCTACCCGTTCGACAAGCCCGGTTAACCCAACGGGCTTGTGAACTCATACCTGAAATGACATGTCGTCGTGTTTTGCGTTCGAGTAGAGTATGCCTCCAAGAAAGCAGCTTCCCAGGAGCCGCTATAAATATTCACGGAGACGCTTCGAATGCCGGTCCATTATCCCCTGCCAGCCACGCATACGTTCACTAACGATGCGCTAGGCAACGACGATGCTACCGCCCTCGCCGAGCGCATCCGCAGTCGCGACATATCGGTTACCGAGGTGACCCAGGCTAGCATTGAGCGGCTGCACAAAGCGGAGCCGCTGGTGCACGGTATGGTTGCTGAGCGCTATCAGCAGATGTTGGAGGCTGCGGCGGGGCTGGATAAAGAAAAAGGCCTGGCGGACGCGCCATTTTTCATTGGCGTACCCACCTTTATTAAAGACAACACAGATGTGGTGGGAATGCCCACCCGCCAGGGTTCAGATGCAGTGCCTGCTGGTAATCCCGCAACAAAGACCAGCCCTTTCGCTCAACAGATGCTGGCACAGGGCTTTCTTTGCATGGGCAAAAGTATCATGCCAGAGTTTGGATTCAACGCCTCAACTGAGCCTCTTCATGATGCGCCCACTCGCAACCCCTGGAACCTTGCCTACTCCGCCGGCGCTTCTTCCGGCGGTTCGGCTGCACTGGTGGCAAGCGGGGCGGTTCCCATTGCCCACGCCAACGATGGTGGTGGTTCCATTCGGATTCCTGCAGCCGTTTGTGGCCTCATAGGGCTCAAAGCGACCCGGGGACGTGTCATCGAGAACGATGCCTCAAAGTCGCTACCCATAGATATTCTCAGTGATGGCGTGGTATCCCGCTCTGTTCGGGATACCGCCAACTTCATCTATCAGGCAGAGCAGTATTTTCGCAACCCGAAGCTGCCAACCGTTGGCAAAGTGGAAGGTCCATCTGAAAAGCGGCTAAGAATTGGTTTGGTTATCGATTCCATAAACGGTCACAAGACCGACGATATGACACGACAGACTGTAGAAGCTACTGCCCGAAAACTGGAAGCCCAGGGGCATATTATTGAGCCTGTAGAAACACCGGCAAACTCAAGCTTTCCCGACGATTTTGCGATGTACTGGGGCCTGCTGGCTTTTGGAATGAAGATCAACGGTCACAAACTGACTCACCCGGATTTTGATAAACGGCGGGTAGACGGCCTAACCCAGGGCCTGGACAAAATGTTCAAGCGAGGTTTCTGGAAGATGCCAGCGGTTCTGTGGCGCTTGCGCCGCGCCAGATTCGATTTTGCCAACGCCATGACAGACTTGGATGCGGTGCTTACGCCTACTCTGGGCCATACCACGCCTAAACTGGGTCACCTCAACCCAAGTGTCCCTTTCGACATACTGTTTGATCGGCTTACCCGATACGCCAACTTCACACCCCTGGCCAACGTTACTGGCGCACCGGCTCTATCACTCCCCATGGCTCTGACACCCGAAAACCTGCCAGTGTCGGTACAGCTTATGGGCAAGCATGGCGATGAACGCACCCTACTGCAGCTTGCGTTTGCACTGGAGTCTGAGTATTCACCCTGGACATCTCTGGCCAACACAGCGCAATAGAGTCAACTTTGAACAGTGGCTGGTGGCGCGTCACCGGCTCTGTTGAAAAACCTTTCTGCGAATAAACTGCCCAACCCGCTCACCAAGCACCAACATCGCGGGCGTTAGCAGCAAGGTGAGAATAGTGGCGAACGCCAAGCCACCGGCAATGGCGCTGGAAAGCTGCGCCCACCACTGAGTCGATGGCGCGCCCAGCCCGAGAGAGGGCGTGAGCAGATCTACGTTCACGCTCAGCACCATAGGCATCAACCCAAGCACGGTGGTAACCGCTGTGAGCAACACGGGGCGCAAACGCAAGCAGCTGGTTTCCAATGCCGCCTCATAGGCCTCCATTCCGTCTTTCTTCATCTGATTGTAAGTGTCGATCAGAATGATGTTGTTGTTCACTACGATGCCCGCTAACGCAATGATGCCCATACCCACCATCACGATCCCGAACGACTGGCCGTTCAGCAGCAATCCCAGAAGTACCCCGGCAGTGGAGAGAACAATGGCTGAGAGAATCAGAAAACTCTGGTACAGGGAGTTAAATTGGGTCACCAGAATGAGCAGCATCATGGCAATCGCAATCAGAAATGCACTTATCAGAAAGTTGGATGCCTGTTGCTGATCCTCGTTTTCGCCAGCAAACTTTACAGAAACCCCTTCGGGGGCCTCCGGGAGTTCAGCCTGCAGTGCTTTCAGCAAACTATCCACCTGCTCGCCGGGCTGAATATCGGATTTAATGGTGACCGCTCGCTTGCCATCTACCCGGGCAATGCTGCCAGTTTTACTCCCCGGCTGCAGGTCAAGAAACTGTGACAGCGGCACCTGCCCCCGAGCCGTGTTAATCGTCTGGCGCTGCAGATGATCCAGCTCGCGCCAGTTGTTGGGAACCCGCACGGCAATGTCCACCTCGTCGCGCACATCTTCAGGCCGATAGGTTGCCAGCACCAAGCCATTGGTGACCAGGCGAACGGCACTGCCAATGCTGAGCACGTCGGTTCCGAAACGAGCGGCGGCTTCGCGATCCACTTCCAGCCGCCACTCAATGCCCGGCAGGCTGCGATCATCTTCAATATCTACAAAGCCGCCCTGGGCGCGCATCTGATTTTCGATCTGATCTACGTAACCGTTGAGCTTGCTACTGTCTCGGCTGCTGACCTGCAACTCTATGGGCTTGCCACCCGCCGGGCCGTTCTCCTGCTCGCGGAACTCCAACGCAATACCCGGAATATCCTCCGTGCGAGCCAGGAAATCATCCAGAATGGCGCTGGCCGGTCGGCGAGTAAACCAGTCGGTAAACTGAAACTGGAGCACCCCAATCACATCCGGTGCCATCTGTGTGCTGACACTCAACATGGATCGTGCATAAACGGCTTTCACTTCAGGCATGCCCTGCAAACGACCTTCTACCTGTTGCACAATGGCATCCCGCTCCAAAACCGACAGATCCCCGCGTGCGCGAACCTGAACCTGGGCAGAATCCGGCTCTACACTGGGGAAGAACTCGACACCATGGTTGAACTTGCCGTAGGTGATGTAGACCACCACGACCACTCCCAACACACCCACCAGCGTGAGACCAGGGTAGGACAAGAGTGTGGAAAGCAGCCTGCGATAACCGTGCATCATTCGACCACTTTCACTGACCTTGCGGGCACGACGCCCACCGCTCACGCCACCCAAAACCGGCAGAAACACCAAGGCCATGGCAAGCGAGGCAACCAGACAGATAATTACGGTAATGGGCAAAAATTTCATGAATTGGCCCACCACGCCGGGCCAGAACAGGAGGGGCACGAATACCGCAAGAGTGGTTGCCGTAGAGGCAATGATCGGCCAGGCCATGCGACTTGCAGCCTCCGCCCAGGCACCTTTCACTGAATGCCCGTCAGACAGGTTTCGGTCGGCCAGCTCCGATACGACAATCGCCCCATCCACCAGCATGCCGGCTACCAGAATGAGGCTGAACAGAACCACGATGTTGAGGGTGAGGCCCATCATCCAGATCACCAGAATGCCCGTCAGGAACGCACCCGGAATGGTGAGCCCAACCAGCAAGGCCGATCGCGGCCCCATGGCAGCGATGATCACAATGATTACCAGCACAATGGCAGTCAGCACGTTGTTAAGCAGATCGCTCAGCAAGTCACGAACTTCGTCGGACTGATCCATTATGTAGCGGACATCGAGGGCGTCGGGCAGTTGCGGTTTTGCCTGGGCAATCAACTCCCGCACCTGGGCCACAGTTTCGATAATGTTGGCGCCGCTGCGTTTGGACACCTCAAGCACCACAGCCGGCTCACCGTTGATGCGAGCAAAGCCAGTTGGATCTTTGAAGGTGCGCTGCAGCACGGCTACGTCGCCGAAGGTCACCACGGTGTCGCCATCGACCTTGATCGGCATTGACATAACGTCTTCGATGTTCTCAATAACACCGGGCACTTTAAGCGTCATACGCCCATTGCCGGTATCCAGAGATCCAGCCGCTACCAGCTGGTTATTGCGCGTGACCAGATTACTGAGCTGGTCGAAATCAATGCCGTAGCCTTCCAGCACCTGAGGATCCACAACAATTTCCAGAAGATCTTCCCGATCGCCGCCAATCTCTACTTCGAGCACTTCGGGAATCGCTTCGATGGCATCCTGAAGCCCCCGGGCTACTGTAATCAATTCCCGTTCAGACAACGGCCCAGACAGGCCAACGGACAGTACCGGGAACAGGGAAACGTTGATTTCATTCACTCGCGGCTCGTCGGCTTCCCGAGGGAGCTTGCTGCGGGCCGTATCCACTTTTTCCCGAACGTCCTGCAAAGCTGTGTCCGGGTCAAAACCGGCATCGAATTCCAGCATCACGGAAGCGTGCCCTTCAGACGCTGTGCCGCGCATTTCTTTGACACCTTCGAGTGAACGCAGCTCCTGTTCCATGGGGCGAACCAGCAGCCGCTCTGCATCTTCCGGGCTTATACCTTCCAGTGTCATGGAGATATAAATCATGGGAATGGTAACGTCGGGGTTAGCCTCTCGGGGAATGGCCTGGAATGCAGCAATACCGCCAAGTGTCAGAAAAAACAGGGTAAGTAACGTAGTGCGACTGCGATCTATGGCCGCAAAAATAAGTCCGCGCATAGTGCTCAGCCCCGCTCTTCAGAGGCGTCTACAGATTCAACTTGCTCGCCCTCACTAACAAAGCCAGCACCACGGGTAATCAGGCGAGTCTCATCGGGCAAGCCCGTAACCCAAGCTCCATCGGTAGACACACTGAGCAGTCTCACTGTACGAAAAACAACCTTATTCTGATCATCAACATACTTCACACCCGGGCGGCCATCATCACCAAGAGAGAGGTAAGCCGGGGAAATAAACGTGGCTTGAACATCTGCCAGCGCAACTCGGAGGTTAGCAGTGCCACCGGCGATACGTTTTTGCTCCGGGTTCTCAACGGCGATCTCAACGGCAAAACTCCGGGTCTCAGGATTTGCAGCACTGGCCACAAAGGTAACCACGCCATCCAACGCTTCTCCGTCTAGTGGGAGTACCCGTACTTTTTGGCCCGGCGCCACTTGCGCAACGGACTGCTGGGGCACCTGCCCTTTGGCCTTGAGGCGGTCTGTGCGAACCAACTCATACAAGGGCGTGCCCACCTGAACCAGGCTACCGGCTTCAACGTCTTTGCTGTTTATTACACCATCGAACGGCGCCTTGGGCCGGAGATGAGAAACCGCAAGCTGGGCCCCCTTCAGCTCGGCTCTGGCCGCCGCCAGCTCGCTTTCTACATTTAGAATATCCGATTGCGACGTCAGATTTTTGGAGCGTAACTTGCGCGCTGCGGTCAGGTCCGCCTCAAGCTTTTTGGCCTGGGCCTGCCAGCGTTCAACGCCGGCACCCCTGCCATCCTCTGACAGGGTTAATAGCACACTTCCAGCTTTTACTGCGTCACCCAGGTTTGCTTCAACGGTTTCAACCGTACCAGCAACCCGCGCGCTCACATTGACGGCGCTCCATGGCTCCAACTGGCCCTGAAGCAAAAGACCCGGCTCATATAGCTGTGCGCTGAGTGTTGTAACCTGAACCCGTGTTCGCTCCTGCTGTGCAGCTTTGGGCTCTGCAGGGGCCTTGGTACTGGCAACTTTGATTTCGCCTGTTGCCATCCAGATAATCAGAGCAATCACAACGACTAAAGACAGACCCAGCGAACTCCATTTTACTTTGCTCATTAAGTACCTACACAGCCTGAATTTGGTGAACGGCGGATTGAAAAGCGACGCTATCTGAAAAATAAAAGGATTAAACGGTTGCAACCGCTTTAAATCGTGGGGTAGATTCTACACAGAATCCTTTTACGAATTCAGAGCAGTTTGTCCGTTTTATGAATCTTAACTCAGTGATTATCCTTGCAGTGCTAGTCCTCGTGGTAGTGATACCTTCCGGGGGATTTTGCGTGGATAAGCAGGTGAGATAGCGACAAACCTGACAAAAACACCAGAAACCCCCGGCACCGCAAGGTCCCGGGGGTTTCTTTTTTGCGGAAGAAAAAACAGGAAATACGACAATGAACGGCGCACAGCACATTCTCGAAGCATTTCACCGCCACAACATCCAAACGGTTTTTGGCTATCCCGGTGGCTGCATCATGCCGCTATACGATGCCCTGGTGGATGATGCGCGCGTGGAACATGTGCTGTGCCGCCACGAGCAAGGCTGCGCCCTGGCTGCCGATGGCTACGCCCGTGCCAGCGGCAAATTAGGGGTTTGCATTGCAACATCCGGCCCCGGTGCTACCAACCTTATTACCGGCGTTGCCAACGCGCACCGGGATTCTATTCCCATGCTTGTCATTACCGGCCAGGTTCCCTCAGCACTGATCGGCACAGACGCTTTTCAGGAAACCGATGTTTTAGGCATGACACTTGGCATCGTGAAACACAGTTATCTGGTGGAGAGTGCAGACGAGCTGCCCGAGATTCTTGAAGAAGCTATGGCGCTTGCGCAAACCGGGCGACCAGGGCCGGTGTGGGTAGATATCCCAAAGGATATATTGCTGGCACAAACCACCGCCATGCCAAACAGCCCACTTGCACAACCAGAAGCGACCTGCCTCGACGTCGGCCCCGCAATAGCCATGCTCCGCGCGGCCCAAAAACCTCTGCTTTACAGCGGCGGCGGTATCAGCCTGGCCCATGCAGAAGAATGCTTCCGGGAGTTTGCTGAGTGCTCAGCACTGCCGGCGGTGGTCACTCTTAAGGGTATAGGGAACCCCGGCAAGCACAGCGCTCATAACCTTGGCATGCTGGGTATGCACGGTTCCCGCGCGGCGAACCGTGCCGTAGACGAGTGCGACCTTCTGTTGGTAATCGGGGCGCGCCTGGATGACCGAGCCACTGGCAAGCTCGACGGATTCGCCCCCAACGCCCAAACCATTCACATTGACGCCGACGCCGCAGAATTCAACAAACTTCGGAGTGCAGACTTAACGGTTCGCGGCGACCTGAACACCATTCTCGGCGAGTTGACTCGGGCGCTCAGGGAAGCACCACTGGCGATCAATGCCTGGCGCAAACAGTGCCAAATCTGGCGCACAACGGGTGGTTTTCAAGCAGCAGATAACGAAGAGCCATTGGCACCCATCACCGGCCCGGCATTCGTCCGCCAGTTATCTCGCGTTGCACCCGACGACACAATCATTGCGTGTGATGTTGGCCAGCATCAAATGTGGGTCGCCCAGCATTACCAGTTCGACCACCCAAGGCACCATCTTACAAGCGGTGGCCTCGGCACAATGGGGTTCGGCTTGCCAGCGGCTATCGGCGCGAAATTTGCCAATCGCAAAAGCACCGTCATCAATGTTGCAGGCGACGGCTCCTTCATGATGAACGCCCAGGAGCTGGCCACTATTCGCCGATACAATCTACCGGTGAAGCTGATCATTATGGATAACCAGTGTCTGGGCATGGTGCGCCAGCAACAGGAACTGTTCTATAACAACCGGGAAAGCCACATCAACCTGGACGACAACCCGGATTTTGTTGCCCTGGCCCGAGCATTCGACATCCCTGCCCTGAAAATTGAACGCACGGATCAAGTTCGGCGGGGCATTGAAACCATCCTGGCTTACAACGGCCCCATGCTGTTGCACGTAGCCATTGCTCGGCAAGAAAACGTCTGGCCAATCGTAAAACCGGGCGGAAGTAACAAAGAAATGATTGATGAAACCCGCCGTTTGGCAGCGGACAAAAAGGAGATGACCGCATGACCACCGAAAACAACCATAAAACGCCCAGCTATACCATCACTTGCCGCATGAGCCACGAAGCGGCCGCGCTCGAGCGCCTGTGCCAGGTAGTTCGCATTCGCGGTTTTCGCATTGCAAAGATGGCGGTGGAGAGCTCAATAGCCGGTGCCGACGAGATTCTCGAGATCGCGCTGACCATTCAGGGGCACCGGCCGGTGGCCATGCTTCAATCGCAACTCGAAAAGCTGCACACTGTGGCAGAGGTTATACTAACCGCGCCAGCCCTAGTGCCTGCAGCAAGCCGCAGAGCCTAACAAGCCAGAACCCACGACAGGGAAACCCGTGATGCTCCGCAGCACCTTGCAGCGTTATCCATTGTTCGTCATTGTCCTGGCGCAGCTTTGTGGAACCTCGCTCTGGTTCAGCATCAACGGTGTCTGGCTCTCCCTCTCTCGGGAGCTGGGGCTTACTGAGTCAGATCTCGGGCAGCTGACGCTCACGGTGCAGGCGGGTTTTATCGTTGGCACTTTGGGCATTGCGGTAACCGGCCTGGCCGATCGGTTCCGTGCCAGTTACATATTTGCGTGCTCCAGCGTGCTTGGCGCCCTGGTGAACGCCGGCTTCGTATTCACTGCAGCATCGCCCCCGTTTGACCTTGTCATGCGCTTTTTGACTGGCCTCTGCCTTGCCGGCATTTACCCTTTGGGCATGAAACTGGTTATTGGCTGGACGCCAAAACACACGGGCACGGCGCTGGCCTGGCTGGTTGGAATGCTAACCCTTGGCACCGCCATGCCTCACTTGCTGCGGGGAGCAACACCAGGGCTGCCCTGGCAGTGGCCGTTACTGGGTTCTTCTGCACTGGCTCTTCTGGGTGGCATGATAATTCTGATTTTGGGGGATGGCCCTCACCTGCCCATGGGCACAGCAAAAGCCCGTTTACGAAGCGGGTTGGCCGGGCTTAGATCTCCCAGATTTCGTGCTGTTGCTGGTGGCTACTTCGGCCATTGTTGGGAGCTTTACGCTTTCTGGACGCTGACACCACTGCTGGTCACACGGGAAGTGCTTCGAATGCATGCAGCACCCGCCCTGATTCCTCTGATTTCATTCATTGTGATTGGTGTGGGGTTTGCCGGTTGCGTAGGTGGCGGCAGGCTCAGCCAGAGGTTTGGCAGCCAATGGGTCGCAAATCGAGCCTTGGCCATGTCGGGAATAATTTGTTTGGCTTACCCTTTTCTAACTTGGGCACCGCCTGGCGCCTTGCTTATGCTGCTGATGTTATGGGGCACCTCTGTGATTGCCGACTCACCACAGTTTTCCGCATTAGCGGCGGCCGCAGCCCCCAGGGAGTTCGTTGGCGCGTCACTGGCGGTCATGAACGCCATAGGTTTCGCCCTGACTATTCCGGCAATCTGGATCACCAGCAATCTTTGGGGATCCCAAGGCGTCTGGGTGACACTCTGGCTGCTACCTGGCCCAGTTCTGGGGCTATGGTCAATGCGCCGGCTCGATAGTCTAGAAGACTAGGGCCGGCGCCAGCCGAACCTGTATCAGATCAGCTCAATGGCCACGGCGGTGGCCTCACCCCCACCGATGCAAAGCGCGGCAACGCCCCGCTTCAGGCCTTTTTGCTGCAAGGCATTCATAAGCGTAACCAGGATACGCGAGCCCGAGGAACCGATGGGATGCCCCAGTGCACAGGCGCCGCCGTATACGTTCACTTTCTGCGCATCCAGCCCCAGCTCGTTGATCGCCAGCAGGGAAACCACCGCAAAGGCTTCATTGATCTCAAACAGATCCACGTCGTCTTTGCTCCAACCTGCCTTTTTCAGCACTTTCTGGATGGCCCCAATGGGCGCCAGAGTGAACTCCGCTGGCAACTGGGCGTGGGTAGCGTGAGCTACAATTTTCGCCTGAGCTGTCAGGCCACGGGCTTGTGCCTCTTCAGCAGAAGCCAGCACCAGTGCAGATGCACCATCACTGATGGAGCTGGCGTTGGCAGCCGTCACTGTGCCGTCTTTTTTGAACGCTGGCTTTAGTTTTGGGATTTTCTCGGGGCGAGCATTACCTGGTTGTTCGTCTATATCTACCTGTGTATCACTCCCGCGGCCAGACACGGTTACCGCACAGATTTCCGGCTTGAACCAACCATTGTTGATGGCTGCATTGGCGCGCTCCAGCGACTGAATGGCAAAATCATCCATCTGCTCACGGGTGATTTTGTATTCATCAGCGCTCTGTTGTGCAAACACACCCATCAGGCCGCCCTCATAGGCATCTTCCAGGCCGTCGAGGAACATGCTGTCCATCACCTGTCCGTGACCCATGCGCATGCCGCCACGAGCTTTTGGTAACAGGTATGGGGCCTGGCTCATGTTCTCCATGCCCCCGGCAATCATAATGTCGTTAGTGCCAGCCTTGATTTGATCGTGGGCCATAATCACCGCTTGCATGCCGGAACCACACATTTTGTTCACAGTGGTGCAGCCAGCGCTGTCCGGAATACCGGAGGCGCGGGACGCTTGGCGTGCTGGCGCCTGGCCCAAGCCAGCGGGTAGCACACAACCCATGATCACTTCCTGAATGTCTAAAGGCTGTAGACCACTGCGCTCAATGGCTGCCTTAATGGCAGCGGCACCCAAATCCGGGGAGCGTACCGAACTCAGGGAACCCATCATGGCGCCCATGGGCGTGCGGGCAGTTCCAGCAATGACAACGCTGTTATCGCTCATTTTTCAACCTCACAGATTTCAAACTCTGCCCAGTACAGAACGGGCAATGATTTCTTTCATGACTTCCGACGTGCCGCCATAAATGCGCTGTACGCGGGCATCCATAAACGCACGGGAAATCGGATACTCCGTGGTGTAGCCATAGCCACCAAACAGCTGCAGGCAGCCATCTGCCACGCGGCACTGCATTTCGGTTGCGCTGTACTTGGCCATAGATGCCGTAGGCGCATCCAGTTCGCCAGCTTCGTACTGGCTTATGCACTGACTGACAAATGCCTTGTTTACCTGGTACTCGGTTTCCATGCGGGCAATTTCAAACCGGGTGTTCTGGATCTGCGCCAGTTTTTGCCCGAACAGAACCCGCTCCTGGGTGTAGGCTATGGTCAGATCCAGCGCACCTCTGGCAGCAGCCACGCCCAGCGCGCCAATAACCAGCCGCTCCCTTGGCAATTCCTGCATCAGGTACACAAAGCCTTTGCCTTCCTCACCCACAAGCGCCGATGCCGGTACACGCATATCCGAAAAGAACAGTTCAGAGGTATCACCGCTGTGCTGGCCTATCTTGTCAAGATTCCGCCCTTTGCTGTAACCGGGCAAGCTGGCATCAACCAAAAACAGGCTGATGCCCTTTGCCCCCGCAGCGGGATCAGTTTTCGCCGCAACAATCACCAAATCGGCATGCTGGCCATTGGTAATGAAGGTTTTCGAACCGTTCAGAATATAATCGTCGCCATCGCGCACTGCGCTGGTGCGCATTGCCTGAAGGTCACTGCCTGCACCCGGCTCGGTCATGGCGATGGCGCCAACCACTTCACCAGACACCATTTTTGGCAGCCACTGCTGCTTCTGTGCCTCGTTACCCAGGTGGCTGATGTACGGCGCCACAATGTCCGAATGCACCATCACGTTAGTGGAGAGCGCACCAAACCCCATGCGCGCCAGCTCTTCGCCGACAACTACGGAGTACTGGAAAGGTGCACCACAGCCACCGCAATCCTCAGGAATGTCCACGCACAACATGCCGGCATCGCCGAGCGTGTCCCAGAGTTCACGGGGTACAACGCCAGATTTCTCCCAGGCTTCGTAATGCGGCGCTACCTCTGTTTCCAGCGCCTTGATAACGGACGACCGGAACAGTGCGAGTTCTTCTTGATCCACAGTGCTAGTCATTGCGCTCTCCCTTATGTGCTTGAATTCATTTAGGCGCCATACGCAACGCACAGTCCAGCCGGATGGTTTCGCCGTTCAGGATCGGGTTGCGCACCATCTGGTCCACCATCATGCCAAACTCCTCGGGCTTACCCAGGCGCTTGGGGAATGGCAGCGTCGCTGCAAGGCTATCTTGCACTTCCTGCGGCATGCCGGACATCATCGGTGTCATGAACAGGCCCGGAGCAATGGTATTCACGCGGATACCTTCGCGAGCCAGCTCTCGGGCCGACTGAATGGTCAGAGCAACAACACCACCCTTGGAGGCGCTGTAAGCCGCTTGCCCAATCTGCCCTTCGTAAGCCGCAACCGAAGCAGTGTTGATAATCACGCCGCGTTCACCTTCCGCGTTGGGTTCGCGCTGCGCCATATCGGCGGCGGCAAGCCTCAAAATATTGAAGGTTCCGATCAGGTTTACTTGGATCACCTTACTGAAGTTTTCCAGCGGCATAACGCCGTTGCGGCCCAAAATCTTGGCCGCTGGGCCAATCCCTGCGCAGCTAACAGCGACACCACAAAGGCCATGGGCCTCTCGCGCTGTTGCCAGCGCTGCTTCCGCACTTTCAGCCGAGCTCACATCGCAGTGTACGAAAATGCCGCCAATATCTGCCGCAACCTTCTCGCCCTGCTCTTTTTGCAGATCCAGGATGGCAACTTTACAGCCGGCAGCCGCAAGTGCACGGGCTGCGCCCTCGCCAAGCCCGGAGGCCCCACCTGTTACAATCGCCGGTACGTTTTTGAATTCCATCACTTTCTCCCTTCGCGTCAGGTATTGTCGGCTGAATTGGAAACTCGCCAATCTTTACGTTAACGTAAACTTTATCCAATTCAGCCTCAAAAAGAAATAAAACCGCGCGCTCAGGCGATGCTTTCAACAATCAGCGCAATGCCCTGACCACCACCTATGCACATGGTAATCAAGCCATAGCGACCACCCGTGCGCTCAAGCTCTGCCAGGGCTTTGATGATGAGAATGGAGCCGGTGGCACCCACAGGATGGCCCAGCGCCACCGCGCCGCCGTTGGGGTTAACCTTGTCTGCCGGCAGACCAAGCTCCTTGCTGACCGCAAGCGCCTGAGCGGCAAAAGCTTCGTTGGACTCAATCACATCCAGATCGGCAACGCTGAGGCCGGTCTTCTCAAGTACGCTACGCACCGCAGGGATTGGGCCAAGGCCCATTACGCTGGGGTCTACGCCTGCAAAGGCATAACCCACAATGCGTGCACGAGCTTTAAGGCCGCGCTTTTCGGCTTCTGCTGCACTGGTCAGCACCATGGCTGCCGCACCATCGTTAATGCCAGAAGCGTTACCCGGCGTGACTATGCCATCTCTGGTAAAGGCCGGCTTCAGGCCAGCAAGGCTTTCAGTGGTAGTGTCAGGTCGCACATGTTCATCCTGATCGAACGTAACCTCCTTGCGGCCCTTTTTTACCGTTACCGGTACAATCTGTTCTTTAAAATAGCCACTCTCAATGGCCTGACTGGCCCGACGGTGGCTTTCTGCCGAGAACGCGTCCAGATCCTCACGGCTGAGGCCGTACTTTTCGGCAATCCGCTCAGCCGTCATACCCATGTGACCGCTACCAAACGGATCACTGAGCGTGCCCATGGTCATATCAATCACTTTGCCGTCACCCATCCGCAGACCCTTGCGAACGTTAGGCAAAACATAGGCGCCCTGGCTCATGCTTTCGGCGCCACCGGCCAGTGCAATCTGGCTATCGCCCATAACAATCATCTGCGCGGCACTGATAACCGACTGCACGCCGGAACCACAGAGGCGGTTCACATTGAATGCCGCAGAACCCTTCTGCAGGCCAGAATTCAGCCCAATATGGCGGGCTACATACGCATCGGCCGGGCCAGTTGGAATAATATGGCCGAAAACCGAATGATCGATGTCTTCGGCGGGCACACCTGATCGGGTGATGGCCTCTTTTGCCGCACAAGTTCCCAGCTCAGCCGGGCCCAGAGAGCTTAAGCTTCCGCCAAAGCCGCCAATGGCTGTGCGTGCACCGTCGAGAATGACAACATCAGTAAGTTTCATTGCTTTGTTCCTTAAGGTTTAGATCACTAAAAATCCGGAGAGCGGATAATCTATTTGCCCAGCATGGAGCGGGCGATCACTTCTTTTATAATTTCGGACGTACCGGCATAGATAGTCTGTACGCGGGCATCCATAAAAAAGCGCAATACGGGATACTCATAAGCAAACCCACGCCGTTGATCACATACCCTTTATAAGCGCCTTGCAAATCTGATAGTCAGGCAGTCGACCATTTAAAGGGTTATCCTGTTCCCCGAGAATGGCCGGACAAGCCGAAAAAATTGACACATTACGCACCAGAATCGTCATAGCCATGCACGACCCACAGCCCAGACCCCATATTGCAAACCACTATCTTCAGGCGTCCATTCGCGGCGCAGAACGGCAGGGGTTTAAGCGTGAAGCTCTGCTGAACAGCGCTGGCGTGCCGGCAGGCCTGCTTGGCGAGCCCGAAAAGCTGATCACCGAAGAGCAATTTACCCGGCTTATCAAAACGGTATGGCGGGCAACGCGCGACGAATTCATGGGGTTATCCACCAGCCGCTGCAAAAATGGCACCTTCGCGCTGATGACAGATTATTGTCTCGGTTCTGCGACACTGGGCGCTGTGCTCAGAAAAAGCGCGCGCTTTTTTACCGTTGCCTGCGACAACATAGACATAGGCCTGGGTGAGACAAACCATCACAAACTTGTGTTCTTCCGGCTGAGCCTTGAAAACACCAGCCGGGATCCTGACCACATGCTGCAGGAGTTCCTGCTGCTTATGTGGCAAAGGTTCGCATGCTGGCTGGTGGACCAGCAAATTCCGTTTGCGACCACACATTTCAACTATTCACCGCCGCCTCACGTTGCAGGATACCCGACCATGTTTCCCGCAGAGCTCAAATTCAACGAAGCTGTTTGCGGCTTCCACCTGCACGAAAAATATCTGCAGCTACCGATTGTCCGCAGTGAGGCAGAGCTTGCCGTTTTCCTGAGGGAGTCACCTGCCTACATCCTGCACCGCCCGGATCACGATGACAGCCTGCGCAACCGGGTTCGCACACTGGTTGGCCAGCAAAGCCTCAAAGACCAGCCAAGCCTGGACGAGATCGCGCAACGACTGCACATGACACCCAGAAGCATCGGGCGCAAACTCCAGGAAGAAGGCACCTCCCTGCGCAAGATCAAAACATCGTTGCGACGGGAATATGCCATAAAACTCATGAGCACAGAAAACCTGAGCGTTGCAGACGTCAGCGAGCGTGTCGGCTTTTCAGAAACCGCGTCGTTTTGCCGGGCCTTCAAGCGCTGGACTGGCAAATCGCCGTCCCAGTGGACTGGATAATAATCAGTCGGTTAAAACACCGCGCTGACCGATTGGGTCAATTTTTTCGACCTGACCGATCATTCCCGCAGGGTCTGCTCCTCTGAGTTAATGCCGGGCTGATTCATGTGCCGCTTAACTACGCCCTGATTGGCCATGAACTGACCTACGCACTTAACCAGTCTGGTTGCAAAGCGCTGTTTGCCGATCTGGATCTGCAGCCGCAGGTGGATGCAGTCAAAGACACAACTGAGCTTGCCATCAACGGCAGCCTCCATGGCGGCGGCGAGAACGATGCGCTGCAGTTGGCACTTGAGGCCGGCGAAGAGACAGCACCGGAGTTGGAACTTTCCGACACAGACGTGGTGCAGATTCTGTATACCTCCGGCACCACATCCGATCCTAAAGGCGCCATGCACACGCACCGTTCGCTGATGACCCATTACGGTGCCTGCCAATACCATCTGGATATCCGCGCCAGCGACCGGTCACTGGCTGCGTTACCGCTGTACCATTCGGCGCAAATGCACGTATTTACCATGCCCATGTTGTTGAGTGGCGGGTATAGCCGGATGATCAACACACCCACACCAGACGCAATTCTCGGGTTGATCGTCAGCGACCGGCTCAATGCCTTTTTCGCGCCGCCTACCGTGTGGATTGCTCTGCTGCACCACCCGCAATTCAACCCGGACACACTGCAGCACCTGAACAAACTCTACTACGGCGCCTCCATCATGCCCGGCCAGGTTGTGAAGGAACTGAGTGAAAAACTACCAGGTGCCGGCTTGTACAACTGTTACGGCCAGAGCGAAATCGCACCTCTGGCAACCGTTCTACTACCAGAAGAGCACGCCGACCGGCCGTCTTCTGCCGGCCGCCCCATGCAAACCGTTATGACCCGCATTGTGGACCCGGTTACCGGCAAAGACTGCAAACCCGGTGAACAGGGCGAACTGGTTCACCGCTCACCACAACTGATGGTGGGTTACTGGGCCAAACCAGAGGCAACCGAAGAAGCATTCAAAGACGGCTGGTTCCACTCGGGCGACCTGGGTTACCAGGACGACGAAGGCTATATCTACATTGTGGACCGCATCAAGGATGTGGTGAATACCGGTGGTGTGCTAGTGGCCAGCCGCGACGTGGAAGAGGCCCTCTACCAGCACGAATCCGTTGCGGAAGTTGCGGTTATCGGTGTACCGGACGAAAAATGGATAGAGGCCATCTGTGCCGTGGTGGTGGTCAAAGAAGGCTACCCGGAAGATGCCAAAGCCTTGATGAATCATGCTCGCACCAAGTTGGCCAGTTTCAAACTGCCAAAACACATTCACTTTGCAGAACAACTCCCAAAAAACACCGCGGGCAAACTGCTGAAGCGTAAACTCAGAGAAGACTTGGCGTAAACCTTTCCAGCTAGTGCCCGGCTCCAATCTGCTGCTTTGCGGCTGAGCCGGGCTACTGGAAGTCGGCACTCCCTCCCCCATACGCTGCCCAACCTCTAAACAGTCCCTGCTACAATTCATCGCAACCTAACAAGCAAACTACCTTTTTTGTTTTTATCTACTCAATACCAAATATTTAACGCCGAAAACTACTTTACGTTTACGTAAACTTTATCTAACCTTACTTAAAAAAGGATACCGCCATGATCGAAAAGAGAACATTCAGCATCAGCGAGCTCTCCAATGAGTTTGATGTGACAACCCGTAGCATTCGCTTCTACGAAGATCAGGGCTTACTAAAGCCCGCACGTCGCGGACAAACGCGCATCTTCAGCACCAAAGACAAGGTGCGCCTGAAGTTGATCCTCCGGGGCAAGCGCATGGGCTTTTCACTCGCTGAAACAAAAGAGCTTTTCGATCTTTGGGATGAAACCCTGACTGGCAACGAAAAACAACTTTTAAAAATGTTGACCATACTGAGCAACAAGCGGGCCCATATGGAACAACAGAAAAACGACATAGCTATGGCAGAAATGGAAATAGAGACTGCAGAGTCGCGCTGCCGAGACGCTCTTGCCGAGTTAAAGATAAAGAAAGAACAGCAGGCTTCGGCCACTAGCGAGCCAGAAAGTGCCGCTGAACAGCACTGACAGTAACGGACGCCTGATCTGGCTCCTCGTTCCTAAACACGCATTTGGCAGAACAAAAGGCAATCAAACATGAAATCACAATACTCAGAACTCAACTTCGGCCTTGGCGAAACCATCGACATGCTGCGCGAGCAAATCAACAGCTTCGCCGCCACCGAAATCGCCCCACGTGCTGAAGAAATCGACCGCAGCAACGAATTCCCCATGGACTTGTGGAAAAAGTTTGGCGACATGGGCCTGCTGGGCATTACCGTGGACGAAGCCTATGGCGGTTCTGGCATGGGTTACCTGGCCCACGTGATTGCAATGGAAGAAATCAGCCGAGCATCTGCCTCTGTCGGCCTGTCTTATGGCGCTCACTCCAACCTGTGCGTAAACCAGATTCACCGCAACGGCACCGAGGAGCAAAAGCACAAATACTTGCCTAAACTCGTCAGCGGCGAACACATCGGCGCCCTGGCCATGTCTGAGCCCAACGCTGGCTCTGACGTTATCTCCATGAAGCTGAGCGCCAAAGACGCCGGTGACCACTATGTGCTCAACGGCAACAAAATGTGGATCACCAATGGCCCCGATGCCCACGTTTATGTGATCTACGCCAAAACCGACGTAAAAGCCGGCTCAAAAGGCATTACTGCTTTCATCGTAGAACGCGACAGCGAAGGCTTCAGCCAGCACCAGAAGCTCGACAAACTCGGCATGCGCGGCTCCAACACTTGCGAGTTGGTATTCCAGGACTGCAAAGTGCCCAAAGAGAACGTTCTGGGCACTGTGGGCGGCGGCGCCAAAGTTCTCATGAGCGGCCTGGACTACGAACGCCTGGTACTCTCCGGCGGCCCTCTGGGTATCATGCAGGCTGCAATGGACATTGTGATTCCCTATATTCGCGAACGGAAACAATTCGAACAGGCTATCGGCGCATTCCAACTGGTTCAGGGCAAGGTTGCCGACATGTACACCTTCATGAACACCGCCAAGTCCTATGTTTACCTGGTGGCGCAATCCGCCGACCGCGGCGAAACCACCCGCAAAGACTCCGCCGGCGCCATCCTCTACTCCGCCGAAATGGCTACAAAACTGGCTCTGGACTCTATTCAGCTTCTTGGCGGCAACGGCTATATCAACGATTACCCTACGGGCCGCCTGCTGCGCGACGCCAAGCTCTATGAAATCGGTGCAGGTACATCCGAAATCCGGCGCATGCTGATCGGTCGGGAACTGTTCCTGAATAATTAAGCAGCAGCTTCAAGCCATAGGTTTCCTCGACTCTCATGACTAGAGGAAGCCAGCACCCAAGTATGACGAGGGACTGGTGGGGTGTCTTTCCGGGAATGTCGTAGGCCAAGGACGGCCGAAGACAAGCGCACATGGACGTGCTCGTAGCGGTTCCCGGAAAGACACCCCGCCAGTCCCGACTCCCCCGAGGTCAGGAAGTCGAACCCATGACGATACTGCAAAGTAAAATAAACCCACGGTCTGAAGAGTTTCAGGCCAACCAGGCCTCCATGGCGGAAGTCGTCGCAGACCTGCGGGACAAAGTATCCACCATCCAGCAAGGTGGTGGCCCCTCCTACCAGGAGCGCCACATCGCCCGCGGCAAACTCCTGCCCAGGGAGCGCATTAATCACCTACTGGACGACGGCTCACCGTTTCTCGAAATCGGCCAGCTCGCTGCCTACAATGTCTACGATGAAGCCGTGCCAGCAGCCGGTGTTATCGCCGGCGTAGGGCGCGTTTCTGGCACCGAATGCATGATCATCGCCAACGACGCCACCGTAAAAGGCGGCAGTTACTACCCACTGACCGTCAAAAAACACCTGCGCGCCCAGGAAATCGCCCTGGAAAACCGCCTGCCCTGCATTTACCTGGTAGATTCCGGCGGTGCCAACCTGCCGCTGCAAGACGAAGTTTTCCCGGATCGTGACCACTTTGGCCGCATCTTCTACAACCAGGCTCGCATGTCTGCCGACGACATCCCCCAGATCGCCGTTGTAATGGGCCTGTGCACCGCCGGTGGCGCCTACGTACCCGCCATGGCCGACGAATCCATCATCGTGCGTAATCAAGGCACCATCTTCCTGGCCGGCCCGCCCCTGGTAAAAGCCGCCACAGGCGAAATTGTGACTGCCGAAGACCTGGGCGGTGCCGACGTGCACTGTAAAATCTCCGGCGTTGCCGACCATTACGCCGAAAACGACGCCCACGCCCTGGAAATAGCCCGGCGCTGCGTCTCCAACCTCAACCGCCGCAAGCCGGTTGACGTAGAGATCCGCAAACCCAAAGCACCTCTTTACGATCCCGGCGAAGTTTACGGCATCGTTGGCACCGACCTGCGCAAACAGTTCGACGTGCGCGACGTGATCGCCCGCACAGTAGACGGCTCCGAGTTCGACGAATTCAAACGCTATTACGGCCAAACCCTGGTCACCGGCTTTGCCCACATACACGGCTACCCCGTGGGCATCATCGCCAACAACGGCATATTGTTCAGTGAGTCTGCCCAGAAGGGCGCACACTTCATCGAACTGTGCTGCCAGCGCAACATCCCGCTGCTGTTCCTACAGAACATTACCGGATTCATGGTAGGCCAAAAGTACGAAGCTGAAGGCATCGCCAAGCACGGCGCCAAAATGGTCATGGCTGTGGCCTGCGCCAATGTGCCCAAGATTACCGTACTGATCGGTGGCAGCTATGGTGCCGGCAACTATGGTATGTGTGGCCGCGCCTACAGCCCCGACTTCCTTTGGATGTGGCCAAATGCCCGCATCTCAGTAATGGGGGGCGAACAAGCCGCCGGCGTAATGGCTCAGGTTCGCCGCGATGGCATGGAGCGCAAAGGCCAGGAGTGGAGCGCAGAGGAAGAAGCAGCGTTCAAAAAGCCGATTGCGGACACCTACGAGCAACAAGGCCATCCCTACTACGCCAGTGCCCGCCTGTGGGACGACGGCGTAATCGACCCGGCCCAAACCCGGGAAGTGGTTGCTCTCAGCCTCTCTGCCACCCTCAACCGGCCCGCGAAGCCCACACGCTTCGGCGTGTTCCGGATGTAATCGGGGAGAATGACCATGACAGATACAAATACAACACCAAATCAAGAATCGGCGGTTCTGATCAAGCGACGCGCTGACGGCGTAACCGAGATCGTACTGAACCGACCAGACAAGCGTAATGCGTTTGACGACGTTATTATCCAGCAGCTCATTAGCGCCTTTACGGACGTACACGCCGATCGCGAAACAAAAGCGGTCATCCTGCGCTCCGAAGGCAAGCATTTCTCTGCCGGAGCAGACCTTGGCTGGATGCGCCGCATGGCAGGCAACAGCCACCAGGAAAACCTGGACGACTCCCGCCAGCTTGCCCGCATGATGGAATGCCTGAACGAACTCAAAAAGCCCGTCATCGGCCTTGTTCAAGGCGCGGCTTATGGCGGCGCCGTCGGCCTAGCAGCCTGCTGCGACATTGTCATAGCCACAGAAAAAGCCAGTTTCTGCCTGAGTGAGGTAAAGCTCGGCTTGATTCCGGCTGTCATCAGCCCATACGTCGTACGCGCCATTGGTGAACGCCAGGCCCGCCGTTATTTCTTGTCAGCGGAAGTGTTCGATGCGCGGGAGGCTGAGAATTTCGGCCTTGTGCATATCGTCTGCGACGATGTTGACGCCATGAACGCCCGCTGCGATGAGATGCTGAAACAGCTTGCCCAGAACGGACCCCAAGCTATGGAAGCCGCCAAAGACCTGGTGTTTGCTGTCAGCCATAAGCCTATCGACAGCACTGTGATAGACGACACTGCGCAACGCATCGCTGATATCCGCGTAAGCGAAGAAGGTCAGGAAGGGCTCAGTGCCTTCCTGAACAAACGTCGCGCCAACTGGATTCCGGAGAGCAACTAACATGTTTAGCAAAATCCTCATTGCCAACCGGGGCGAAATCGCCTGCCGGATTATCCAGACCGCGCAACGCATGGGCATCCGCTGTGTTGCTGTGTATTCCGATGCAGACGCCAACGCCCACCACGTAGCTCTGGCCGACGAGGCGTTTCGCATTGGCCCAGCACCCAGCTCCGAAAGCTACCTGCGCGCTGACAAAATCATCGAAATCGCCAAGCAAAGCGGCGCACAAGCTATCCACCCGGGCTATGGTTTTCTTTCTGAAAACACCGATTTTGCCGAGGCCTGTGAGGCTAACAGTCTGGTATTCATCGGCCCACCCTCTTCTGCTATTGCGGCCATGGGCTCCAAATCTGCCGCCAAAATCATCATGGAAAAAGCCGGCGTACCACTAGTGCCCGGTTACCACGGCGACGACCAAACGCCTGAAACCCTGCGTATCGAAGCTGAAAAGTGCGGTTTCCCATTACTGTTGAAAGCGGTGGCCGGCGGCGGTGGCAAAGGCATGCGCGTGGTTGAGAACATCGGCGAGTTTGATGAAGCACTCGCCGCGGCCAAGCGTGAAGCCAAGAACGCGTTCGGCAACCCGGACATGCTGATCGAACGCTACCTGACCCAGCCGCGCCATGTTGAAATCCAGGTATTCTGTGACCAAAGCGGCCATGGCGTGTATCTGGCCGAACGTGATTGCTCGGTTCAGCGCCGTCACCAAAAAGTTCTGGAAGAAGCCCCAGCACCGGGGCTGAGCGATGAAACCCGCAAAGCCATGGGTGAAACAGCCGTTAAAGCCGCCCAAGCCATCAACTATGTGGGTGCTGGTACCGTGGAGTTTCTCTACGATGTAGACGGTTCGTTCTTCTTCATGGAAATGAACACCCGCCTGCAGGTAGAGCACCCGGTAACAGAAATGGTCACCGGCCAGGATCTGGTGGAGTGGCAGCTGAAAGTAGCCTGGGGTGAGCCTCTGCCGTTGGAGCAATCTCAGGTAAAAACCCGTGGTCACGCGCTGGAAGCCCGCATTTATGCGGAAGACCCGGATCAGGACTTCCTGCCCGCCACCGGTAACCTGCGCTACCTGAGCACGCCCGATGAAAGTGCCCACGTACGGGTCGATACCGGCGTGATCGAAGGCGATGACATCAGCATTCACTACGACCCGATGATAGCCAAACTGATCGTATGGGACGAAACCCGTGATCAGGCCATTAACCGCATGGTTCAGGCACTTGAGCACTACCGGATAGCCGGTGTGAAAACCAACATTCGCTTCCTGCATGCACTGGCCGATTCACAGCCGTTCCGGGAAGCTGACCTGACAACCGGCTTTATCGACAGCCACCGGGAATTGCTGTTCCCGAAATCGAAGCTGGACACCCACAAAGCGCTGGTACTGGCCGCAGGCTTTGTGCTGGAGGAACGCAAGTCCGCGGAATCTGTAAGCACCGACCCCTGGTCGCCGTTCGGTCGGCGCAATAGCTGGCGCCTGAACTCAGAATACGCTCAGCCCCTGCAGCTACAGGTAGGCGACGACATACACGAACTGAAAATCCTCGAGCGGGATGACAACTATCAGGTCTTCATAGACGGCAGCGTATACAGCCTTACGGCAAAGCTCGATGACGATTACATGCAGGCGGTTATAAACGGCCACCGCATCAGTATTCACGGCAATCTGCACAACGATCAGCTCGTGCTTTTCTACGAGGGTGACACCTTTCAGTGCATTCTGTACCGGGAAAACCATGTGTCTGAAGACATGGCCCCAGAAGGCGGCCTGAGCGCGCCCATGAACGGCGCAATCGTGGCGGTACAGGCCAAAGTGGGCGACACGGTTACTGCGGGGCAAACACTGGTTATCATGGAAGCCATGAAGATGGAGCATGCCATCAAGGCACCGGCAGACGGTGTGGTTAGCGAAATCTTCTTCTTTGAAGGTGAGCAGGTTTCAGAAGGTGCGGAGCTGATTGCCATTGAGATTACTGAAGATAGTGCCGACGAAAGCACTGAGGAGGCAGGCTAATGGCCTTTCCAAAACAGGTTCGACTGGTTGAGATGAGCCCACGGGACGGACTGCAAAACGAGTCGGGCCCGGTGATTGCCACAAGCATCAAAACCCAGCTGATCGAACGGCTTGCGGATTGCGGCCTCACACACATTGAGTCCGCCAGCTTTGTATCACCCAAATGGGTGCCGCAAATGGGTGATGCCTCAGAAGTGATGGCGGGTATCAAACGCAAAGCCGGCGTACGCTATTCGGTTCTGACGCCCAACCTCAGAGGCTTCGAGAATGCCCTGGCGGCGGGCGTGGACGAAGTCGCGGTATTTGGCGCGGCTTCAGAGTCATTCAGCCAAAAGAACATCAACTGCTCCATCGCAGAAAGCCTGGAGCGCTTTCTGCCCGTGATGGAAGCAGCAAAGAAGTACAACATCCCGGTGCGGGGCTATGTCTCCACGGTATTGGGCTGCCCCTATGAAGGCGATATTGCTCCAGAACAGGTGGCAAAAGTTGCCAAAGATCTGGCCGACATGGGCTGCTACGAAATCTCCCTGGGCGATACCATTGGCGTAGGTACGCCACTGAAAGCCAAGCGTATGCTGGAGGCAGTGGCAAAACAGGTGCCTGTGGAGCGCTTGGCTGCGCACTTTCATGACACCTACGGACAGGCGCTGGCGAATCTCTACGCGGTACTGGAAGAGGGTGTGGCGGTTCTTGACGCCTCCGCCGCAGGCCTTGGCGGTTGCCCTTATGCCAACGGCGCCTCCGGTAACGTCGCCACCGAAGACGTACTCTATATGCTCAACGGCTTGGGCATAAGCACAGGTGTGGATTTGAAAAAGCTGGTAGCCACCGGCGAGTGGATCAGTAACCAGCTCAAACGACACAACGGCTCGAAAGTGGGCCAGGCCCTGCAATCGTAAGGATCTGACATGACCAAGAACACAAATGTTGTCGCTCTGGACCTGCCCATTCCTGACATGAAAGACCTCCCTGAGGATGTCAGGAAGTATTTTGACATCTGTCTGGAAAAGTTGGGCATGGTTCCCAACGTACTTACCGCGTACAGCCAAAACCTCAAACAGCTGGACGGCTTTACCCGGTTATACAACGAACTGATGATGGGTGAAAGCGAGCTTAGTAAGTTGGAGCGGGAAATGGTTGCGGTGGTGGTTTCCTCCGAAAACAAATGCTTTTACTGCCTGGTGGCCCATGGCGCCGCGGTACGGGTTATGAGTGGTGATCCTGCCCTGGGGGAGCACCTGGTGATGAATTACCGGTCTGCCAATCTGGATAAGCGCCAACGCGCCATGCTGGATTTTGCATCCCAACTAACCCGCTCACCCGAAACGGTTGCGGAGGACGAAGTTCAGGCACTGCGAGATGCAGGCTTTAGCGACGGTGGCATCTGGGATCTGAGTAACGTCATTGGTTTCTACAACATGTCGAACCGCGTGGCGATTGCCAGCGACATGCGCCCGAACCCTGAATACCACAATCAAAGCCGCTAACAGGCTCAACTATTTTCAGACCTCGACCATAAAAACAAATGGAGGCAAACAATGAATCAGACTCTTCCAAGCTACACCAGCGGTACCTCCAAAAAACCACTGCTGGGCATGACGATTGGCGAGATGCTCGATCGCACCGCCAACACATATCCCGATACCGAAGCTTTGGTGTGTTTGCATCAGGACATTCGCTGGACCTACAAAGAGTTCGTTGCCAAGGTTAATGAAGCCGCACGGGCTTTCCTGGCCATAGGTGTAAAGCGCGGCGATCGCGTCGGCATCTGGGCACCCAACCGCTATGAGTGGACAGTTACCCAGTTTGCTACCGCCAAGGTGGGCGCCATTCTGGTTAATATAAATCCGGCCTATGGCATGCACGAGCTGGAATACGCCCTGAATCTGGCGGGTATCAGCGTGCTGGTTACAGCCGACAGTTTTAAAGCCTCTGACTACCGCAAAACCCTCTACGACCTGGCTCCAGAGCTGAAAGCAGGCACGCCAGGCAAGATCAAGGCCCAGCAAGCTCCTGATCTGCGCGCGGTAATCAACCTGGACACAGAAAAACACGCCGGCATGTGGAGCTGGAACGAATTTACCGGCTTTGCCAGCGACGTCAGCCAGCAAGAAGTGGACAAAATTCAGAGCCAGCTACAGTTCGACGACCCCATCAATATCCAGTTTACATCTGGCACAACCGGCAGCCCCAAGGGCGCTACCCTCACCCACCACAACCTGCTAAACAATGGTTTCTTTGTGGGTGAAAGCCAGGTTCTGACTGAGAAAGACCGACTGGTTATTCCCGTACCTCTGTACCACTGCTTCGGCATGGTAATGGGCAACCTGGGCTGTATTACCCACGGCTCCACCATGATTTACCCCGGGGAGGGTTTTGAACCTAAAGCCGTGCTGCAGGCAGTTCATCAGGAGAAGGCGACAGCACTGTACGGCGTGCCTACCATGTTCATCGCACAGCTGGCCGAACCCGAGTTCGAAACCTACGACCTCTCAACCCTGCGCACCGGCATTATGGCAGGGTCCATCTGCCCGGCGGAGGTGATGAAAAAGGTCAATGGCAAGATGAACATGAAAGAGGTTCAGATCGCCTACGGCATGACCGAAACCAGCCCGGTTTCCACCCAGACCAGCTCCCTCGACCCGTTTGATAAGCAGGTAACCACCGTGGGCCGCACCCAGCCGCACCTGGAAACCAAAATCGTCGACCCGGCAACAGGCAACGTGCTGCCCAGAGGCGAGATAGGCGAGCTATGCACCCGCGGTTACAGCGTGATGCTGAAGTACTGGAACAACGAGGAAAAAACCCGCGAAGCGATCGATGCAGCTGGTTGGATGCATACCGAAGATCTGGCAACAATGGACGAAGAGGGCTATATCCAGATCGTCGGCCGCATCAAGGATATGGTGATTCGCGGGGGTGAAAACATCTACCCGAAAGAGGTCGAAGAATTCCTTTACACCCACCCTTCCATTGAGGAAGTTCAGGTTACCGGCGTTCCCGACGACAAGTACGGTGAAGAGCTGATCGCCTGGGTAAAGCTGCGCCCTGATGCCGACCCGGTAGATGCCGATGGCCTGATGGCCTTCTGCAAAGGCAAGATTGCCCACTTCAAGATCCCCCGGAACTACAAATTCGTGGATGAGTTCCCGATGACGGTGACCGGCAAGATCCAGAAGTTCAAGATGCGGGAAATCTCCATTGAGGAAATGGGGCTGAAGTAACTAACAGCCTGCGCACTTCCAAGCCCCGGTACTCCTTAGCTGAGCCCGGGGCATTTTTTTGCCTTTGAAAATCTGTTTGACCGCCGCACAGTTTCGTGATGTTATCTCGGTTAACATTGTTACCACCGATAACATTTAACGAGACTAAACAGCCCATGGCAAAACCGGCCTACCATCACGGCGACCTGCAACTCCAAGCCCAATTGCTGGCACTCGATACGCTCAGAACCCAAGGGGACGCCGCCATCAGCGTGCGTGCACTGGCCAAACAGCTCGGTGTCAGTGCCCCTGCGTTGTATCGGCACTTCTCAGACCGCGAAACACTGCTCGCGGAGCTTGCCATCGGCGGATTCGAGGCACTGCGTGATCGACTGCGCGTCGTAAACCAACAGATACCGCGCAAAGCGCTGATCGAGATAGGGCTGGTGTATGTCGCTTTCGCTCAGGAAGAACCGAACCTGTACCGGCTGATGTTCGGCGGCCGTGTATTACCCATGGGCGTGCATCCGCGCTTGGATACTGCTGGCAAGAGTGCCTTTGAGGTTCTCGAAAACACCGTGGCCCGCGCCCGCCAGCTTGGCTATCTCAAGCCCTCCCCCGTTTCACTGATAACAGCCGCCGCTTGGTCCCTGGTGCACGGCCTGTCGCAGCTCACAATCGACGGTCACTTGCCCGGTGCAAAGGCCGAACCCATGTTAACCGAGGGCGTGCTCAGCTTGTTGCTGGACGGCTCCCGATCTAACGAGCCACAACAATTACAACAGGATTTAACCCCATGAGCAGCCCGAAACCCAGTACTCTCCGCGTTGGTAGGCGGTATCGCGAAAACCGCCTGAACGGCTCTTACGATGCCATTATCATCGGCTCCGGCATCGGCGGCCTAACTACCGCTGCCTGCATGAGCAAAATGGGTAAAAAAGTGCTGGTACTTGAACAGCACTATACCGCCGGCGGCTTCACCCACAGCTACGACCGCAACGGCTACGAGTGGGATGTAGGCGTGCACTACATTGGCGACATGGGTGCAGATCACACGTTTGGCAAGCGGTTGTTCGATCACATCACTGACGGTCAGTTGAAATGGGCGCCGATGGATGCCAACTACGACCGCATATTTTTGGGCGACAAGCACGTAGACCTGATTGCAGGCCCCGACGCATTCCGTGCTGAACTGGTCAAAGTGTTCCCGGAAGAAGAAAAGGCCATCGACACCTACCTGGGTTATCTGCGCAAGGTGTCCAAAGCCATGCCAGCTCTTGTTCTGGGTAAAGTGTTGCCAGATCTCGCCGCCGGGCCGTTGAGCATGCTCACCAAACGCCGGGCTCCGGAGTTTCTCAACAAGCCTACCCGCGAGGTGCTGGAGGGCATTACCAGCAACCAGGAACTGATTGCTGTATTAACCGGCCAATGGGGCGACAACGGCCTGCCACCGGCGGAATCCAGCTTCATCATCCACTCACTGATTGCGCGCCATTACTTGCACGGAGGCTATTACCCTATCGGCGGTGCTTCTGAAATGGCGAAGACCATCATCCCGGTGGTTCAGCAAAGCGGTGGCGAAGTTTTCACCTACGCAGATGTGACCAGCATTCTTATCGAGAAAGGCAAAGCCGTGGGCGTTCGCATGGCAGACGGCGCGGAGATACGCTCGCCACTGGTTATCAGCAACGCCGGCGTATTCAACACCTTCAATAAGTTGCTGCCCAAAGACGCCCCTAGCTGGAACTATTACCAGGACAAGCTGACCACCGTTCAGCGCTCCATGGCCAGCAACTGTCTGTACATCGGCCTGCAGGATACTGCTGAAAATCTCGGCCTGCCAAAAACCAACTACTGGATCTACCCCGGCCCGAATTACGAAAAGCAAATGCAAGACTTCCTGGCCGATCCGGAAGCCAATGACATACCGATGACCTATATTTCGTTCCCCTCTGCCAAAGATCCCAGCTTTTCCGAGCGCTACCCTGGGCGCGCAACCATCGAGATCGTGGCGCCCGGCCCGTTTGAGTGGTACGAAGAATGGACCGACAAAGCCTGGGGCAAGCGTGGCGACGACTACGAAGCCAAAAAAGAAGAATACGCCCAGCGCCTGCTTGCGAAGCTGTATGAGAAGTTCCCGCACCTGGAAGGCAAAGTGGATTACTACGAGCTATCCACTCCCCTTTCCACTGACTACTTCTGCCGCTACAGCGAAGGTGAAATTTACGGCCTGGATCACACCCCTGACCGCTTCGAACTGGACTGGCTGAAACCGAAAACCCGCATCCCCGGGCTGTACCTGACAGGCCAGGACATCATGACCTGCGGCGTAGTAGGTGCGATGCTGGGCGGCTTGCTAACAACCGTCGCGGTCAGTGGCCTCAAGGGCCTGCCACTTGCGAAAAAGATGTTTGTAGGCTAATAAATATCAGTCGCTCTGGCGTCACTAACGTAAGGTAATGCCGGAAACTGAAACGCCTACCTTAATATACATTGGCTCAATGGCCGCGCGTAGGGTGCAGGCAGCTGAGCCAGCCTTGAAATAGGCAATATGCAATATGCAAATTTTTAATGTGTCTATCTCGTGAGTAAATAAAGATCTCCCAAAAAGCTGCTACGCTTAGTATCCAGGCAGCAAATAATTTAGCTTGGCGATTTCATGTTTATCACGTTAAGGAGAAGCAAAAATGAACACTCATTCTGGCTTTACCTTACGTTCCGATTTTGCTGTACGGTTCGTATCTACTGTTTTTGGAACGACTTTGGCTTTATTGATCTCATCATCAGCCATGGCCGCAGACGCAGCCCCTCAAGTGGAGACGGCAGCAGTGCACGCAGGCCTTGCCGCTCAAGCAGCAAATGTTAAAGGGGTGCAAACGCACTTGCACCACACACTGAACTGCCTTGTTGGGCCAGACGGTGACGGTTTTGACAGTGATGAGATGAATCCATGCGGCGATATGGGTAACGGAGCCATTCCCGATACCTCAGACAGCAAGATGAAAGAAAACCTGGAGAGTGCTGTTGATAAAGCCAACGCCGGCCTAGACACAGATGATTATGACGAAGCGAAAACCGCTGCAATGAGCGTCCAGAAGATGCTCGGAACGAAGTAGATGTTAAAAGGGCCACTGCGAAGTGGCCCTTTATTTTTTTCCTATTCTGGGCCGATGGCCCTACCCCATATTCTTCCTGATGAATTTCTGAACCTCACCCACAATACCGCTGCGGAAGGCCAGCACGGTAAGCACAAAGATGCCCCCCAAAATCGGATCTACCCAGTCTCTGAGTGGGCCCTGCCCGAGTTGGTACTCGATATTAACCACAAGAGTGGCGCCCAGAACCGGGCCCAGCAATGTACCCATACCACCAACAAGCGTCATCAGAATGACCTCGCCAGACATATGCCAGTGCGCATCGTTCAGAGAGGCCAGCTGGAAAACCACTGATTTCATCGAACCAGCAAGGCCTGCAAGCGCAGCGGATATCACAAACGCCAGTATCTTGTAACGATCCACTTTATAACCAAGAGATACAGCACGGGGTTCGTTCTGTTTAATAGCCTTCAACACGTGGCCGTATGGGCTGCTGACAATCCGCTGAACCAGCAGGTAGCAACCAAGGAATACCGCCAGCACGAAATAGTACATGTTCAGGTTGTCTTCAAGGTTGATCAGCCCGAACAGTTCCCCTCTGGGTACGCCGTGCATACCATCCTCACCGCCGGTAAAGGATGCTTGAACGAAGAAGAAGAAAACCAGCTGAGCCAGGGCGAGGGTCACCATGGCAAAGTAAATACCTTGCCGGCGAATGGACAGAAGAGCAAAGCCCAGCCCAAGCACCGTAGCCACCAGTGTTCCCGCAATTATGCCCATTTCCGTTGTGAGACCGCTGAAGTTGCTGAGCAAGTATCCCGTGGTGTATCCGCCCGAGGCCAGGAAAGCCGCATGACCGAAGGACAGCAAGCCGGTGAAACCGAACAGCAGGTTAAAGGCGACCGCAAACAATGCGAAGCACAGTATTTTCATCAAAAATACCGGATACATTACGAACGGCGCCAGCAGCAGTAGTACCAGTAACACACCGTTCAGGATCCATTTCCTGCGATTCTCGGTTTTTTGCTGACTGAGAATCGACTTTTGAATGTCGGAATGAATATCGGTCTGACTCATGATTACGCCTCCTTGCCGAACAGGCCACTGGGTCGGACCATCAGCACGACGACCATAACCAGGAAAATCACAGCAGACGATGCGGGCGGGTAAAAGGTTTTGGTTAGCCCTTCAACAACGCCCATGAGGATGCCAGTGATAATGGCCCCACCGATGGAACCAAGCCCACCGATAACCACCACAGCAAACACGACAATCAGGATATGGGAGCCCATCACGGGGGTTACCGAGTAAATGGGCGCAGCTAGCACACCCGCAAACGCAGCTAGCATGACACCAAACCCGTAAGTAAGGCTGACCAGTAGAGGTACGTTGATACCAAACCCCTGCATAAGCTGGGAATCCTCAGTGCCTGCTCGCAAGTAGGCACCAAGTTTGGTTTTCTCAATCATGAACCAGGTACCGAAGCACACGATAAGAGCTGCCACAATCACCCAGGCTCGATAGAAAGGCAGGAACATAAACCCAAGGTTTACACCGCCTTTAAAGACATCTGGCATTGAATAACGAAGGCCAGACACACCATAAATATTGGTGAGAATGCCCTGCATGATGAGCGCGACACCGAAGGTCAGAAGCAGGCTGTAAATATGATCCTGCCCGGCGATACGACGAAGCAGAAAATACTCAATAAGCACCCCGACGGTGCCAACCAGCACCGGTGCCAGGAAAAGCGCCACCCAGTAATTGACGCCCAGGGTGTCAAACAGGATAACAGTGCCCATAGCGCCGAGCATGTACATAGCACCATGGGCGAAATTTATAATTTTAAGAAGACCGAAAATAACAGCCAGCCCGAGGCTCAAAAGCGCGTAAAAGGCACCATTGATAACCCCGATTAAAAGCTGACCATAGAGCACCGCCATGGGCACGCCGAATATCATGGACATGTTGCTAACTCCAAAAGCAGCACAAGCGTTGAACCAGTTTTTATTTTACGTAGTGCTTCAAACTCTCCGGCAAACGCCGGAGAGTTTCTTGGCCTACGTTCTATTTGCTGCTAACGAGCTTGCAGCTGCTATCCGCGAGTGGGCGGAAGGCTTCATCGGCTGGAATGGTACGGACAATTTTGTACAGGTCCCACTCACCGCTCGACTCTTCCGGCTTTTTCACCTCTGCCAAATACATGTCGTGTATCATGCGACCATCTTCCCGAATGCGGCCATTTGTGGCGAACATGTCGTTTATAGGTGTCTCCATCATCTGCTTGCGCACAATTTGCGAATCATCAGAACCGGTTTTCTCAATCGCATTCAGATACTGAATCGTGCTGGAATAAATGCCTGCGTGAACCATGGTTGGCCTGGCACCGGTTTCTTCCATAAAGCGGTCAGACCAGGCACGGGCCTCGTCGTTCATATCCCAATACCAGCCCGTGGTCAGTTGAAGACCCTGAGCGACTTCGGTTCCAAGTGCGTGCACATCAGTCAGAAACACCACGAGACCCGCAATGGTCTGACCAGCCTGAGTTACACCAAATTCTGCGGCGGTGGTAATTGCGTTAGTAGTATCTGCGCCGGCGTTTGCCAGCGCGATAACATCGGCACCAGAAGCCTGCGCCTGCAAAATGAACGAAGAAAAATCAGGGGTTGGGAATGGGTGACGAATACTGCCTATCACCTCTCCGCCATTTTTCTCAACCACTGCGGTTACATCCTTTTCCATCGAGTGGCCAAAGGCGTAGTCGGCTGTCAGGATATACCAGGTTTTGCCACCCTCCTTAACGATCGCCCCGGCGGTACCGTTGGCCAGTGGGTAGGTGTCATAGGCGTAGTGAATGTGGTTCGGGGTACAGTGCTCATTGGTAATGCTGGATGCTGCAGAGCCATTAACCAAGCCAAGCTTGTTGTTCTCTTCTAGCACTTTGGTGGTCGCAATGGTTACAGAGGATGCAACAAGACCCGCCACCATATCGACGTTGTCGTTTTCTACCCAGCGGCGCACAGTGCTGGAAGCCACATCTGGACTGTTACGGTCGTCGGCTGTGACGATTTCGATTTTGGAACCATTAACTTTGCCGCCAAAATCAGCAACGGCCATTTCAAGAGCCTTGAGACCGTTCGGGCCAGACAAGTCGCGGTATGTACCGGACATATCGGCCAAATAGCCGATTTTCACGGTGTTGTTGCTAATTTCCGCTTGGGCACCGCCTACCATCATGGCTGATGCAACGGCTGTGGTCAGAAGCTTTTTCATGATTGTCATTATTATTTCTCCGCGACTGTTTTTCGTTGGTTCAGGTTTTTGTTGCTATTATTTTGCTTTCATACATACGCATTCGGGTTCAGACACCCAAATAGCGGTCCAACACTGACTGCTTTGCATGCAGTTCACTGGCGCTGACTTCCTCCACAATCTGGCCATGCTCAACCACGTAATGTCGATCAGCCAATGGCGCTGCAAAGTGGAAGTTCTGCTCGACCAGGATAATGGTAAGTCCCTTCTTCTTTAGGGCTAAAAGAACCTCGCCCAGCTTTTCCACAATCACCGGCGCCAGGCCTTCGGTTATTTCGTCCAGCAAAAGCATGTTGGCGCCGGTGCGCAGGATGCGCGCCAGTGCCAACATCTGTTGTTCTCCGCCCGAGAGCTTGGTGCCCTGACTAAAACGGCGTTCATAAAGATTGGGAAACATGGAGTAAATTTCTTCCAGGCTCATACCCCCGCTGCGCACCACCGGCGGCAACGTAAGGTTTTCCTGAACGCTGAGTGACGCAAAAATGCCCCGATGCTCGGGGCAATATCCAACACCTAACCTTGCAATGTTATGGGGGGCACAAGACATGGTCTCTTCCCCGTTTATCATGATGGAGCCGGTACGCCGACCCACCATGTTCATAATCGCCTTGAGTGTGGTACTTCGCCCGGCGCCGTTGCGGCCAAGTAGTGTGACGAGTTCGCCCCGGTTAACGATCAGCTCAATACCGTGCAGAATATGAGATTCGCCATAAAACGCATGCAGCCCGGATATGCGCAGCTGCTCGTATTCCTTCCCAGCGTTCTGGCTCATTGGGTAGCCTCCACATCGGCTTCTGCTCCGCGCTCACCACTTGAACCGGTGCCCATGTACACCTCGCGAACGCGGGGATCGGCAGAAACTGCCTCATAATCACCCTCTGTAAGCACAGAGCCCTGCGCCAGAACCGTTATCCGGTCGCACAGCTTGGAGACTACGCTCAGGTTGTGCTCAACCATTAGAACCGTTCGCCCCTCAGCCGCCTTACGCACAAGCTCGACTACGCGATCAACATCTTCTGTGCCCATACCCTGAGTCGGCTCATCAAGCAGCAGAACTTCAGGCTTCATGGCCAGCGTAGTGGCCAGCTCGAGCGCGCGTTTGCGGCCATAAGCCAGCTCAACAGTGGTGGTGTTCGCAAACTCAGTCAGACCAACAGACTCCAGAAGCTCCATGGCGCGCTCGTTTAGCCTGTTCAAAGACATACCGGACTTCCAGAAGCTGTAAGAGTTGCCCTCAAAGCTTTGCAATGCAACACGGATGTTTTCCAGCGCCGTCATATGGGGAAATACAGCGGAGATCTGAAACGAGCGAACAATGCCTTTACGGGCAATGGCCGCTGACTTCAGAGGCGTAATGTCTTCGCCCTTAAAGAGGATTTTTCCGCGTGTAGGAATGAGAAACTTGGTGAGCAGGTTAAACACTGTGGTTTTGCCCGCACCATTAGGGCCAATCAGAGCGTGAATGTGGCCTTTCTGAATCTTCAGGTTCACGTCGTCGACCGCAACAAAGCCCTTGAACTCTTTAACAAGGTTTTGGGTCTCCAGTACGTATTGGTCACTCATGGGCCAATCTACCTTTTGTTATTGTTGTACATTTGAACTTGTTTACAGATTAGATTGACGTTTACGTAGGCGTCAATCTAATTCTCATGTTTATTTTGGTGGAATCGAGTAGGTCATCGTTGAATGGGCAACAGGTTCTTCTACGCCCTCGGAGTAAACAAACACCTCCCCCACCCCCATGGTACGCCCCACTTTGAGCATGGTCGCCCTCGCCCATATTGGAGTGTGAGCGGCTGGTTTACGCAAAAAGTTGATGTTCAGGTTGGTGGTAACCGCCAGTGGAACTAGCCCGATTCTGCTGAGTAGTGCGGCATACAGTGTTACATCTGCCAACCCCATCATTACCGGGCCGGATACCGTTCCGCCCGGCCTGAGGTGTCCATCATCGACATCCAGGCTCATTTCGGCCCAACCATCACCAAGCTTCCTCAGGCTACCGTATGCGGCACCCTGGGGAAACTGTTCCTGCAGAAACCTGTCCAACTCTTCAAACGTTATCTTCATGAAGCCAGCTCTTCTTGGGCCCGGTTACGCAGCACAAAGCGTTGAATTTTACCGCTAGGGGTTTTCGGCAACTCCTCCACAAATTCAATTTCGCGAGGAAATGCATGTGTGGAGAGGCGCCGGCGAACCAACTCCTGCAGTTCGTCTCGCAGGGCTTGATCGCTTACCGGCTGCTGGTCTCCCTTGATAACCACGTAGGCCTTAATAATCGAACCACGCTTCTCATCGGGTTTTGCAACCACGCCAGATTCCGCCACCGCCGCGTGTTCAAGCAGCGTGCTTTCCACATCCGCCGGGCCAACCCGATAACCGGCCGTGGAGATAATGTCGTCATCACGACCACTGAAAGAGTAGCTGCCATCGCCGTGGCAAATCGCCATATCACCGGTGAGATAGTAACCGTTCACGAAGGGATCTTTTTCGCCCCAGGTGTAGCCATCAAAATGGAACAACGGCGACGCCTTCACGTCCACAGCAATTTGCCCTACTTCGCCCTCGCCCACTTCTTCATTTTTCTCGTTAAGGGCAACCACTCTGTGACCAGGGGATGAATACCCCATCGAGCCCTGTCGCACTGGGTGCTCAAGCGCGTTGAAGTTGCAGCAAGTCATGCCGGTTTCGGTTTGGCCATAGTGATCTGTAACCGGGCAATAATGGCGGTTCTTGATCCAGCTAACAACTTCCGGGTTCAGTGGCTCGCCGGCGCTGCTGGCAACACGCAAGCCAAGGTTCTCTCCTTCAGGCAAAACATGGTCGTTGGCTTTCAGCAAGCGATAGGCGGTGGGCGCAGCGGCCAGGTTTGTGATTTTGTACTTACGAATCATGTCGTAGGTGGATTCCGGGGTAAACGCGCCCGGATTAAAGTGGGTAGCGTGCCCCATCAGGAGCGGGCCAACCACGGCGTAATAAAGGCCATACGCCCAGCCCGGATCGGCAACGTTCCAGAACACATCGTCATCGCGCAGATCAATGGCGTACTTCATGTACACATAAAAGCCCATCAGCGCACGAGCAGGCACGGCCACGCCCTTGGACTTGCCCACGGTGCCAGAGGTAAACATCTGCAGGAATGGATCGTCGCCTTTGATCATCACCGGCGCAAAGCTCGGCTTCTGCGCTTCAAGCGTGCTCCGGAAATCAGGAATGTCAGCACCGTTTTTTTCTGCATCAATACTTTTTGCATCAACACAAAGTGCCGGCGCGCAATTCTTTACGTCGGTGAGCTTGGGGTAGTTTGTGGGGTCGGTGACCACCAGCTTGGTTCCCGCTCGCTCAAGGCGATATTCAATAGCGCCAGAACCGAATGCCGTAAACAACGGCTGGTAGACCGCGCCTGCGCGCAGTGTGCCGGCAATCACCATCAGCAACTCAGGTCCTCTTGGTAGCAGAGCGGCTACTCGATCTCCTTTGCCGATGCCTTGCGAAGCCAGATAGTTGGCAAAACGAGCGGATTGCTCCTTCAGTTCAGCAAAGGTAAGTACACCGTCGCCGCCACCGTCTTTTTCGTAATAAAGTGCGACCTTCTTTGGGTCCGCCGCCCACTTGTCACAAATTTCATGGCAGACGTTCAGCCCGTTCTCCAGACTTCCATCCAAAATGTCCGCCTCCAGAGCGGCGGGATCGAAGTTATTATAGACGGCTGCGTATTCCGGAAGGCTCATTATCAACTCCTGCTATTTTTATCTTTAAATGCATGGATGAAGATTTAACACAGCCTTCACTTTACGTAAAGGTAAACTTTAGGTGTATAAACGTCAGTACTAAGGTTGGCTACTGAGGATATGGCGAAGCTCATTGCAGTCCACAAGCGAGTCCTCGCAATTCACCACAATATCCGAACGAGCGACGACATAGCCCTTCCCGGTTATGGTGTTTTTCACAACCTGATAACCACTCTCCTGCTCTACAGCGGAAAACTCACCAATAAAACTTGTCTCCCGAAGCGACACAGTTTCGAGCCGGTCTCCTGGGCGAATAAGCCCTTCATGGTTCATCAGAGCCAGCCGTGCCGAAGTGCCTGTCCCGGTAGTGCTCCGGCAGATAACTCCAGGGTGTACGTAGGTGGCGGAGCGGGAGCGATAATACCCGCCAGCCACCAGGTGTACCGTCCCCATAAAGTGTAGAAATGGCAGAGGCCCCACATCGCCCAAGGTGTAGTGGGAAAATTCCGGCTCCGCCCGGATTGCCTCAACAATGGCGTAGGCTGCGCCCGCAAGTTTGCGCTCTTCACTCAGAATAAGTTCGAACCCCAGGGATTCTGCATCCACCAGTGCATAGAACCCGCCGCTGTATGCCACGCTGTAGGTGAGAGTGCCGAGTGACGGCACATCGATAGTTGCCCGATGGGTATGTATATAGCTTGGCAGGCCCTCGCAAGTGATTGCTTCAACCATTCCGTTTTCAACCAGCGCTTCGATGCGAACCAAACCAGCCGGGGATTCCAACAAGAAGCTCTGCTTGCCCTCCTTCTTGGGCACTATCCCCGTCTCAAGTACCGCAGTTGCGGTGCAAATGGTGTTGGAGCCGGAGTAAATCGGGTACCCCATCACTTCCATGATGATATACCCGGCCGCTGCACGAGGGTCGGATGGAGGCACCAGCAAATCCACGGACATCTCGGGAATGCCGTAGGGCTCTTCCAGCAACAGCCTTCTCAGGCCGTCAGCATGGTCCCGTAGATACTCCATTTGCGCTCGCACACTGTCACCCGGCAAGTCACTAATACCGCCGGTCACAATACGGCTGACATCGCCGCCGGCGTGGGTATCCATAAGCTGAATGATCAGTTCCTGCTTCATGCGCTGCACTCCAGAGACCAAGGCTCGCCGTATTCTTCCCATTGCGAATCAGGAACAATAACGATCTTGCCGAGATAATTGCTGCCACGATTCATGAAGTAGCGCTCTGCCTGGTGCAATTCTGAAAGCCTGAAAGCGCCGTGCAGTACTGGTTTGAGTTGCCCCCCGCGAATCCACTCCACAAGCTGCAGCGCTTCCTCCCGGGTGCCGTGGGAGACGCCAAAAATCTGCACTTGGTACAGGTATATTCGTGTCCAAAGGACTTCACTGACGTTTCCGCCACTGGCACCGGCAATACTCAGGCGTGGGTAGGTCTCGCGGGCGTTCATATCGAAAATCATGGCGTCGATAAAGCGGTCGGTCATATCGCCGCCCACTAAATCCATAACTGCATCAAAGGGTTTGCCGCCGGTTTGGGCCTTCACGCGCTCCACAAAGCTGTCCATATCGGAACGATCGAGCACCGATTCTGCACCCAGCTCTGTGAGGGCTTCAGCTTTATCCGATGTACTCAGGGCATAGGGTATGGCACCCATAATCCGACAAAGCTGAATCAGCGCAGTACCGACACCGCCGCTTGCGCCGGTAACAAGAACGCGCTCCCCGGCTGTTACATGGGCAGACGTAAGCATGTGCATGGCTGTTTGGTATGAACACATTCCCATTGCGGCGAGTTGTGCATCGGCCAACTCATCATTTATTACACAATGGAACTGATCTGAAGGAACGGCCACGTATTCAGCGTAACCGCCGTCTGCGCCATGGCCGTAGTAATCCGGGGTTAGATTGATGTCCCGGCGGTTATGCCCGTAGATGTTGAAATCTAACAAGCCGCGCTCGCCAACACGGCCAGGATCTACGCCGTCACCCACAGCCACAACACGTCCAACAATGTCGGCACCCTGGATACGAGGAAAAATAAGCGTGGGCTTGCCCCCCATCTGAAACGAGGTGGTTTCGCCTTTTTTTGTGGGGTACAACCCTTCCCGGGCTTTGCGATCGGTATTGTTTTTGGCGGTAGCGGTTACCTTGACCAGCACCTCGCCCGGCGCCGGGGATGGCGTGGGCACGTCTTTATACTCAAGCTTTTCAACATCGCCATGGCCAACAAGAACCATTGCCTTCATGGTGTTCGGGGTCATGAATAAAGGATCCTCCCTGCCTGCCTGCGAAACAAACCTATCCACTCAGGATAGGTGACATTCACGCAGGTGTCAGGGAGTGATGCGGGGATCCATTTTTTAAGGGTGCTCCACTAGCGGGCAATTACCTTGTAAATGGGTCGCAGCCTGGGAATCTGCTTCAAAACCACCTGAATAACGGTCATAAGCGGCACCGCAAGCACCACGCCCACCGGCCCCCAGAGCCAACCCCAGAAAAAGATCGAAACAAAAATAATCACCGGATTAATCGCCATACGAAAACCGTGTATCCATGGCTCGATGAAAAAGCCCACCATGGTGGTCAGTGCCAGATAACCGGCCGGCGCAATGGCCATCATCCACAAAGTGTCCAAGCTCACTGCCGAGACGACCGCCAGCAACAAGATAGTGAGAATAACGCCCAGATAAGGAATGAAACGCGCCAGACCAGCCACCAGCCCCCACACTGCCGGATCAGGCAAGCCGACAGCCCAGGCCATCAGGCCAGTAGCTACCCCAACAGATGTATTGCTGATACCAAGAACCCCGAGATACTGCGCAATCTGGCGCTGAGAATCCCGGGTAATACGCAACACGGTTCTTCGATGAGTTCTAGGCAACTGCCGTACAAAGTTAAGCACCAGCCTATCGCCGCTCACCAGCAGGAAGTACGTGAGAGCCATAGCAAGCGCAAGACCCGCAACACCATCACGGGCTTTGTTCATCAGCTGAGCACGCCAGGAATCGGTCTGCAAAACCACGGTTGTTGGCTCAGAGGCCTTCTTTTTACCGCTGGAGTCAGAGAGTTCGCTTACAGAATCCTCCACTTTTTTAGCCGACTCTGTCACCTTGGTAATTTGGCGCTTCAGTTCGCTTTCCCCGACCAGCAGGCGAGAAATCCCCTCAGGAGCCTTACCCGCCCACTCCAGCGCAGGCGTGGCAACCGCCAGAGAGACACCAGCGATGGCCGCAAGGACCAACAACACCAGAATCAGAGAACTGACCACCCTGGGCATACGCAACCCACTGCACATGCGAGAAACAAGCGGCGACAGCAACAAGCTTGTCAACAGCGCCAGCACTATCGGCAAGATGATCTGATGGGCAAGATACAAGGTGTACAGTACACCCAGAATAAAGAGGCCATAAATCGGCGTAGAAAGGTCTGCGAGAGACTTCCCAGCTCTGTGAGTGCGAAGTTCACTCGGGTGCTGCTCGTCTTCCATGGAAAGCCCATAGCCTGTCGTGCGTCAGCAACCAAAAAGGTTGTCTGCCTGAATGAGTGCGCCAACGAAGGTTTCGGTGGCAATTAGACCATACAGTGTACCTCTGGCGAGTCCTTATCGCATTACAGAACACACGCACGCCTCCCTTACCCCGGCAAATTTAACTCTACCTGCGCAATTGGCTAGAAATACACCCGGCTATCGCCGTAAACTTGTGCGCAAATTCTTAGCGCGACGGTTTTTTACTGCCATGACTAAAGACTCATCCTGCTCCGAGCTTCTACTCGATAACCAACTTTGTTTCGCCCTTCACTCCACATCACTGATGATGACGAAAACCTACAAACCGCTGCTAAAGGCCCTGAACCTGACTTATCCCCAGTACCTGGCCATGTTGGTTCTCTGGGAAGAAGATGGAATCACCGTCAGCCACATAAGCAAGCGCCTGCTCACTGATCCGGGCTCACTCTCTCCTTTGCTTAAACGGCTCGAGACCGATGGACTGCTGACACGCATACGCCGGGCAGAGGATGAGCGAGTGGTTGAACTGCACCTCACTGACAAGGGGCGGAGACTTCAAGATCAGGCCCAAACCGTTCCCGGCTGCATCATCAATGCCAGCGGCCAGTCCAAGCCTGATTTGGAAGAGCTGAAACGCCAACTACTGAAACTGCGCGAAAACCTGAAAACACTGACCTAACCAAACTACGCGGCCTATCAGACCATCCGCCTTATCCATTTTACCTTGCGCACTAATATATTGTGCGTTAAGTTATAGACCACGCAGCGCAGAGTTTTGATGCGCTGACTGACTGCAGCGCCAAGCTGCTACCGAATAAACGGAACCATGAGGAGCTAAGATTATGGCTGTTAAAGAAATTCTGTACCGTGCCTCAGCCGAAGCAACGGGCGGTCGCGATGGCCGCGCCATTTCCTCTGACGGCGTGCTGGACGTTGAGCTGACCACACCCAAGGAAATGGGCGGCGCTGGCGGCAAAGGCACCAACCCCGAGCAACTTTTTGCTGCTGGATACTCGGCGTGCTTTATCGGCGCAATGAAGTTTGTGGCAGGCCGCGACAAACTGCCCATGCCAGAGGATGCCTCGATTGAGGGTGAAGTTGGTATCGGCCAGATCCCCGGCGGTTTCGGTATTGAAGTGGAACTGAAAATCTCTTTGCCAGGTATGGATGACACCCAAGCCGATACACTGATCAAAGAAGCCCACAAGGTATGCCCATACTCCAACGCGACCCGTGGCAACATTAACGTCACTTTGACTCGCGTATAACGATGTAGTGTATTGCAAGTGGCGTAAACAAAAAGCAGCGGGGGCAATTCTCCTGCTGCTTTTTTATGTGCCCTGAAAGAATTCCACTGACATAATGCCAAAAGCTCTGCAACTGCCGCGTCAAAGATAGACACTGCTGAATCAGGAAAAGGACTTCATGCCCAGAATTCGCACTAAATACTGCCCCGACTGCGATGGCGTCTGGCTTGATAAGCATGAGATAGATCAGGTAATGCATTCACCCAAATTGAAGCAGGCGCTAACGGATCTGAATAAGAAAGTGTCCTGGCAGTCCTGGTTGTTCCAATTCCTGACGGCCATGCCCGCGGAGTACAACGTATCGCCCCAGCGCACGCCCTGGGTCACTCGCACCCTGGTCGTTCTGTGCAGCCTGGTTTTTGGCGCAAGCCTGCTGTCACCGGAGGCTAATGAATGGATCTTCATGAACCTGGCGCTGAACTCGGACACCCAAAGCCCCGCACATTTTGCGCTGCAGCTACTGACTTACCAATTTGTACACGGCGGGCTGATGCACCTGGTTGGCAACATGTATTTCCTGTGGATTATTGGCGACAACCTTGAAGATGCCCTGGGCCATGGCGCATTCCTGGCGCTCTATCTGTTCGCGGGTATAATGGCAGCACTGGCTGAGTTGATGCTGTTCAACACCAGCCAGGGCCCCTTGTTACTGGTTGGCGCCAGCGGCGCGATTGCTGCTCTTTTCGGCCTCTATCTGATGTGGTTCCGCCATGCCAGCCTCACCTTCATGTTTGTCGTCTACCAAAAGAAACTCGCGCCTCACTGGTACTTCCTGATATGGAGTTTGATCAACCTGGTTGGCATGTTTTCCGCACAGGGCGGCGTAGCCTGGGCCGCACACTTGGGCGGTTTCGCCCTTGGGTTGTTGCTGGGTTACCTGTTGAAGGATTACGTGTTAAGAAAGAACCCACTAATTGCGATGCTGAATCAGCCGGAGGCTATGGTGCGACGGTGAGGGGTATGACTAATTGAGAAACGACATTCTAGACAAGGGAAAATGATGACACCTGCACCAAACCAAAGTTTCAGCCCTCTTGATCCAAATAGCCGGCCCGTAAGCTGGAAATTGGCTACCATCGTGATCACAGCTCTGTGCTTATCCGTAGCATCCTACATCGAGATCCCCATGGTGCCGGTACCTATCACCGCGCAAACCTATGTGCTCCTCACCGCTGCAGGACTTCTCGGCTGGAAACTCGGTACCACCTCAACAATCCTGTGGCTGTGCCTCGGAGCTCTGGGGCTTCCGGTTCTTGCCGGGGGCTCCAGCGGATTGGATTACTTCTCTGGGCCAACCGCTGGCTACCTCTTTGCCTTCCCCCTGGCCGTTGCCATGGTTGGTTTGCTCTTTGAGCGTGGCTGGAATACCCATAATATTGTGCTGGCCTTCCTGGCGATGCTATTGGGCCATACCGTTTGCCTTGGGTTTGGCGGGGCATGGCTGGCACTTACCATTGGGCCAGAAAAAGCATTCCTGAAGGGTGTTCTGCCGTTCTTACTTGGGGGCGTTATAAAATCAGCCCTTGCGGTTGGTACGATTTTCGTTGTTGATCGCGTATTGAGATCCCGAGACCCTGGCCTGTAAGGCTTCACACAAGCCTCAAAACTCATTTCCCGGATTCTCGCCCCATTACGGATTCTTGCAGCTCACCGATTACCTTCAAAACCCGGCCCATTTCCCGCTGGGTTTTCAGATCCAGGCCCAGTTTGCCGTCCATGAGTTTCACCAATGGAACAATGGACTCCTCGAAGATTCGGGCGAAGGCTGTGAGGGCTTCACCTACCTGGGGTGGGCTATCCAGGTTTACCGTCACTGCCGGGCTCAATTGAACAGACTGCAGGCCTTCGGCAAGACCGGTTTCGAGAGAGCGAGACAGCTCACCGAGGGCTTTATTGAGGTCTGGCTCCGAGTCTTTCTGGCTAGCCATACCTGCGACTAATTGCTGTCCCAGTTGCTGCATTTGTTCAGCAATCAGGCCAAGCTGGCGCACGACTTTAACACCGATTTCCTCATCGCCTCCCGCCTGCTGGCGCCGGCGATATTCTTCACAGATGGCCTGCCAGCGGGCGGCTTCTGCATCAGTCAGGGTGCCGCGCATTTGCTTGAGTTTAAGCAGATTCTCTTCCGCGCCCTGAGTCAGAAGTTGGGATTCACCCTGATAGTGATCGTCAATCAGCGCTTCCAGCTCGTTATCACTCATCACTGGCGACAGTTTCTCCGCCAGCTTGTTCATGTTCCGGTAACTGCCCTGCAACTTGAAGGTAGGCTCGGTGCGATAGGCTTCCGCTTGGGCACTGGAGGCAATGTAAGCCTGGTTAACTCGTAACACTGTTTCCCGCACGCGCATCATTTTCTTCAGCAAGGAAACAATTTCATCCCGCTCGGCGGCGCTGTAATCGTGCTCGAAGTCCGAGTCTGCCACCGTTTTGTCTTCGGCCAAATCTGCAAACCGGTAGAAGTCTGCCATACCCCGGGTGGCCAAGGGTGCCAGCACCCGGTTGGCACTGAGGCTGTTTTCGATATAGGACAACTCGAAGGCGTGCTCCATACCCGACAGCACATCGCCCAGGTTGTAGATGTCCGCACGGTTTGCCAGCATGTCCGGCACTTTGAAAACTTCGCCGCTTTCCGTGTAGGGGTTACCGGCCATAACTACGCAGAAGCGCTTGCCCCGCATGTCGTAAGTGCTGGTACGGCCACGCCATACGCCTTCAATGCGCCGGGTGCCGTCACACAGGGAGATGAACTTCTGCAGGAATTCGGGATGGGTGTGCTGGATATCATCCAGGTACAACATCACATTGTTGCCCATTTCCAGAGCCAAATTGAGCTTGATGAGTTCCGCCTTTGCCGTTGAGTGCGGTGCCTTCTCCGGATCCAGCGAGGTGACATCGTGGCCCAGACTTGGGCAGTTGATCTTCATGAAGATCAGGCCCAGTCGGCTGGCCACGTATTCCATCAAGGTGGTTTTTCCGTAACCCGGCGGCGAGATCATCATTAACAGGCCGGACTGGTCGGTGCGCCGGTCTTCGCCAGCGGTGCCCATCTGCTTGGCCAGGTTGTCGCCAATGATCGGCAGGTAGCTTTCGCTGATCAGCTTGTTACGCACAAACGAGGAAAGCGGCCGGGGCCGGTATTCTTCAAGGCGCAGCTGATCCCGCCACTTCTCCAGTACCTTGTGGCGGACGGATTGCAATTGCTCCCAGCCGGGAATAATTTCTTGCCGGTGATAACGCAGGCGCTCTTCGTATTCATCCAGTTGCAGGCTCAGGGAACGTTCGTTGATATTGCCGTGCTGGCCCAGCAGCCCATCAACCTCAAACGCCAGTTCCACACTGCGTACCGCCGTGGTGATAGCCTCCCCGGCATTCAGTACCGCCACTACTTCCGGCAGGTAATGCAACAGATGTTGACTGTTGGTTTTCCCCATCCAGGCTTTCAGCCAGTGGCTGGTGATGCTCCAGCGTGCAGCCGGCTGGTCGGCAACCACATTCAGTGCGTTCTGGTACTGGGCAAACTGGTTATCCCGCTTCAGGGCTTCCGTAAAGCCTTCCGCCAGTTCACCGGCATAGCGGGTGATCTCGAAGGTTTCCGATTCTTCTGCCAGCTGCAAAACCAGATACTCGGCGGCTGATTTCAACAGTGTGCGTTCGGCACTGCCTTTTTCAGTCAAGGTGAGACCACTAGCCTCAACAAACTCTGACAGCTTCGGCCCAACCTCCTGCTCCAGAGCCTGCAGCAACTCACCAGACTGCATCATGCGGCTGAGTATGCCCGCCGACAAACAGCGGGAACGCAATTGTTGAGCATGAACCTGCTGTTGGCTCAGATCCGCCCAGAACAGCATGGCCAGTGCCCGTGCATTGGGGCTGAACCGCAGCAGCCCGGCATTCTGAATGGCGGGCCAAAGGGTGCTGACAATCAGCGCGGCATCGTGGTCGTGGATTCCCTTTTCATAGCCTTCGCGGTAACGGGGCGATGCAAATGTACGAATATAGCCGGTAAGTTCTTCAATATCGGCGACGTTAACCGGTAAATCCTGTGATTTCCGGAACTCTTCAATCACCAAAGCCGCCAGATATTCCCCCCGGTAAACCTTGCCGGATTCCGACGGCTGGCTCATGTTCCAGTAACCCCGCAGGCGATCCAGTTCCGGCTCGTCCAGCCGTTCGTAATACTGGGTACCGGTCAGGTGCAGCAGCACATGGTCATCTCTGGGAATCAGGGTGAGATCCAGCTCCTGCTGGTTCACGCTGAATTTGTGCTTGCCAAGCCGGATAACAGCGCCGCCATCTTCAAAGATATCGGCTTTGTCACGCACACTTCTCAGGGCCTTGTCCTGGGCGGCTTTCAACTGCCCGAGGCAGTCATCGGCCTCCATGGCCGAGCCTAGTTCCCGCAATTCCTCTGACATGCTGCGCAGGCGCGCCACCATGGCATCGGACGCAAAGAAGGCATGCAGTTCTTCCACCGTGGTAAAGCGTTCAGTGCGGCGATTGACGTTTTTCAGTATGCGATCAGCGGCGTCCGTGAGTGTGGTTACCCGGCGCTGCCGTTGGTCCTGAAGCTGCTGGCGCCGAGCTTCAATGCTTTCATGGGCATTTTCACGCTGTTCCAGAACTGCGGCCAGGAACTCATCGTACTCGCCAAACTGGCTTTCCAGTTCCTGCAACTGGTCGAGCATGCGGGTCATCAAACCATCGCATTCCCGCACATCGGAAAGCGCGCTGACACCGTTGGCCAGGCTTTGTTCAAACAACCGGATGCGAGCCGCAAACTGGGCCCGGGCCTCGGCACTGCCCTGCTCTTTCAGGCGGATTTCCGCTTCCGAGCGCTGCTGGTTGATGCTGGCGTATATGCCGGAGATATTGTCTGTAATGGCGGTTTCCAGCGCGGCGTCATCACCTGCCATAGAGGCCAGCATGCCCTGAATCATATCTAGCCCGGTGGTCAGTTCCCGGTAGCGTTCCACAATCTTTTTCAGGGTATCCCGGCTTTCTGCACCCGCCAGATCAGCCTGCAGCTCTGTCAGGGTTTTGCGATAGCCCTCCAGTGCTTCGGGAGATGCCAGAAAGCGGAAGGTGCGCTCGGTCAACCGCTCCGCTGCCTCCCCCAGCTCTTGCTCCAGGCCATCTATTCGGGCTTTGTCTGCGTAACGGCGGTCCTTGAGCGTTCGTAACCGGCCCCGGTGTTCTCGAAGCCTGGCCAGATACCCCACGAACTGATCCGGCGCGTTCCAGCTGTCCGGTTTCAGATCCCGCATCAAGGCACTCTGAACATCCGCCACTTCACTGATGGCGATTTCAGTCTGGGCCCGGATGCTCTGGACTTTCTCGTACTCATCCAGCACCAGTTCGGCAGTATTACGAATGGTGCCCAGCTGCTCATGAAGGCCGGCAAACAAGACTTCATCCTGCCTCGCCGTCAGCCAGTAGAACTGGTCGAGAACGCGGTCTACTGTGCGAATCAAAGCGGTGAAATGACGCTCACTGGCGCCCTTGGCTTCCACCAGAGTAATCACCGTGTTCAGCTCGGCGATGCCGCGAACCAAATCCGGGTTGCCGATGCGGGCCAGTTCCGAGTCGTTGGCAACGCTGGCCTGGGCGTGGAAGTTCTCAGAGGTAAACGGCGTTTCCCAAATTTGCAGCGGATGAACGAGAGTGGGCTCGTTGTCGGCGCTGAAAACCACCAGATGGCCGTTTTCAAAGAGCGCAAAACCATGACCTATCAGCGGCACATCGGCCTGTTTGCGGATCAGGTTGTAGCGGAACAGAATCACCTGCCCGGTGAGCTGCTCGAAAAACACGTAAAGCACATCCTCACCGTTGGGCGCTCGCAATGAGCGCTTGAGGCGAAAATCCCCTTCCGGAATCTGGAAGGTTTTCAGCTCGCCTGTGGTGAGGTAATACCCTGACGGGAAGATAAGACCGTGGTTGTCCGGAAGCGACACCACAGAGCCGGCCATGCTGTCGACCCGCTCAACTTTCCGCTGAGTGCGGTTGAACAGATAATAGCGCCAGTGTTCTTCGTTGAATGGCAGGATTCGCACCAGAAGTATTTCGCCCAGATCGGCGTAATCAAAGGTGGCGTCGTCCAGAGACTGGGAATCAGAATCTACCGGATCTGCATAGATGCCTTCGCCTGTAGCGGTGTTGTTCTCTACCTTGAAGGTAATCTCGCCCCGCAGGTTATCCACAAACAGCGTGTCAGCGATGTTCAAGTGGGGAGACCGCCCCTGCACCTGGCAATCACGACCGACGGTTTTCCATGGAAAACTGAACCTGTCGGGAAAGGTAAGATCCCGCTCGCCCCGGTTGTCTATGTAACGGTTTACCTCACCATTGGGCTTCAGCTCCCAGCGGAATATCCGCAAGTCACCAAGTTTGTCGCCGATGCGAAACACCATCAGCAGCATGCCTTTAAGGATCGTCAGCTGAGACAGAGTGGCGGTGTTGTAATACTGCTGTAGCTCGCGAAAATCCGTCGCAAACCGGCTATCTTTCAGAAAGGTGCCTTCGATGCCGGCTTCGGTCATCTCAAAACCACCGTCACTGTCGTTCAGGTGGTACAGGCAAAAAACATCCTCCAATTCCAGGGTTTTGCGCAACCCTAACTGCAGGTTAAAACCAAAAAGCAGTTTGTCGCCGAGCCGAACCACATCCCGGGCTATAGCGTTATTTTCGGTTCTGACTCTGGCACGCCCGAGCACATTCATGCCCGCGCTTCCGAAAATTTCTTCCCGGGCCTGATTCAGCCCCGACACCTGCTCACGAAGCTGCCCCCCTTGCTCCTTCAGGCGGCGCTGAATGGTTTCAAAGGCAGAACCTTCCTGAACAATACTCTCAAGGCCGGTGCGATCCGTCGACATACCAAATCATCCTGAACTGAAGGGAATCCAAACGAAGGGAGGTGCCACCAGCGCCAAGCTCAGGCGCCAGTGGCAGCCGGTGTGTTATGCAGTTTCAGAGGCTTTGCTGGGCTTGTCGGCCGCAACCCGCCCGGCGATACCCGCCAAGGCTGCCTGTAGTGATGGTGCATTATCCAACACGCCCTGCACGCTCTTGCCGTAGCCCAAGCCCTGGGCGAACTTGTCGAAAATACCGCCGTCGCCGCCGATCATTTCAAACTTGGCGTCTTTCAGCGCCGCCGCCATTACGCGACCGTTCTCCAGAATGCCGGTTTGATGGGCCTCAATCTTCGCCATCACTTCCTTCTCATGAACTTCCAGGTTCATGCGGAACTCTTCGAAGTGGCGAGACTCTTCAGACATGTCATTGTAAGCCTTCAACTTCTCTACCAGGCCAGATGCCTCTGCCTTGGCCATGGCTTCACGAGCGCCGGCTTTCGCCTGCCCCATGCGATCTTCACCTTCAGCTTCTGCCAGCACCCGAGCCTTGTGAGCATCCGCTTTGGCGTGACCCATACGAGCTTCACCGTCGGCCTCTGCCAGTACCATGGCCTTGCGGGCATCGGCTTTCGCCAGACCCAGCTTCTCTTCACCCATGGCTTCTGTTTCAAGGCGCTGCTCAAGAACCCGAACCTCTGCCATACCGGCTTCTTCATCGGCTTTGGCTGTTGCTGATTTCACATCGGCACGGGCGATACCATCGGCCCGGATGGCTGACGCCTGGGCTTCCTTGACCTGGGCTTCCGCCAGCCCATCAGCTGCAGCCAAAAACTGGCGGCCGCGAGCCCGTTTTTCATCGGCAATGGCTTCTTTCTCGGCCGCATCCATCTCGGCCTGGGCAGTAACACGAATCTGCTCGGCTTCCAGCTTGGAGCGTTCAAACGCTGCTTCCGCCGCCTTCACATCCTTGAGCTTGAGCTCATCCGCATCAGCCTCAGCTGCAACCACTTTCGTGACCTTCAGGCGCTCGGCTTGCGAACGGTTACGAACATCCTTGATGTTCTCTTCTTCTTCCGCCACGTTGCGCTCAACTGCAATGCGCTGGCTGGTGATATCCGCAATTTCCTTGCGCTCGCCTTCAAGCGCCTTTTCCATGCCTATGCGCTCGATCTCTACCGCTCGCTCACGGTTTACATCTTCTAATTCACGGGCCTGGCGAATGCGCACTTCTTCGATCTGAACCGCACGCTCTCGTGCTTTCATGGCCATTTCAATCTGGCGCTGCTTGTTCTCTTCCGCAATAGCCAGTTCTTCGTCTGTCTTGATGCGGGCAGCTTCGGCACGGGCGCGTTCTTGTTCGCGCACCTGCTCGGTCTCGGATGTTTCACGAGCTTGCAGAGTTTCAATTTCACGGCGCTGACGTGCTTCTGCATCAGTCTGGCTACGTTCCAGCTCAAGCGATGCCTCACGGGCTGAAACATTCTTGCGCTGAATTTCCAGCTCCTGGTCACGCTCCAGGCGGTTCGTCTCTATATTGTGGAATGCCGTGATTTCAGTAATCCGCTTGATACCTTCGGAATCCAGAATATTGTTGGGATCCAGCGAGGTTTTTGGCGTTTGTTCCAGGTAATCGATGGCCACGTCTTCAAGGATGTAGCCGTTAAGATCTTCGCCAATGGTTTCAATGATGGAATCGCGGAAGTGCTGGCGCTCTTCAAAAAGCTGCATGAACTCCAGCTTCTTACCAACCGTCTTCAACGCTTCACTGAACTTGGCATTGAACAGCGCGTTTACCGCATCACGATCAGAGGCTCGGCCAACACCTACGGACTTGGCCACCCGCAGCACGTCCTCCGCGGTTTCGTTAACACGCAAGTAGAAGGCAACGGTGATATCCGCACGCAGGTTGTCTTTACAGATCAACCCTTCCTTGCCGGTTCGGTTCAGCTCCAGGGTGATCACCGAGATTTTCATGGTCTCGGAGCGGTGAATGACCGGCAGCACCATGGCACCGGTGAAGTACACCTTCGGTGTAGGAGACAGGTCATTCACAATCAGAGCCTGCCCCTGATCTATCTTGCGATAGAACGCCTTAAACAGGGTAAGCACCCCCAATATTAGCAAGACCACAACACCGATGGTTGTGAGTATCGGCATCATCCACGATAAATCCATTTAGCAATTCTCCTGAGCTAGTTGAAAGGGCGTAGGCGCGGGGTTATCCGGCAGAACCACCGGAATAAAATTCGGATTCCGGAACAACCCACCAGGCATTTTTATCCGGAATGTGTTCAATAATGACTGCCCGTTCCCGATGGGAAAGCGGCGAATGGCTGCGTATTTGAAGAACAAGATGGGCGCCATCAAGAACCGTCTCACCGCGGCCAGCGGTTGCAGTAACGGTAGAGGAAATCACTACGCAAGGGGTGCCCACAATTCGCTTTTGAAGGGGTTGCAAAAAGGCACGGCGAAACAGTGGCCGCAGTGGGCGTATTACAATTGACGTTGCCAACACCGCAACCACCAGAGCCACAATAACAACGGCCGCCCCATAGAGCCAATGCAGCAAACCGGTTGGAATAAACGCGCCAAAAATGAGATCAACAAAATAGCTGGCCAGCCAGCCAGTCAGGAACAGCAACGTGAGCACCAATGGCAATGGCACACCCTGAAGCCCAAGAGTAACCATCAGGCCGCTGAAGTCACCGCCGGCATCAATATCGCCGTCAGCGTCCATATCACCCATGCCAAGCAGGGATATGAACCAATAGATAATGGCCACACAAAGCAGTACCGAGAAAACCACTGTCGGGAAGGAGAAAGCTACAACGAAGAATGTTTCCATACGCAACCAGATATCCGTTCTGGTAAATCCAATAATTGACAGTTTGTGTCAAACGAGACAGCCGTTATAACGCAAATAAACTATTTCTTGCAAATGTTTAATTGCGAAGTATAGACTCTGATTATTGACATAAAATGTCAAGCTACAGGACAAGGTTCGTCCGGATCGGCCGAACCGATTCAACGCCACAGGAAGGAGCTATTCGTGGATATTCAAACTCTCACCCTGGCCTTGGGTGACTCTACCCATGCCGGCCGAAGCTTCGACGTCATGCCCATAACCGGAGAAGAGCCGGTGCTTCAGGTAACGGTTTCCGGTGCAGAAGAAACACCGGTGTACCTTACCGTAACCGACACTCAAATTCTGTGCCTTGCGTATCTTTTTGATGAACAGGAACTGAACCCGGAACGCCTGAATGAGCTACATGAAAACATGCTACGGCTCAGCGTTCCCATGCCCCTGAGCTCACTGGGAAAAACCGGTGATCACTACGTGGTGTATGGCGCTCTTAGCCCAACCTCCGGCACAGCCGAAATCGTGCAGGAACTGGTGACGCTGGCAGAGAATGCCATCGACCTGTTACAGACATTTGAAGACTACCTGGCTTGAGTGAGGGCTGAGATATGAAATCCATACTGAACAAACTTCTGTCCGCTATGCGTGGTGGCGTTAATGAACTGGGCGAAGCCGTAGTCGACGGCCAGGGCAACCGCATTCTGGAACAGGAACTGCGGGATTCCGAGCAGGAACTGAAGCAAGCCAAACAGGAACTGGCTGCCCTCATGGCCGAATCCGCATCTTTGGCGCGGCAAATTCGCTCTGAGCAGGACAACGCCAGCAAACGCGAACAGGATGCCCGCAAGGCCATTGCCGCCGGCCAGGAAGACCTGGCCAGAGAAGTGGCTGAACGCATTGTTGGCCACGAACGCCGCGCAGTAGAGCTGACCCAAACCCGCGAATTGCTGCAACAGCGGATTGCCGGCCTGAAAGAGCGTGTTCAGCGGGCTGAGAAGCAACTGGCCGATTACCGCCGGGAACTGCAAGTGGTGAAGACCAATGAGCGCGTGCTTCGCACCACTGCCCAGATTGATACAAACATCAACAGCCAGAAGTCCTCGCTGAACACCGCCAAGGAAACCCTTGAGCGCATTCGCGAGCGCCAGGCCCGGGAGGAAGACCGCCAAACCGCCAGCGCAACACTGGAAAAAGAGCTGACTGGCGCCGACCTGGATGAAAAACTGAAGGCCGCGGGTATTGACGGCGAACAAGATGCAATCGACAACGTGCTGGCACGCCTCAAAGACAGCCCGGCACAGTAAGCCCAGCGCCCCCGAGCTCCGGGGGCGTAATTCTTCAGGTTATCCCCATGGCAAGCAAACCGGATTGGTCAAAAGAGGAACAGGCGGTTCAGGCCGTGCAAATGGCCTTCGACCTCTCCAATGATATTCAACGGGCTTTTCGGGTATCGGCAGCCATGCAGAACATGACCACCTCCGACATGGTGCGCAAAGTGCTGCAGTTGCCCTATCAAAAGAACCGGGCAAGACCCCGGTTAACCATCACCCTGAAAGATGAAGATTTCGAGTTGCTCGGCCACAAGTACGGCCTTGACCCGCAAGATCGAGCCACAATCCGCCAGCGTGTTGCGGAAGATTTGCAGGTGTTCGCCCGCAACTATCTGACCGACTCTGAGTGACAACACATTCCTCACCCTCTGGAATAGTCACAGAAGAAGCTGACAAACTAGGAAAAGGATTTCATGCCGAGAAAACGCACTAAATACTGCCCCTCCTGCGCCATTGAAGGTTTGAAGCCCACCAGTAACCCGGCCATTCTCGACTGCCTCCACTGCCATGGTCTGTGGTTTGAAGACGGATCGCTGAACCAGGCCATTGCCCAACAGCACGAGTGCATAGACCAATACGACCACGAGCTTCACTTGGGCCCCGCGCTTCGTATCAGCGAGCGCCTGTGCATACGTTGCCGTGTAACCATGACCCAGTATCAGCTGCTTGTGCACTACACCACCGAAATCGATTGCTGCCCGGACTGCGACGGCGTCTGGCTCGACAAGTATGAAATAGATCAGGTGATGCACTCGCCCAAATTGAAACAAGCGTTAACTGACCTGAACCAGACAGTGACGTGGAAATCTTGGCTGTTCCAATTTCTGACTGCCATGCCAGCGGAATATAACGTACAACCCCAGCGCACGCCCTGGATCACCCGCGCATTGGTTGTTCTGTGTAGCCTGATATTTGGCGTGGGCGCGCTGTCGCCGGAGGCCAATGAATGGATCTTCGCAACTCTGGCGCTGAACTCAGATACCCAAAGCCCCGCATACTTTGTGTTACAACTACTGACCTACCAGTTTGTGCACGGTGGACTGATGCACCTGGCAGGCAACATGTATTTCCTATGGATTATTGGCGACAACCTTGAAGATGCCTTAGGCCACGGCGCGTTTCTGGCGTTTTACCTGTTCGCAGGTGTGATGGCGGCACTGGCCGAACTGCTGCTGTTCGACACCACCCAAGGCCCCTTGCTACTGGTTGGGGCCAGCGGCGCTATTGCGGCCCTTTTCGGCCTTTATCTGATGTGGTTCCGCCACGCCAGCCTGACCTTCATGATCGTTATTTACCAAAAGAAACTCGCACCCCACTGGTACTTCCTGATCTGGAGCCTGATTAACATTGCGGGCATGTTATCGGGACAAGGTGGCGTGGCCTGGGTCGCACACTTGGGCGGGTTTGCCCTTGGGTTGTTGCTGGGCTATTTGTTGAAAGACTATGTGCTAAGAAAGAATCCGTTGATTGCGATGCTTAATCAGCCGGAAGCTGTGTTGCGGCGGTGACCACTGTCGCAATCGCTCACTGCAAGCTTACGAAGGCAACAAGCCCTGCGATGATTAAAACGAAGGCAAAAGCAGTCAATCGTCCAAAACTTCGATCAGCTTCGGTGCTGATATCAGGCGTTGCGACTGCTGCCTGAGCAGAATGATCGGGCATTTCCGTTTTCGTGGTGTCGACGACAGGCACGTCCGTCAGCTCAGGCGCGGGAAACGAGTAGATTGGTTGCCGCCACTCATCAAATAGAACCTGCTCGCCGGAAGTAAGAGTGCTTCGAGCCCTCGGACCGTTACGCAGGCTACCGTCAGGATTGAGCAGAATGACCCCGCCATCGTCGTAAACCAACCAGCTCTCAGCGTCACCAACTTCCTGATCATCCACGATCGACGTGATGGCCCACCGCTGAGCCGTGACAGGCCCGGTTCCCATTTCCTCATTCGCCGGAAGTTCAAGGATATCAGCTCGAACCAAACGTTCGGCTCCAGACTCATTTTTGTCGATGCCAGCCAAACCAAGAATACGCACAATGGAGTCAACTATCACACCACCATTTGAGCCGGCCCAGACAACCCACGCGCCAAGAACTGCCGCATTTCTTGCGAGCTCTTTGAGAACAATCGGCTTTATAGAAATGCTCCCGTCACTCGCAGAAAGCTGGTACTCCACCAACTCTGCTTCAACCGCTGCAGGATCTGTTCCGGCGAGGAAGGCCAAACGATCGTGCACCTCCACCAGAGCAGGTAGTTCTCCCTCAGAGCCATTGTTTACAAACACGGCATAAAATGTGTGAACTTGCCACTCACGCACCAGTGAAACATAGTCTTTAGCGTCAACGAGTTTGCCGAACTCTTCAATACAGGCAACTGATTTTTCGTCCATGATTATGCGCTTCCATCGTTTATAAAAAACTCGATCCCTTGGGCCAGACCGGACCAGACTCACTTTTTAATGGAGCCCTTTTCTATCTGGCGACCACGAAACAAACTGCCCGCTCTCCCTCGCGGCGCAGAGTTGTTTGAAAATCTCATTGTAATCCCCTGCGTAGTTGTAAAGATTCGTGGCAAAAATGCCACCATCGCTCCGCTCGTGAGATATGAATCTACCTGGCGTCGGCAGACTATACTTGTGCCCGCCTTTCAAATAGACAATCAGCAATACAGATCGCCCTGTCTCCATGCTGGAACGCTTTTCCAGCTTGAGGTGAGTAATATCCCGCCAGGCTATTTCCTTTAATATGCAATCATCCACCCGCAGGAACTCGGGAGTCACCTCAATGACATGATTAATCTTGCCAAAATCCAGCCGCAAAAAACTCCAAAATAAAAAGCTCATCAGCACAACGAAGATGATTGCAGGTACTGCAGATGATGTCTCCAGATAGAACCAGTAGGCAAGCCCACATATTGTTGCAAACAGCAACCCACCCACTGAGTACATCAATGCTCGATCTTTCTGGTAAACCCGGTGTTTGACGACAGGAAAGTCGGTATGCGTTAAGTTCACGCTGGTTAGTCCATTAACTAAGTTTTTAGTGATGTATTGGATCAAGATACCGGCGATTTTCAGCCCAGCTGCCCAAATGACTGCACTTAAGCAAACTGAGTTGAAAGCCGCCGTTAGAGTCATAGAATAACTACAGCACTTTGGGGCAATCAGGTAGAGATAGGAGGGCCGTTATTGTTTAGATCCAAAAGTTAAGCTAATAAAATACTTCCCGGATTATCCGGCATTGACTGCCCCCCGGCCTTCTATTTGGACATCCAGAAGTTGCTTTGTGAGCTAGCTGATCCTATTCAGTCAAGAAAAGCCCAAAGCAACTCCTGTTGAAACAAACCTAAACCATCGCTCCTTGAACCAAATTGGGCACGCTCTTTTCCATCCGATCTTCCAGGGTCGACCAGGGAAACGCTCCAATACGTTTCAAGTGCTGCGGATAACCCTCTTCTTCCCACTGAGTCAAATCCAGCGTCGCCCAATAATCTGTGGGACGCCCGCGCTTCCCGGCGGCATCGTAATCAGCCGTGGTAGGGTCGAATGGACGGAACTGCTCCAGGGCGGGAACATCGGGTAACGGCTGGCTTACATCCATGTAGCGCTGAAGCTCATCCCAATGGGCATATAATTGAACTTTGTCCAAATGAAATACCTGAGCCACGGTGGTTTGCCAGCCGGTATAGCGGTGGCGTAGTAGTAGCTTGTAGCTGACAGGGCCCTTGGGATTTACATGGAATGAAATATACGGGTCAAATTCAATAAACGGTGCTTCAAAGGTTTCTTCTTTCCATGTTCGGAACTTGACCATACCGGTGGGGCGGAAAAAACCGCATCCCCGATCCTTTACGATAAGCTCCGGATGGCGTTCAAGGAGCCAAGTGAAGGGATAGCGAAATAAAATATGCAGGCCCAAGTAACCTAATGCAATATATGAAAAACCTATAAATTCTCCCCATCCTTTAACCATTCCAGCAGCGGTTGCGGCCATTATTAGCGCCACTCCCCAAAACTTCATCATCCCATAGTCAGCAAAAGAGCCCGCTAGCATCAGCAAAAGCTGCCAACGGCCTTTGATTAAATCTTTGGGTTTTTGCCGATGTGTCCAGCCGGCTCCCTTAAGCTTCTTCTCTCCCGTTTTCTGCCGTTCCTGATATGCCTTTACATATTGCGGACGCACATGAATGTTGATATATGCGTATTCGCCCCAAGGCAATCGCTCAATAAAATCCCCTGCTTCAAGGGATTTTCCAAATCGACCAATATCTTTCAACGGAGGCTGCTCGGGGATTGCATCACTAAGATAAGCAGAGGGCGTGTACGTGGACATTGACTCTTTAGTCATTTGCATACTTTTTAATCTTCAGATCAGTAAATTTTTCGGTGACTTCCTGAATTTCGTAGGCTTTTTGTTGACGATCCCAAACCTCAACCTCAAAGGTCAGCTCTAAGTTCTTTAAAGTATAGTGAGTACTCACGTATTCCACATAGCGCCCATTCTCATTTGGGATCATCTCGGGAAGCTGAAATTCGGCCACTACAAAGTGGATGGTGTGATCATCATCAAACTTATGAGTGATCGCGTTAATACTGCCATTTTTTGATTCTATAGCTACTTTCCCAACGTGGGGTGTAACCACCTCATAATGAGTGCGCTCGAAGCTCAACTCCAATTTAATAGAGACAGGTTTTCCTGAGACCACCAGCGCTGGTGTCGAAAAAGAGAATACCGACTCAGTAGCACCCAGCCATTTTGATAAATTCTGCTTCGGTAGAATCTCATCTAGTGCTCTGCCCGTTACTTGAGTGATTGATACCGGCATCATGGATTTCACTAGGCCAATATATGCTCCTTTCTCCTCCATTAATTCAGGTTGTTCGGCGCTAACCTTTCCTGTGAATGGGCCAGCCCGCAACCATTTACTGACAGCATCATCTTTGATTTCATAATAAAACCACTGACCGAGACCATAGATACCCAAACCAATACCCGTCACCCAAGCTCCGCTAACGGTGCCCCCCCAACCTACTGCCGTCGCAGCTCGGGTTAATAACGCAGTGGACACAGCCCGCTCCCCAGTTCGATGCACTAACTGTCGGCCCATTGGCGTGAGAATTCGGCCTGCAATGATGTCTGAGTTGGTCATAACCCCTACGCCCACAGCCTTGACCAGATCGGCGCCAGCCAATTTGAGTCGCCCCTCAAGTGCATTTGATATAGCATCCCAAACCATAATCGATACAGTAAACATGCCGGCGACCCAGCCCGCGGCCTGAAGCTTGCTCCGAACGATCTCTTCCGCGTACTCTTCTGCTACTTTTACTGAGTTAGCCATTCCAGTAAACCATTTAGCTTCCTGCGTGTAAGCGCCAATAAATCAGCACCTGTTTTGCCCAACCTAACCGCGCCACACTGATTCCATCGTAACAACCACGAGGAATCAGCGATGACCACTGAAGACCGTCACCAAT